>Ga0299914_10003101_pt1 | contig 11674 bp, 8 predicted proteins | sample RVTome_10_FD_201361 | JGI IMG/M metagenome (GOLD analysis project Ga0299914, IMG submission 201361) | Soil microbial communities from uranium-contaminated site in the Upper Colorado River Basin, Wyoming, United States - RVT153D57 (version 2) ... | reverse complement strand
CCGGGGAACTCGCGGAGCCAGAAGCCGCGCTCCCGGTCGATCCAACGGTCGAGCGGATCGGGTCGCGCGAGTTCGAGCAGCTCGCGCCGTCGGTCGAGCGCGGGATGCGGGATCGGGAACTGCACGTAGTAGATGGCCCGCTCGGCGCGGTTGGCACGGGTGCTCGAGAAGGACGAGTTCACCAGGAGGTCGTAGTCGGCGGTGGCGTCGAGGAACGGCCGGGTGCCGGGCTCGACTTCACGCTGCAGGAAGGGCGTGAGGTCGAAGCCGAGCCGCTCCGATGCCTCGATCGCGTCGAACGGCTCGTCGACCAGTAGCTCGACGTCGTGGTCGTTCGCCAGCGCCGTCGCGACTCCTCCGGCCTGTTGTTCGCCTCCGCCGAGTGTGGCCCAGTGCGCGTTGTACACCGCGACCCTCATTGCGGGACCGCCCACCGGTCCGCGAGCTCCCGGCGCGTCGTGCCGTCGACGTGCTGGTGCCGCCGCGTCGCGAGCTGCCGCGGAACCATCTCGACGAACGCGCCGAACGCGCGCATGCGCTGCAACGCCAGGCGCGGCGACGGCCGTGACCGCCTCAGCAACGGGAGCGCCACCTGGTGCTTCACGATCACCAGGGTGTCGCGCAGGTACACGTACACCGCCTCGCCGAGCATCGGCCAGGGCGCGTTGCGGGCCAGGGTCGCGAAGCGGTTGCGGTCGACGAAGTGGGCCCGTCGGAGTGAACCCTCCTCCGCCGTCGCGGAGTGCTCGTGACGTACGAGCGAGTCGGGGACGTAGCGGTAGCGCCACCCCGCGAGCTGGCCCCGCCACGAGAGGTCCGTGTCCTCGTAGTACATGAAGTAGCGGTCGTCGAAGATCCCGACCTCGCGCAGATAGCGCACGGAGAGCAGCACCGCGCCGCCGCACCACGCGAACACGTCGGCGGGCTCGTCGTACTGCCCGGCGTCGCGCTCGAGGAAGCCGCGGTCGCCCCCGTAGCCCCCGAGCACGAGCCGCGAGCCCACGTTGTTGATCACGTCGAACGACGGCCCGACCGCGGGCACCCGGTACCACTGAGGGTCGGGCCCCACCTTCACCTCCACCGCGGCGCCGCCGACGGAGAGGCGCACCAGCTTGTCGACGTCGGCCGAGAGCTCGATCGCGACCTCGGCGTCGGCCCGGTCGGCGCCCGGCTCGACCGGCACCCGCACCTCGGCCCGTGGCGCGGTCCAGCAGACGGGCTCGTCGCCCGTGCCCCGGGTCTCGCCCCGGTGACACCCGTCGGCGAACTGCGCGTGGTCCCACACCTCCGACCCGTCGAGCGTGAGCCCGCTGATCCGCACGCCGAGGTCGGAGTCGTGGAACAGCTCTGGACACTCGATCGTGAGCGCGACGAACGCCGGCGCGAACACCATCTTCGAGCAGGCGGCTCCGATGCCGGCATCGGCGCCGAGCGTCTCGACGAGCGGTCGCAGCCAATTGCGATCCGGGATCGCGTCGTTGTTCAACAGCGCGACGTAGTCGACCCCTTCGAGGTCGCGCAGCGCCAGGTTGCAGCCTCCGGCGAACCCCACGTTGTGCGTGTGTTCGACCACGCGCACCGACGGCATCGTACGCTCGACGATCGGTACGATCCCGTCGATCGATGCGTTGTCGACGAGCACGATCTCGAGCGCCTCCGGCGGCCATTCCACCGCGTGGAGCGCCTCGAGGCACCGGATCGTCATGTCGCCGCCGTCGTAGTTGAGCACGACGACCCGCACCCTCGGGGTTGCCGTCACCGTCATCGTTGCAGGGCGCGGTCGTACGTGGTCTCGTGCTCCAGCGTGACCCGCACGGGGAAGTCGTGGGACGCGAGGGCGCGCGCGGGATCTCTCACATCGAACCGGTACCGCTGTTCGTGCCAGTCGTAGATGTAGAGCCCGTCGCGCGAGGTCGCGCACAACGTGATCGCGTACTCGCCGTCGGGCAACGGCACCTGTGCGAACGCGAACACGAACTCGCCCGATCCCTCCACGGTCGGCATCCGGAAGCCCGCGTCCTCGGTGTTCACTCCGTGCACCATGCGGCCCTCGGAGTCGTGGATCATGATGGTGAGCACGAGGTCGTCGACCGGAGCGTCGACGTCGAAGGCGACCCGGACCGACAGTGGGCCGCCGGGCTCGATCGAGGAGCAGGACCGCCCGCCGGGGTGCTCGAGCACCACGGTGCCGATGCGGAAGATGTCGTTGACGGCCGGGGCCTCCCCGGGCTTCGGCCGCGACTCGGACTTGCGCAGGTGCTCGCGGAACACCTGCACCGACTCGCCGGGATCGCCACACGCCACCAGGTTGCCGTGGTGGAGCACCGCGGCGGCCTGGCAGATGCGGCGGACCAGGTCGGCCGCGTGGGTCACCACGACGATCGTCCGGCCCTCGAGCTGGAACCGCTCGACCCGCTCCAGGCACTTGCGCTGGAACGCCTCGTCACCCACCGCGAGCACCTCGTCGACGAGCAGGATGTCGGGATCGACGCTCACCGCGATGGCGAACCCCAGACGCACGTACATCCCCGAGGAGTAGAAGCGCACCTGCGTGTCGATGAACTGCTCCAGCTCCGCGAACGCCACGATCTCGTCGAAGCGGCGCGCCAGGTCTCGCTTGGACATGCCGAGGATCGCGCCGTTCAGGTACACGTTCTCGCGGCCGGTGAGCTCGGGCTGGAACCCGGCACCGAGCTCCAGGAGCGCGGCGACGCGCCCGCGGGTCTCGATCTCGCCCGATGTCGGGCGCAGGATCCCGGCGATGCACTTGAGCAGGGTCGACTTGCCCGACCCGTTGTGACCGAGCAGGCCGAAGGTCGTCCCCTCGGCGATCTCGATGTCCATCGGGTGCAGGGCCACGAAGTCCTCGCCCTGCGTCCGGCCGAGGTGGATGACACGCTCCTTCAGCGACGGATAGCGCTCGTGCGCCACCGTGAAGTGCTTGGAGACGTTGCGAACGCTGATCGCGGATCCCACTCAGAGCTCCTCGGCGAAGTCGCCCTCGGCGCGGCCGAAGAACCGGAGTGCGATCAGGAACACCCCGACCGACGCGGCGATCACGATCCCGAGGTGCCAGAGGTACCACCACTGGTCGCCCGGCGGCAGGATCTTGGTCGCGGTGTCGGCAGCCCCGCTCAACGACGCCGACGCGACGGGCTCGTCGACCTGCCCGTAGATCGCGCGCTGGAACGAGAGCACGACCCACATGACCGGATTGAGCTGGTAGATCCAGACGCTGGAGCCGAGCTTCTCTGCCACGACCTCGTACGGGTACACGATCGGGGTGAGCCAGAACCAGCCGAGCAGGGCGAGCTCGAGGAAGTGCGCGGTGTCGCGCAACTTCACGTTGACGGCGGCGAGCAGCACACCGAGCGCGGCGGCGAGCGCCAGCAGCGCCAGGAGCGCGACCGGGAGCAGGGGGAGATACGAGAACGCGACGTCGTAGCGGAAGACGAGCAGGGCGATCACCAGCACGATCGCCTGCAGGAAGAAGTGCACGAGCGCGGCGCCGATCGACGCGAGCGGGAGGATCTCCCGCGAGAACGACACCTTGCGCACCAGCCCGGCGTTGGCCACCACCGAGCCGGTGGCTCCGGCGAGCCCGACCGAGAAGAGGTTCCACACCAGCAGCCCGGAGAGGAGGAAGATCGGGAAGTTGGGAATGCCGCTGCCCAGGATCAGCTGGAAGACCACGTAGAAGACCACGAGGTACAGCGCCGGGTTCAGCATCGACCAGACGAACCCGAGGACGCTGTTCTTGTACTTGACCTTCAGCTCGGTGCGCGTGAAGGCCACGAGCAGCTCGCGCGACCGCCAGATGTCGGCGATGCGCTCCCTCAGCCCGAGGCTCGCGGTGCTGAGGCGCGTCGGGCGGCTGGTGGAGGTGGATGCCATAGGGAAGATCCGGCACGACGGTATCAAACGGCCTGTTCCCGACCCGCCCACGTGCCCGGCCGCGGCACCGGCGGTCGCTAGCCTCTCCCGACCGTGACCCGATCCGGTGGGACGCCGCTCCGCGTCGCGGTCGACGCGAGCCCGATCGTCGCCGAGCGCTCCGGTGTGGGGCACACCACCGCGGCCCTCGTCGAGCACCTCGCGGTGCGCGACGACCTCGAGGTGTCGGGCTACGCGATCTCACGCAGCGGGCGCGACGCCCTCGCCGGCCTGCTCCCACCCGGGGTGCGTGCCGCCACCTCGCCGGTGCCGGCCCGGGTCGCCCACCGGCTCTGGCGCCACGTCGAACGACCCCGGATCGAGACGTGGACGGGGCCGGTCGACGTCGTCCACGCCACCAACTTCGTGGCACCACCGGCCCGCGCGCCGGTGGTGGTGACGGTGCACGACCTGGCGTACGCACTCCTCCCGGAGCTGTGCCGCCCGGAGACGCTGGAGTACGACGGGCTGGTGCGGCGGGCCCTCCGCCGCGGGGCCACCGTCCACGCGGTCAGCGACCACGTGCGCGCCGAGATCCTCGAGCACTACGGCCTGCCCGAGGACCGCGTCGTGCGCGTGTACCTCGGTGTGGAGGCGCTCGAGTCGGCCGGCGACGCTGCGCGCGGGCGCGCGATCGTGCGATCCGACCGGTACGTGCTCGCGCTCAGCACGGTCGAGCCCCGCAAGAACCACCCGGCGCTGGTGCGGGCGTTCGACGACGTCGCACGTGACGACCCGGAGCTGGTGCTCGTGATCGCCGGCGGCCTCGGGTGGGGCGTCGACGAGCTCGACCGGGCGGTGGCGGCGTCGCCGTACACCGCGCGTGTGCGCGTGCTCGGCTACGTGAGCGACACCGCACGCGCCGACCTGCTCGCCGGCGCCACCGCGCTCGCGTACCCGTCGCTCTACGAGGGGTTCGGCCACCCACCGTTCGAGGCGATGGGCGCCGGGATCCCGGTGCTGGCGGCACGGGCTGGGTCGATCCCGGAGGCGGTGGGCGACGCCGCGCTCCTCGTCGACCCTCGCGACCACGACGCGCTCGCCGCCGGCCTCGCGCGCATCACCACTGACGAGACGCTGCGCGCCGAGCTGCGCACGCGGGGCGCCGAGCAGCTGCGGCGCTATCCCTGGTCGGGCGCGGTCGAGGAGCTGGTGGTGCTCTACCGCCGGCTGGCCGCCTGAGCCCGGGCGAGGCCCCTCAGGAGAGCAGCGCCCTCGGGAGCAGGTCCATCCCGAAGCCGGTGAGGATGGCGAGGTACATCAGCCCGGTGGCGGCCATCACCGCCGAGTACGACGGCTCCTCGAGCGCCTTCCACGTGGCGATCACCAGCCCGATGGTGGTGAGCGACGCCAGCACCCACATCCAGCCGATGAGCCCGCCGTAGCCGTCGTCGACCGAGCCGTCGAGCACCGACACCATGCCCGGCGGGATGAGCCAGACCGCCAGCTCCAGCGGCCAGAGCACCGCCACGATCCGCACCAGCTCCTTGATCGGGTCGCGGCGCAGGCCGGGCTGCACCAGGTACCAGTGGCCGAGGAGCATCGAGTCGGCGACCGCGCCGAGGAACACCGCGCCCACGACGAGGCGCCCGAGGCTGAGCGGATAGTCGCCGCCCACGAACGACGCCGCGCCCGCGAGCGAGCACAACCCCGCGACCGGCGCCACCAGGTCGAGGCGGGGATCGAAGCCGTCGAGCCCGCGCGCTCGGTGCGTTCGGCGCGCCGACACCGCGAGCGCGCCGAACGCGCCCAGCGCGGTGACCGCCGCGCCGACGTTGCGGATGGTCGCGCCGGTGCCCGAGTCGGAGAGTCCGGCGAGCAGCGCGCCGACTGCCATCACGCCGTAGACGATGCGCAGCAACCAGCCGTAGCCGAGCCCGACCTCGCGCCGGCGCGTCGTGACCCAGCAGAACAGCAGGCCACCGGCCGCCCACTGCAGGAGCAACGTCGAGAGATCGAAGGTCACGAAGCGGTTGCGCGCGCTACGCGATGACCGCGAGGTCGCGCGGTGCGCGGTTCAGGCGGTCGGGCCCGTCGGCCGTCGCCACCACGATGTCCTCGAGCCGGAGGCCGAAGCGGCCCGGCACGTAGATGCCGGGCTCGACGCTGAACGCGTGCCCGGGCTGCAGGGGCGTGTCGTTGCCGGCGACCACATACGGGTCCTCGTGTGCCTCGGCACCGATGCCGTGGCCGGTGCGGTGCACGAAGAACTCGCCGAAGCCGGCGTCGTCGATCACCTGCCGGGCGGCGGCGTCGACGTCCGCGCACGCGGTTCCCACGAGGGCGGCCTGCACTCCTGCCTCCTGCGCGGCGACCAGCACGTCGTACGCGTCGCGCACCTCGGAGCTCGGCTCGCCGACGACGAACATGCGCGTGATGTCGGAGCAGTAGCCGTCCATCGTGCCGCCGAAGTCGCACAGCACCACGTCGCCGTCGGCGATCACGCGATCGGAGGGGTCGTGGTGGGGGCTGGCGGCATTCGCACCGGCGGCGACGATGGCGAAGTTGGCGCGCTGGTGGCCGGCGTCGAGCATGCGCTCGACCAGCTCACGGTGCACCTCGACCTCGCGGCGCCCGGCGAACGGCCGGTCGCGCATCTCGGTCGCGATCGCGTCGACCGCGTGGGCGGCCGCGCGCAGCGCCGCGATCTCGGCCGCGTCCTTCACGACGCGGAGCGGCCCGGTGACCTCGACCGCGCGCCGGACGTCGAGCGCGGGCGCGGCGTGCTGGAGCTCCACGAGGAAACGGGCCCAGGTCTGGTCGCCGATCGCCACCGTGCGGGCGTCACCGAGCAACGCCACCACGCGCGCGATCGGATCGTCGGTCTCGTCCCAGGGCTGGAGACCGAACGCGTCGTCGTCGACCTCCACCCGCGGCGCCTCGAGCCGCGGGACCACCAGCTCGGCGCGACCCTCGACCGGCACCACGAGCATCGTGAGGCGCTCGAGCGGCATGGCCTCGTAGCCGGTGAGGTACGGGAGGTCGGCGCCGGTGGAGAGCAGCAGCGCGTCGACGCCGACCTCACGCATCCGCTCCCGCGCGCGATCGATCCTCGTGGCGTACTGGCTCACGCGGAGGTCGCGACCGCGGTTCCGGCGCGGGGCTCGGCGGACTCGACGGCGCGCTTCGCGTGGTAGCTGGAGCGCACCAGCGGGCCCGCCTCCACGTGGGCGAACCCGAGCTCCTCACCCCACGCGGCGAGCGCGGCGAACTCGTCGGGCGTCCACCACCGGGCCACGGGGAGGTGCCGCGGCGACGGCCGCAGGTACTGCCCGAGGGTCAGGATCGACACGCCCACGGAGCGGAGGTCGGCCATCGCGCCCCGCACCTCGTCGGCGGTCTCCCCCATCCCGAGGATGATCCCCGACTTCGTCACCAGTCCCGCGCGCGCCGAGCGGCCGAGCAGCGTGAGCGAGCGGGCGTAACCCGCCGACGGCCGGGCCGCCCGCTGGAGGCGCGCCACCGTCTCGAGGTTGTGGTTCAGCACGTCGGGGCCCGCCCCGAGGATCGCGTCGAGGGCGGCGGGATCGCCCTTGCAGTCGGGGACCAGCACCTCCACCCGGGTGTGCGGCGAGCGCCGCCGCACCGCGGCGATGGTGGCCGCGAAGCCCGCCGCGCCGCCGTCGTCGAGGTCGTCACGGGCGACGCTGGTGATCACGGCGTGCTCGAGGCCGAGTCGGACGACCGCGTCGGCCACGCGCGCCGGCTCCTCGCCGTCGACCGGCAGCGGCTTGCGGGTGTCGACGAGGCAGAACCCGCAGGCGCGGGTGCACCGCTCGCCGAGGATCATGAACGTGGCGGTGCCGTCGGCCCAGCACTCGTAGATGTTGGGGCAGCCCGCCTCCTCGCACACGGTGTGCAGGTCGAGGCCGCGCACGAGCCGCCGGGTCTCGCGGAAGCCGGCCCCGAGGTCGGCCCGCACGCGCATCCACTCCGGGCGGCGCGTCTCGGCCTCGCCGGAGACGCCGGCCTCCGCCAGCCGCCCGAGGAGGCGGACGGGGGCAGCGGGGACGGCGGAGGCGGCGCCGTCACCGCGCAGGGCGTCGAGGCTGAAGGCGCTGAGCCGGTCGTGGTGCTCGCCCCACACGACGTCCTGGCGCTCGACGTCGCCGTCGGCCACGCCGAGCTGCTCGACCAGGCGGGCGGCGACGGTGTCGACCACGGCGCGCATCTCCGGCGCGGCGCCGAGCTCGCGCGCCATCGACGTGACGCCCCGGTCGCGGATGCCGCACGGCACGATGTGCGAGAACATCCCGAGCTCGGTGTCGACGTTCAACGCGAACCCGTGCATCGTGCGCCCGCGCGCGACGCGCACGCCGACCGCGGCGATCTTCGCGTCGCCGACCCACACGCCGGGGAGCCGTTCCTCCCGGTGTGCCACGACGCCGAGGTCGGCGAGCGCGGCGATGAGCGCGGCCTCGAGGCGGCGCACGTGGGCGACGACGTCGCGCATGCCGTCACGCCACTCGGGCAGCGTGACGATCGGGTAGCCGACGAGCTGGCCCGGCCCGTGGTAGGTGACGTCACCGCCGCGGTCGGCCGGGGCGAGCTCGGCGCCGACGCTCGCGGGCGGCACCAACACGTGCTCGGGCCTCGCCACCGCGCCGAGCGTGTAGACGTGCGGGTGCTCGAGCAGCAGCAGGTAGTCGTCGCGCGCCTGCTCGTGCAGTGCGCGTTGGAGGTCGGCGGCCTCGGCGTACGGGACGCGCCCCAGCCAACGAACGCGCAGCATCAGTCGAGCTCGGCTTCCCAGTCGCGCTCCTCGAGCACCTCGCGCATGGCGCCGAGGAAGGCGGCCGCGTACGCGCCGTCGAAGGCGCGGTGGTCCCACGTGAGGGCGAGGATGCCCGTGTGGTGGATGGCGATCGCGTCGCCGTCGGCCGTGTTCACCACCACCGGCCGCTGCTTGATGCCGTCGGTCGACAGGATCGCCACCTGGGGCTGGTTGATGATCGGCAGCGTCATGAACGTGCCGTAGGGGCCGGGGTTGGTGATCGTGAACGTGCCGCCGAGCACGTCGTCGGGCACCAGCCGCCGGGCGCGCGCCCGGTTGGCGAGGTCGTGGATCTCGCGTGCGATGAGACGCAGTCGCTTCCCGTCGGCGTCCTTCACCACCGGCGCGACCAGGCCCTCGAACCCGAGGTCGACCGCGATCGAGAGGTGCACGTCGTGGTGCACGACGAGCGCGTCGTCGCCCACGCTCGCGTTGACACGCGGGAAGTCGTTCACGGTGTCGCAGAACGCGCGCGCGATGAACGGCAGGTAGGTGAGCGAGTAGCCCTCGTTCGCCTTCCACTCCTCGCGGTGCGCGGCGCGGGCCTGCTCGACCCGCTCGAAGTCGACCTCGACCGACGTGTACACGTGTGCACTCGTGGCGAGGGAGCGCACCATGTGCTCGGCGGTGCGCCGGCGGATGTTGTCGAACGGCAGGATCTCGTCGCGGGCCGCGCTCGCCGCGGTGGGCGGTGCGGGAGCCGCGGGAGCCGCGGGCGGCGTCGCAGGAGCCGGAGCCGCGGGAGCCGCAACCGGAGGAGCCGCAGCCGGTGGCGGTGCCGGCGCAGGGACCGCCGCCGGTGCCGCGGGCGGCGCGGGCTCGGCCGGCGCGGCCTCCGGTGCGGCGGGCGTGGCGGTCGCGGTGCCCTGCGCGGCGGCGTCGAGCACGTCCTTGCGCGTGAGGCGCCCACCAGGGCCGGTGCCCACGATCTTCGACGGGTCGAGGCCGCGCTCGGCGACCAGGCGCCGCACGATCGGCGACGTGAGCGCGAGCCCGCTCGCATCGTCGTCGCCCTCCGGCGCCGGGGCCTCCGCGGCCGCGGGTGCGGCCGGCGCCGGCTCGGCCGGCTCGGCCGGCTCGGCGGCCGCGGGTGCCGCGGGCGGTTCCGGCGACCGGACCGGGGTGGGCGCGGCCTCCGGCGCCGGCTCGGCGGCCGCGGGTGCCGCGGTCGCGGCCTCCGGCGCCGGCTCGGCGGCGGCGGGTGCCGTGGTCGCGGCCTCGGGCGCGGCGGCCGCCGAGTCGGCCAGCACCGCGAGCCGGGTGCCGACCTCGACCGTCTCGCCCTCGGGCACCAGGATCTCGCTCACCACGCCCGCGCTGGGCGCGGGCACCTCCGAGTCGACCTTGTCGGTCGACACCTCGAAGAGGGGCTCGTCGGCCTCGACCGCCTCCCCCACCTGCTTCAGCCAGCGGGTGATGGTGCCCTCCGTGACCGTCTCCCCGAGCTGGGGCATCGTCACGTCCACGCGTGCCTCCTCATGTCTGGTCGCTTCCGCTCCGGCGACCCGGGCATCCGCCCTCGCCTCCGCTACAGCTCCTCATGTCCGGTCGCTTCCGCTCCGGCGACCCGGGCATCCGCCCTCGCCTCCGCTACAGCTCCTAATGGAGCGGTCTGCCCGTGAGCGCGAGCGCGGCCTCGCCGAACACCTCGCTCAGGGTCGGGTGCGGGTGCACGAGCGCGGCGATGTCGGCCGCGTTCGCCTCCCAGTTGACCGACAGGTAGCCCTCGGCGAGCAGCTCGGTGGCCCACGGGCCCACGAAGTGCGCGCCGAGCAGCAGGCCGTCGGCGTCGGTCACGAGCTTCACGAGACCGTCGGTCTCGCCGAGGATGAGCGCCCGCCCGTCACCGCCGAAGCGGTGCGTCGAGGTGACCACCTCGTGCCCGGCCTCGCGCGCCTGCTCCTCGGTGAGGCCGCACCATGCCACCTCGGGTGACGAGTAGACGACCCACGGCACCTTGCCGTAGTCGATCGGCGTGACCGCCTCGCCGAGGATCGTCTTCACCACCACGATCGCCTCCGCGAAGCCGACGTGCGCGAGCTGCGGCGTGTTCACCACGTCGCCGGCCGCGAACACACCCTCCACGTTCGTGCGCATCTGCTCGTCGACCACCACGAACCCGCGGTCGTCGATCACGACCGCGTGCTCGAGGCCGATGCCCTGCGTGCGCGGCGAGCGCCCCACCGACACGATCACCTTGTCGACCGTCACCGACTGCTCACCCGAGCCCGCGTCCCACGACACGGTGAGCTCACGCGTGCCCTCGATGCCGGTGACGCGGGCCGCCGCGTTCACCTTCACGCCCCGCTTGCCCAGCGCCCGCTCGAGCACCTTGCCCACGTCGGCGTCGGTGGCGGCCATGATCCGCGGCAGGGCTTCGAGCACCGTCACCTCGCTGCCCATGTCGACCAGCATGGAGGCGAACTCCACGCCGATCACCCCGCCACCGATGATCACCACCCGCGGCGGCACCTCGTCGAGCGTCAGCACGTGATCGGACGAGAGGATGCGCGACCCGTCGAAGTCGAGGCCCGGCAGGGTGTTCGGGATGGACCCGGTCGCGACGAGCAGGTTGCGCCCCACCACCTCGGTGCCGTCGGCGGTGCGCACCCGGTGACCGGCCACGTCGACCACCTCGCCCCGGCCCGCCACCACCGTGACCTTGCGGCCCTTCAGCAGCCCCTCCACGCCCTTGGTGAGGCGGTCGACGACCTCCTGCTTGCGCACCTGCGAGCGGGCGAGGTCGATGCCCGAGCCGTCGACGAGCACGCCGAAGTCGCCGGCGTGCTGGACGGTGCGCAGCACCTCGGCGGTCTGCAGCAGCTCCTTGGCGGGGATGCACCCCCGGTGGAGGCAGGTGCCGCCGATGCGGTCCTCCTCCACCAATGCCACGTCGAGCCCGGCAGCCGCGCCGTAGAGCGCCGCTGCGTACCCCGCCGGGCCTCCGCCCAGCACTATCAGGTCGTG
>Ga0299914_10003100_pt1 | contig 11675 bp, 27 predicted proteins | sample RVTome_10_FD_201361 | JGI IMG/M metagenome (GOLD analysis project Ga0299914, IMG submission 201361) | Soil microbial communities from uranium-contaminated site in the Upper Colorado River Basin, Wyoming, United States - RVT153D57 (version 2) ... | reverse complement strand
GATCACTACAAACAAGGGCGTCGGGGCGTAGCGCAGCCTGGTAGCGCATCTGCTTTGGGAGCAGAGGGTCGCGTGTTCGAATCACGCCGCCCCGACCACGAAACCCTTAGAGTTCTCTAGTCATTCGGAACGAAGCGGCGAGACGGTGCTACCTACGATGCGCGGCAATAGGTAGCGATAAGGTAGCATGCGCGCCGCTCTCAGGCGTTAATGCTTGTACGTACAAGCTTTATCCGCGACGGCGGGGCAACATCCGGGCAACGGGGCAACGTTGGGTAGTGTCTCAGTTTGAAATCCGCCGGCCTTGACGCCGGGCTCGCATCGCGCCCATGGCTCCTAGATGCTTAGCGGTGAGCATACAGGAGAAGCACGTGACAACCTTCTACCAAGTTTGGGCTAGGGCTGACGATACCGAAGAGGTCTATTGGGTAGCGGCGGGGTCCGAGAAGGAAGCGCGGCGCCTCGTGGCTCTCAATGTCGGCAACGAAATTCGCGACGCTGAGGACGCCCGCAAATTCGGATGCCGGCCGGACTCGTGGAAGATGCCTCCGCCTGGGGTTATCTACACGCGATTGAATGGAACCTTCTCGATCGAGAAGTGGTAGCCATGCCGAAGGGGCCGAAAGGCCAGAAGCGCCCCGCCGACGTGATCGGGAACGCGGTCCGCGTGATGGAGATCGCGACTGGCCAGCGTGACGAGGAATTCGAGGGCGACGAGGGCAAGGACAAGGCCGCCGCCGAGCTGGGGCCGAAAAGGAGGCAAGGCGCGTGCGGAGAAAATGACGGCGCGTAAGCGCGCGGAGGTGGCGCGGAGAGCCGCTGCCGCACGCTGGAAAAAGTGAGATGTACCAGCGAGTTCGCTAATGGTTATTAAATCAGTTATATTTTTCAACTGAGACACTACCGCGCCGGGCGATCACATGCTGAAACATCGGCGCTATGGACAGCTTCCGCCAGTAACGAGCACGCGCCCGACGATGCCCGTCAGCAGCTCGCGGAGCGAGTCGTGCGGCATCTCGAGCAATCGAATTTCGAGGTTGACGAAGACGGCCAGGCGCAAGTTGAAACGCGCCGGCCCGACGCCAGCGCGGGACGCACCGCTCAGTCGCGGATCAGGTTGCCCGCCGCATCGAAGTGGCCGACGAAGGTTCGCAGCCCATCATTGGCAGGCGGCTCCCCTCCGGTGTCAACGAACGAAGCGGCGACCAGAAGCGCGGTCGCGGCGAGATAGAGCATCGGTCTCATGATCGGGTTTCCTGGCGGCCGCTTCAGTCGTCGCTCTGCCCGCTGGTCAGGTCGACTACGGCCCCGCTTGGCTCTGGCACCGCGAGGATGGCATGCAGGACGGCTATGTGGCTCTCCAACATGCGAACCTGGCTCACGCTCGCGAGCGAGAATCCGACCACGGCCGAGAATGCGCACGCCAGAGCTATCGCGATCAGACGCACGTTCTGTATCCAGATGCAAACCTGGGAGGCAAACAGCCGAATCGGATCGCCAATTCCGGCGGGACGGTAATTCGCAGCTTCGTGATCGGAATGCAGAACGGGCGGACCAGCGAACCGCCCGCCCCTTCTCGTGCCGCTCGTCGTCGTGGGGGGATGCGCGAGGTACCCCGCAAAAAGAGAACGGCCGCTCGACAGGGGATGCGAGCGATCGCGAATCGAGCGGACTAGTGGGCGCACCAAAACCCCCGCTCACCGGCGAACCTACTCGCCAACGATCGCGGCACAACCAGAACCCTGCGGGAACAGTCGGAAACAGAACGGGCGAGGTCACCGCCCCGCCCGTCCCGGCGCTCTGTATGCAGCAGTTGGGAAGGCTGCTGAATTAGTGAAGTCAATGCCCTTAGGCAGCGACAGGTTCCCGGCGGAGAAAAGAAAACGGGCGGCCCTGCGACCGCCCGCTCCTTCTCAGATGGTGGTGTGCTGCTCAGCGGGTTGGACGCGCTGGCCGGGCGCGCCCGGATAGAAAGAGCCCCGCCGTAGCGGGGCCCAAGGGAGGAAACGCCTTCTCCACCACAAAACGCATTCCAGCCAAGGTTGGTTCCATCGTCGCGCGCAGAAAGCAGAAAGGGCGCCCCGAAGGACGCCCGAGTGGGTCGTCATCGCGCTTTAAATTGAGAGCCCGCCGGCCGGCCACCAGCGCCCAGCGTCCGGCAGACTGTCCCGCCCGCGGCGAGGGGTAATGCCGCCCGGACAAAGAAAGGGCGGCCGGGAGCCGCCCGAAGTGCGAGGCGCCATTGGAGCGCTTATGGAACCCGATGTTAACCCGTCTTTGCACCGAGAAACTATTGGCCTTTTCCGATCCAGACGCATCGGGGGATTCAACCCGGCGGTGCGGCGACCAGGGCGGCCCGGAGACCGCCCGCCGCCGTTTACCGGCCCTTAAACCGCGCTCGGCATTCTCTGCGATCGCGGTGGTGCACATCTCCAGGTCCTCCCCAGGGCAAGGGTGCGCATCCCCCGCGATCCGTCGGGCAAAGGACGGGCGGCTCTCCCACCAGTCGCCCGTCCTTTCCGTCTCCGTGATCGAGAAACGGGGCGAGCCGCAGCCCGCCCCGTCCCGGCACTCGAGGACAGCTTCGGGATACCTACGCGTGCGGCCTCGCCGGCAGCGCGAGCCCGGCCAGCGCGGCGAGGCGAGCCGCGACACTCCCGGCCATTTTTACGTCCTCCTGCGCGTGGCCGATCTCCAAGCAGTAAGTCAACCACTCGACCTGTACGGCGAGCCCGCCGATATCGGTCGGCCGTGCGCTGTCGAGCTGCTCCCCGATCCGGTCGAGCCGGTCTCGGTCGGGGTCAGTGCCCTCGCCCGAGTTTACCTTCGCCACCAGCGCCACGTGCTCGTGCCAGAGCGCCAGCAACGTCGTCTTGGACCCGGCGAAGCGATCGGTGCGGGTCGCGAGCTTGGCAACCTCGGCCGTCATGGCGTCCTCGTCGAGAAACGCACCGACCTTCGATCTGTAGAGTGTGTGAAGCTGCGTTGCGACGTCTGCGAGGGATGCCGGATCGGCGTCCAGAATGCTCTGATCTATCGCCTTAACCTCGGCGCAGCGGCGGGCGATCTCGTCATCGGGGAGATCGGTCGCCGCGTCCAGAAGATCATCGAGCCGGCAGCGCTCGGCATAGAGCGCGGCGAGGTCTTGCCGTTGCTCGGGATTCTGCGCAGATTCGTTGATAGCCATCGTTCGCGCCTCCACGCGGATGGTGGTCAGGGGCGGTGACGGTGTTGGTAGCACCGGCATCGTCCCGCTCCGTCAGGGCGACGGAGCACCCGCAGCGTGCGCCTGCTCGGCGTAGTCGTCAACTTTCAATTTTACAGCGCGGGGAGCTTCTCAGAATGGCCCGCCTGATTGCCGGCTTCGTCATCCTCGCGGCCGTGCTCGCGGCTTCGCTGTACGCTGCGGGCGGCTGCATCCGCGATGGCGACTCGGCGTGCCCGACAACGGACGCGCGAGCCGAGATGGACTTCAAGCTGTTCACGTTCCAGCACATCGGCCCGCGCTGGAACATCTGAGCCCCGTGCGGCGCCTCTGAGCCCCGCACAGCGCGTGGGGCCTTTTCCTCGCAGCGGCAAACCTTGCGTTAACTCTTCGGCCCTAAGGTTGAGCCCGAACGCAGGAGGCTCAACCGATGTCAGTCACTGCTCTGCTTCTCGGTCCCGATGCTCAGGCCCGGGTTCTTCTGCACCATCTGCTCGAGGCTGGCGACGTGATCGGCCGGGACCAGTCCGGGCGCACCGTGATCCAGCTTGCGGCTGACGACTGACTGCTCGAGCAGTTCCTGGCATTCGATGCCGCCAGCGAGGATCTCGAGGATCAGGACGATGCGGAGGAGGGACCGGCGGTGCTGAGCTTCGATCGGGCTCCGCGTAGGCGGATCCATCGCCCTCGATAGATTAAGCCCGGGCTTCTGCCAGCTTCTTCAGCTCGCGCCGCGCCATTATCAGCCGCTTGGATGCGGTGTCCGAGGCCGCAGTCGCGCAGTCGTGCAGTCGTGCAGTCGTGCAGGAAGGGAACCGATCTCTACCTCCGGTGGTTGTCAGCTGTGACGACGGCTTCTGGCGCTTCCGCGGAGAGCCGTATGCCGGAATCTTCAATGCTCGCTGGCCTTCGGGTGCTCGTGGTCGATGACGAGTGGCTGTCTGCGTACGAGGTAGAACGCTTGGTCCACAAGCTCGATTGCGTCGTTATGGGGCCGGCGACCTCGGTGAATGCGGCGCTCGATCTCGTTGCGGATGACCCCCCTGATCTCGCGCTCCTTGACGTGCATTTGAACGGCACTTTGGTAACACCCCTGGTCGAGACCTTGAGAGCGCGGAAGGTCCCGTACGTGCTGGTTACCAGCTACTCCCCACAGGATTTGGTCGAGGTTGGGCTCGCGGCCGCGCCGGTCGTGCGCAAGCCGCCAGGCGAAGCACGGCTCACGCAGGCCATTGCGCAGGCGCTACAGGCGAACTGAGCCCGGCTTGGCATTGCAGAAAAAGCCCCGCCGGAGCGGGGCCAAGGCAGAGGATGACCTCTAGCCTTTCCTTCTAGCCTTTCCTTCCGGTCTTCTGAAGCCTGACGATAGGACTTCTCAGCGAGCCGTGCCATGAGCCGGAGTAGCCGTTCCTTGTCTTTGGCGGACAGATGATCGAAGGTTCCACGGTTGAGACCGTTCCGGCCGGAGAGCGCGCGCGACGATCTCCGCGACTTGCTGGGCCGAGCTGATGGATGAGTTCGAGCGTATAAGAAGGACTGGCAACGGCGCGGCTGAGCATGGCAGCCTATCCGATGGCGTCGAGCGATGCTTGTGGGACCTGGAAACCTGCTCCTCCCTGCTCTGCGGGGCGACAAGCGAGCCGATCCTGCACGACAGACGCGAGATGCTGGAGCAGTACTCCGATAGGACAGGCTATCTCACGGCGAGGCCGGCGACGAACGGTGCTATTTGACGGCGCCCACCTCGGCGATCATAGGGGCGCAGCGGCTGATCAGTGCCGTGGTCCGGCTCAGACGGGATCGATCTGACGAGCGGGCGGGGCTGGTGCCTCGCCCGTTTTTTTGCGGGGGAAAGAATGGTTCAGCTCGTCGTTCTAGCTCTGATCATGCTGACGGCCGCTCCGGCGGCAGCCCAGGACCCGGCTCGCGGCAGCCAATGGATCCCCGAGGCGGGCACATCAGCAAGAGACCACCTCGCGACGGGCGCGAGGATCGTTTCCACGGACGCTCTGATGTGGCCAGACGGGCGCCCTGCGCTCATCGTGTATCTGGCGAAGGACAGCGAAGTTTTTCGCTGCATCGACTGGTACAATCAAGATTTTACGCCCAACGGGTTCTCTTGCAATCGGTTGAAGCCGTAGGCGCCTCGGCTGCGAGCGGGCGGCTTCGGTTTTCCTGGTCACCACGGGTGTAGGTAGCGATCGGCGCCTCGATCAGGAAGGCGCTCGATCGCCACACAGCCCGAGGTTGCGCTCGGGAACCCTCTTCGTGACCGGCGTGTTTGGCTGCCATGGCCCGGTCTGCTCAAGCCGAACAGCAGCTAGCGGAGCTGACGCTCGCCGCCGTCGCCCTGACCGCGTTTGTCGTCATGCTGGCGGCCATGCCGGAGACGGGTGAGAAAAGCCGGCTAGGATCAGACGTCGGGATGCGCCAGAAGCTCGATCCCGGCCAGCGCCGCCAGCCGACGCGCCATGGCGCCGATGATGGCCTCATCTCGATCCGATGAACCTTGCTGCAAACAGTAGGCCAACCACTTCGCCTGTACGGCCAACCCGGCGAGGTCGCTCGGCCGGGCGCTGTCGAGCCGGTCGCGGATAGTGTTGAGCCGTTGCCGATCGGCGGCAGCTCGAGGGGCTGCGTGTCATAGAACCTCCCCGCCGGGTCATCATACCGAACCCCCCGAGCTGAACTGCGGCGAGACGCACGAAACGGCGCGCCACGCTCGACGCGCGGTCGACCCCGGTCGGCTTGGCAGTGCCAAACTGCCACTCCCCGATTGTCGAGCGCGCCTGAAACGAAGTAGGTGATTATACTTGAAATGTGATAAACTTTTGGTAGAATACGCTTCGATCTCAGCGCGGTACCACACCCAGGAATGCAAGAGACTCAGGAGAACACGATGGAAGACCTCAGGAGGTGCTCGAGCGATTGGCTGTGGCCACCGCAGCGCCCTTCCCGCACACGAGATGCGGCCTATCGGATCCGGCAACATCGACAGACCTTCGGGATACCGCAGGCGGCGCTCGCAAAACGCCTGGATGTGCCGATTTGGAAGCTGTCTCGCCTTGAACGTGGCCTCGACCCCGTCCCGACCCGTCTGATCTCGACAGTCGTGGCGCTGCTCACCGGCCTCCAGCCGAGCGAAAATTCCAGGATGCGATCACGCCGCCTCACAGTTGTGGCCTGAGCGGGAACGCGGCAGGAGTTGATATCGTGTCTGCTCATGCTGTTCGCCCGAGCTGGGCCTACTATCTCCTGGCAGGCCTATGAGCAGAGCTACCAGTGACCGCGACCTCGAGGCGCGGCTCGAGGCGCTACGCCGGGAGCTGGCCGCGCTCATTGTCACGCTCAGCAACGTCGGTCGGCGGATCGAGGATCTGGCCGATGAGCTACGCTCGCGGCGCCAGGCGGGTAATGTGGTCGCGCTCGACCGGCGACAGCGCGGCAAGAGCCGTGATGCCGTAAGGTGAGTTGATGGCAAGCTCAACACAGCGCGACCTCGCTCCTATTCTACACGAAGTCGAGCAGGGCGTCCGGACCATGGCCTCGCTCGCGCATGCGGCCGAGTTCGCCTTCGGCAAGAGCTTCGAGGTCAGCGAGCCGACGATGCCCGGCAGGAGCTCGCCGAGCGGGTCGTCCCGGCACCTCGAGCAGTCAGGGTTTGAGGTCGACGAAGACGGCCAGGCACTCAGGAGGAAGCCGCCGAGACGCCCCCATTCGACGCCGGGCGGCCCGCCCCGGTCCGGCGCGTCGCGGCACAGCGGAAGTTGCGCGCGGATTGGTCAGCGTGAGCTGTGGGCTCGAACGCACCAGGTCGATGGAGCCGTGAGATAGTGCTCGCGACCAGCGCTCGGCGGCCCTATTCGGTCGCAGATCCGGTCGCCAGCCTGTGGCGGCAGATCGATCTCAGGTAAGCGTTCCTCACTACGCGTCCACAGGACCGCGAGCCCCATGTCCCGGCCAGCATGGCTAGCATGGCCAAGGGCACCCGCACGATCTGCCACACCCCGATGTTGCTCCCGACCGCCGCCTGAGAAGGGGAACAACGGAGTGAGCTTTTCAATTCCGCCTGTCGGTTGAAAAAATCGCTCGGCACGAGGAGCGGGGCGACTTCGGCCGCCCCGCTCGTCATGGCGCGCCGGTCAGGCGGTCAGCCAGAGTACGGCGCCGGCTGCCAAGATCGCTGCGAGCCAGGCAAAACGCATTGCGTCAACCTGGGCGCGCTTGGCGCTCTCAGCATCGGCGTCGTGCTCGCGCGGCGCCTTGCTCATGCCCATGCCCCGATCTCCCGTTGCCCCGAATAGGGAAGCGGGCGAGGCAACTGCCCCGCCCGTCACTCATAGGGGCGTTTCGGGATACTACGCGGCGAGGTCGTGGGGGGCGTCGTCGTGATCGTCGGGTCGGACGTACCATCGTACAGCCAAGCGTAAGTTGCCGCCCTGGATCGCCACGGCCGAGGGCCCCGGACGTGCTTCTTAAGGCGGTCGATTAGGTAATGCAGCCCAGCTGTTCGGAGGCGATCATCCTTGTTCATGTCCAGGTGGCCAGCCGCTCGAGCTGATCGGCAATATGCGAGATCATCGGATCGTCTGCCTCGCCGCTGCCGCGTCCCGCTCTATCCTATGACAGGCCACGCCGAGGTTGTGCCCGGTCGGCGCACTCGTCAATCCAGAATTGCTGAACTTAATGGACTGGGCCGCCAAGAGGCTCTATTCCAAGTGTGACTGCGGACCGCCCACCACGGCGACATTCCGCCAATGAAAAGATGGAGCACCAAAATGAGCGCCGACAGCAGATATCCCAGCGCCATTGCAAAGCACGCCGAGCGCTACGACACCGAATTGGCTGCCGGTTTCTGGCGCCACTGCGACCCGTGGATCGCGATTGCCGCTATCGCCGCGAGCCTCCTCACGGCTGTGGCGGCAGTGTACTGGATGCCAGTGCTGACGCCCGCTTAACCCTATCGCGGCCCCGTCCTCGCGCTACGGTGTCGGCTCGAATGAGCCGATGCTGCTGGCGTTTTGCGCGCCTTCCGCCGCTGCCCACGCGGCGACCAGGTTGTTCAAGATTGCCGTTCGCCGAGCCGGAGTTGAAGCCAGGCGATCATGCGCCCGTTGAAGGTGTCGGGCACCGGCAGCATGGCTGCCTTACTCTCGGAGCGGCCGCTTTTCGTCTTTCAGGCTGGCCCGAATGAACGGGCGGGACCGGCCGCTCTGGAAAACGGATGCTTGAGACCCGGCCGGTGTCGACCGGGACAGTTCGCCCGCGCCTCACACCGGCGTTGCGCTCCTGTTGAGCGCGCTCCTCGCGATCCGATTAGCAGCCTGGGCGCCGAGCTCCTTCATCGCTCGCTCGATCTCGCGCAGGCCCGTGACCTTCAGATCCACCTTCACCGGCATCAGCGCACCGCCTCGCCCGGCTCGCCGGCGATCTCGAGCAGCGCCGCTTGCAGCTCCACCGCGCGTTGCCACGATGCACACCAGAGCGGCCCGCCTTCAGGCGGGTGGCGCGGATCGCAGCCCAGCGCTGTCACGCCGAGCGGCAGCGGCGATATCATCCAAGGCCGAAGGCCGAGAGCCCGATGCAAGGACTGCATGTCGCCAGAGCGCCAAGCTTCGATCGCAGCCGGCGAAATCCGGATCACGCTCGGCGTGCGGCGGCGGCGCTTCGACGGCAAAGCCTGTATCCTTCCTCGGAATCCGAGGGCGGCAAGCCCTCGACATGCTCGGCGCAGAACTCCCACCCGAAGGCTTGATCGTAGTCGGGATCGCCTGCTTGCGGCAGAGGCCCGCCCGCGACCACCCGAGCCGCCCACGATGGACGCTGCCGGAGCCGACGAGGTGCAACACGACGACGTTTCGAAGGCATCTCAAACGCCCATGCCGCCACTAGGGCGACCGGGACCGGAGCGCAGCGGCTCGAGGTCGAGCCCCAGGCGGCCTAACAGGCGAGCACACAAGGCGCGGTTCGCAATCTCGTCACGCAAGAGCGGATGCGAGCGCAGAATGCCCTTGACCACGAGCATCTCACCCTGATCGTCGACAAATCGCCTGCACCGCTCGGCACGCTGGCGCGCAAAGCATGCCTGCTCAAGGATCTGATAAGTCGCCCCATCGTCCCACTGGAATTCGGAAGTAATCTGCCGCCACAACTCGGCCCCGACCGAGTCCAGATGCGCCGGCACCGGCATACCTTGCTCGGCGTTTCTCGACGCGATCAGCGACAACTTAGCAGTGCTCTTTTTGCTCACTTTTCAGCCCCGCGGATTATGGTCCCAATGCTCTACGCCATATTGGCGAAATGCAGCGTCGGGGGCGGTCCGGGGTCTCGATCGCTGTTGTGAGAACAACACCCCCCCGGTGTACTTCACGAGCCGCGCATAGCTCTGGTCATGTAGCCGAGCGTCGAGCGCGTCTCGACGCGTCTTGCTGGCTGCGCACGTCGCGCTGCTGCATTCGCCACGGTGCTCGACCGGTTGAGACGGACCGGCCCCTGAAGCCTGTGCGTCTCACCGAGCATGGTGCACAGCTCGGTGTATTCGCGCTCGGTCCCGCGCAGGCGCATTCGCAAGTCCGCAAGCGCCTGCATCTTTTCATAATGCATGCCGCCACCGGCACCGAACCGGATGCTGTTTTCGAGGCGCTCGATCGCTTTACGAAGTCCGACACGCTCGGAGCGCAGGGCGTCACGGCGGCGGGCGAGGTCATAGGCCATGTGTTCGTTCTCCTACCGAAGGAAGGTTGCCGTCCCGGCGCCACTAATGGCGAGCGCGCCGGGCGCCGGGACGGCGAGTTCCGGCGTGCGGGGAGGTGCGCCACCGGTATTAGTGTCGGGCTGCATTGGCCTGCGCTCGCATCTCGCTCGCGACCAGATCGCCGAACTGGCCGATGAACTTCGCGACTTCCTCCGGCGGCCAGCCGCGTTCCAGCCGCAGGTGTTCGGCAATCGCGGTCAGAACCTTGCGCAGTCCATCGCGGGCATTCGCATGCGTCATTGTGTTGAGAAACGCGGCAGTATTGGCGGCGGTCGCGCGGTCCGGGCTCATGCGACTACTGGCTCTTTCGGCAGCTCGCCGGACTTCACCGCAAGTTGCCACTGTGGGCTCGTGCCCGGAAGCTCTGTCGTATCTTGCAGGGCGATCCACAAGCCGCCGCGGCGCACGACAAGGCTGTTCGCGCGGTAGGACCGGCCACTCTCGTGCACTCCGAAGAAGCGCATCTGGCCGCGGTCGACTCGGGCGATCTCTTTCTTAAGCGCGCTAACATGCATCCCGATAGCATCGCCGAGCGCATCGAGGATTTTCCCGCCTGGCTTCAGGCTGCGCTCGAGGCGTGCGACCCGGCGCTCGAGGTCCGCGCTCATCTGGCACGATCCTGCATTTTCAGCGCATCGCGCACTTCGCGCTCAATCTCCGCCGGAAGCACCACGCCGTTGTTCAACGTCGCTCGCAGCAGAGCGTTCATTCCGGTCTCGAGCGCGGCGAGCCGCGAAGCGACGCCTTTGCGGAAGCGGCGCTGCGCCTGGACGCTGGCGGATGGCTCGGGCTCGTCCATGAGCGAACCGTAATTTAGAATTTCGTAATATGCAATGCCCGTGCCGCAGGAGTCCGGGCGAGCCGCTCAACGCCGGTGATGCAGCACCGCCGCCGAGCCTGCGAACGGCCTAGCGTTCGAGGCCACGTTCCTGATCGCGCTGCCGCGACCATTCCCGCTGCCGCTCCTCCATAGGCCCGCTGCGCACCCGCGCCTGCGGCTCAAACCCCCAAGGGCCGCTGGCCGAGGTAGCTGTTCCTCGCCTTATGGGATGATGGTCACGTCGAGCGTCTGCCCGGTCAACACGTCGCGCGGCGGGCCGGTCACGACCGGAGCCGGATGGTAGGCAGCTACCGGATGGTAGGCAACTACGGGAGCCAGCGGCATGGGAGCCTCAACTGCCAGGGCCGGCGCTGCGCAGCTTTCGAGCGCCCGCTGCCCGAGGTAGTTGTTCCGGTCTTCAAGCGCCGCGATTTCCTTGGTTGCGGCGCCCTGGAAATCCATCGCGAACCAGATCGGCCAGATGAACAGCCCGGCCACGCCGGCGGCGACGTTCTGCGCGGTCTTGCTGCCCTGCTCGCTGCCAAGCTCGCCGATCTTGCGCGTGTTGGAGGCGATTTCGGCCTGGAGCGCGGCGCAGGCCATGGTGCTGTCTTGAATCTGCGAGACGGCTACCGGGTTTGGTGTCCGGCCGGCACAGCCGACCAGGAAGCTGAGCGCGACTGCGCCCAGCATGATCTTCTTCATCGTATTCCCTTCCTTGGCGCGGCTGTTCGGATCAGTCGAGGATCAGGTTGCCCAGCGGATGTAGATAAACTCGGCCCGTGATGGTGCCGCGCTCGCACGGTCCGGCTGCTGCCTTAGCAACTGCGAGCGAGCCCGCCGCGATGGTGAATCTCAGCCAGCCTGGCTTGCTCGCCGGCGGGTCATAATTGACT
>Ga0299914_10003099_pt1 | contig 11676 bp, 11 predicted proteins | sample RVTome_10_FD_201361 | JGI IMG/M metagenome (GOLD analysis project Ga0299914, IMG submission 201361) | Soil microbial communities from uranium-contaminated site in the Upper Colorado River Basin, Wyoming, United States - RVT153D57 (version 2) ... | reverse complement strand
TCACGCCCTGGCACCCAGCATCGGTGCCAACTCGCTGTGGAGCAGCGTTATGTCACCGGCCCCCATGCTGAGCACGAGATCGCCCCGCTCCACTCTGGGGGCCAGAAACGCGGCGAGGTCGTACCGATGAGGCACATAGTGGGCAGTGCCCCCGGCGGCGCGAGCCGCGTCGGCAACCAGTTCCCCGGTGACGCCGGGCACCGGGTCCTCCCGGGCACCGAACACGTCGGTGACCACGGCCACGTCGGCCTGGGCGAGCGCCACGCCGAACTCATCGCTGAAACGCTCCGTGCGGGAGTAGAGATGTGGCTGGAACACCGCCCAGATCCTCCCAGGGGCAATCCCGGCCGCCGCCTCGATCACCGCAGAGACCTCCGTCGGATGATGGGCGTAGTCGTCGTAGAGGATGACTCCGTCGACTGTCCCCTTGTGCTCCCAGCGGCGACCGACCCCGCGAAATGAAGACACCCCTGCAGCTGCCTCGCTCAGGTCGTAGCCCGACTCGACCAGGAGGGCGACCGCTCCGGTTGCGTTGCGCGCAAGGTGCGCCCCCGGCTGACCGATGTGGAGACGGGCCGAGCCGGCAGGGCCGGAGATGTCGAACCCGATCCCTTCGGGCCCTGTGGTCATGGCTCTAATCCGCCAGGTGGCGGTGTCGGAGAAGCCGTAGGTCACGGATCCGACCTGCCGCGCCACTTCGGCAGCTCCGGGGTCGTCGACACAGGCCACGACGGGGCCGGCGACTCTGGCGGCCACCGACACGAAGCTGGCCAGCAGGTCGTCGGCCGACTCGAAGTGGTCTACGTGCTCATGCTCGACGTTGGTCACCACGAGGCCTCGAAGATGAAGGCTCTCGAATGTGCGGTAGGCCTCGTCTGCCTCCAGGACGAGGAGGTCGGTCTCTCCGTAATGCCCGTTGGTCCCCAGATCGAGCAACTCGCCTCCGACCACGAAAGATGGGTCGTGACCCATGTTGCGCAGGGCAGTCACCATCAATGCGGTAGTAGTGGTCTTGCCATGGGTGCCGGTGGCGCCGATAGTCCGGATCTCCCCCGTCAAGGCGGCCAGCAGCTGCGGTCTCCTCCAAACAGGGATGCTCAACTCCCGGGCCGCCTCCAGCTCCTCGTCGTATTCGGGGACCGCCGACGAGGCCACTACCAGCCCGGCGCCGGCCACGGCCGCCGGGTTGTGCCCGGTGAGCACCTCGATGTCGAGGTCCGCCAGGGCTTGTAGGGAAGCCCCGCCACGCAAATCTGACCCGGATACCGGATGCCCTCTGGCAACGAGGAGCTTGGCCAGCGCGCTCATGCCGGAGCCACCGGCTCCGATGATGTGGATCCGTCCGGCGGGGAGAGTCATCGAACCGCCTCGATCATGGTCTCGGCGATGGTACGGGCGGCGTCGGGTTTGGCTATGGCACGGGCGGCGCCCGCCATGGCCACGAGCCTCGTCTCGTCGGCGAGCAGTTCGACGACGACACCACTGAGAAGGGACAGATCGTCCTGCTCCACGATCACGGCTGCGCCTGCCTCGGTGAGAAACCCTGCGTTCCCGCTCTGATGCCCCCCGGAGCCGAATTGGCCCGGCACGAGGATCGAAGGCGTAGCAGTGGCGGTCAGCTCGGCTACGGCACCCCCCGCCCTTGCGATCACCAGGTCGGAAACAGCGAAGAACAACTCCATCCTCTGCTCGAAGCCCAATCTCCGCCAGGTGACACCGCTCGACGCGTCGTGCGCGGCGAGGTCCTCGACGTGACTCTCCCCTGTGAGGTGGACCATCTGGACCGGCGGCGCCGACCAGGATGCCACCATCTCGGCGACCGCCTGGTTGATCGGCCCCGAACCCAGCGAACCGCCGAACACCCCGACGACCGGGGTTTCCGGGCTCAGTTCGTAGTGCTCCAGAGCTTCGGGGCGAAGCCGGGCGCGGTCGAAATCCCAGAAGGCCCGTCGCACCGGGTTTCCGACCCATCTGCCGTTGGGGAGCCCACCGGTGCGGGGAAATGCCACGAAACTGGCCCGGGCCCAGCGGGCCGTCAGCTTGTTGGCCAGGCCGGCCTCGGCGTTCTGCTCCGCGTTGAAGAACGGGATGCGGCGGCTGCGCGCCGCCATTGCCACGGGGATGGTGACATAGCCGCCCATGCCCAAGGAGACCGCGACGCCCTCATCTCCCATGATGCCGATGAGGTTGCGTCTCGCCCGAAGCACCACGCTCGGGATCCTGGCGTTGTCGAGGGTCATGGATCGCTTCAACCCAGCGAGCTCGAGCCCGATGAACCGGTATCCGGCTTCGGGGTAGACCTTGGATTCGAGCCGATCCCCACCCACGAAGAGAATCTCTTCCTGGTCGATCCCGAGATGGACCAGCGCCTCGCCGACGGACAAGCCCGGGTAGACGTGCCCACCGGTGCCCGCCGCCGCGATGAGGAAGGTGGCCACAGAGCGCTCGACTAAGACGAGTTACCGGAGGAAACTCGTGACGGCTTCGGCTTCGCCCTCCGGCTGGAGTTTCCAGAGGAGACTCCAGACGGCTTCGGCTTCGCCGAAGACGCATCGTCTGTGCCGCTCTGCGCGATGTTGACGAGGACTCCGACCGCCGCCATCGACACTGCCAATGCGGTCGATCCGTAGGAGACGAAAGGCAAGGCGATCCCGGTGATGGGTACCACCCCGAGGACACCACCGATGTTGACCAAAGCCTGGAAGGACAGCCAGACGGTGATCCCGGCCGCCACCATCCGGCCGAAGCTGTCGGGGGCTCGTGTGGCCACCACCCACCCGGCCACGGCCAATGCGATGAACAGCCCGATGACCGTGAGACCGCCGATCAGCCCGGTCTCCTCCCCGATGATGGCGAAGATGAAGTCGGTGTGGGCGTTGGGCAGGTAGAACCACCGCGCCCGCGAAGCCCCGAGGCCGACACCGAACACACCTCCGTTGCCCAGGGCGTAATAGCCCTGGATCACCTGATATCCGTCTCCGGACGGATCGGCGTAGGGATCGAGGAACGAGTCGATTCGACTCGCCCGATAGTCCGCTTCGAAAGCCAGGTAGACGGTGGCGAGCACAGCTATCAGACCGAGCAACAGGACGTACTTCATCGGTGCGTCACTGGCGATGATCACCGCCATGGCGGCGGCCCCGATGATGATCAACGTCCCCAGGTCCGGCTGACGGATGATGAGGATTCCGACTATTCCCAGAGTCGCCGCCACCGGCACGATGAAGTGGCCGAATCGGGTGAGCAGCTTGTGTTTGCGCTCGAGCAGGAAAGCGAGGACGAAGACAACTGAGACCTTCGCCAGCTCCGAGGGCTGGAACGAGGTGAGCCCGGGAACGCTCAGCCACCTGGTGGCTCCGCCCTCGGTGATCCCACGCACTTCGACTGCAATCAGGAGGGCGACGGTGAGGAGGAAACCCGGGAAAGCGAGCCTCCTATAGACCCGGTAGGGAATGCGCGACGCCACCAGGAGGGCGAGGGTGCCCAGACCGACTCCGACGAGTTGCTTCTTCAAGAAGTGCCACTGGTCCTGGGCCTCGGTCTGGCTGAGGGCCACCGCAGAAGACGCCGACATGGTGACTCCGAGCCCGACGACGACCAGCACGACCACCAGAACCAACAAGGTGGTCGTGGTGCGGTCGTTGACCCGCTGGCGGGCGATCTTGTCCCGGGCCGCTGCCCGTACCTTGGCGAGTGATGTGACGTTGGCAGTCACTTTCCCGGACCTCCCAGTCTCTCTCTGACCAACTCGGCGAATCGGTCGCCTCGTGCCCCGTATGAGGCAAACTGATCGAAACTGGCGCAACCCGGGGCGAGGAGCACGGTATCCCCCGGCTGTGCCGCGTTGGCAGCCACCTCGACGGCGATCTCCATGGTGCCCGCGAGCCGTCCTCGATCCCCGGCGGCGGCGGCCAGATCTGGTCCCGACTCGCCGATGCCGATGATCATTCGCACGTTCTCCTCTGCTGTGAGCGGGGTCAGGTCGACCCCCTTGGCGAGACCGCCTGCGATGAGGATCACCGGCCCGTGGGCCCTTATCGAGGCGAGGGCGGCATGAGGGTTGGTCGCCTTGGAGTCGTCGACCCAGACAACGCCCCCGCGTTCGGCAACGACCGAGCGCCGGTGGGCCCCGGGGCGATAGGAGATGGCGCCTTTGGCGACACCCTCTGGAGTGGCTCCGACCCGCAGGGCAAGGGCGGCGGCGCATGCCAGGTTGACGAGGTGGATGGGGTCGTCGGAGGCGAGATCGCTTATGTCGACGGCGACATCTCCGACTCTGAGATTGCCTCGTTCCACCCCGCCGCCCCCATCGGGCATGCGCGAGCCCGATACCGGGAAGAGCTCCGAAGGCGCCGAGGCTGCGAGATTCGACGCGCCCTCGTCATCGATGTCGTACACCAGGAGATCGCCCGCCGTCTGGTTGGCGAAGATGCGTGCTTTGGCGTCCCGATACGAATAGGTGGAGCCGTGCCAATCGATGTGGTCCACGGCCACGTTGGTGATGGCCGCCGCCACCGGGTGGAACTCTTCAGTGAACCTAAGCTGGAAGCTGGACACCTCGACGACCAGGGCGTCGTAGGTCCGGTCGGTGAAGTCGGACAACGGAGCCCCGATGTTGCCAGTGGCCGGAGCGTTGCGGCCGGAGGCATCGAGCATGGCCGATGTCGCCTCGGTGACGCTGGTCTTCCCATTGGTGCCGGTGATGGCCACGACCGGGGCGTCGAGATGCCGGTATGCGAACTCGATCTCGCTCCAGATCGGAAGCCCGCGCTCCAGTGTGTCGACGACGGGACGGGAGCGCTCGGAGAACCCGGGGCTGGCCACAACGAGGTCGATTCCCTCGAGGAGGACCGGGTCCCACTCCCCAGTTGCGAGGCCGTAGCCGGCGTCGGGCACGGCCGAGGCCGACTCGTCGAAGATGGTGACCGACATCCCCTGCTTGGCGGCGAGGCGAGATGCGGCTATGCCGGAGACTCCCGCACCGAGCACCAGGAGCCGGCTCACAGGATTCCCTCCAGCAGCAGGAAGTCGGCATAGAAGAGACCGAGCCCGAGGGCGACCCCGATGCCGGTGAGGATCCAGAAGCGGATGACAACAGTGGTTTCCGGCCATCCGCCGAGGTCGAAGTGGAAGTGGAGCGGCGACATCCGAAGCACCCGTCTTCCGGTCATCTTGAAACTCGCCACCTGGACGATGACCGAGAGGGTCTCTGCCACGAAGATCGCCCCGACCAGCGCCAACAGCAACTGGGTGTTGGTGAGGAGGGCGAGGGCAGCCAGCAACCCCCCGATCCCCTGGCTCCCGACATCACCCATGAAGATCTGAGCCGGAGGCGCATTCCACCACAGGAAGCCGAGAAGGGCTCCGAACATCGCGGCGGAGATCATCGCCAGCTCCAACGGCGAAAGGGCCTGATAGAAGGCGTCGGGTCTGAACAGGTCGGAGTTCCTGTACTGCCAGAAGGCGATGATCGTGTACGCCCCCACCACGAGGGTCGAAGCGCCCGCGGCAAGACCATCCATCCCGTCGGCGAGGTTCACCCCGTTGGCGGCACCGGTGAGCATGATCAGGACCCAGACCACGAAGAAGACCCCGAGGTCGATCCCGAGGGGGCGGACGAAAGAGATCTCGGTGATGATCCCGGCGTTCGTCGCCAAATATGCGAACAGGGCGGCGACCGCCAGCTGACCGCCGAACTTGGCAGTCTTCCTGAGGCCCAAGCTCCGCTTGCGGGTGTACTTGACCCAGTCGTCGAGAAAGCCGACGAGGGCCATGCCGACGAGGGCGAGCACGGCAAGCCAGCCACCCGGGCCGGGTGGGGTCCATTCGAATGTGAAGCCGGTGGACGCGGTCCAGAGACGCAAGTGGGCGAGGAGCCAACCGATGACCGCAGCTCCCACGAACACGATCCCCCCCATCGTCGGAGTCCCCTGCTTGTGGGCATGCTGACCCCTGATGTCCTCCTGGATGAATTGGCCGATCTCGCGCCGGCGGAGGATCCGGATGGCGTGCGGTGTCCCGAAGATGGAGAGCAGCAAGCCGAGGGCAGCGGCGATGAGGAGGGCAATCACTGTGACATGCTCCCCGATCGCCCGTCCCGATCGGCGGACCTGCGCCGACGCAGAGAGGCAGCCGCGACCACACGGTCGTCGAAGGCCACTCTCTCCGACCCCAGATCCTGCATCGGCTCATGACCGCGGCCCAGCACGAGGACAACGTCTCCGTCGTCGGCGGCGTCGATGGCGAGGTCGATGGCACGTCGCCGATCGAGCTCGACCACATGATCGGTGCCGTCGGCGACTCCGGAGAGCACGGCGTGGGCGATGGCCTCAGGGTCCTCGGACCGGGGATTGTCGCTGGTCACGATGGCGTAGTCCGCCCGGGAGAGCGCGCCACCCATCGCCGGTCGCTTGGCCCGGTCACGATCGCCACCGGCGCCGAGCAGGGCGATCACTCGGCCATGACCGAGGCCGCGTGCTGTCTCCACGACCGTGGACACCCCCTCCGGGGTATGGGCGTAGTCGACGATGACGGTGATCGGGTCGTCGCCGGAGACGACCTCGAATCGCCCCGGAACTCCATCGACCAATGGCAGGGCGTCGAACACCGAGTCGTAGTCGAGGCCGACGGCGACACAGCAGGCGGCGGCGAGCACCAGATTGGCGACGTTGAACTCGCCGATCACCGGCGCCGCCCTCGAGAATCCTCCGATCGGGGTTTCGACGACGAACTCGCTCTCAGAGCGATGGGTCTCCACCGAGTGAACCGAGAAGTCACCTCCTCGACCCACCGTGATCATGTCGCCGTCGAAGCCGGCCGCGATCTCCGCCCCAACTGGGTCGTCGATGTTGACGACGGCGGTGCCCACCTCGTAATCGGTGAAGAGCCGCTCCTTCGCAGCTCGGTAGGCCGCCATATCACCGTGAAAATCGAGATGGTCCTGGGAGATGTTGGTGAAGGCGGCCACTGCGAAGCGGGTCCCGTCCACGCGCCCAAACTCCAGGGCATGGGAGGAGACCTCGACAGCGACCACCTCGACGCCCTGATCGCGCATCGCCGCGAGGAGACGCTGAAACTCTGGAGCCTCCGGGGTGGTGAGCGACGAGGGTGTCGTCGCCCCGGCGCCACGGGTGTGGATGGTCCCCACCAAGCCTGCGCTCCGACCGGCGCGGGCGACGATCGACTCGACATAGTGGGTGACGGTCGTCTTCCCATTGGTGCCGGTGACCCCCACGACCGCAAGCGAATGCGATGGATAGTCGTGGACCGCGGAAGCGAGTTCGCCCATCACCCTGCGGGTGTCGTCGACGACGATCTCAGGCACGCCGGTCGATAGGGCGTGGTCGACACAGATCGCAGAGGCCCCTGCGGCCACGGCCTGGTGGGCGAAGTCGTGCCCATCGAGGCGATCGCCCCGCACCGCGACGTAGAGAGACCCGGGGCGCGCCTGCCGGGAGTCGTGGGTGACATCTTCGATCACGGTGTCCTCCCCGGACCCGGCGACCGAGCCGCCCACCATTTCGGCCAGCATCCTCACGGTCTTATTGCTCTTCGCCATCAGGGCTGACCCCGAGACGGTGGAGTGCCTGCTCCATGATCTCGCTGAAGACCGGAGCTGCGGAGAGACCGCCAGTGCGGAAGTCGTAATCTGGAGCGTCGACAACGACGGCGACGACGACCTCGGGGTCGTTGATCGGGGCCATTCCAACAAAGGATGCCCTGGTCTCCTCGGTATACGACTTGCCGTCCTCGCTCAGCTTGTTCGCAGTGCCGGTCTTGCCCCCCACCCGATAGCCCTCGACGGCGCCGGCGTCCCCGGTCCCGTCCTCGACCACCGACGCCAGCAGCTCTCGCATGAGAAGGGCAGTGCCCGGGCTGACTACCTGACGACTCTCGACACCGGCGACCTGGGACTCTCCGTCGGCGTCGACCTGGGAGCGGACGATGTGCGGGGTCATCCACACCCCGTCATTCCCTATTGTCGCGTAGGCGGCCGCCATCTGCAGGGGGGTGGCTGCCACCGAGTATCCGATGGCCGCTGACGACCAGCATGTCTGACAGCCCGCGTCGAAACGAAGGATCCCGGAGGCCTCGACGGTGTAGTCGATGCCAGTCTGCTCGCCGAGCCCGAACTTCTCGATGTACTCGATGAGACGATCCTGTCCCAGTGTCTTGGCGACCTTGATCGTCCCCACGTTGGAGGAGGCTGTGAAGATCTCGGCGACCGTCATGTCGGCCGTCTCGTGCTCCTCGAAGTCCTCGTAGCAGCCGAGCACGTCGTCGTCGGCGTCCTCACAAGCCCCTTCGAGCACCTCCAGCTCGTCGTCGACCTCAGGTATGACGGTGCCCACCTCGACCTCGCCCTCCTCGAGAGCTGCGGCAAAGGTGATCATCTTCTGGGTCGATCCGGGCTCGTAGATGCCGCGGACCACGAAGTTGGAGAACATCCGGCAAGTGACCGGGTCCTCGGCCTCGTCACAGGAGGGGTCGACGGTCTGTCGGGTCGCCGGATCGAAGATGGGTGCACCCACCATGGCCAGGACCTCGCCGGTCTCGACCGAGAGGACGATGGCCCAACACGAGTCGGCGCCGGTGCGCTCCACGGCAGCGACACACGACTCCTGGGCCTGATACTGGAGGGGCAGATCGATCGTTGTGTTCAGATCCGTCCCCGGGATGGCCGGCACGATGTTTGTGTAGCCCTGAGGGATGATGAACTGGCCCGCCCGCTCGTACTCGGCGTGGCCGGGCGTCCCCCGCAGCTCGTCGTCATAGACCAGCTCTAGACCTTCCTGCCCGTTGCCGTCGATGTCGACGAACCCGGTCACGTGCGACGCCACCGGGCCGGCCGGATACACACGCGACGGCTCGGGGTGGGCGAACACCCCTTTCATCTCCAGACCGAGGATCTCCTCGGCGAGCACACCCTCGACCTGGCGCTTGATGTATACGAAGTCGAGGTCGCTGGTGAGACGCTCGTATAGCGCGTCGGCATCCACGCCGAGATACCCCCCGATCTGCTGGGCCACCCAGAGGGGCTCGGTGACCTGATCTGGAACGGCGAAGAGGCTCTGGGACTCGACCGTCATGGCGAGGAGATTGCCGTTGCGGTCGAAGATCTTCCCACGCTGAGGAGCCATCGGCCTGGTCACGAGTCGCTGGCTCAGCCCCTGCTCCGCGAGCTCCTCCGCACGCACGACCTGGATTTCGAAGAGGCGATAGCCCATGCCGAGCCATGCCGCGATCACCACGAGGCCGATGATTGCCAGACGGGCCCGGCCGGGGTGGAGACGACGCGACCTAGTGGCGGACACGGCCACCGACTCTCCGGCTGGATCTCCGGAGGGGCGGGGCCCCACAGATCGACCCGGTTCCAGCGCGTCCTCGGGATCTCATTGGTTGGCTCCGTCTCCGTCGTTCTCGGCCACGACCGGGCCAGGGACGTCCAGGTCCACCAGCAGCTGATTGGTGTCGCTGGGGATCACCAGGCCCATCTCGTCCGCCAACGGGGCAATGCGAGCCGGGTTCTCCAGTTGGGCCACCTCCAGCCGCAGTTGCTCGTTGAGTGCTGACTGCTCGTCGATGGACCGGTTCAGCTCGGCGAGGTCGAAGGCGGAGCGGTCGAGGCTGGTTCGGGCGAAGCCCAACCCGAGGAACGCGATTACGGCGATCATCACCATGATCATCCACGGCGCCATTGACGGCTTGCGAAGCCGCCGCCCCTTGAGGACCCGAAATCGCTCGTCGGCATTGCGCTGAGAGGCCACCCGGACCGTCACGACGCCACCTTCTCCACGGCCCGCAGGACCGCCGATCTGGCCCTGTTGTTCATCTCGATCTCCTCGACGCCCGCCCGGATCGGCTTGCGGGTGAGGAGCCTCACCTCGGCACTGTTGCCACAACCGCAGACGGGGAGATCGGGTGGGCACGTGCACCCCCTCGCCCTGGCGGCGAATTCCTGCTTGACGATCCGATCTTCGAGGGAGTGGTATGAGATGGCGACCACTCTCCCCTCGGGCCGAACCAGGTCCACGGCCTGGGAGACGCCGGACGCGACCGCCTCCAACTCCTCGTTGACCGCTATCCGAATGGCCTGAAAGGTGCGTCGGGCAGGATGACCCGCCCGACGCCGGGCCGCGGGCATCGCATCGGCGATGACGGTGGATAGCGTGGCAGTCGAATCGATAGGACGGGCGGCAACGATCGCATTGGCGATTCGTCGGGCCAGGGGGTCTTCGCCGTAATCGCGGATGATGCGGGCGATGTCGGCGGCAGACCACTCGTTGACGATCACGTCGGCAGTGAGCCCTGCGTCGGGCCCCATGCGCATGTCCAGCGGCCCCTCCTGGCGATAGGAGAAGCCACGCCCCGCCTCGTCGAGCTGGTGGGACGAAACCCCGAAGTCGAAGAGCACGCCGGAGACGGCTTCGCCGGTCACCGAGCCGACCGCGGCGCCGATATCGGCGAAATTGGCCTCCACGACGGATACCCGAAGTCCCCTGGCGTTGGCCAGGGCCTCGGGATCCCGATCGAGGGCAATCACTGTCACATCGTCTCCAAACTCATCCAGCAGACGTCGGGTGTGGCCCCCGCCCCCGAAGGTGGCATCGACCACGACGCCGGGAATCACCGGCGCCATCAACTCGACGACGACTTCTGCCAGGACCGGCCGGTGGTAGTCGGCCTCATCTCGATCGGGGTCCTGGTCCATTGCGAGCCCTCCGGGCGCTGGTACCAACTAGAGGCGGGCGGAGTCAGGGGCCTTCCAATTGGTTCCGGAGGGCTCGCAATGAGCCCAGACCACTCATCTATTGCTCAGTCCTCCTCCTCCTCCAGATAGATCTCATCGCTCGAAAGCCGATCCGAGATGTGACGCTCCTTCTCCCAGAGCTCGACGTGATCGAACAGACCGAGCACGGCGATCTCGTTCCCGGGCTCGAGCCCGGCGAACTCCCTGAGATCGGGTTTGAGGAGGACACGACCCGACTTGTCGGGTGTCTGCAGGTCCGCGCCGGCGAAGATGGTCCGGGAGAAGCGACGACCGGACTTGTCCTGGGGCCGCTCGATCACTTCGGAGGCCTTCTTCTCGAAGTCGTCGGCAGCCCAGATGACGAGCTGAGCATCCTGTCCCTTGGTGATGACACAGCCGTTCTCGAGACGACGGCGAAAACCGGAGGGCAGGACCACCCTTCCCTTGCCATCGAGGCTGTGGAAGTACTCGCCGAGGAACACTTCTGCTCTTTTCCGTTCTTCCTCACTGTCCGTTTCCCCCCTTGCTTGGGGCTGTGACCCATCCCGGAGTCACAGGACGCCACTATGACCCACTTCGCCCCACTTGTCAACCTTTTGATCCACTTCATGGGCCGGCGACTTCAATGGCGTGCCACCAAGCGGCAAGCTGGGGCGCAACGGGGGTTCAACCTCGATCGGGTGGCGACTCAGGCTGAGATCGCCCAACGAACAGACGCCGGTCGCTCGATTGCTGCCGCGCCGTTTCGAGCTCGAGCGACTTCGGGCGACGAATCTCCAAACGGAGCCGTGATCCGGCTGCAGGGGATCACCGCGTGTTTGTCGCGTCATCGATGGATCTTCCGCCCGAACAGACGCCGTTCGCTCGATCGCTGCCGCGCTCACTGGAGGTGACCCAGTTCTGATGTGCAGTCATGCGCCGTCAGC
>Ga0299914_10003098_pt1 | contig 11677 bp, 7 predicted proteins | sample RVTome_10_FD_201361 | JGI IMG/M metagenome (GOLD analysis project Ga0299914, IMG submission 201361) | Soil microbial communities from uranium-contaminated site in the Upper Colorado River Basin, Wyoming, United States - RVT153D57 (version 2) ... | reverse complement strand
AAGCTAAGAGCAATGTTCGGCGATGCTCGACTAGTGGAGCTTTTCCAAGACTGGTCTGGGCGGCCGGTGCGATTTGCGCGTTACACGAGCCGAACTCCATATGCAGGAGTTCGTACAGCCAACAAAGACTCAACGAAATTGAAACCCTTTAACGAGTTCTACGCTCAGATCGAACGTCTGGCCGCCGATCCGGAATTAGCTGGGCACGTTGATGCACTGCGATTGCAGATGGAGTTGAAGGCACGTGGAAAATGGCCTGCCAAGCCGAGTATCTCAGCATGGCTAGGTGAAAAAGGGGGGCGTTGGGTAGACGAACAAACCGGCGATTTCAGCCGAGCTGTAACTCGGAGTGACGACTCCGAGTTACTCACCCGCCATGAGGTGCAAACCGCTCCACCAGACATTCTGATAACCAACTACTCGATGCTCGAATACATGATGATGCGGCCGGTCGAACGCGCCATTTTCGATCGTACAGCAGAGTGGCTTGCGAGAAACCCGGAAGAGAAATTTCTCGTTGTACTAGACGAGGCGCATTTATACCGTGGATCTGCCGGCGCTGAAGTGGGGCTGCTGCTCCGTAGATTACGCGATCGGTTAAATATTCCCCAAGAAAGAATGCAATACATCTGCGCCACTGCGAGTTTCAACAGTAGCGATGACGCGCCCTTTTTTGGCGCGCAACTATCTGGCTCACCGGCGAGTACGTTTGTATCAGTGAAGGGCGACCTGGCGTTAGAAAAAGTGCAGTGCACTGGAGATCGCGATGACGCGTCGATTCTAGCCGCAATCAACCTGGATCTGCTTTATCGTGCGGGCAGCGACGCGGAGCGAATCGATGTATTGAGTGAGCTATTTACTAGTAGAGGGGTTGCGCCAGGCGGACCAGTTGAAGTGGCACTCTACGAAGCGCTCCGGGCGTATGGCCCCTTGGGCCTTCTCATTAATTCAACCATGAAGGAAGCTCTGCCTGTAGAGAGCTTGGCGCAGGCAATATTTCCAGAGGTCGAAAAGGTGACCGCCGAAAAGGCAGTCACTGTCCTACTAGCGCTCGGCAGCTTTGCCCGTGCTGGTACCGGCAGTCCCCCGATGCTTCCATCAAGAATACACGCGTTTTTCCGTGGGTTGCCTGGATTATGGGTCTGTCTGGACCCAGATTGCACGCACAAGCAGGGAAAAGACGACGAAGGAATTTGTGGAAATATGTACGCGCAGCCGCGTAGGAGATGCGAATGTGGGGCTGTCGTTCTGGAGCTCTTCACTTGTAGAAATTGTGGAACTGCGCACGCAAGGGCCTACACGGACGACGTCGATTCGCCAACATTCACATGGCTTGACCCGGGTGAAGAAATGGCGTTCGAAAGTGGCCGAGTAGGCGCGCTTCTCCCCCTAGATATTTTGCTAGAACCGCCGGTAATTGAAGAACTAGCGGAGCCAGCAGACTTGGACCTTGAGACGGGACGAATTAACCCGCCCGAGCTTGGTGAAAGGACGCGTACGGTCTACTTGAGAAGTAACAGGGCGGCGCAATCTGTTAGCGAAGATGATGACGCACCTGCCGCCCTTGAGCACCGAGGTCTATTCACGCCTTGCGCTGTATGTAACAAAACGGCCCGTTTCGGTCGCTCATACGTTCAAGACCACCAAACAAAGGGTGATCAGCCATTTCAAGCGATTGTGGCGCGTCAAATTCAGGTTCAGCCACCCGGGCAGAGCCGTGCGACTCCGTTCGCGCCACTACAAGGACGCAAGGTCTTAACTTTCTCGGATTCCCGGCAGGTAGCTGCGAGACTTGCGCCAAATTTACAAACGTATTCGTTACGTGATTCATTACGGCCACTCATAGCCTACGGTTATAGAAGACTTCAAAGCGTTCCGCTAATTGAATCAACTGTGAGTCTCGAAGATCTGTGCTTTGCGGCGCTCTTGGCTTCAAGAGAATTGAACGTTCGTCTTAGGCCCGAAATGAAACAGGGCGAAGCGTTCTCTGCCGAACAAACTTTGGAGCGCGTTATAACGCCAGGAACTACTGCAAGCGAAAACGAACTGCTTCAACTTTGGATGGAGCTTCGGAACGACCGTCCACCAGAATCGCTTTTGGACAACGTTGTAACTACTTTGCAGGATCGGTTTTTAGGCTTCGAGTCTTTAGCACTTGGCTCCTTAGTTGAACGCCATAAGCACACGGCTGGATTACAACAGCTGCCACCAATACCTGGGATTGCAGAGAGTTCAGAGCAAAAGCTTGGTTTAGCAAGGGCATGGTTGAGGTGCTGGCAGAGCAGCGGCTTCTGGTTGAACGCAATGCCCCCGACTTGGTATCGCAGGCCTCGTGCAGAGGGTACGAGCGTTAAAAGTCACAAGGGGAAGTTCAAGTCGATGGAACGTTTTCTTTCTCGACCTGAAGCTAGGCGCATCTTCGTGCGCGACTGGTTGCCCGAGTTGTTAAGAACGTTTACCGACGAGCTTGAAGACGGAGCCAGACGACTCAGAGGAAGTGAACTCACATTAGCTTTCGACGGCAAGTGGAGTCTTTGCGAGCGGTGTAAGTCCGTGCATCGACCAATAGAAGGCATAAAGCGCTGCTTGGATTGCGGGGGCGACGATGTTCGATTAATGGATCCGGAGAGTGACCAAGTATTCGGTGCAAGGAAAGGTTTCTATCGGCGGCCTGTCACGGACGCTCTTAGAAGCCCCCCGTCTCCCCCTTTGGCACTTATTGCTGCCGAACATACTGCGCAGCTAAACGCGCCGCAAAATGAGGACGTCTTCTCGAAGGCGGAAAGAAATGAGCTGCTCTTTCAAGACATTCAGTTAGGAAGCTGGGGTGGCCGATCGACCGCCATTGACGTGCTGTCGAGCACGACAACGATGGAAGTAGGAATAGATATCGGTGCTTTGTCTGGCGTGGCTCTGCGAAATCTACCTCCGGCACGTGCAAATTACCAGCAGCGCGCGGGACGAGCTGGGCGAAGAGGCAACGCGGTGGCAACGGTGATGGCATTTGGAAGCGCGGACAGTCATGACGACCACTACTTTCGCGAACCTGATGCAATGATCCGCGGTCCAGTGGTCGATCCAAAGTTAACCTTGGACAACGAGGACATTACCAGAAGACACATAAGAGCATACCTGCTTCAAAGGTATCATCAGGAAAGAATAACCGTCATTGACGCAACCAAGAATCACGACCTTTTCTCTGTCTTGGGAACTGTCAGGAGTTTCAGGGACAAAAATTCGATATTGAATCAACATGACTTCGAATCATGGCTTGCAGAGAACATCGAAACCTTGCGAAGCCGAGTCGACGGGTGGATTCCAGTAGAATTAGGTGATGTAACAAGATCGCGACTCCTTGACGAGATGGCTGAAGACTGCCTGCAGGCGATCACAGCAGCTATTGCGCCGGTAGCAGGTCAAGATCTCGAGACCGACAGTGAAAGCATCGAAGACGAAGAGCAACCAGAGGTCGGAGAGGATCGAGTCAACAAACAGGCATTTTCAGATAAGTTGCTCGATCGGCTTCTCTACTGTGGCAAGCTTCCGCGATATGCGTTTCCTACTGATGTTGCTACTTTTCATGTTTTCGATCGCACGAATTCGTCCCGTCTACGTCCGGTCATGCGCTACGCGCCCCAGCAGGGGCTGCCGATTGCGTTAACGCAGTATGCCCCAGGTAAACAGGTGTGGGTTGCTGGAAAGTGTTATACGTCTGGCGCCATATACTCCAGGTACCCGGATGAGCGCTATAACGCTTGGGAAAACAAAAAGCTGTACATGGAATGCGCAACTTGTGGATTCGCGCGCACCTACGAGCTTGATGAGGTGGATCGTGGGGAGAGCACCGATTGTCCGGCGTGCGGCGGCGATGAAAGCTTTGGTCCGGCCCACTATTGGATGCGACCGCCTGGGTTTGCACATCCAGTGGACCTTGAGGAAGTAACTACGCCTGATGATCTACCTGAATCGAGCTATGCAACACGTGCAAAGCTCACAATGGGTACTCCAGATTCTGAAGGTGCGTGGACAAGGATCAACGGGAGCGCTCGTATCCTCTCTACCCGTGACCATCTTCTCGTGTCTAATACTGGACCGAAGCGGGAAGGTTATAGCTATTGTGTTAAGTGCGGTCGAATTGAGGCAACTACGAATCCATCGCCGCAATTGGCAGCGCCTCACCGAAAACCCTATCCTGACGATGACGACAAACAAGTCTGCGACGGTACTTATACCGCCAGACGTATCGTTCTGGGTACAGATTTCATCACCGATGTCGCTCTTATCTCTTTTCGAGTCCAATCACCTATTACACTTAAGCCGACGTTAACCGCAACACGAATCGCCCTCAGGACGATTAGTGAAGCACTTTCAAAAGCAGCTGCGACCATGCTTGAGATTGAACCAGGTGAGATCCTTGCAGAGTTTAGGCCGGCGTTAACTCAAGACGGCATCGATGGTCGAGAAGCAGAAGTATTTCTTTACGACACACTGCCTGGAGGTGCCGGCTTTGCTGGTCAGTTGGTTGATCGAGGACAGGCTTTGTTGCAAGGCGCTTTGGCCCTTCTTTCCAACTGTCCGGCAAATTGCGACTCGTCCTGTTATAGATGCCTTCGCAGCTTTAAAAACAAATTCGAGCATAGATATCTTGACCGCCACGTAGGCCAGGAACTTCTTAATCATATCTTGGGAAGTGAGAGTGCCCGCTTCAACGAGGATCGCGTCGCCAATTCCACTGAAATATTGTTTGGCGACATCAAGAGGCAAGGTTGGGAAGGGATAAAGGTGTCAATGCTTGACGAGAAAGTTGCAAGTCCAGTAATAGTCGTCGAAAAGATAGATGGCTCCGGACTTGCCGTCGTGCTTTCTACACCGCTATCAGATGCAGTTCCATCCACGCCAGTAGAGGTGAACTTGCGTTTGAAGTTGTGCGTATTGAACGAACTTCTTATACGACAAAATCTTCCGGCCGCTACCCAACGTGTGCTGGCAGAGATCAATAAGAAATGAGGCACATCTGACATGAATAGACCCTGGAAAAGAGACAGCAATGGAACCACCTTGGTCTGCCAGTCTTCTGCGTACTACCCGAGGTATCGCGACGATGTTCTACGGTTTATATCGATGCCGACCGGGTCGCACCTGGTGTTGCGCTATAGGGAGTGCCACGTTCCACCAGAAACCATAAAACTGCTCGAGTCAAACGAGGCTATTGGAGCGCGCGCGCTGCTTTGCTACGCGGACACAACTTCGCTAGCTGGGTCTTGTCGTGCAGTCCCATTGAGGTTTGGAAACGTGGTTGAGAGCAGTAAGGAGGGCGAGTTTCTACTCTTGACAGTGCGCCTTGGTAAATATGTCAGTTGCATAGATTCAAACAGGGCAGACCTAGAAATTCAGCAGAGCATTCACAGTCCTCCTCAGTGGGAGAATGGACAGATCAAAGGGTTCTTTTTATGGAAATCGGATCGCGACTTCGCGGATATCGGGGAATGTGGCAATAACGAGACCTGGCAGCAGGTAGTTAAGCGGCTTTTTGCTACGTCGGAGTTCCAGAATGAGACGACGTTTGTTCGTCTTAGACGAGTTCTACGTGCAAGCAATAAGAGTCCTGTGAAGATTAACAATGGAACGCTGCAATTGCGCGACGGTAAGGAATACGAACTGGAGTTCATGCACTACGCGCCGAACTACCAGAAGGGAACTGAAGAACTGGTTGTAGAATCGGCCCCGGCGTCGCTGGCGCCTTTAGGCAGGCGGGCAATATCATTGGACTCGTCATACAACTTGGAACTTCTGCGGATTAGGGCGAATGGGATTTCTGAGGTGACAGGGGGCGGCATCTCTGTTTACCGGGAACGAGCAGGACTTCGTCGTTTCGAATTTGAAATCCCTGTTCATATAAGCAAGTCTGTTTTTACTCGCGTCCTTATTATGCTCGGTTTAACTGTAGTTTGGGTGGCCCAAGCAATATTGGACCAAGACAGCGTGGTTGACGGCCAGTACGTGTTGTCATCTGTTCTGCTCGGGCTAGTCTTATCGTGGTTACTTGTCTTTGGACTAAATCGGGCTTCCGGGTTAGAGAAATGAAATCCGAATTACGGCGAGAGCTAGTTTCACTTCGTGAACAATTGGAAGCTGCATTCTCAGTAGAGACCGCACAACCAAGGCAGGCTTCGCGTGCAGCCTCACTTACTTCCAGTGCTGGCCAATGTGCGGCGGTCGCAATATTGGTGAATCGGATATTTGGAGGAAACTACGTCAGCACCCGGGTCGAGGGGGAAAGTCACTGGTTCAACAGAATCCTCTTTCAGAGCAACTGGTATGACGTAGATATTACCGGCGACCAATACGGGTTACCGCCGGTCCAGGTCTCAGAGATGGGGACGCTATATCCGGAAACGCGTCTTCGCTTACCGGAAGAAGTTGCGAGCGAAACTCTTGAACGCGCCGATCGGCTCGCGCTGAAGGCGAACCTGTCGATTACTAGAAAGTAGGCAATGAATTGCCTTCCCAGTCTTTCGGCATCCCGTCTTGTTTTTGCACTTCGGACACTGGGGAAATTGACATCGCGAACAGATTCACCGTGGATCGTGGCGTTGACGGTGCAATGCCAGATTAATTCTCGTGCCTAAAATTCCTCGTTGTGGAATGCCCGACCCTCGCCCTCCCGATTGCTGACGACTGTATAAATCTCCGGTAATCAGTAACTTGCGGCAGATACCCGTAAGTCCATGAAATTGGACGACTTATTCACCACTTATCCACAAGCACTCTCTGTGGTTGAGTGCCAAACACTATGGTATAAACGTTTTTGTTGCAGATACAAAAAACCCGCCTTGGAGGGCGGGCTATGAGTACGCTCAGGTGGCGGAATGGTAGACGCGGTGGTTTCCCAAACCACTGAACGTTACGGGGGCCTAGATTTGACGGTCGGGCCCTTAGGTCGTACGGGTTCGAGTCCCGTCCTGAGCATTTTTAAGTGGGGGTAGTCCTGGTGGCAGTGCTGGCTTTGAGACCCGGTTGCTCGCGGTTCGATTCCGCGTATCTCCACACCTTTTAACTACCCCTTCTTCTCTCTAAACACTCAAAATCGGTCTAGACCGTTTATAGAGTGTTTACACATTGTCGGCGTCCTTAACTCTAAGAGTCAAGATAACAAGATCATAAATCGACAGGTATAAACCCCTATTTAGCTGTTAGGGGCCAAATGTGCGCGTACTCCGCAGTCTGAGGAATTTATTGCATCGCATCAAATTCATCCCAACGTCTGGCCTCTATGCGTGCTGTCAGTTCGGACCAACCGGTTCTGAGGGGTTGTAATCGAATCGAGATCGGGGTGGGCCAAATCTGGCGTCATTTCCCACTCCTCAAACACGAGTCTTCCACATCGTTAGGCGGGGGACTTAAAGCTAGGCCCCCGCCTAACGGCGGGTTTCCTTTTGGGGGCCCTCATCGCGGTCCGCTCGCGGCCACATGATGCGCCTTTCGTGGTCACGCTTGACCAGCAGTGTGTGCTTCCATGCCCGGGCTGCTCTCCCCGACGGCAGCGCCTCTCAATTTCTTCTGATACTTTTCTCAATCTTTCTTGAGATTTCCAAGATGGAAATCTCCAAAGAAAGTGAGAGGCCTTCTCCAAACAAAGTGAGAATTGGTATGGGCATTTTCGCCCATTTATAGTTCGGCGCCACGTAACTCCAATCACAACCGACTTTCTCGCCGCCATCGAATATGGCCTGGATTCACAAATGCTCTCTCGAATACTCGATATCCCGATCTACTACCGGGCGCCTGAAGATAGATCCAATCGCGGGACAGCTCGCTGGTTTCCCTATAATGAAATTGTCGGCTGGATATGGCTTGAGCTGAGACGCAATGGAGTGCGAGCTGAGTACTGCTTTATAAGGCAGCGTCCGTCGTGGGTACTTGCCCGTCGCGAATTCGAGCCGCGGGGAAAGCTCTTTCAGGTGGACCTTCGTGGGCTGAGCAACGCGCAAATCTTTGAACGATTATTAACTGCATTTGTAGAAATTCAAAAACATAGTCATTTGAATAAGTTTTGGCTGGATTTAGCAGTGTTCAATTTAACTGGACCGGTGATTGACTGGCACGCTTTATTGCAGTCAGGATCGACAGAGTCCGTGCGCTAAGTGCAACTCGCTCGTCTTGGTATACGTCCTAGTTACAGCAGGTTCAAAGCTGCTTCGCGAGGCACTGCTTGCAAGAGGGTTCTAATAGTATATGCCAATGTGTGCGGCAAGCTTGGCAAAGCCGTAATCCCTTTTTGTCCCAAACGAAAGCACAGCGTTTGCAAAACGTAACCGCGTACTTGAACTGCAAATACTCTCGCGTCTCCCGAACTAATCTCAGAACAGCAGCGGTACCTTGGTCATCCGTAAGCGCAGACTTGAATTGTTCCCATCGAAGTTCCTTAAGACCCCCGTCACGCTTCATTCTCGAATATTCGGATCGAGCTGTTGGCGTCATAACTCGGCGATATGTGGGCGATCCCGATTTTTCCCCGCACTTATAGCAACTCCATACGCCGGATTCCTTCAGTCTTTTAATATTCAAGGACGTGCATAACGGGCAGGTTGCACGCTCTTCCTTGAGGTGACTGGTATGCTCATCATCGAATCGTGTCTTGTGAGACTGCCACTCCTTTCGTAGCAGCTCTCGAACAATCTGACCGAATGACCGTGGATGCTTTAAGTGTTGGACGACAAGCGGGGGCGCGTTTGACCCGCATTGAACGCATGTTGACCCGAGGAAACGTTCGCGCCGAAGTTTCCATTCCGTGCCTTTCCAGGACAGACCACTCCCTCGTATCGATTGATACTCCGCCATCGCCAATTGCCAATCAGCTGACTTGTCGCGAGTGCTAAGGCGATGTTCAAGTTCCGCGAGCTGTTCATCTATATTCACGCGAGCAACACCCCAGCTTGCCAATTGACAAAGACTCTTGGCGCCTATTCGTGTTCTTTCGCCAACGGCGTTAACTCGTATTCAGAGTCCATTAGAGCGCGGCCGTGGCGAATCAGTTTTATCTCATAACCCGCCTCGACAATTTCGCCGTGCGGCCACGGATACATAAGTTTCGTACAAAATTTCTTGAAGCACTTCCCCCAATCCGGAACGACGACATCATCATCATGTTGACGCATGGATATGCAAACCGCGGTGAAGATCGATCCAAGCTTAAATCGCAATGTCGGTGGGGTTCCTCCTATTGGAGCCGCGCAGTATGCGCGAGCCAAAGCGGTAAGAACGGCATCGTCGCGAGAAGCCAGTCCAGCAAGGAATTCAGATTTAAAGTGGCTGACCAGTCGATCAGCAACAATTGTAGGAGACAGGTTATCAACGTAAGTCATTCGCCCTCCGAGAACGTGATCGGAACCCAAACCTCTCTACGATAGCCGCATTTTACGTTTACACTGTCGCGTGCCTAGGTTTCTTTATGTGCGAAGTAAACGGCCTTACTTCCGTCGAACTTGTGATTGAACGCGCTCTGGAATGGATAAAACTTTCGAAAGCTAGATACTATTGACTCTATGCTAAAACCCAGCCGCCAGAATATTAGAGCATGGGCGATCGTTTGCGCCTGGTCGATCGCGGCAAGAAAATCGCCACCAGTAAAAATTCCTTGCGATCCTTTCGGATCCTTATGGGCGAGATAATTTCTCGTTTTCACGAGCATTGCAATGTTACATGGCTTCAATAGATCGATATCCGATTCCAATCCATGAATCCCGCTCTCTTCCAAAAAACCTAGAAGGGTTAGCCTTAAACTTTTAAGGTTCAGCGTCCGAATTTTTTGTTCAATCTCTGCAACGATCTCCGGCGCCATACCGCTCGGAATAGCCTCAGTCAGCGCGGGAACTACTTCTTCAAAAAAAATCCTTCGCTCAACGACGCTGGCAGACCTAGTCGACCTTGAGAGTGATTCAAGCACCTGAATCAACGCGAATAGCTTGTCTTCGCCGAATATGTGGTTAGAAAGTTCCCGTGACATTATTTGCGGAACCGCAGGCTCCTCGCGACTCAAATCTTCCCAGCGCATGAGTATTTCGGGAAAACGGTTAACGATCGCTTTCAGCGACGTAAGTGGTCTATGTGACTGATCGACGCCCCGGAGCTTAGCACCGGTAGTTGGTAAATATATTTCGACGAGGCTGGCATCCTCTAACTCCATACTAATAGAACGTCGGGGCAAACTGGATCCCGCAAGCAGTGATAGTAATGTTCTAATTGAATTGATGTCTCTGAGAGATTTCCAAAACGAACAGTGTGGCGTCGAGTAGTCGAGTTCAACCACTGATTCAGTGTCAAACTCATATTTCCTAAACCCCACTCTCTCCGAGTATCGCCATCCCACGCGAACGATAACGTCGCCGCCTTCTAGGAGTCCAACATCCTGGGCGGTGGGTTTGGAAATCTTGATGTTATGATTAACCTCGTCATCTCCAACAAATTCATGCTCCAAACGTGAGAACAAATCGACCCAACCAGCATCATCTATCGATAAGAAGGCCTTCTTGACAATCACCTCGTTGAGATCCGGCAAGTGCGCACCAAAGACTATTCCATTTGCTATGATTTCACATTCTGCATGCGACGAGGTTTTTGTGAATGCGTTGAACAGCGTGACGCGTTCGCCACTGGAGAGCTCACCTAGTATGTTTTGACGATCCCTAGAGGCGTACCCCATCAGTGGGACCAACTCTCTATCGTCCCCAAGCAAAGTGACGTCAATGCCAGCGTGCTGCGCCGACAGAGTTCCCTTGTATCGGACTTCTGGCTCGTCCGCGACAAACCAGATTCCCGTTGCTCTGAACTCGCTCCCAAGGATTCGCTGGCGCATTTAAGAGTTAACCTGCTCTGTTCGCAACCTGTTTCGTCTTCACTTATATGTTCCCGTACCGAACCTAAGCTGACTCAACTTGATTCTCGCATGTCGCGTTCCGAAAATGTCATTCGATAAGATTCGGCCGTTTGCACACACAGCTTGAATGCGTCGGTTGCAGGAACCATAGAAACACTGCTTGGCGTTCGGTTCTGATCATAAAAAACGATATAGAAATAGTAATCAGCATCGCTCGACGCGCAAGCTACCTTTTCTTCATTCCTCGAAAGGTAAAAACAGTATTTGCCTTTTCGGCCAATACCGCTCGCGGTCTTCACTTCAATCATTCTGCGCTTAGAAGGAGAGGAAAAGGAGAGAAAATCAAATCCATATCCAGGTTCATCGCACCTATTCTCAATACGGTTTACTAGCGAACCCAAGCCATCATTCCTAAGTCGTTCTTCTTCAAACCTAATCGCGTAATCCTCTGAAGCTCTGCCAATCAGCGCACGCCGCCTGTTCAGTTCCTCCCAATCAACTGTTCCATGTCGTTGCCGTCTGTTATGAGCAGTAACCAACCCTAACGATTTGTTCCTTTTAAACAAGAAGTGCAGAAATAGCATGTACTTGGGGTTACTCCAATCCCGAGTAAGCCTATTATCTGTTTTGTATAGAAGTAACCTATGCTGCATCTCGCTGTAGGTCTCGGTGTCTTCCAAGCCAAGACTTTCCGCGAAGAAGTCTATTGCCTCTTTTGAGCAAATATTTAGATACTTATTAGGGTAATAGAGGCTTATTAGCTTCGCCTTAAACATCGGTGAAATAAGGTTCGCGTCAACT
>Ga0299914_10003097_pt1 | contig 11680 bp, 10 predicted proteins | sample RVTome_10_FD_201361 | JGI IMG/M metagenome (GOLD analysis project Ga0299914, IMG submission 201361) | Soil microbial communities from uranium-contaminated site in the Upper Colorado River Basin, Wyoming, United States - RVT153D57 (version 2) ... | reverse complement strand
AAACTACCAGGAACTCCGGGATGAGCTGAAGAAGCACGGGTTCACGTTCGAGTCGCAGACCGATACCGAAGTTGTTGCGCATCGCATCCAGTATCATCTCGACAAGCTCAAGGAACTGCCGGCTGCGGTCAAGGCGACGGTCGCGGAACTGGAAGGCGCATACGCACTGGCGGTAATGAGCGCGAGCGATCCGCACAAGCTGGTGCTGGCGCGCGCGGGCTGTCCGGTCGTGATCGGACTGGGTATCGATGAAAACTTCGTTGCATCGGACGTGGCAGCTCTGCTGCCGGTGACCCGGACGTTTCAGTTCCTCGAAGAGGGCGACGTCGCGGTCGTCGAAAGGCGCAAAGTTACAGTATTCGATGTCGATGGGAACGTCGTCGAACGACCCATCAAAGAGAGCGAGCTTACGGCGGACATCGCGGAGCGCGGCAGCTTCCGCCATTACATGCAAAAGGAAATCCACGAGCAGGCGCGCGCCGTGGCGAGAACGCTGGAAGATCGCATCGCGAACGGGCGCGTTATCGATGCGTCCCTGGGGGCGAAAGCGGTTAAGGCGCTGGACAAAGTTCGGGGCGTGCACATCGTCGCCTGCGGCACCAGCTATCACGCCGGGCTGGTTGCGCGCTACTGGATCGAACAGTTGTGCCGGTTGCCCTGCGGCGTCGAGATCGCCAGCGAATACCGGTATCGCTCACCGGTGGTGCCGAAGGGCACGTTGTTCATCACGATCAGCCAGTCCGGGGAAACCGCCGATACGCTGGCCGCGTTGCGGGCGGCGAAAGAACTCGGCTACGTGTCGACGCTCGCGATCTGCAACGTTCCGGAAAGCTCCATGGTGCGCGAGTCCGAGCTGGTCATGATGACGCGCGCCGGTCCCGAAATCGGCGTCGCGTCGACCAAGGCATTTACCACGCAGTTGGCGGCTCTGGCGTTGCTGACGATCTCGCTGGCGCGCCGCAACGGGCTCGAGGACGCACAGGAACGGGCGCTGGTCGCGCAGCTCGCGGAGCTCCCCGGCCTCATCGAACGGGTCCTGACGCTGGATGGGGCGATCGAGACGCTCGCCCAGCACTTCGTCGACAAGCACCATGCGCTGTTCCTGGGACGCGGCGTGCAAAACCCGGTCGCGATGGAAGGCGCCCTGAAACTGAAGGAGATTTCCTATATCCACGCCGAGGCTTATGCGGCGGGGGAGCTCAAGCATGGCCCTCTGGCACTCGTCGATGAGGACATGCCCGTGGTGGCGATCGCGCCTGACGACCAGCTTCTCGAAAAGCTGAAGAGCAATTTGCAGGAAGTACGCGCCCGGGGCGGCGAGCTGTTCGTCTTTGCCGATCCACGGGTGCAGTTCGGCGACCGCGTCGGCATCCACACGATGCGCATGCCCGCGATGATCCAGGATTTCCAGGCACCGATCCTATACACGATTCCGCTCCAGCTGCTGGCATACCACGTGGCAGTGCTCAAGGGCACGGACGTCGACCAGCCGCGCAACCTGGCCAAGTCGGTTACCGTGGAATAGCGGCGACCGCGGAGCGCATCGGCCATATTCCACAGTCCGGCCTCGTAGCCGATGTTGGCGGCCGTGGCTTTCTCGTTTGTCTTCAATCTTGTGCCGTTCTTTTTTCTCGGCACAAGTTCTTCCCCGAAGAGTGGGGCGGCCGCTGGCAGGACAGCGAAGGGATAGCCAGCATATCCAGTTCAGTTCTTTACATGTCGATGTCGCTGGATGGCTACATCGCTGGCCCGAACGACGAACCGGGCAATGCCGGCGGCGACGGTTTCATGCGGCTGCACGCGTGGTACGGGTACAACGAGGACAGCCCCGGCATGCCCTGATCCGCGTGTCACTGCATGGCATTGTCCACACGCGAGCCAAAATCAGGAGCTATTGAACGTACGAACCTTGTAGAGAGATGATGGCTATCCCTGAATACAACAAGGCCACCGTTCGTCGCCCTGCACACCTTCGAAGAACAGATCACATCATTCATGTCAACAACTGATGCGATGCCGTGGGCGGCTCTCGCCTCCGCCGCGAACAGCTGTGGTGCCAATGCCGAGCTGGCCTCACGCCAACACGGATCATCCGTCAGCTTGCGGCGAGCGGATCGAGACAGGCACACGGGTACGTCGAACCCCATCAATGGAGTATCACGCAGCAGGATTACCGCAGATGAGTGCTCATGCAGAGCCTGTAGCGTTGTACGCATGCCCCTCTCCCATAACCTGAGGAGCGTCGTCTCCGCCAGCACAACCTCCAGCACTTCCTCAGACTGGCCGTCATAGCCGGCTGCGATCATGCGCAACAAAGCTATTTTACTCGTGCTGACCAGGACGGCCTGTGGGCGGATTGCCGCCACTCGTTGCAACGCAAGGCGGCGCCATTCATCGCACTCCCAATGTTCACGGGCGAGCGGTACGGAGTAAATCTTTACGGCCGGCACCGGGCAAGCCATCTTCACAAGCGTCACTATTCGCCAGCCGTTTTCTGCCGCCGTTTGCTCCAGTGCGGGGAACCACTGCGCGGCGTGAGAATCTCCGAACAGCACGACGGTCGTTTCGGATGCGGTGTCCCCGAATGTGCATTCGAGCAATGTTGACTGCCGCGCCGACGCGATACAGCCGGCCTGGCCGAGCAATTGCCTGTCAGCGGCGGCCTCCGTGTATGCACTATATGCTGGTGTCAGAGAAATCGCCTGGCCCATACCGACGACTGCAATGCCGATGGAGGCCGTGACCACGGTAACAATCCCCGCGAGTCCCAGAGACAGCGCCCGACTCGCTACCAGGGTCCGGCTAAAGCGAATCGGATTCTCTACCAAATGATGTGCGGCCCACGCGAACCCAAGCGACGCTACCATGCAAAGCAAGCGGCCCGGCAACGTGAGGTCCACCATTGTGGCGGTGAGGATGAGGACGGGCCAGTGCCATAGATACCAGGAATACGACAATCGACCGACAAATTGGAGCGGCGTTGAATTCAAGATGCGTATATAGCCCCTCGCCGGTGCTGACGCGCCCGCCATCAGTGCCGCGGCCGTCGCAATGACGGGCCCGGCAGCATACAACCCCGGGAACCCCGCTTGTGGCGTTACAACGCCCGTGGTGACTATTCCTGCCAGTCCGAGGCCGCCCAGGACGGCCGCTGATCTCACGCGGGAAGCAGGTATAAGACTTACCAGCGCACCCGCGCCAAACTCCCACGCCCGCAACGGCGACCCGTAGAACGCTACTCGCTGATCCGCGACCGTTCCTACGATACAGGCGACGAAGGAGACAAACGTGACTGCCGCAACGGTCCAGATAAGCGTTCTGCGCGAACGGCGAAGCGCCAGCAACACGATCAAAGGCCACACGACGTAAAACTGCTCCTCGACCGCAAGCGACCACGTGTGCAACAGCGGATGCAGTTTCGAGTCCGCGGCGAAGTAATCTCCTGCCGCGTGCATAAACCAGAAATTGCTGACGTAAAGGGCGGTGGCAGCGGCCCCCTGAGCAACGCGCACAAGCTCCAATGGTCCGAGCACCAACACGCTCGCCAGGAGGGTGACCAGCACAACGAGGACGCATGCGGGGAGAAGACGCCGCACCCGCCGCGCGTAGAAGTTGCGGAGGCTGATGCCGCCAGAAGCCTCGAACTCCCGCACCAGTAGTGCCGTGATCAAATAGCCGCTCAAGGTGAAGAATACATCTACGCCGATGAAGCCGCCCGCGAACCCGGGGACCCGGGCGTGGAACAGCACGACGAGGAGTATCGCAATACCGCGCAATCCCTCGATGTCGGAGCGAAAATGGGGCGTGGCCGGCGGAACGGGGCAGTTGTCGTTATGGAAGCGTGCGGAGGACACGTGTGATGTGGTCTACTGAATCCGACACCGGGTTGAGGCGTTAAAATGCCATAACGAGGTAAATAATGTCAGCAGAAACGTCGGATCGCTATATAAATTGTCAGAGTCCGGAAACGTTCTGACGAAGACGGATGATGGACTCGCAGTGCCACCACTTCGACCAGCCTCGTGACGTTACTGCCGGCTCGACGGGTTGTGAGGATTGCGAGCGCATCGGTAGCTGGTGGGTGCATCTTCGTATCTGCCTAGAATGCGGTCATGTGGGATGCTGCGACGACTCACCGAACCGCCACGCTACGGGACACGCGCATTCAAGCGAACATCCGGTGATTGCGTCATTCGAGCCCGGCGAGCGCTGGGGCTATTGCTACGTGCACGAGCTTTTTCTCAGCCAGCTGCCATCGCTCTTTCGTATCCATCGCAGTCAAACCTGATCGCCCCTGCTGCAGCCATCGGTGTAGCAGGACACGCGCAGCGCCAGGAGCCCGATCATAGCGGCGATTACTGCCGCGACTGCGTTCCAGTCGTGGCGACGGATCCGTGGTGCATCGGTCGCCGATCCCTGACGCCCCGGCCTCCCGTAGCATAATCACGAAGCCACTTTGTTTCGGGTTGCCGTAGCCACAGGATTTTCATCATGCAGGTCTTTGACAAAGAAGCGCTCGCGGCTTCCCTTCCTTACCACCACCTCATCCGAGCGCTGGAAGACGCGTTCCGTTCGGACATCGCAGTGCCGGAACGCGTGCATCACCAGGTGCACGTCCCCGGTTGCCCGGAGGCGACGCTTCTCCTGATGCCGGCCTGGCGTTCGGGACGATTCATAGGTGTGAAGATCGCTACGGTGTTCCCCGGGAACACTGCAATGAGCCTTCCCACGGTCAACGCCAGTTACCTGTTGCTCGACGCCAATACCGGCGAATCAGTCGCTATCATGGACGGCGTCGAGCTTACACTGCGGCGCACCGCGGCGGCCTCGGCGCTCGCCTCGCGCTATCTGTCACGAAAAGACTCGACCAGGCTTCTCATGGTCGGTACTGGAAAACTCGCTCCGCATCTGATTGCGGCGCACGCCACGGTTCGCCGCTTCGATGAAGTGATGATCTGGGGACGACGACCGGCTGCCGCCCGACAGCTTGCTTCCGACCTGGGGCCCTGGCCGTGTGAGGTTGCCGTGGTCGAGGATCTCGAACGGGCGGCCAGGCGCGCCGACATCATCTGCTGCGCGACGCTAGCAACCGAACCGCTCATCAAGGGTGACTGGCTGCGCGCAGGTCAGCATCTCGACCTGGTTGGTGCATTCCGTCCGGACATGAGCGAAGCGGACGGCGACGCTCTCGCGAGGGCGGACGTTTACGTAGACACGTTTGCCGGGGCGCTCTCCGGCGCAGGCGAAATCATGCAGGCCATCGACATGGGGACGATTGAGCGGAGCCACATCGTCGGAGATCTGTTCGCCCTCGCTCGCGATATCTGCCGGCGTCGCGAATCGAACGATGCGATCACACTGTTCAAGTCAGTCGGCACTGCACTGGAGGACCTGGCAGCCGCAGAACTTGCGATTGGCTGAGCGCGCAGGACGGCAATTCGCGCGACTCCCTTGACCTGCAGAGCTACTGCTCCCGCCGCGCCTGCTTACGCGCTTCGGCCAGCTCCCGCGCCTCCTCCCTGCTGTTCACCCGTTCTATATCGAGTATCCGGCATGAACTCCGGCCGCGAGCAATGTCGCGGTAGATGATGTCATCGAGTGAATTGGCGCAGATTCTGCCCGGCTGATCGGGTATGCCGATTACATTCGCGCTTCGCAGTCCGATGCAGCCTCGCTGCATGGTAAAGAGATAGTGGGAGTCGCCGCGGCCCTCGACGTAGATGAACTCATCGTCCACGGGATTGAACGAGCGAATATCGTAGTCGCTGAAGCAGACCGGCTGCGACCGGTCCACGCCGGCCTGGTCGTCCGTTGCGCACCCGGCGACCAGCGCCAGCAACGATGCGGCGGACAGGGTGATCCTGTTCATGTTTTCTCCGGTTTTGCCCGCGCGTCTGGCCACCCGGGCCTGTCGCCAATAGTACACTTGGCGGAATGATCGCGCGCAATGTCAGCAGGATACCCGGCCTCGGTAAAAAGAAGTCAAGGAAGGAACGCGAGCCGCTGCGGCGGATCGATCCCCGGCTACTGATACGCGAGCAGTCGATCGCGGGGGCTGTCGCCGGGGGCGTCGTCGCCGTGATAGTCCTGAGCTTCGCATGGAGCCTTTTCACGGGGGTATTCGGCCGTGTATTCCCGTGGTTCTCCATCATCCAGGGTCTTTTCGTAGGACTCGCAGTGCGCCGCTTCGGGCGGGGGCTGGACTGGCGGTACCCGCTCATCGCGGGCACGAGCGCGTGGCTCGGCGCGTTTTTCGGCAACCTGCTGCTGGCCATACCCGTGACAACGAGAGAGCTGGACGCGAGCGTCTACGAGGTTGTAACCGGATTGACGTGGTGGTCATTCACCACTTTCTTCGACGAGATAATTACCGTGGTCGATTATATTTACGCATTCGTCGCGGCCGCGGTTGCCATGTTTTATTCCAAGCGGCGGCTCAACCGCCACGAAGAGTTCGCCTTACGCGCCAGGCACGAGCCATGAACCGGAAAATCAAAGTGTACGGAGACTCGATCTCCGGGAACTGTTACAAGATAAAACTGCTCTGTTCGGAACTCGGCATCGACTACGACTGGCAGGAGCTCGACATCCTGGCAGGTGCGGCGCGAACGCCGGAGTTTCTGGCGATGAGCCCGAACGGCAAGGTCCCGTTGCTCGAGCTTGCCGACGGCCGGTACCTGGCGGAGTCCAATGCCATCCTTTCCTACCTCGGCGAGGGCTCGCGCCTGGCCGGCACGGACCGCTTCGAGCGTGCAACGGTATTGCAGTGGATGTTCTTCGAGCAGTACAGCCATGAGCCTTACATAGCGACCTCCCGTTTCATCGTTCGCTACCTCGGAAACCCTCCGGAGCGCCGGGCCGACCTCGAGCAGAAGAAGGCTCCGGGGAACAGGGCGCTCGAGGTCATGGACCGCCAGCTTCTCAAGACACCTTTCCTGACCGGCGACAGCTTCACTCTCGCCGACATTGCATTGTTCGCATACACGCATGTCGCGGAAGAGGGCGGCTTCACTCTCGATGACTGGCGTGGCATCGGCACCTGGCTCGCCCGCATCATGTCGCGCCCAAACTACAAACCCATGTATTCATAGTTGGATTTGCGCGGCCGCCGTTGTAGATTTCCAACGTCGCAGCTACTATCTGTCGGCAATAACTCAAATCGACCTCTGAAAGAAGAACAATTTGCCATGAATATTTATGTGGGGAACCTGGCCTACGGCACGACTGACGACGATCTCCGTGCCGCGTTCGCCCCTTACGGCGCGATAACGTCGGCGCGGGTGGTCTTCGACAAGGAAACGGGCCGGTCAAGAGGCTTCGGCTTTGTCGAAATGGCGAGCCAGAGCGAAGCGCTGGCCGCGATCGAAGCGTTGAACCAGACTGACTTGCAGGGAAGGCAGCTTCGGATCAACGAAGCCCGACCCAAACGGTAGAAGGATCAGGCGGCGGCGATACTGCCGGCCTGCCCGGCCCTCGTCCTGGGTAATTCGGCAAGCTGCATTGCCACGAGCTTTTCCATGTGCTCCTCGGCTTCGTCGATACCGACGAAGTACGGAGGACTGCGCCGCAACATGCTCCAGTCTCCGGTCTTCAGGATCCGGATGAGATGGGACATGTTGTTGCGAACAGCATCGACGTATGGATTCTGCCCGTCGTACAGAACTTCGATGTAACGATAGGCCCTGTTGAACTTCGAATAGAGCCTTTCACGGGAAACCTGCTGGTAAAATACGGGCGTCTTTTTCAGCAGATCTATGCCTGATTCGTAACGTACCACGTACTCGCCCTGGCGCGCGCGTTCTACCGCAACGCCTCCCAGGACGAATTCCTTGTAAAGCCGGTCGCGGCACTTTTCGAGGTAGCAGCGATCGGCCATTTGCGCGATCAGGTCGGCCGTCCCCAGGAGGTGGCCGCAAATCGCGTCCCGCGGATCGTCCAACTCGATGTTGTCGAGATCCAGCTCGTAGCCGGTAAAGTGCACGATCATGCTGCTGACCGCGACGTCCTTCGTGAGTCCCAGGTCCGGCAGGTAACGTCGCAGGAAATCGGCGCTGCGTGAGACGTGATAGAGCGTGAACTCCGCGCCATTCTTGAATTCACGGTCGCGCTCCACGTGCCGGATATACCCAGAGTCATGGAACAGCGACGTGATGATCGCCATCTGCGCGCGCCGCGAACTCAAGCGATCCGAAGGCTCGACGCTTCGCTCATAGCCTGCCACGAGGCGCGCCAGCGCCAGCGTCATATCCAGCGTGTGCTGCATGTCGTGGTAGGTCGTGTCGCAGCCGAGGTAACCGGGAAACTTGCCTTCGAACAGACGTTCGAAGTCGTAGAACGCGAGCCACATCTTGTCGAATGCGGCACCCGGAAACGTTTCGGAGAACAGCTCCCTGACCGCCCGGCGCACCGCTACAGGATCGCTCACCTGGACGGTGTTGGTCACGTCATAATCGTTGCGGCGGTCCTGTGACAAGATCTTGTTCTTCTTGGTCAGTTGTCGTGCCACGTCCGCAATGGCACTCATTGTCTTTCAGACTCGGCGTGTTTCAACAAGTTGTACCGGCGCCAGTTACGGACCCTTGGACGAAATGATACACGCAGATCACGACGCGGGCATCGCTAATTACTGCGCGTTGCACTGCTACATAACGCGGTCGGCAGGCAGCGGTGGACCCGAGGTCCAAATAGTCCACCAGCGGCCTGCTGGGCTCTACAGCGCGAACTCCGCAATCACCGGTGCATGATCGGACGGCCTCTCCCACCCCCGCGGCACCCGATCGATATAACTCGCCGTGCAGAGCGAAGCGAGCGCCGGGCTCGCGAGGATGAGGTCGATGCGGAGGCCTGCGTTACGCCGGAACTTGCCGGCGCGGTAGTCCCACCAGCTGAACGACTTCTCCGGCTGCTCGAACTGCCTGAACACGTCCACGAGCCCGAGTTTGAGGAGCTCACCCAACGCCGCCCGTTCGGCAGGACTGCAGTGTATGTCGTCGCCCCACGCGACCGGGTCGTACACGTCCGGATCGCCCGGGGCAATGTTGAAATCGCCGAGTACAACGACGTAATCGTGCCTGGACGTCTCGGCGGCGAGGTAATCGCGCATCGCCGCGAGCCAGCCCAGCTTGTATTCGTATTTCAGTGAGCCGAGTCGCTGGCCGTTCGGGACGTAAACGTTGACGACCCTCACGCCGTCGATGGTCGCAGCGAGGACCCTGCGCGCCGGATCCCCAAAGTCGGGGATGTCGGTCACCGAGTCTGCAGGCAGGGCACGGCTGACGGTCGCCACGCCGTTGTAGGTTTTCTGCCCGCTCGCGATCCCGTGATATCCGGCCTCGGTAAAACGATCGAGTGGAAAAACCTCTGTCAGGAGTTTTATTTCCTGCATTGCGAGGATGTCAGGTCCGGCGGTCTTCACCCATTCGAGTACATGTGGCAAGCGGACCGTCAGTGAATTGACGTTCCACGTTGCTATCTTCACGCGGCCTTGCCGATTCCGCTCTGCCGCAGCAGCGCGTCAAGCGTCGGCTTTCTGCCGCGAAACGCGACATAAGCATCCATGATGTCGCGGCTGCCGCCAATCTCGAGAATCTCCGCACGAAAACGAGCTGCGGTCTGTTTGTCGAATATGCCCGCTTCCTCGAATGCCGAAAACGCATCCGCGGCCAGCACCTCGGCCCATTTGTAGCTGTAGTACCCCGCGGCGTAGCCCCCGGCGAAGATATGGGAAAAGCTGTGCGGCAGCCGGTTGTAATCCGGGTGCCGGATCAGCGACACCTCCTGCCGTACCTGTTTGAGAATTTCGAGTGCCCTGGCGCCTGAAGCCGGGTCGTATTCCGCATGCACGCGGAAATCGAACAGGGCGAATTCGAGTTGCCGCAGCATTGCGAGCGCCGCGCCGAAATGCCGGCTGCGCTCGAGGCGGGCGAACAGGTCGTGCGGCAGCGGCTCGCCGGTGTTCACATGGCCGGATGCGCGCTGCAACACGTCATACGACCACGCGAAATTCTCCATGAATTGGCTCGGCAGCTCGACCGCATCCCATGGCACGCCGTTTATCCCGGCCAGGCTCGGGTAATCGACGCGTGTCAGCAGATGATGCAGCATGTGCCCGAATTCATGGAACAACGTGACCACGTCGTTGTGCGTCAGCAGCGAAACGCCGCCTTCGTTCGGCGGCGAGAAATTGCAGACGAGGTAGCCGACCGGCAGCGCCTTCCGCCCGCCAAGGTTCTTCCTGACGATGCATTCGTCGATCCAGGCGCCGCCGCGCTTTCCGTTGCGCGCGTAGAGGTCCGTGTAGAACCCCCCGATGACTTCCCCGCTTTCGTCGCGCACGTCATAGTAGTTGACGGTCGAATGCCAGCCGTCGACCTGATCCGACTTGGCAAGGCTCACGCCATAGAGCTTCGAAGCCAGCTCGAACAGGCCGGCCAATGCTTTCGCCGAAGGAAAATACCGGCGCAGTTCTTCGTCCGCGATCGAGTACTTCTGCTGCTTGAGCTTTTCGAGGTAGTAAGCGGTGTCCCAGGCCTCGAGCTGCTGCGGCGCGATTGCCTGCACGGCATCCAGCTCCTTTTGCGCGGATAACCGCGTACGCTCCGAAAGCTCGTTCAGGAAGCCGGTGACCTCGTCGGTCCTGCCGGCCATCTTGGTGGCAAGGGAGTATTCTGCATAGGAGTTGAAGCCGACCAGCGTTGCGGCGCTGTGCCGGAGCGAAAGTACCTTCTCTATGTTGCCGCTGTTGTCCCATTTGGGATTGTCGTCCTGATCGGAAGCGCGCGTGGACCAGGCACGGTAAAACTTCTCTCGAAGGTCGCGGTCGTCGGCGTGCGTCATCACCGCGTGGTAGGTCGGATAATCGAGCGTCAGCCACCACCCCTTCTTGTCGTGTGCAACCGCCTCCGCGCGGGCCCGATCGAGTGACTGCTCCGGCAGGCCCGCGACGACCGCTTCGTCGTCGGCGTGGAAATGCCAGCTGTCGGTGGCATCCTGCAGATTCTGGTCGAACTGCGCCTGCACGGCTGAAAGTTCCTGCATGACCCGCCGAAACTCCGTTTTCTGCTCCTCGGGGAGGGCCACTCCGGCCAACCGGAAATCCCGCAGCGCATGCTCGACCAGCGTACGCCGGGCTTCGAGAGCGTCCGTGGGCAGGGCCTCGGAAACGTGCTCGAAGGCCTGCTGTAATGCCTTGTTTTGCGCCATCTCGGTGCCATGTTCGGTAAGGATTGGCAGGCACGCGTTATAGGCGTCACGCCAGGCAGGGTCGTCCAGGACTGCCTGCAGATGACCGATCGGCGACCAGACGCGGCTGAGCTCGTGACTCATCTCCTCGAGCGGAGTGACGAGCGCATCGAAGTCCGCCCGCGGCTGCTCGAGGAGCTCGGCGAGCTTTCGTTTATGCCGTGCGATAAGCTCCGTGACCGCCGGCAGGGCATGCTCGGGGCGAATATCGGCAAATCGGGGAAGTGACGATGTGTCCAGGGTATCCAGTAACGGATTCGACATAGAGACTTTGCTTTCCATGAATCGACAGATGTTATCACAGGCAAAATTCCCGCCTTTCGGACCTGCGTCGATACCGGGGAAAAATCCGGAGCGGACGCAACGGACGAAGGCGGCTCGAGGAGATACAGCTGGATGAAACGTGACGGTTAAATTCGACCTGATTGTGCTGGGCGGC
>Ga0299914_10003096_pt1 | contig 11681 bp, 5 predicted proteins | sample RVTome_10_FD_201361 | JGI IMG/M metagenome (GOLD analysis project Ga0299914, IMG submission 201361) | Soil microbial communities from uranium-contaminated site in the Upper Colorado River Basin, Wyoming, United States - RVT153D57 (version 2) ... | reverse complement strand
CCGGCGAGTTGCAAGAATTTGACCTGCCGTTAGCCCCAACAGGCACGCCTTTTCAAATTACGGTATGGCGGGAGCTGCAGGCGATTCCCTTTGGGGAAACCATCTCCTATGGCGAATTGGCGCGGCGAATTGGCAAGCCGAAGGCTGCAAGAGCAGTGGGGCTGGCCAACGGGGCGAATCCCCTGCCGCTGGTGGTGCCCTGTCATCGGGTAGTGGGGAGTGACGGCCGTTTAACGGGCTACGGCGGAGGCCTGCCTATCAAAGAAGCGTTGCTGGCTCACGAACGGAGCCATCGTGAGTAAACGATGATTAGAAAACATCCGTTTCGTTTTGGGGTCTTAAATGAAACCATGCTTTCCCAGCAACATTGGCTGGCTCAGGCACGCAAAGCCGAAGAGCTTGGTTATGCCACGTTCTTGATACGCGATCATTTTGTCTCGGATTTTGGCGGAGCTACCTTTAGCCCGGTCGCATCAATGATGGCGGCAGCCAATGCCACGCAGACTTTACGCACAGGCACACTGGTGATTGATAATGATTTTCGGCATCCAATTGTACTGGCTAAGGAAGTAGCTACCCTGGATCAGATGTCTGGTGGACGGTTTGAGTTAGGGCTTGGCGCAGGATGGCTTCAGGCCGAATACGAACAAATGGGGATTCCTTTTGATCCGCCAGGGGTACGAGTGAGCCGGTTAGGAGAAGCCATTCAGGTTTTTAAGGCATTCTTTACCGAGGAGCGCGTTCATTTCACAGGCCAACATTATACGGTTAAGGGACTGGAGAGTTTTCCTAAGCCGATTCAGCAGCCACATCCACCACTTTTAATTGGCGCAGGCAAAAAACGGATGTGCCAACTGGCGGGGCGAGAAGCTGATATTGTTGGCCTTCTTACTATTTCAACGTCACATGGGACGTTTCAGGCTGATCCTGTTGAGATGTTAGCCTCTGCCATAACTCAAAAAATCAATTGGGTTCGTGAGGGAGCCGGCGAACGTTTTCCAGAGATCGAGTTGAGTATGATGATTTCTATTTGTATCACTGAAAATCCCCAACAATATGCAGAGCAGTTAATTCAAGAAAATAAGTGGCATAATATTTCGGTCGAACAAGTCCTGGATATGCCTTCCAAGTTTTTTGGGTCAATTGATCAAATTATTGAGCAAATGGAGGCCAGACGCGAACAATATGGTTTTTCCTACTACATCGTGAGCGACAAGTTTATGGATACTTTGGCTCCTGTTGTGGCCCGGCTGACAGGCAAATGACAGAACTTTTCCCATTGAGTTAATCTCGATAGTAACAATCTTGCTGCAATCGCTCCGCCTGGGCAAAGGCGAGTTAGACCTTGATGGGGGTTAACACGCTCTGAGGTAAAATAACGGCCGTTACTGTTGGGTAACGGCCGTTGTCGTTTCGCATAAAATTAGACTTCAAGAAAATAATCCGGTAAAGTCAACCTCCGGGAGGATTACCGAAAGTGCCACTCACTTTAACTCGAGTATAGCAACAAATCGTGGGGACCAGGACTGGCAGTGCTCCATAGACAAAACCTTTGTCTATAACGATCAGCACTGCCAGTCCTCAGTGCGTTGTTTCCCACAAAACATTGCTATACTCCTTTGACTCTTGATGTTCCCCTACCATTGGATTATACTATAATTCTTAAGATCCATGGTCCGACACCACACGGGGCGGTGAGACCCGTAGGCGGCCGGTAGCCTATCAGACGAAAGGGGATGGAATGATGTCAACGCAGGCTTTGGATGAAATTCAGATTAAGACCAATCTTTTTGATAACGCTATCGTGGGGTCGGCCCACGAGGCCGTGGACTTTATTGCCAATATCCTCGAGTCCTCAACTGAATACTCAATTATCGGCAAAGACCTTGAAGGAAAGATCCTCTTGTGGAATGAGGGTGCTCGCCTCTTGTACGGCTACGAGCCGGAAGAGGTGATAGGCAAGGCTAACTCGGCTATTCTGCATGTCCCCGAGGATGTAAAGGCTAACAAGCCGCGCCAAATGATGGAATCTGCCCTGGAAGAGGGTAAATGGGAGGGAACTGTCGACCGCCTGCGTAAAAACGGTGGCCGGTTCACAGCCCGGGTGGTTATCACTCCCAGAAGGGACAGAGATAACAGGCCCATCGGCTTTTTACTTATTTCTAAAGACATCTCGGAGGAGATTCGCCTAACCGAGGAACTGCAAGCCACCCAATACTATACGCGCTCACTAATCGAATCAAACATTGATGCCTTAATGACTACGGATCCGCTCGGTATTATCACCGATGTGAATCGCCAGATGGAAGAATTGACCGGTTACAGCCGTGAGGAGCTGATCGGCACGCCTTTTAAGAATTACTTTACCGATCCCCAGCGGGCGGAAGAGGGCATCAAGCTGGTTTTGACCGAAGGCAAAGCGACTTATTATGAACTAACGGCCCTGTCTAAAGATGGACGTGAGACGGTGGTTTCCTATAATGCCTCCACTTTTCGAGATGCTGAGGGACGGCTCCAGGGCGTTTTTGCCGCTGCCCGCGACATCACTGCCCAGAAGGAACTGGAACGACAGTTGCGGGAATCAGAAGCCTACAATCGGGGGCTGATTGAAGCCTCGGTAGATGGTTTGATTACTGTGGATGCCGATGGCCTGATTTCGGATGTCAACGAGCAGATGTGCCGCATGTCAGGATATCCGCGCGAGGAGCTAATAGGAACGCCCTTTGCTGATTACTTTGTTAACCCTAAACTGGCCACGGCCGGTGTGAGTGAAACGTTTGAGAAAGGTATCGTTACCGACTATGTGCTTACTCTGGCAGTAAGAGGTGGGCGACAGTTGCAGGTCTCATTTAACGCTTCTGTCTTCCAAGATCCGGCCGGCTCGGTGCGGGGTATTTTTGCCAGCGCTCGCGATATCACCGAGCAGGCCCAGTTACAGACACAATTAGCTGAAGAGCGAACGTATAACCGGGGCTTAATTGAGGCTTCACTGGATGGCTTGATTACGGTTGATCCTATGCTCGACATCACCGATGTCAATGAAACCATGTGCCGCATGTCGGGTTACAGTCGCGTGGAATTGATTGGGTCCCCTTTTCCCCAATACTTCAGCGATCCCAAGCGAGCCGCCGAGGGGGTTCGCCTGACGCTGGACAAGGGTGCGGCTACCAACTATGAACTGGCTTTGCGGACGAAAGATGGTCATGAAAGATTGGTTTCTTTCAACGCCGCCATTTTTAAAGATCACCAGTCCAAGAAGGTGCGGGGCATCTTTGCCAGCGCCCGTGACATCACCGAGCAGGCTCGCTTGCAGTCCCAGTTGGCCGAGGAGCAGGCTTATACGCGCGGCCTGATTGAAGCATCGGTGGATGGTCTGGTCACGGTGGATGAGGCGATGACAATCACAGACGTGAACGAGACCATGTGCCGCCTGGTGGGGCGACCCCGCAGCCAGCTCATCGGCTCCTCTTTCCCGGCCTACTTCACCGACCCCCATTCGGCCGCTGAAGGGGTTCGGTTGACTTTCAAAGAAGGTGCAGTGACCAACTATGTGCTGACCTTGCAGGCGGCTAATGAAGCCCACATCCCAGTTTCCTTCAACGCCGCAGTCTTCAGAGACACGGCCGGGAATGTCCGCGGAATTCTGGCCGCAGCCAGGGACATCACCGAGCAGAAACAGTTGGAAGTCCAACTTCAGGCTTCCCAGACCTACACCCGCTCGTTGATTGAGTCGAACATTGATGCCCTCATGACCACTGATCCTCTGGGCATCATCACCGACGTCAACCAGCAAATGGAAGCCCTCACCGGTTACACCCGTGAGGAATTGATCGGAACTCCCTTTAAGAATTACTTCACCGATCCGCAGCGGGCTGAGGAGGGCATTAAGCTGGTGCTAAAACAGGGCAAGGCCACCTACTATGAATTGACGGCCAGCAGCAAAGACGGTCGTGAAACGGTCGTCTCCTACAATGCCACTACCTTTTATGATCCTGAGGGTAAACTGCAAGGTGTTTTTGCTGCGGCCCGTGACATTACTGAACAAAAGAAATTGGAAGAGAAGTTGCGCGAACAGCAAACCTACCTGCGCGGCCTGATTGAGTCATCGGTAGATGGTCTAATCACCGTTGACCCGGAGGGCTATATTACCGATGTTAATGACCGCATGTGTGACATGACCGGATATACCCGGGCCGAACTGTTAGGCACACCCTTTGCTGACTATTTTACCGATCCGGAACGCGCTTTGGCCGGGGTCCGGCAAACGCTTGAGGCCGGTTTTGTGACCGAATATGCCTTAACCTTGACGACCCGCACGCGGCGTGGCTTACACGTCTCTTTCAACGCTTCGGTCTTCAAAGAGGCGGCCGGGAATATACGGGGTATCTTCGCCTCAGCCCGCGATGTCACAGATCGGGTGCGCCTGGAAGAGCAGCTCCGCGAACAGCAAACCTATTTGCGTGGCCTGATTGAGTCATCAGTGGATGGCCTGATTACTGTGGATCCTGAGGGTTATATCACCGATGTCAATGAGCAAATGTGCCGCATGACCGCCTACGGGCGTGAGGAATTGATTGGCTCTATCTTCAAGCATTATTTCACACAACCTGAACGAGCCGATATGGGGATAAAACGCACCTTTGCCGAAGGGGTTGTCACCAATTATGAGCTGGTGTTGGAAACCAAAACGGGCCGTAAGGCCACTGTTTCCTTCAATGCCTCTGTCTTCCGGGCCGGTGATGGCCGGGTGCAGGGTATTTTTGCCAGTGCCCGCGACATTTCCGAGCAGGCCCGGCTACAAAGAGAGTTGGCTGAACAGCAAGCTTACAACCGTTCGCTGATCGAAGCATCGGCCGATGCACTGTTCGCCATTGCCCCGGATGGTGTCATTACCGATGTGAATGAGGAAGCCACTCGCCTGACCGGCTACTCACGCAAACATTTAACCAATTCTCACTTTGCCAATTATTTTACCGATCCTGAATCGGCCAGGGCCGGCGTGCAACAGACCTTCGCTGAGGGGCGGGTGTTTGGGTATGAACTGACGCTCATCACCCGTTTTGGGCGACGCATTACCGTCAGTTTCAATGCCGGCGTCTTTACCGATGCCGCCAACTCGCCGCTAGGCATTCTGGCCGCCGCCCGTAATATTACCGAACAGAAACGGCTCGACCAACAGTTGCGCGATCAGCAGTTCTATACCCGGTCACTAATTGAGTCGAACATTGATGCCCTGATGACTACCGACCCCCTGGGCATTATTACCGATGTGAATCAACAGATGGAGGCCTTGACTGGCTACAGCCGTGATGAATTGATGGGTACTCCCTTTAAAGAATACTTCACCGATCCCCACCGCGCCGCGGAAGGTATCAAATTGGTATTAAGAGAAGGCACAGTCACCAATTATGAGTTGACGGCCCGCAGCAAGCAGGGAGAGGAAACCGTGGTTTCCTATAACGCGGTGACCTTCTATGACCGTGACGGCCGGCTCCAGGGCGTTTTTGCCGCCGCCCGTGATGTAACCGAACGCAAGGAATTTGAACAGACGCTGCAAGAAAAGAATATTGAGTTAGAGCGGGCCAACCAGGCCAAGGATCGCTTTCTGGCCAGCATCTCCCACGAGCTGCGGACGCCCCTTAACGCCATTATTGGCTTCACCGGCACTTTGCTGATGCAGTTGCCGGGACCGTTAAACCCCCATCAAGAAAAACAACTAAAAACGATTCAAACCAGCGCCAGGCACCTGCTCTCGCTCATCAATGATCTACTCGATCTGGCTAAAATCGAGTCGGGCAAAGTTGAAATCAGGCTGGAGCCGATTGTCTGCCAGGCAGTTATTAGAGAGGTAGCCAGCACACTACAGCCTATTGCCGAGGCAAAAGCCCTCTCCTTTGAATATAAGGTACCTGAACAGGATGTCATTTTCAGAACCGACCAGCGCGCCCTCAGCCAAATTCTCCTCAACCTGACCAATAACGCGATCAAGTTTACCCAGGCAGGTTCTATTCGCCTTGAACTCAAGCAGTACCAGGTTAATGGAAGGCAGACCCTTGAAATCAGCGTCACCGACACCGGAATTGGTATTCGAGCAGAGAACCAGAGCAAATTGTTCGAGGCATTTACCCGTCTGGAGGATTCCAGCTTATCAGATCAGCCGGAGGGTACGGGATTAGGACTTTATCTTAGCCAAAAACTAGCTTACCTGTTGGGTGGTCGGATCACCCTCCAGAGCAAGGTTGGCCAGGGCAGCACCTTTAGCCTGATTCTTGAGAGAAAGTAAGGAAAAATTATTATGGGTCGGATTCTGGTTATTGAAGATAATTGGACCAATCTCGACTTAATGATCTATCTTTTGGAAGCATTCGGGCATGAGCCAATGAAGGCAACCAGTGGTCAGGCGGGCCTGGAATTAGCCCGGCGCGAGTTGCCGGATCTTATTATTTGTGATGTGCATATGCCCAATATGGATGGGTATGAGGTGGCCCGGCACCTTAAAAACCACCCGACTCTAAGTACAATTCCCTTGATTGCAGTCACCGCCTTTGCCATGGTCGGCGACCGTGATAAGGTGTTGGCGGCCGGCTTTGATGGCTATATCTCTAAACCAATTGTCCCGGAAACATTTGTGAGCGATGTGGAGGCATACTTGCAACCTATCCAGCGAGCGGCCCCCCGGCAGCCGGCCCCAATTACGGCTGGCGAAGCGTTGCCCCCTAGGATGACAGATAAGAATATAACTATTCTGGTTGTAGACAATTCGGCCATCAACCGGGCGCTGGCGCGAAGTACGCTTGAACCGGCCGGTTACTGTGTTGTCGAGGCCAGGAATGTGCAAGAATGTTTAGGCCTGGCTCGAGAGTCGCCGCCTGACTTAATTTTATCCGATGTACATATGCCGGTTGCAACTGGTTATGACCTGTTGAAAGCTGTTAAGACCGACGAGCAGTTAAAAGATATTCCCTTTGTCCTGATTACGTCCACCAGTCAATATGAGATGGGAAACCGGTATGAAGGACACCCTGTTGAAGCCGATGATTTCATTTTTCGCCCCATTGAACCTCAATTTCTGCTGGCCAAAATTGAGTCCTGCTTAAAAAAATCTTGAAATAGTCCTTCTTTAACAACCTACCAAACATTGTGTCAATCTGAACGATGGCGATGAATTCCTGATCAGCTACCTTTCGCTACAAGTTGGCTGGTTATAAGGTAAATTGTCGGCTTCACTGACGGAGGTCATATTATGGCACGCATTCTGATTGTAGATGATCGCCCCATTAATCGTGAGTTCCTGGTCACCCTGCTGGGTTATCGGGGTCATGCGTTATTAGAGGCCGCCGATGGCCGCCAGGCTCTAGACATTGCCGAGTCTGAACAGCCTGACCTGATTATCAGCGATATCCTCATGCCAACCATGGATGGCTATGAGTTTGTCCGCCAGCTGCGGGCCAGGCCCCACTTGTCCTCAATCCCAGTCATCTTCTACACCGCGCACTATCTCAAGCAAGAGGTTCAGGCCCTGGCCGCGGCTTGCGGCGTGGCTCACATCCTGATGAAACCCAGTGAACCAGAGGTAGTCCTAGAGACGGTCGAAGCCGCGCTTGGTTTTGCTTCGGTGCCAGTTATACCCTCACCTCCTCTGGAAACCTTTGACCGAGAGCATTTGCGGCTGCTGACTGATAAGCTGGCCCAAAAAAATAATGAACTCGACAGGGCAAATAACCGCCTGACAGCCTTGATTGAACTCAACCTGCAACTGGCCACGGAACGAGAGCCTGAACGCCTGCTCAACAGCTTGAGTCGAGCGGCGCGGGAGCTGATCGCCGCCAGTTGGTGCCTGGTCTGTATTGAGGATGGTCAGGTACAAGGCCCGCGCTACTTTTTCACCAGCGGCCTGGCAGAGGAAGTGGTCGAGAGGCTGGGGAAGCCCAGGCTGCCAGCGGAAATAGCAGCCCTATTGCTGGAAGAGGGTCGTCCTTTTCGTTTGCATAGTGGTCAGGGGGACCCTGAGGTAGTAGGCTTGCCAGATTCATGGCCACCTGTCCATTCTTTTCTGGCCGTTCCGATCAAGTCACTGCAAGAAACTTATGGGTGGCTGGGGTTGGTAGACAAGCTTGGCAAGGAGCTGTTCAGCGAGGAAGACGAGCACCTGGCGGGCATTCTAGGCGCCCAGGTAGGCCGTATCTATGAAAACAGGCGACTATATGTTGAAGTTCAGCAGCATGCTGGTGAACTGGAACGAGAGGTGGCTGAGCGCAAGCAAGCCGAGGAGGCGCTGGCAGAAAGTCAAGCACGGCTGGCCGGGATTATTAACTCAGCCATGGATGCTATTATAACGATTGGCACTGACCAGTGTATTGTGCTATTCAATCCGGCCGCCGAAGCGATGTTTGGCCTGCCGGCGGCTGAGGCGATTGGACAACAGCTTGATCGTATAATACCGAAGCGGTTTCGAGAGGCTCACCGGCAACATATCCAGGTTTTTGGTAAGACGGGCATCACCAGTCGCCGGATGGGCCACCAGGAGGCGATTGCCGGATTGCGGATTAACGGCGAAGAGTTCCCGATAGAAGCTTCAATTTCACGGATGGAAGCCGCAGGAAAGCAGCTTTTTACGGTCATCCTCCGTGATGTTACCAATCGTATACAGGCAGAGATGGCTCTGCATGAAAGTGAAGAGAAATTACGACTGTTTATCGAACATGCGCCGGCCGCCCTGGCCATGTTTGACCGTGAGATGCGCTATCTGGCGCACAGCCGTCGCTGGCTGATGGACTACGGTCTTGAGGATCAGTCGCTTGTGGGTCATTCCCACTACGCAGTCTTCCCCGAAGTTCCGGACCGTTGGCGAACAGTTCATCGCCGTGCGTTAGAGGGCGAGGTGGTGCAAGCCGCTGAGGACTTTTTCGAACGGGTGGACGGTACCGTTCAATGGCTGCAATGGGAGGCACGCCCCTGGTACACGGCCGACAACTCCATTGGTGGTGTCGTTATTTTTACCGAGGACATTACTGAGCGTAAAAAAGACAGAGAGGCTCTGCATCAGAGTGAGACGCAACTGCAACATATCGTTGATACGGTGCCGGAGGGCGTCCTGTTGTTAGCTGCCGATGGGGCGGTGCGCCTCACCAATCCTATGGCTGAGCAATACCTGACGATATTGGCCCCCGATTGGGAGAACGGCCGTTTAACCCATCTAGGCCAGCGGCCGTTGAATGACTTCCTCACTCCCCCTCCCCAAGGCTTGTGGCACGAGATTGCTGCCAGTGACTATGTCTTTGAAGCTATCGCCCGGCCGGTAGAAGTCAGCCCGGAGAACGCTGGTTGGGTCTTAGTCATGCGCGATGTGACGCAGGTCAGGGATATTCAACAACGTGTACAGCAGCAAGAACGGCTGGCCGCCGTCGGCCAATTGGCGGCCGGCATTGCCCACGATTTCAACAATATTATGGGTGTCATTTCCCTCCAGGCCCAACTCTTCTCACGCACATTCGAGCTGCCACCTCGTGCTCAAGAAAGAATGGACATAGTTGAGCAGCAGGCGCTGCTGGCTACAGACTTGATCCAACAAATCCTGGATTTTAGCCGCCAATCCATTATGGAGCGGCAGCCGCTAGACCTGCTGCCCTTCACCAAAGAGATGGTTAAACTCCTGAAGCGTACTCTGCCGGAGCATATTCAGATTGAATTGACCTATCGTGAAGAGGCTTATGTGATTCAGGCTGATCCCTCACGCATCCAGCAAGTGATGATGAACATGGCCATCAACGCCCGCGATGCCATGCCGGAAGGTGGGCAGTTACATATTGGACTGCACCATGTACGAACGGAAGAGGCAAAATTACTCTTTATGCACGAGCTGCCGCCTGGGAACTGGATTCAAATAGAGATAACTGACAGTGGCAGTGGCATTCCTGGAGAGGTGCTGTCTCAAATTTTCGAGCCTTTTTTCACTACCAAGGAAGTGGGCAAGGGCACTGGCCTGGGACTGGCTCAGGTCTACGGCATTATTCAGCAGCACGAAGGCTATATTGATGTGACGACACAGGTGGGACAGGGCACATCCTTCTTCCTTTACTTACTGGTTCTGGATATAGACTACAGTGTTGCCATCACACTCGACAGAGCGTCACTGCGGCAGGGTCAAGGCCAGACGGTGCTGTTAGTCGAAGACCAATCAGCTATCCGGCAGTCCCTGGCAAGCAGCCTGACGTTTATGGATTATAAGGTGATAGAAGCGACAAATGGCCGTGAGGCCCTGGCCATTTTAGAAGCGAAGGGTAATGACATTGCCCTGGTGTTGAGTGATGTCGTCATGCCGGAAATGGGAGGTGTTGGCCTGTTTCGTGCCATACAGCAGCAAAAGCTGACGATTCCGGTTATATTACTAACTGGCCATCCATTGGGTGATGATTTGGAAAATTTGCTGTCGACTGGTCTCACTGCCTGGCTACCAAAACCACCTAATCTGGTCAACCTTAGTCATTTACTGGCGCAGGTGTTGGACTCTTAGCGCCCATTCGCAAATAAAGTATGGAATTGGCGAATGGGCTTCAAGTAGCCGTTCGGTTTGAAAAATGCTAAGTTAATTCCGAACGGCTACTTAGCTATTGATTCTAGCGTCGGAATCTGTCAATAGAAAAGAAGCATTGGCTGTAATGGCGGAGCAGGGAGAGCATATCGCTCTAGTGTTGAGCGATGTGGTGATGCCGGTGATGGGGGGCATTGCCCTGGTTCACACACTGAGACAACAAGGCTGGGAAACCCCGGTGATCCTGCTTACTGGCCACCCAATGGGCGAAGAGTTAGACGAGATGAGTGAAAAAAATTGGTCACCTGGTTAACCAAACCGCTGAGACTCGAGCGACTGACTCAGTTGATGGCAGATGTGTTGCGCAGATAGTGAAGCTGCGGGGATAATCAGGTAATTACCCAATTACTCAATTACCAAGACAATTTATTAACTTCAAATTGGGTGATTGCTACCATATATGATATGCAGCCAACATTTCCTGGAGTTCTGCCACCACTTGCGCCCGCCAAGCTTCTGGTTCTAGCAAGATTGCGCCTGGCCCCAGCCAGCGCAGCAAGGCCAATACCACTTCTCGATTGTCCTCGCCAAATGTCATAATTATCTGCCCATCGTCAAAGGTCTCATAATGGGCGTGGCGATAATACCAATCTTGCTGCAACCGCTCTGTCTGAGTGGGAGTGAGTTGGATTTTGACGGGAGCTTCCTGCTGCCAGATGTGCATGGCTGTGCCCAGCCAATTGTGGTTTAAGAGTGATTGGATGTCGAAAGACGGCTGCTCCTCCCCCACCTCTCGCCCCAACTGAATTTGCATTACCCGATCGGCTCGCCACAACCGCACCGAATCTTCCCGGTTATCCTGCTCCCCAGCCAGATACCAGCGATTGCGATCCCAAAACATGCCTAAGGGCACGGCCTCTATCACTCTGACCTGCCCGCCATAAGGGGACTGGTAACGCAGTTTCACTCGCTTGTCATCCAGAATTGCCTGCAAAAAGTGGCTGAGAACACGGTTTTCGGAACGGCCGCCGGTCTGTCCGGTATCTGGTTCGGGATGAAAAATATCATCGCTAATCTCCTCAAAGTTGAGGATTTGGCGGATATTCTGCAAAAGCAGGCGCAGCCGTTCAGGTATGGCGGCCAGCAGCTT
>Ga0299914_10003095_pt1 | contig 11684 bp, 8 predicted proteins | sample RVTome_10_FD_201361 | JGI IMG/M metagenome (GOLD analysis project Ga0299914, IMG submission 201361) | Soil microbial communities from uranium-contaminated site in the Upper Colorado River Basin, Wyoming, United States - RVT153D57 (version 2) ... | reverse complement strand
ATCTTTCACGGCATCTAAGAGGCGGACAAAGACCTCGCTGGTCAGATCTTCGGCCGTTTCCCGGCTGCCGACCTTGAAAGCGATATACCGGAAGATTGCCGGATAATACTTGTTATGAGTTTCTTCCAAAGCCTGGGGGTCGAGCCGGCGGACGCCGTCCAGTAAGGCCAACTCGTTCGTGAACAAGGACGGCCGATTTGTATCTACTCCTAAGTAAAGCTCCATAATCATGATGATCTCTAATGTGCAAAAGTGCCTGGCACTTAAGTCATTTGCTTCACGTCCTTATGGTGTTCTGAAGTGGCTGGCACTGATTATAATCGGCAAAAACACCAGGCACCTGGGTCATCGGCTGAGCAACCTTTGCCATTACCTGACACCCGTCTATAGCATAACGATTTGGGAAAAAGTGAGGCAGTGACATTAATCACCTCATTAAGGTGACATTTGGCAGTTAGTTTGATATTGAAATATCGCGCTACTCTTCTAAATGGGGTTTTATGAGACGGTGAGGTAATTGGGGAGTATGCTTAAATGAATGGGGCAGCAGATTGGTTCAATCTTCAAGGATTGAACCTCCAAGGATTGAACCAATCTGCCCTTACTCTATTTTTAGTTGGGGAACCATTGCGTGGTGGGGTCGTTGCTGAAAAAGTTCAGCAGCATGTTAGCCATCTTAAGCTCGCCCGACGGCGACGGATGAGTTCCGTCGCTCTCGAAATCCTCGCATTTCCAGATAAGGCCATCAGAACGGGGGTTCAGGCCGTCGGCCCAGGTGTACGGCCCCCAGGCCAGCCAGGGGGTGTTGTCGTAAGCCAGGGCCGGGTCGCTGACATTAATTTGAGACTCAATGAGCCATTTTACGGCAAAGGCTCCCTCATAGGCCCACGGTTCAGGGCTGGGGGAACTAGCCCCGGCATAACCGCCATAGGCCCGGCTGGATAAGTAGATTGTCTTGACATTGGGGTAGCGGTTCTCGACGATTAATACAATATCACGAAGATAACTCTGCAACTCCTGGGCGCTTTGGGGGAACGGGGTCGTTTCGTTAGCCACAGCCTGCATAAGCCAGATAACCTGCACCTGGAGCGGAGAAAGGCCCTTCTTGCTAAAGTTGTTGTCTATCTTGCTCCAATAATCGGAGGTGGGATCGGCGATGCGGGCTGCATCATACCCTCCTTGAGCGCCGTTTACCAGGGCAACGCTCCGATCTTTTTCATCACGAGCAATTTTTATGAACTGTTGAAACCCTTGTTTGGTATTAGACATCCCCACCGACAAGAAGACGATTTTGCCGGAACTGTCGGGCTGGCCCTGCGTATTGAGCGGCTCGATTTCGTGGCTTGCCCCCATACCTGACTGCAAATGCAAGTTGGGTAAATAATTGCCGCCGGGGTACAGACCCCCGGGGAATCCCTTATACACGATGCGGGCCATGTCGGTCAGAGGGAGCAGGCCGGTGCTGGTGTTGAGACAATCGTTCGCGTTGGAGTCGTCAGTAACAATGACCGGTATTCTTTGCGCATCAGAAGTGCCAGAATCGGCCGTTGCCGTCCGGTTCGCTCCAATAAGACTGAGTGTGAGCAGGATTAGAAATAACCATAACCAACTGTTAGAAAGGCGCAAACGCCGTTGTATTTGCATCACAAAATTCTCCTTATAAAAAATAGATAATAGCCGACAATCAGTAATCGGTTTTTCCTTGGGCGGCACATCGCTGTTTCTGCCAACTACTTATGAAGTGAGTGCGACTATACCCGTCTAGTCGCAAATTTCGGGCAAAAGTAACGGTTTTGAGCCTTTCTTTACCACAAAGGAGGTGAGCGAGGGGACCGGTCTGGGGTTGGCCCAGGTATACGGCATTGTGCAGCAGCACGACGGGTACATTTATGAAGTAATGGCAGCCTCAAACGGCCGCGAAGCACTGGCGATCCTGGCAGCAAAACTTGAGCCATTTACTGGCTGAAGTCTTGGCCGGTTAACTTCACGATTTCGGAGCGGGCGACGACTATGCAGCTCCCCTCTTTTGGTTAGTTGGGTAGTGGTGTGGTTAATTCGCTATGCGAAAATAGGTTTCGAGATAAGCCAACTTTACCTGCTCCACTGACAGTTTGATGATGCTGTCAATCGGCCGTTCCGCCGGATCATACAACTCCGTCTCCAGCGCCAGTTCAGGAATCAAAATCACATCCCGCGACCCGCGCCGCTCAATGAGAACCCCTTCCCCCTGCCAATCCGGGTTCTGCTGCAAATAAACCAATGTCCAATGCTGGTTTGACTGTCGTTCAGCCCAGCGAACGCTGCCGCTGACAGCCCGCGCCTCCCCTACCCGCGCCATCACCTCCTGCTCGTTCAGCAAAGGCAAGCCGGCCAAAAACGCCCGCAGCTGCTGGTGGACAACCAGGTCAAGGTAGCGGCGCAGGGGGCTGGTAGCCTGGACATAAAGGGCCATTCCCAGGCCGCTGTGGGGTGCAGGAGTGGAAAGCTGCTGGCTCGGCCGCATCAACCGCCGCAAAGCAAACATCTCCGACATTGTCCGGGCTTCCGCCGTCTCCTCAATCAGCGGCCCTTCCTGGCCGGTAAAGGGGATCGGTATCTGGTTTTGCAGGGCAAAACGGGCCACTGCCTCGCCGGTCATCAACATCGCCTCCCGCACCAGTTCCCGGCTTCGCAGCGGGGGCAGCGGCCGTATCACTACCCGCCCCTCCTTATCCAACCGTATGCGTACCTCCGGTAAATTTATCTCAATAGCCCCGCCCCGCTTCCGCCGTTCCTGGTAGCGCATCGCCAGGGCATAAAGTTCGTTGAACGGCCGTTCTTCCAGCCGCGCCTCTGCTTCCTCATACGTCAGCCGCGTTACCCGCACCCAGCTAGGCACAATTTCAACCTCGCCAATCTCCCCATCCGGCCCCGGCCGAAAACCAAAGGACAGCGCCGGAGAAATATCATCCAGTCCCAGCGCCAAAACCGACGTTGCCCCATCGGGCAGCATCCTGATCGTCCCCTCCGGCAGGTAAAGATTGGCCGCCCTGCTCCGCGCTTCCAAATCGGCGGCGCTGTCCGGCGTTATCATCGCTGCTGCATCGGCAATATGAACCCACAAACGGCCGTCCTCCAGGCTGAGGGCGTCGTCCGGGTCACTGCTGCCCTCATCATCAATCGCCAGGGCCGTTAGATGAGTTAAGTCCCGGCGCGATTCTTCCAACAAGCTGGGCAGCTCTATCTCCGGCGAGCGCACCGGCAGCCCGGCCCGGCGCGGGTAAGGATTCTCATAAGCATCCCAATAGCCCAGGCTCAACAACAGGGCGTGGGCGTTCTGCGGCGTTTCGCCATGTCCCAGAGCATTCAAAACCCGGCTCTGGGTACTCTGCCCCCAGGCCAGTTCGACCACTTCCAGGAGATACTTTTTGTCCTCCTCGGCGTAATGGCCTGCCTCTACCCGCTTCACAAAGGCTTGCCAGGCGCGGGCTTCGGCCGCTTTCGCTTCCCGGCCGGCCTCTTCCTCGGCAACTGCTTCGGCCGAATGCACCGCAATCCGCCCCACCTCGCCGCTGAAATAAAGGCCGTCCGTCACCATTTGCCACAGCGCCCAGGCCGTGGCCGGGGTAAAGTCGCCGTAGGCCAGTTCGGACAGTTCCGTCAGGGTCGTGCGCTCCCCCGCCAGCAGCTCCCAGGCTGTTTTGACTTCGCCATCTGGGGGCGGCCGTAAATCAGACAGCTCTTCCAACGGTCCAGGATGCAGCACGGTGACGTCTTTGGGCCGGACGCTCACTAACTCACCGTCGTGCAGTTCAATTTCGATTTTTTTACGGCCGATGTCCGTTACCCGGCCCGGCCGGTTCTTGTATAGAATGAGGGTGTTGATGTTTAGTTCTTCTTCGGGCATGGCTCGTATTATATATCAGTAGCCGGTAAACAGTGTTATAATCTTTGTTACCAATGCTGCCAGCGCGATTGTTTCGTTCTCTGTTCCTAATTGTAATCTTTGTGCCGGGGTTGTGGCTTGTGCTGCAAACGGCCGTTTTTACCCCCCCTGCCGGGTCGACCGATTCGGTCCCGACGAGACAGCCAATAAACGTAGAAATTGTTAAAGGAGAGCCGGTTGCTCCGGTCCTGGTTGACCTGCAAACCATTTCCCGGCAGATAGGCGATACCAATCAGAATCTCGACAATGACCAAAATGCTGCGCATTACAATTTCGCCCACTCTGCCGGCGACCTGAATATCATCAGCAGCTTTAAGGCCATTGATTACACCCAATCCCAACAAGGCGTACCGCCCAATCCGGCCCTTATGGTCGGCAGCCAGCATGTGGTTGTCAGCGTCAACAGCAGTTTCCAGGTCTTTGATAAAAATGGAACCACTCTTATCGGCCCCACCCTTTTCAAAGATCTTTGGGGCAGCAGTTGCGGCACAGGCAGTGCGACTATGGTTCTTTTCTTCCCTTTTTCCACCTATGACGAGCAGTTCGGCCGATATGTGATGGGCGTCGCCGGTCATGATTCGGCCGTCAATAACGGCGCTAACAGCTATCTGTGTCTGGCCGTTTCCCAAACGAACAGCGCCACCGGCCAATGGTATCTCTACAGCTTTAACGGCAACCCCGGAACAGGGCCGCAGCTTCAACTTGATTTTCCCCGTTTCGGTACGGGTCAGGAAGCTCTCTTTCTGGGGGCCGGTATGTACGATAACTTTACCTTCGTCAGCAACCGGATATTTGCTTTTGAAAAGACGGCTATGTACAACGGCAGCACGGCCGCTCTGGTTACGGCCGATATTGGCAACCTTTATAACTATATCATCCCGGCCGATATCAAAGGATACAGCAGCGGAAACTGGCCTGCGAACCCCGATGAAACCCACTATTTTGTCGAAGCCGAGTTTGGCTTTGGTGACGAAATCCGGGTGTTCGGCTTTGAAGACCCTTGGGGAACACCATCTTTTGGCCTGGTCGGCACAATCCCCGTCAGCAGCTACGGGCTGACCTTCGACCAGCCCCAGGCTGGCACAAGCCACAAAATCAAGGGGATTGATAATCGCATGATGGACGTTGCCTATGGGAACGGCCGTCTCTGGGCCACCCACCACATCGGCTGCAATCCCGGCGGCGGCAGCGTCAACTGTCTCCGCTGGTATGAAATTGACGTGAGTGACCCCGTGACTCCGGAATTGGTGCAGGAAGGCACATTCAGCAGCAGCGGCAACTATCGCAGCTTTCCGGCGCTGACCGTGAACGATTGTGGCGATATGCTTATTGGCTATACGAAAACAAGCTCGGCTATTTTCCCCGGCGTTTATGGTGCCGGACGAGAGGCTCAGGACGCGCCCGGCCAGCTAAAAAGCGAAACGGAACTCCACGCCGGAGAAGTATTTTATCTCGATTTCGAGAGCCAGCCTTATAAATGGGGCTATTACACCACTATGACCCTTGACCCGGACGGCCGAACTTTCTGGCACATCGGCCCCTATGCTCGCTTGCAGCCCGATGCCCGCTGGTCTACCTGGGTTGGGGCTTTCACCTGGGCCGGCTGCGAACCACCGCCCACGCCAACGCCCAGCCCTTCTTCGACCCTGACGCCGACCAACACGCCAACCGCCACACCCACGCCGACCCCATCCACAACCCCAACACCCAGCCCGTCTCCAACCAATACTCCGACCGGTACGCCGACGCCCACACCCACGCTGACGGCTACCCCAAACCCCTCCCAAACATCGACCCCGACAGCCACGCCGACAGCTTCACCTACCGCCTTTTCTTACCGAAACTGGATACCAATCGTGATGAAATGAGATATTTCGGCCGAATCTCAACTTCCTACTTGGCAGCAACCAATAAAATCCTTAATATTGTGGAAATGTTTAACACAAGTTTTGACCCAGGAGTGATTTGAGATGCTGGAAATTACTTTGAACTGGCTTTTACACGACCATCCCCACACCTACACCGTTCACTCGACCGATGAAGTGACACTCGGCCGTCGGGAAGAATGCGAGGTGGTGTTACCCTTCGCCACCGTTTCCCGCCGCCATGCCCTGATATATGCCCAGGGCGAAACCTTTTATATCCGCAACCTCAGTCAAACCAACACCGTTCGGGTAAATGATGACGACCGGCTGGCCTACAACGAAATCGCTCCCCTTCAGGCCGGGGACGTTATTCGATTGGGGCCGGTAGAAATTAAGATAGAAGGTCTGGAAAAACAAGAAGATTTAATGGCTATGAAAAATAAGACCCTTAAAATACGCTGTTCCAACTGCGGCCAGGTCACGGATTACAACCCCGAATCATTCTGCCCCTGGTGCGGCATGTCGCTGGCCGGCAGCCAGACTGTGGTGGGCATTGAATAAGTAACAATACAGGTGCATTGCACTGCCCGTCGAGACTTCCACCAACCATAACCATGTGGGCAGTGCATTGCACCACTAATAGCTGTATAGTCACAAATGTAAAACGTAATAGCCTTGCAATGCAAGAATTACCAATCACCAATTACCAATCACGAATCAGGAAAAAAAACTGAATGGACGACACACGCCTCTACAACCCTGAAGAAAGTAACCAGATTCGCCTGAAGTGGGACGACCCCAGCACGCGAGAACCGTTCCAGCAAACTTTCCCGCTGCCGGTGACAATCGGCCGATCCCACAGCAACCATCTCACCCTAAACAGCGACCGGGTATCCCGCCAGCACGCCGTCATTGAACAGCGGGACGACCAGATCATGATCCGTGACCTGGAAAGCAGTAACGGCACCCAGATCAACCAGGAGCGCATCACCGAAAAGAGCCTTGTGGATGGTGACTTGCTTCAAATCGGCCCCTTCGTCATCGAAGTAGATGTCGCCCCTTTCGCCCTACCCCCTGAGCCTCAACCTTCGGGCGAAATGGTCTTTCGCTGGAGCGACCCCCGCACCGGCCAGGCCCTCCACCGCGTCTTTAAGCCACCGCTGACCATCGGCCGGGGACAGGAAAACGACCTTGTTCTGCCGGGCGAGCGGGTATCTCGCCGTCATGCGGCCGTCTCCCTGGAAGGGGAAGATCTGGTCATTGCCGATCAGGGCGCGACCAACGGCGTCGTTGTCAACGGAACCCGCCACGAAAAAAGCGTCATCAAGGCCGGAGACGATATCCAGATTGGCGAATTCAAACTGACCCTGTCCGTTTCGCCCGACAGAATCACCGCCTCTGACCAGGAAGCCGGAACCCTGCTCGATTTTGGCGATAAATCAACCCTTATCTTCACCGAAGAGACAGACGATTTGCTACCCGTCCAGGAAGCGCCGGTCGAAGAAACGCCCGCCTTCCCGCCGCCCGTCTTCAACAAGGAAATCGTCCCGGTCGCCGAACTAAGAGCGAGCGGCTATGACCTGGACGAGACTGTTTACCTGGCAATCGGCGGCGGCCTGGGCAGCTTTATCTGGGTGGACAACCTGGTCATTTACGGGGCATCGCCTAAGGATGTTGTCGCCATTGGCCTGGAACCGGAGCCGCACGGCCGTTATGCCCGCCTCTGCAATAACTCCCAAATTCCGCTCCACGAACGGCTGCGAAGCGATAGTGGTTCAACCCCTGACAATGTTTGGGGCTGGCCGGGCTATGCCGTTCGAGAGGTATGGGGCCATTTGAAAGGCGGCCGAATAATCCCGGCCTGGAAAGCGGCCTGGCAAGTGTTTGGCGAGCCTTCTCTGGCCCAAACTTACACCCCGATCTCAGGGGACGTATTTCGCTCCATTGACAAAGAAGCCCGGCGCATTGGCTGGGACAAAATCTGGCGTTATGGTCATGCCAAGGCCATTCGGAAGACTGACGACGGCCGTTATGTCGTCGCATATTCCCAAAGCAGCCCTGAAACCGGCCGCCGCCACTGCCTGATAATCGCCACCCATATCCATCTGGCCGTTGGCTATCCCGGCGTCCGCTTTCTGCCCGACCTCCAACAATACCGCGAGGAAACCCACGACTTCAAAGCCGTCGTCAACGCCTACGAACATCACGAACATGTCTACGAACATTTACGCAAAGAAGGGGGCGTCGTCCTCCTGCGCGGTCGAGGCATTGTTGCCTCTCGCATCTTGCAACGCATCTATGAAGTTCGCGCCCAAAACTCAAACGTTGCCATCCTCCACTTGCACCGTTCGCCCCTGCTGGAAGGCAACAAGTATGGCCCTTCCCAACGGGCTGTTGAACATCATTGGGAGTTCCAACCTTTCAACTGGCCCAAAGGCTCTTGGGGCGGCGAACTTCGCAGCGTCTTGGAAAAAGCCGACGACCCCACCAGGGACCAGCTGCTCAATGATTGGGGCGGCACAACAACGGCCGACCGCTCCGACTGGCGTAGAATGGTCAACGAAGGTCTCCAGGAAGGCTGGTATCAGATTCGCTTCGGCTCCGTTAAAAATGTCGAGCGGGAAGACGACGGCCAACTGGCAACCGTGATTAAAGGCAAAGGGCAAATTGAAGAAGAAGCCCGGCTTGTGGCCGACTTTATCATAGATTGCACCGGCCTGGAAGCCAGAGTCGAAACCAACCCCCTGCTAAAAGATTTACTGGAACAATACGAACTCGGCCGTAACCCCAAAGGCCGCCTCAAGGTCGCCAACGACTTTGAAATTATCGGGATGCAAAACAGCAGCGGCCGAATATATGCCTGCGGCGCAATGACGCTGGGCGGGCCATATGCGGCCGTAGACAGCTTCCTGGGCCTCCAATTTGCCGCCCAAATCTCTGTTGACTCATTAACCAGGCTGCGTGCGCCCGGCCTTCGCTATCTAAACGGTTTTCGATCCATTGCCCAGTGGCTTCGCTGGGCCAGAGGAGTTGCTCCATGACCCCTACTTTATTCGGCCGAATTCAAACCCGACTGCTGCTCTTAGCTACCGTTGGTTCGTTCGTCACCTTCTTTTACGGCATTCTGGCGGCGATACTCAACCAAAATTTCATCGGCTTTTTCATCCCTTTTATCCTGCTCATTCTGGTCACTGTCTTCGGCATTGGCTGGGATATCCTCTATAATTTCCTTCAGAAATTCCGCTGGGACAGGGACTGGCCCCCGGCCTTCTCCTTCATCACCGCCTTTATTGAGATGCTGCCGGTGATGCTTATTGCTTTGCTGCTCAATGTCCACCCCGTTCTGTTCCTGTTCCACTACTGGACTGTCTGGTGGGCAACTTTCATCATGGCCCTGGGGCCGATGCGGATTATCTTCCCCCGCTGGCGTTTCAGGGGAGGGCAGTGGTTGTAATTTAGTTGATTGAGTTGATTGGGTTGATTGAGGATAATCAACCCAATCAACAAGCGGTGTCATTTACCGCCATCAACCCAATCAACCTTACAATTTCTGTGCAGGTTTCCTCCGGCGTTTTCCCTTCCGTATAGACCACCTGCTTCGCCAGACGGCCGTTAGCCGGATGCCTCACAAATTCCTCATTGGCCTTCAAAACATCCGGGATGCGCTCTTCCGGCTGGTTTTCTGCCCGCAGCAGAGCCGCCATCCGTTCGTTGAGAATGGCAATGGATTCATCCGGGTCGGGAGAAGGCAAGAGCAAAATCACATGCTTGTAGGGAGCCAGGGCGTGTTCAACACGGCCGAACAAGTCCGCATCCTTTTGCACCGTATACCCCGCCCCAAAATCTATGATACAACCGCTGTGGTCGGCCAGCGCCCTTTCAACCGCATGAACCTCAAACGGCTTCCAATATGCCAACAGCCCCAACATGCCCGCCTCGGAAGTGGCAATGCGCCTGGCCTCCTCCTCATCATAGCCAATCTCATTAAAATAATCCCAGCGCAAATCATCCAGGATATACTGTTCCAACCCCAATCGTTCGGACAAAAGACGGCCGACCGTACTCTTCCCCGCCATCATCGGCCCAATTAGAATAATGGTTTTCTCCATAAATATCTCTCGACGGTTCTACTGTAATTGGTAAGTAGGTAATTGGCCGGACACCGGCTTGCAATTACCCAATTACCCAATTACCCAATTACGCCCTCGTCATTCAAACACAATCTCAATCTCCTCAAACCCCAACTCCCGCAAAAAATCCTCCAACTGCGCCCGCCCCACCGTCTCGGCAATCTCCAGCAAATTTTCCTGTTCGGCCGCCCACGCGCCAATTTCATTCAGCGCCTTGGCCGTTGCATCCACTCCCAATTGAGCATTCGGAAACCACTGTTCGTCGTAGACCTGGGCATCCAACAACTCCACCCCTGTCACCGTTGCATGGGGCAGCACCACCCGCACGGCCGTACCGTCGCTTTCGGTGGCCTGCTCAATTTGGGCCAGGCTAATGTCAATGCCGAAATTTGCCAGCCCCGTCACCCGAACCAGCACCCTGGCATCCGGCACAATCCACCATCTCGGATTCGTGTCCTCAAAAACGGTTACTGTCGTCACTTCCAGCGTTTGCAGTTCGCCCATCTCCCGCCAATCAATGACAATCGGCGTCGGCGTGAAGGTTGGGGTCGGGCTGGGAATCGGCGTCGGGCTTGGAGTCGAAGTCGGGGTTGGTGTTGAGCTAGCGGTGGCCGATGGAATAGGTGTAGCGGTCAATGTCGGCCGTCGGGTCGGGCTTTCGACGGCCGCCGCCGTACTTTCGGCAACGGCCGTTGCCTCAGCCTGAATCCGCAGCATAGCCCCAATACTACCCAGCGAAATCAAGATAAGGATCGCCAAAACGACAACAACGGCCACAGGGTTACTTTCGACAAAGGCAAAGAGAGGGTTCTTGGGATTGTCCGGTTTATCAGATTCCATCCATCGCTCCTTAAAGTATTATCAGCAATTCTCAATTTGAAAGGATTTATCTCTTTACCTCCGGTTAATGAAAGTTCACTAAATAAATCGGTAATGTAGTAGGAGCGCGGCGGTTGGCTGCGGCGTTTGATTTTCAGGAAGCTGAAACATACACCGAAACCGTTGTCTCCAACCGCCTCGCCCCGCCTGGTCAATTACCGATTTAATTTCTTAAAATCCATAAACAGGTTGGGGAAAGGTTCTTCTAACCTGTTTCAACAGGTTTCTTGTAGCAAACTAGGAATTCATTCCCAGGAAAGGCTTGCCGACGTTCGGCAAAACCATTCAAATCATTCACCGGAGGATTTTACCATGAAAGGGGCGATTTTGTAGGGATACACCTGTATCCATATATAGAGGGCAGGTACGTTTACGATATATATCCCCCCCAACGGCCGTTTTCCATGCTATGATTAAACATTGAAAATCTGACGGACGCTTGTAAAGGGCGTCACCATACACCAAGGAGTATAAAAGATGAGACGTCGAATCCTTATATCTGGTATTCTTGTAGCTGTTTTTTCACTTCTGGCCGGGATAAGCTTCACTTTAATGACCCTACCGTCACCGGCTGCGGCTCAAGGGGAGGACACATCCTTGCGAACCGTCCAGGTCACCGGCCGCGGCCAGGTAAGCGTCCAGCCGGATCAGGCTGTTGTGCGTTTGGGCGTCCAAACGGAAGCCAACACGGCCGAGGCCGCCCTTGAAGATAACAACACACAAATGGCAGCCGTCATTTCCGCCACCCTGGAAGCAGGCATTGAGGAAGCAGACATCCAGACCCAGGGTTTCAACCTGCGGCCGGTTTATGAAAGCCCGGACAACGGCGATTCACCGGAACTCACCGGCTACCAGGCCAGCAACATCGTCCAGATAACGGTGCGC
>Ga0299914_10003094_pt1 | contig 11684 bp, 7 predicted proteins | sample RVTome_10_FD_201361 | JGI IMG/M metagenome (GOLD analysis project Ga0299914, IMG submission 201361) | Soil microbial communities from uranium-contaminated site in the Upper Colorado River Basin, Wyoming, United States - RVT153D57 (version 2) ... | reverse complement strand
CGCCACCCGCCACCCGTCACCCGTCACCCGTCACCCGTCACCCGCCACCCGCCACCCGTCACCCACTTACTGCCACCTGCTAATTGCAGCCGGATGATCACCAACTACTACACCCTACACGCCCTCGTCGAAGAATGGCAGGGAATCATCGACGGACTCCGAGTCGTAGACGGATTCTCCCAGGAGAAGGACGAGCTTACGCTGGCCTTTGCGGGCGACTCCGCCGAGACGATGATTCGGCTCTCCGTGCGTTCGCCGATGCAGTACATTTTCCGTGTGGATGGCTATTCGAAGGCGCGCCGAAACGTGGCGACCCTGTTCGGCGAAGCATCCGGCCGCGCCGTAACAGGAGTGCGCATCGCCGAGCGCGATCGGATCATCTATATCGATCTCACCGGCGGCCTCTACTTCCAGATCTTGCTCTTCGGGCCACGTGCGAACGTGTTTCTGGCGGCGCGGGACGGACATATTCGGAGTGCTTTTCAGAATAGCGGCAAATTCGAAGGCGAGCCGGCGGCTACACCGCGCCCGGCGCCGATGGTCGGCGACGTTGACGACTTCCTCGATAGATGGCCGACGAATCGGAAAACAGTGGAGCAGGCGCTCTCGTCGGCCATGCCGCTCTTAGATCGTGCGCTCGCTCGCGAGGCTGCCCTGCGCGCGGGGGTCGATCCTGAGGCGAAGCCGGAGATCGACGAAACCTCCCTCCGAGGCCTGTATCGCGAGGCTGCGCAGCTGGAGTCGGTCATCCAACAGCCGGATCCCATCATCTACTGGAATGGAAGGCAGCCGGTGCAGTTCTCCCTCGTGCCGCTGTCCGGGATGGACGACCTGCGCGAAGAAAGATTCGAGTCCGTAGACAAGGCAGTCGGCGTGTTCGTCCGGAGTACGCTCGCCCAGATTCATTTCGACCGGATTTACCAGCCGGTCGAGAAGGCGCTCGCGGCCGCCGCTGAGCACTACCGCACGAGTCTCGCGCGGATGTTGGACGAGCTCTCACGAGAGAGCCGCGCCGATCAGTATGAGCGGTTCGGCCATTTGTTGATGGCGAACCCGGGAGCCGTTCCGGCCGGCGCCGAGTCGGTCGAACTGCCCGATCTGTTCGCAGAGGGCGAGGCGGCTCAAATCAAGCTCGATCCGTCGAAAAGCGCTGTCGAGAACGCGGAGGCACTCTACGATCGAGCACGACGGACGCGCCGATCCCGCGAGGAAGCGGAAAAGCGTCTTCTCGAGACTGAAGAACTCGGCGAACGCGCCGCGGGCCTGCTCGAGGAGTTGCACGCGCTCGAAACACTCAAGGACGTCCGCGACTTCCGGCGCGGCCGGCAGGGCGACCTCGCACGGTTCATGCCGGAGGCCGAATCGCGGGACGATCGTGTGCCGTTTCGCCGCTTCGATCTCGGCAGGGGCTATGAAGTCTGGGTGGGCAGGAATGCGAGGCAGAACGACGAGCTCACGTTCAGCCACGCACAGAAATACGATCTGTGGATGCACGCAAGAGGTTCGCCCGGGTCGCACGCAGTGCTTCGACTTCCCGGCCGCGGCGCGCAGCCGGACGGTCTGATTATCCGGAAGGCCGCCGCGATCGCGGCCTACTTCAGCAAAGCGCGCGGAAGCGGCCTCGTGCCCGTCATCGTCGTGGAACGCAAGTATGTGCGAAAGCCGCGGGGGAGTGACCCGGGCGTCGTGGTCGTCGAGCGAGAGGACGTCATCCTCGTCGAACCTGGCCTGCCTTCCTGACGCCGCTACGCCAACTTCACGCGGCCCGCTGTGAATGGCGCGGCATATTGTGTAACTTCAGCGCCCGTCCGAGGCCTTCTGCCACCGGCGCCCGATCACAGTTCATCCAACTATTCTTCGAAGCGTATGACATGGTGGGAAGCAGCTCTTCTTGGACTCCTTCAGGGCCTCACCGAGTTTCTACCCGTCTCGTCCTCGGGCCACCTCGTTCTCGGACAATATCTTCTCGGCCTCCCCTCGGATGATATTTCGTTCGAAGTATTCGTGCACTTCGGAACGGTGCTTAGCATCGTAACGGTGTATCGCGAGCAGATTCTGAATATCCTGAAGGAGGTGCTGCTCACGCTACGCAGTCCCTCGCAACTAACGCTCAACTACCGCGGAAACGAAGAATTCCGACTTGCCGTCTTCATCCTGATCACGATGATTCCGACCGGAATTATCTACGTCTTGTTTAAAGACGATCTCGAGAGCGCGTTCGGCGATCCACGCTTCGTCCTCGGCATGCTGCTCGTAACAGGGGTGCTGCTGATATTGACGAAGCTGCGCAAGAACCCGGACGGGCCCATCACACCGTCAAAGTCCTTTCTGATAGGCATCGCTCAGGGCGCCGCGCTGATTCCGGGCATCTCTCGATCGGGATCGACCATTTGCACGGGCCTTTATCTGAACGTCACACCCGAGAAAGCGGCTAATTTCTCTTTTCTGATGTCGCTGCCCGTTATCGTCGGAGCTACCGGCATCCAGGTCTTCAAACTCTTCGACGTCGGGTTCACCACCTCGCTGCCCGCCATTCTCATCGGGACGGCGGCCGCTTACGCCTCAGGAGTGGTGGCGATTAAGATCGTCCTCGACTTCGTCCGCCGAGGCAACCTGCAGTACTTCGCATACTATTGCTTCTTGGTCGGAACGGTAGGTTTGTTTCTCATCTAGGAGCTGCCGAACGTATGGTCATCCACGAGCGGGCGAACTTTCGATCCAGTTGGGAGCCGGCAAACGATCAGGTGTGGGCCCATTCGGCAGACGCCGCACAAATCGAATTCGCTTATCTCCTGTCCGAATCCGCCGATACCCACGATGCATAGCTGCATGGCAAAACGTCTCACCGCCGGCACAGGGCGAACCCGCGGACGATCAATTTGATAGTAGCGGTAGGCCCGTTATCTTTCGCACGTGTCACCACCACTGGCCGAACCTTATGACCTTCCGCATTTTTGTCGTTGACGACGACCGACACTATTCGCGTCTGCTGAGTTATCGACTCGAGAAAGCCGACAACTGCGAAGTGCACGTCTACAACAGCGGCGAGCAGCTGCTGGACCATCTTGACGAAGAGCCGCACCTCGTACTGCTGGACATTATGATGCCCGGCATTGGAGGAATGGAAGCTCTTAAGAAGATGACCAAGCAAAAGCCGCACATTCCGGTGGTGATGGTATCGGCGCAGGGGGCCATCGAAGTCGCCGTCGACGCGATGAAGCTCGGCGCCTATGATTACATCACGAAAGGACAGGACGATATCGTCAAGCTCGACACGGTCGTCAGGAACATCCGCGAAAAAGTCTCCATGGAACGCGAGCTCGAGACACTTCGCAGCGAAGTATCCCGCAAGTACGGCCTCAAAGGGCTCATCGGCGACTCGCCGGCAATGGAGAAAGTGTACCGCCTTGTCAATAAGGCGCTTAGAGGCGATATCACCGTCGCCATCCAGGGGGAGAGCGGCACCGGTAAGGAACTCGTCGCCAAGGCCATCCACTACAACTCGCCTCGGAGTCACGGTCCGTTCGTCGTCGTGAACTGCGCAGCAATTCCGCGCGATCTGATGGAGAGCGAGTTCTTCGGGCACGAGAAGGGTTCGTTCACCGGTGCGTACGCGCGCAAAATCGGGAAATTCGAGCAGGCCGATAACGGCACCATTTTCCTCGATGAAATTGGTGAGCTCGACCTCGACCTTCAGGCAAAGCTCTTGCGCGCCCTGCAAAATCGCGAGATTCAGCGCGTCGGAGGCAACGACACCATCGAATTCGATGCGCGCGTGATCTGCGCGACAAATCGTGACGTCATCCCGATGATTCGCGAAGGTAAGTTTCGGGAGGATCTATACTATCGGCTCTTCCAGTATCCCATTTCTCTGCCGCCGCTGCGGGAGCGCGGCCAGGATATTCTCGTGCTCGGCAAGCACTTTCTGAAAGATTACATCAAGGACCGTCCGGAATTTCGCGGAAGAAGACTTTCGCCCGCCGCCCGTCGTGCCATCGTCGAATATTCATGGCCGGGAAACGTGCGCGAGCTGAAAAGCGCCGTGGAGCGTGCCATCCTCATCTCTGATGATGAGGAAATTCAGCCCAGCGATCTGATGATCCAGAGCCAATCGGCCATCTCTCCGTGGAACGAGAGGATGACTCTTGCACAGGCTGCGGACGGAGATTCGCGCGCTGCGCAACTTGCTTTCGGTTCCCACAGTATAGTGGACGACGAAAAAGAGGAATTCGCGGGCGTGATTTTCGGTGAGAGCGACGATGACATCGTCTCTCTGGAGGATCTGAAGCGGCAGGCCGTCGAGAGAGCATATCACATCTGTGACAGCAACGTCGACAAGGCAGCCGTCGAGCTCGGGATCGGCCGGGCCACCATGTACCGGCTCCTCAAGAAATACAAGCTCATGAATTAGCCGATGCGTCCGGTCACGGGACTCCGGCGGGCCGCCATGATGTGCCCGCCACCCGCGTGAGGGCGCAGGGAGCGATTGCCACTTGCGCCTGAACGATTACGAGAAAGACGTCCGTCGAGAAATCGAAAAATGGCAGAGTGGGGAGGGGTCCATATTCTCCCAGGCTCTGAACTGGGCGATGCGCCCGATGGATTGGGTCGTGGACCGCGTCGTGCCACCCGACCTGGTAGATCAAGCCGGCGATGCCGTTTCGCAGTTTCTCTCCTTTCTGAATGACGCATCTGAGTGGACGTACGACGATCTCGACGTTCTCGAGAACGCCCGGAAGGCCGGCCTGAAAGCCGAGAAGCTCGAGGATCTGCGCGACGTCTCCCTCGATAAGCTCGATCCGCTCGCACGGTCTCACTTTACGCAGAACACCATTCTTGCCGCCGTGGAAGGGGGCGGAGCTGGTCTCGGCGGCGCCTTTCTGATCGCGGCCGACATCCCTCTGCTGTTCACTATCAATTTCCGGATGATCCAGCAGATCGGCGGCGCGTTCGGTTTTCCGATGCGAGGGCCGGAGTACCGGCCGCTCGTGTTGTCTATCTACAATGTCGCGGCGTCCAGCGGCCGCGAGGCGAAAGCCGACGCACTTCGAGAAGTCTCTGTCGCCGCCGCCGCATTCGCGCACGATCAAGCCTACAAAGGCCGGATCAGCGGCACATTTCGAGATCAAAATCGGCATCTCCCGCGAGAGATCGCAAAAAACATCGTCGGACGAAAGATCGGTCAGACCATTCCGATTGCCGGTGCAGCCGTCGGTGCCGGAATCAACTATTGGTTCACAACCGAAACGGCAGAAGCAGCGTACATGCTTTTTCGAGCACTGTACCTCGAACGCAAGGAGCGCCTCTAGCGCTCATCCATAGCGAATCGTTTGAGGCGGCGGTCCATCGTTAACGAAGCGCTGCAATTTCGCTATGCCACTCGTAGCAATCGTCGGCCGGCCCAATGTCGGAAAGTCGACCCTGTTCAACCGCCTCATCGAAGCCCGGCGGGCGATCGTCCACGACCAACCCGGAGTAACGCGCGACCGCGTCTACGGGAGCGTCGAGTGGACAGGGCGTCATTTCTCCATCGTCGACACGGGCGGCTTCGTCCCCAACTCTGCCGAAGTCTTCGAATCCGCCATTCGGGAGCAGGTCCACATCGCCATCGACGAGGCAGATGCCATCCTGTTCATCGTCGACGTCGTCACCGGCTCTACCGATCTCGATGACGCTCTCGCGGCCATCCTCCGAAAGACCGATAAGCCCGTCTTCGTCGTCGCCAATAAGGCCGACAACGACGAGCGCCGCTGGCAGGCCGGCGAGTTCTATAGTCTGGGTCTCGGTGAGGTGTACGCGGTCAGTTCCGTGAACGGCACCGGCACCGGCGAGCTGCTCGACGATCTCGTTAAGGCACTTCCCGAAGACGTCGTCGATGAGAAGCGCGAGGACCGAATCCACATCGCCATCATCGGAAAGCCGAACGTCGGCAAGTCGTCGGTGACCAATGCCATCCTCGGCTTTCCACGGTCGATCGTCACGGAGATCAGCGGCACGACCCGCGATGCGATTCATTCCCTCGTCGAATTCGAAGGCCGAGAAATCGTGCTGATCGACACGGCGGGGCTACGCAAGCGCTCTCGGGTGAAGGAGAATGTGGAATTCTACTCAACCCTCCGTACGCAGCGGGCAATCGAAGAATGCGACGTGGCGGTCTTACTACTCGATGCCACGGAAGGCCTGCAGGCACAGGACATCCGCGTACTGAAGCAGGCCGAGGAACTTCGCAAAGGCGTCATCATCGCCGTCAACAAATGGGACCTCGTCGAGAAGGAGACGAATACGGCGCGCGACTACCAGCGATCCATCTACGAGCGGCTGAGAATGCTCGATTACGTTCCGGTGCTGTTCATCTCGGCCACCACGGGGAAGCGCATCTACAACGTACTGACGACGGCGCTGGAAGTGGATCGAGAGCGGCGAAAGCGGATCTCCACCAGCGAACTCAACACGATTATGCAAGCGGCCCTCGCCACCCACAAGCCGCCGACCTATCGCAACCAGTTCGTGAAAATCAAGTACGTCACCCAGGTTCGCGACAATCCACCCGTATTTGCCTTCTTCTGCAATTACCCGAAAGGCGTTCATGAATCGTACAGACGATATCTCGAGAACAAGCTGCGCGAGGCATTTGGATTTGTCGGCGTACCCCTCACACTCGTCTTCAAAGCAAAATCGCGCCGGCTTGTTTAGACGCAGCCCGAGCTCAAACGTGAATCCGAACCCGATGCCGAGAGCGACAACCACATGCCATTTCTTGCCGCGATAGGATTGCCCTTTCTTGGGGAGCTCGTGGCTCTCTTTGCTCTCAGCGTTCTGATCGCATACATCTGCTACCGCATCCGGCTGTCGCCTGTCGTTGGATTTCTCATCGCAGGAGCACTGATCGGGCCGTACGCCCTCGGCGTCGTAGAAGATATCGAACTGGTCAACCAGCTGGCCGAAATCGGCGTCATCCTGCTTCTCTTTACGATAGGCGTGGAATTCAGCCTCGAGGAGCTCAAAGGGATCGGCAGGTTCATTGTGACCGGAGGCGGACTCCAGGTCGGCATCACCATCGCCGTCACCACGGCCGTACTCGTCATTTTCGGTGTCGAGTGGCGGACGGGCGTCTTTACGGGATTTCTCATCGCGCTGAGTAGTACCGCAATTGTTCTTGGACTCTTGAGTGAACGGGCTCAGACGGACACTCCTGCCGGTCGGCTTTCGCTCGGCATCCTGATCTTTCAGGACCTTGCCATCATCGCGATGGTGCTGATGGTGCCCCTCCTTGGAGGCGAAGATCAGACGGCTCTCGACGTCGGCATCGTGCTCGTGCGCGCAATCGTGGTCGTCGTTGGCGTCGTGTTCTTCGCCAGGCTGGTGGTGCCGCGGATTCTAGAATGGGTCGCCCGCACCAGGCGTCAGGAGTTATTCCTTCTGACCGTCGTCGCAATCTGCTTCGGGACGGCGTGGCTGACGAGCCTTGCGGGCATCAGTCTCGCTCTCGGAGCTTTCCTTGCAGGTCTCGTGGTGAGTGAGAGCCGCTTCCGCGAGCACGCTCTTAGCGAGATTCTCCCACTTCGCACGGTGTTCTACGCCGTATTCTTTGTGTCGGTCGGCATGCTTTTCAACGTCGAGTTTATGCTCGAACACCTGCTCATGATCTCGCTCATCGCTCTGGCCGTGCTCGGCTTCAAGTTCCTGTCTACCTCGGGAACCGTCCTGGCAATGGGCTTCCCAACGCGAATCGCCACGATCGCGGGCCTCACTCTCGCGCAGATAGGCGAGTTCTCGTTCGTTCTGGAGCGCGCCGGGAGTGACGTCGGCCTTTCGCCGGCTGGGATGGGTACTGACGGAGAGCAAGCCTTCATCGCGGTAGCATTCGTGCTGATGGCCGTGACACCGTTCCTCATGCAGGTGGCACCCGGGGTCGGTGAACGCATCAGCCGAATAATGCCCGTTGGCCGCACCACCGTCCAGGAACCCCGTGAGGAAAAGCATCCCCCACTACTCGATCACGTCATCGTGATCGGATATGGGCCGGCCGGCCGTCGGCTCGTCCAGGTCCTCAAAAATACGGGGATTCCGTTTATCGTTCTCGAGCTCAATCCACGTTCCGTTTCGCAGGGAAAGCAAGAGGGAATACGGATCATGTACGGAGATGCCTCCCGCCTCCCGATACTGGAGAGCGCCGGATTGCGCGTCGCCAAGGTGCTTCTCGTGGCGATAAACGATCGCGACGCGACACCGCGCATCATAAGTCTCGCGCGCTACGAGAATCCGACCATTCAGATTTTTGCTCGGACGCGATTTATTTCGGACGTAGCTCGGGTGCAAGAGGAGGGCGCAGATATTGTCGTCCCGGAAGAACTCGAAACCTCGGTTCGCCTGTTCTCGCATGTCCTGGGCGCGTACATGATTCCGCCCGATGAGGTCGAGCGGCAGGTCAACCTGATCCGGGCGGATGACTACGGCGTCATTCGGGGCAGCATCCAGGAGGCACACATGATGGTGCTGCAGGGACTCGATGAAGAAGGTCTACATACCCGCGCCGTCGCCGTACGCGAGGGCGCACCGGTGGCCGGAAAAACGCTCGCCGAACTTGAGCTACGCCATAAGTATAACCTTACAGTGTTGGCGGTGAAGCGAGGGCGACGTACGATCGGAAGTCCCGCCGGGGAGTTTCGCCTCGAAGCCGGGGATCGTCTCGTTTTGATCGGGATGGCCGATCAGTTCGCCCACTGCGCCGACCTCTTCAGAAGTGCGCAGTAGCGTCCTGTTGATGCGAGTATCCAGTCATGAGGCGGGCCCACGCGGATGTCATGCAGAAGCGAGTACAATCGATATTCAAAGAGCGAGGAAAATCGATACTCGAAGTCATCGAGCAGACGTTCAAGGAGTTTACGGAAGATGACTGCCCGCGGATGGCTGCGGCGTTGTCCTATTACACCATCTTTTCGCTGCCTCCCCTGCTGTTCTTGATCATCATGATCGCCGGATTCGTCTTTTCGGCCTCGGAGGCGCAGGAGGCCCTCACCCGCGAAATGGAAAGCGTCGTCGGAGCCGATACGGCCGCACAGATCAGCACTATGATCTCGAGCGCTTCCGAACAGGCCACTTCAGACAGCGGCCTGCTCATGACGATCCTCGGCGGCCTGGCCTTTGTCTTCGGGGCCACCGGTGCATTTGCACAGCTTCAGGATGCACTGAACAGAGCCTGGGAGGTAGCGCCCGACCCGGAAGAGGGCGGAATCCTAAACTTCGTGTTCAAACGATTTCTCTCTTTCGGGATGATTCTGGCGACGGGCTTTCTCCTGCTCGTCTCACTCGCGTTGAGCGCTGCCGTGTCTGCGATCGGTTCGAGAATGGAAGAATACCTGCCCATTGGGATGGGTCCGTGGGTGCCAAGAACCCTCGATTTTATCGTTTCGCTCACCCTGATTACGCTGCTTTTCGCCGCCATCTTCAAATTTCTTCCCGATGCAAGAATTCGTTGGCGCGAGGTGTGGACCGGCGCTTTCGTTACGGCTGTTCTCTTTGTCGTAGGGAAATTTGGAATCGGCTTCTACCTCGGCCAGAGCAATCCAGGGAGTGCCTATGGAGCGGCCGGATCGCTGGCCGTCATCCTCCTGTGGATGTATCTATCGGCGATGATTCTTCTCATCGGGGCCGAGTTCACGCAGGTCTGGGCACGGCGCTTCGGGAAGCGAATCGAGCCTTCGAAAGGGGCAGTCCGGATGGTCCGGAGTACTGCGGCCGAGATTCGCCGCGACGATGGAATCGCGGCGTCGGAGACGCAAAAATCGCCCTGACGACTTCGGCGTTCACGTCGTCGTTACAACGATGATCTCATCCTCTTTTGTAAGCGTCCATCGATCCTCCCGACCCGGGTTCAGTCGTATACCTCCGGAAGGTCGGCCGAACTCGGCCGAGAGCCGTATGCCTAATGCGATCTCGCCCCTTGCCCGTGCTGCCACTTGAAGTTCTCGCCTGCCGATCGTCTTCCCTTCGAGATGGTAGAACGTCGCAGGACGGAAGTAGAATTCCGCACCTCCCGCTGCGAACAGCTCATTAAAGACCGCGCTGAGCTCGCGTCGCAAGGCAACGTGGGCGAGGATATGGCTGAGAACCAGCGGACTTATGATCACCTCTCCGGCACGACGTAGGAACAGGCGTGCATTTTCAGGATCCAGCAGCTCGATAAGCACCTCCGTCTGCCTCTCCTGTTCATCAAGAATGCTGCGGAGCAGGACGTATCCGAGAATCGTCCGCGCATCCGATTCCTCCATGCTATCCATCCAGTCGCTTGCCAGGAAGACAATGTTCGTGTATGACTCCGGCTGTATGGCCGCGATATCTCTTCGGAACGTGTAGTCTCCTTCGATCTGCCGGATTTTCACCCGGTCTTTGTCGATGTCAATGCGGTTGATCGCCGGCATTCGCTCAGCGGCCGGAACGCGCGACAGCACGTCGACCTCGAACCGCTCCGTCGAGTAGCTCCCGAATTCACGGAGCAGAGACACCACTTTGTGGCTCCATCCGAGTATCAGCACCCGGTGTATCGCCAGGGGAACGGCCTCATTTCTGTTCGCAGAATTTATCTCGATAAGCGGTTCGTCTGCCATCTCTGCGGCAGGGGGCGTGGCTGCACAGTCGTCGTACGACCGAGCGATAAAGACGAGGCGATCCTCCGGCTCTATTATGAATCGGTCGATAGGATTCAAATGCGACTCGAATTGTCCATCTTTAAGACGAACGATGCCGAGGAGTATCGCCTTCTGAAAAAGTACCTGGATGCTGCCGAATTCGGCCCCGGAATAGTCTGGAAAGCTCCTGATGTAAACCTCATTCCCGCGGATGTGCGAAAGAAGCTCCGAATACAGAAAGGAGAGTCCTCGATGGCGGATATTCTGGGCGATTAGACGGCTGATGAACGCGTCGCCGGCCACAATGTCGATCGCACCGCCGCCATACGACTTTTCTGCAATAGGAATCATCAGTGCGTCGTAAATCTCCGCGACGACCGCAGGTGCGGATGCATGGTCCCCATGGGCGGTCGATGCGAGCGAAATTAACGTCTTGATGACCCGAGCGTCGGTAGCCGCTGATCCACCCAGCACGAAGTCGGCGCCGGGAAGGATCACCACCGCCGCGTCCCGAAAGGCAACCCGGCGCAGGTGCTCGAATCGAAGGGAACTGCCCGAGCGCAGGATGATCCTGCTCTCGTCCCAGATATCGCCCAGCGATTCGCGAAGCTCTACGACGTGAGCCGGGGTGACTTCGTCGATAAGTATGACGATCCGAAGTTTACGCGCCCCACGCTTCCTCAGAAAGCGGCGGACGCGATGCTCAGAGAGCATGATTTCCCTGACGATTGCAAGCGTCCGATTCGTCCATCCGAGAATAAGGACGTGGTCGTGTACGGCAATCGGAGTAAGGCCGCTCTCCAGGTGATGCATCGTTTGGTTCAGCCACTGCGTCAGAATTGCAACGAGCGATCCAAGGAAAACGACATATCCCAGCACGGTGATGACGGTGGAAAGGGTCCGGAGGAATGCACCGGCGTCATCGCCTAGATAGCCCGGGTCGGTCAGTCGTAAGAATGCCCACCAGATAGCATCTCCAAGACCACCGAACTGATCGGAGAAGAGCCACGCAGCTACCCCTCCCAGCAACGAGATGAGGATAATTACGCCGGCAAT
>Ga0299914_10003092_pt1 | contig 11686 bp, 9 predicted proteins | sample RVTome_10_FD_201361 | JGI IMG/M metagenome (GOLD analysis project Ga0299914, IMG submission 201361) | Soil microbial communities from uranium-contaminated site in the Upper Colorado River Basin, Wyoming, United States - RVT153D57 (version 2) ... | reverse complement strand
CTGGCCTTCGGCGACGTGCGGGTCCATCGGCGCGGCCGGCGGGTGACCCGGGCCGGCCGCGAGCTGCGGCTGACGCGCAAGGAGTACGACCTGCTCGTCTACCTGATCGAGCACCAGGGCGACGTCTTGACGCGCGAGCGGCTGCTGGACGAGGTGTGGGGCTACGAGCGCTTCCCGACCACGCGCACCGTGGACACCCACGTGCTGCGCCTGCGCCGCAAGCTGGAAGCCGATCCCGACCGGCCGCGGTTCATCCACACCGTACACGGCCAGGGTTACAGATTTCTCACCGCGTGAGATGCTCGAGGGAGGAGCAGGGACCATGGAGTTTCGCTACTCGGACGTCACCCCCAGGAAGCTCTATCTGAGCCGCCGCGAGCTCATGGCGGGCGCCGCCGCCCTGGCGATGGTGGGCTGCGACGCCGGCGCCGACGCCACGGCGGCCGCACCCACCGGCACCCCGCTGGCGGCCCGGCCGAACCCCGCCTACCGGTGGCCGGACCCGCCGACCAAGTTCGAGGCCGCCACCACCTACAACAACTTCTACGAGTTCGGCACCAACAAGGACGACCCCGCCCGGCTGGCCCACACGCTCAAGCCCCGGCCGTGGCACGTGCAGGTCGACGGGCTCTGCGCCAGGCCGAAGACCTTCGACATCGAGGAGATCCTGAAGATCGCCCCGCTCGAGGAGCGCATCTACTCGCTGCGCTGCGTCGAGGCGTGGTCGATGGTGATCCCCTGGATCGGCTACCCCCTGAAGGCGCTGCTCGACCGGGTGGAGCCGCGGCCGGGGGCCACGTACGTCGAGTTCACGACGCTGAAGGACCCCGAGCAGTTCCCCGCCCAGAAGCCCGGCTTCTTCGGCTTCAGCTCGCTCGACTGGCCCTACACCGAGGGGCTGCGCCTGGACGAGGCGCTGCATCCCCTGACGCTGCTCACCGTCGGGATGTACGGCCGGGTGCTGCCCAACCAGAACGGCGCGCCCGTGCGCATCGTCATCCCGTGGAAGTACGGCTTCAAGAGCGCCAAGTCGCTGGTGCGCATCCGGCTGACGGACACCGAGCCGAAGACGGCCTGGAACAAGGCCGCGCCCCAGGAGTACGGCTTCTACTCCAACGTCAACCCCACCGTGGACCACCCGCGGTGGAGCCAGGCCACCGAGCGGCGCATCGGCGAGTTCCGCCGCCGCCCGACGCTGATGTTCAACGGCTACGCCGAGCAGGTCGCGTCCCTGTACGCGGGGATGGATCTCGAGAAGCTGTACTGAGCGTGTCGGCCCGCAGCCGGGTCGCGCTGAAGAGTGCGGTGTGGGTCGCGGCCCTGGTGCCGCTGGGGGGCCTGCTCCACGGCTTCTGGGTCGACGACCTCACCGTCAACCCGATCGAGTACGTCACCCGCACGCTGGGCGAGACCGGGCTGCAGCTGCTGCTGGCCAGCCTGGCGCTCACGCCCATGCGCATCGTGTTCGGGATCGGCTGGCCGGTGACGCTGCGCCGGCTGCTGGGCCTGTTCGCCTTCTTCTACGTCGCCCTGCACTTCGCGGTGTGGGTCGTGCTCGATCACTTCTTCGACTGGCGCACCATGGCCGACGACGTCGTCAAGCGGCCGTGGATCACGGTGGGCGTGACGGCGCTGCTGCTGCTGGTCCCGCTGGCCGCCACCTCCACGACCGGGATGATCCGGCGCCTGGGGGGCGTGGCCTGGCGGCGGCTGCACCGGCTCGTCTACGCGGCGGCCGTGCTGGGCATCCTGCACTACATCTGGCTGGCCAAGAAGGTGCTGATCGAGCCCTGGGTCTACGCGGCGGTGCTGGTCGTGCTGCTCGGCGTCCGTGGCTGGGACGCCGGGCGCCGGCTCCTGCGCCGCCGCCGCCCGGCGCTGGCCGAGGCGGGCCGGGGCCAGGCGGCATGATAGGCTCGGGCGCGATGCGGCGCGTGCCCCTCGTCCTGCTGGGCCTGCTCCTCACCGGATGCGCGGCGTCGGCGCCGGCCACGGCGCCCGCGCCACGGGCCGTGGCCGCCGGCGCCCCCGCGCCCGTCCGCGAGGTGCTGCCCAACGGCGTCGTGCTCATCACCCGGGAGCATCGCGCCGCCGACGTGGTGGCCGTGCAGGTGTGGCTGCGGATCGGCGGGCGCGACGAGCAGGGTGACGAGCTCGGTCTCACCCACTATCTCGAGCACATGCTGTTCAAGGGTACGCCGACGCGCCCGCCCGGCTCCATCGACCGTCTCATCGAGGGGCTGGGAGGTACCAGCAACGCGTTCACCGGCTACGACTTCACCCACTACGACATCGTGGTGCCGGCCGCCCACCTGGGGACGGCGCTGGAGGTGCTCGCCGACATCATGGTCGACGCCGCCTTCGTGCCCGACGAGCTGGAGGCCGAGAAGAAGGTCGTCTACGAGGAGATGAATCTCACCGAGGACGATCCCGAGCGGTTCCTGGCGCGGCGACTCTCGCAGGTCGCCTATCGCGGCCATCCCTATGGCCGTCCCATCCTCGGCACCCGGCAGCTCGTCCAGACTCTCGATCGCGCCCGCCTCGCCGCGTACTACGCGAAGCACTACGTGCCCCGCAACATGGTCGTCGTCGTCGTCGGTCCGCTGACGCCCGAGGAGGTGCGGCCGCGGGTGGCCGCGACGTTCGGTCGTCTCTCGGGCCCACCGACGGCCCGGTCGCCGGCCGCCGCGGTCCCCCCGATCGGCGACGGGCGGGGGGAGGACGTGCCGCGCCCCGAGCAGCAGGCGTACCTGGGACTGGCCTGGCAGGCGGCGGCGACCGGCGTGGCCGACGAGGACATCCCGGCCGTCGACCTGCTGACCTACATCCTGGGCGACGGCCCCAGCTCGCGACTGAACCAGGCCGTGCGGGAGGCCAAGGGGCTCGTGCAGTCGATCGAGGCCACCTACGTCGCCCGGGAGCTGTCGGGGCTGGTGTCGGTGACGGCGCGCCTCGACCCCCGCCACCTCGAGGCGGCCGAGGCGGCCATCCTCCACGAGGTCCGGCGGCTGCGGGCCGAGGGCGTGAGCGAGACCGAGCGGCAGCGCGCCATCGTCACGGCCGAGTCGTTCTACGCCTTCGACATCGAGACGGCCGAGGGCCTGGCCCGGTCCTACGGGCAGGCCGAGACCACGTGGACGCTCGAGGACGAGCTGCGCTACCTGGAGCGGCTGCGCCAGGTGACGGCGGCGCAGATCCAGGCGGCGGCTCGCACCTACCTGGGCGACGCCAGCTTCGCGCGGGTGCGCTTCCTGCCGCGGGGGGCGCGATGAGGACCGGGCGCCGGCTCGCGGCCGCGCTCCTGGCGACGGCGCTGCTCGCCGCGCCCCGCCTGGCGCCCGGCCAGGCGCCGGCCGACGACGTGCGCATGGAGCGGCTCGACAACGGGCTGACCGTGATCGTGCGCGAGAACCCGGTGGCCCCGGTGGTGGCGATCGCGCTGCTGCTCCGCATGGGCTCCCGGTGGGAGACGGCCGCCAACGCCGGCATCTCGAACTTCACCCACGCCGTGATGGTGAAGGGGACCACCAGGCGGAGCGGGGCCGAGCTGGCCGCGACGGTGGCCGCGCTGGGCGGCAAGCTCAGCGCCGCCGGCGACGTCGACTACTCCGGCATCCAGGCCACCGCGCTCGCCCGCTACTGGCGCGAGCTGCTGGCCCTCACCGCCGAGCTGGCCCTGGAGCCCCGGCTCGCGCCGGAGGAGGTCGATCGCGAGCGGGACTGGCTGCTCTCGCGCGTGCAGCGCCGCCACGACAACGCGCCGTCGCGGGCGTTCGACGAGCTCTACGCCGCGGTCTACGGGTCGCACCCCTACGCGCTGCCGAGCCTCGGCACGCGGGCCTCGCTGCGGCGCATCGATCACGCCGCCCTGGTGCACTGGTATCGCGCCTTCTATCGCCCCGAGCGCATGACGCTGGCGGTGAGTGGTCAGGTCTCCGCCCCGGAGGTGATCGCCGAGGCCCGGCAGCGATTCGGCGCCGTGCCGGGCGCCGCCCTGCCGCCGGACCCGCCGCTGCCGCCGCCCCCCGTGGGCGGCGGCCGCGTGGTGGTGGAGGCTCCCGCCCAGCAGGCGCAGATCCTCGTGGGCGGCCTGGCGCCATCGCTCGATCATCCCGATCACGCCGCCGTCAAGGTGCTCTCGACGATCCTCGGCGGCGGGATGGCCGGACGGCTGTTCGTCGAGCTGCGCGACCGTAGCGCGCTGGCGTACACCGCGGCGTCCTACTACGATCCCGTGCGGGAGCCGGGCCTGCTCGTCCTCTACCTGGGGACGGCGCCGGCGAACAGCGCCCAGGCCGAGCAGGCCCTGCGGCGAGAGGTGGAGAAGATCCAGGCGGTGCGGGTGCCGGCCGCCGAGCTGGCGCGCGCCAAGGGGTATCTGCTCGGACGCTACGCGATGGACCGCCGCACGAACGAGCGGCGCGCCTGGTACCTGGCGTTCCACGAGGTCCACGCGGTCGGCCGGGCGTATCCCGAGCGCTTCCGCCGCCGGGTCGAGGCCGTCACCGCGGACGACGTGCAGCGCGTCGCGCGTCGGTACCTGGCTCCGCTGACGACCGTCGTGCTCGGCCCGGCGGTCCGCTGACGCGGTCGGGCTAGCCCTCGTCCTCCGCGCGCCGCGCGCGCGCTTCCTCGGCGGCGCGGATCTCGTCGGCGAAGAGCCCGACGTGCAGCGGGCAGGGCGGCTTGTTCTCCTCGACGTACTGGCACTCGAGCTGATTGCACTGCACGAAGTAGCCCTGCGCACGGCCGAAGCCGCCGTTGCGCTTGAGCCGGATCATCACCGCTTCCGACACGACCTCGCACCAGAACTCCCGCGCGCGACCTCGACTCACTGTGTGCCCCCTCATCGCCGTTCCGGTCCGGTCCAGGCGACCCCACCACCATAGCGTGGGAGCGAGCACGGCACAACGCCCTGCGCGCGAGCGTCGGTGACCGCATTTTCCGCCGAGCGGCTCGAGGACTTCCGCTATATTGTGGCGGGGGTGCGAGACGTCGCGCCACTCATCGTCCGAGGAGGATCCAGCACGTGCGTCGCGGTGACAGAGGTGCCCGGAGCTCCGGCTCGATCTGGCTGCTGGCGGCCACGCTGACCGTCGCCCTCGGTGGTTGCGGCACCTTCGCCGGGCTGGCGCAGTCGGACGAGGCGCTCACGGCCGGCCTGCAGGAGCGCGGCACGTCGGCGGCCGAGCTCACGCCGCCGCGGCCGGCGCCGGCCGCCGCCCTCGAGACGGAGCGCTCCGGGCTGGACGCCGCCGCGACGGAGAGCGCGCCCGCGGACCTCGCCCGGGCCACCGTCACCGAGCAGCGCGACGTGCGGGGGGCCGAGGTGGCCGGAGCGGAGGCACTACGGAGCCTGCTCGACGAGCTTGACGGGCGGGCGGCACCGGCGTCGGCCGTCCTCGCCGCCGACGCCGGCTCGGCGCTGGCCCAGAGTGCTCAGGATCCTCTGGACGACTTCGAGGAGGAGTACGATCCCTGGGAGCCGTTCAACGAGAAGATGTTCTCGTTCAACCGGGGCGTCGATCGCTGGGTCCTCAAGCCGACCGCGCGGGCCTACATGTTCATCATGCCGGAGCCCTGGCAGGTGCTGATCTCCAACGGCTTCGACAACATCAACTTCGTGCCGCGCTTCGTCAACAGCCTGCTGCAGGGCAAGTGGGGCGGCGCCGGCCGCGAGCTCGGACGCTTCCTCATCAACAGCACCGCCGGGATCGGCGGTCTGTTCGATCCGGCCAAGGACTACTGGGGCATCGACAAGAGCCGGGAAGACTTCGGCCAGACGCTCGGCGTGTGGGGCAGCGGGCCCGGCCCGTACCTGGTGCTGCCCCTCATGGAGCCGCTGACGGTGCGGGACGGCATCGGCAAGGTCGTCGACGGCTTCATGGATCCGCTCACCTACGTCCTGCCGTTCTTCTGGGACCGGCTGGGCATGATGGTCGGCAACGCCGTCAACGAGCGCGCGCTCAACTACGAGCTCTTCCAGGGCTTCGAGGAGAGCGTGATCGACATGTACAGCGCCGTCCGGCACGGCTATCTGCAGCGGCGGCAGCAGCTGATCAAAGAGTAGCGTCACCCGGAGGAGTCTCCAGGCGGTGAGCCCGCGGATGTGGGCCGGCGGCGTCGCGGCCGGCCTGATCGTCCTGGCCGCTCTCGCATCCGCGCTCTGGTCGCGCGCTGGCGCCGTCACGGCCCCGGCGTCGCGCGAGATCGCCAGCGGTCGGCAGCTCTACGTCACCCACTGTGCCGTCTGCCACGGCGACGAGGGCGGCGGCGACGGGCCCTCGGCTGCGGGATTCGCCACCAGGCCGTCCGACCTGGCCGACGGACGGCTCATGAACCCGCTGCCCGACGCCTTCCTCGTCAACATCATCCTGCATGGCGGGCCCGCCGAGGGTCTGTCGCCCGGCATGCCACCGTTCGGCGCCTATCTCGGCGAGGCGCAGGCCCGCGACCTCGTCGCGTACGTGCGGTCGCTGGCCGATCCACCGTTCCGCCCCGAGGAGGCGCGCGAGCTCGTGGAGGTGCCGGGCGCACCCCGCCAGCCCATCTTCTTCAGTCATCTGATCCACGCGGGCTCGTTCGGGATCGACTGCCAGTTCTGCCATGCCGAGGCCCGCCGCTCGGAGTACGCCGGGCTGCCCTCGGTGGAGCGGTGCCTCGGGTGTCACAAGATCATCGGGGCCCAGGACAACCCGGAGATCGCCAAGATCCAGGACTACGCCGCCCGGGGCGAGCCGATCCCGTGGGTGCGGGTGTTCAAGGTGCCGGAGTTCACCTACTTCCCGCACAAGCCTCACGTCCGCGCGGGCGTCGCCTGCCAGAGCTGTCACGGGCCCATCGAGCAGATGCGGGTGGTGGGCGCCCGGACCGGCCCGCGGCTGCTCAGCGACCTGGCCCACCTGATCGGGCTGCAGCCGGCCCCTCCACCGCTGAGCATGGGCTGGTGCGTGGACTGCCATCGCCGCGAGAACGCCACGCGCAACACCCAGGCGCCCCTGGACTGCGTCGCCTGCCACCACTGAGTCGCGCGGCGGCCGCGCGACGGCGTCAGTCGGTGGCCTTGAAGTACTTCGCGGCGGGGTGGTGGAAGACCAGCGCCGAGACCGACGCCTCGGGGTCCATCATGAACCCCTCGGTCAGCGCGACACCGATCTCCTCGGGGCGCAGCAGTCGCCACAGCGTGGCCTGGTCGGCCAGCTCGGGGCAGGCCGGGTAGCCGAACGACACCCGCAGCCCCCGGTAGTGAGCCTTGAGCTTGTCGGCGATCGTCAGCTCGGGGGAGTCCGGGAAGCCCCACAGGGTGCGCAGGCGCGCGTGCAGCCACTCGGCCGTGGCCTCGGCGCACTCGATGGCCAGCGCCTGCAGGGCGTGCGAGCGCAGGTAGTCGCCGCGCTCCTTCCACGCGGTCGCCCGCTCACGCACGCCCGCCCCGCAGGTGACGGCGAAGAGGGCGACGTAGTCGTCGCGGTCGTCGCGCACGTAGTCGGTCAGGCACAGCCGCTCGCCACCCCGCTGGCGCGGGAAGGTGAACGCCGCGACGGGCTGGCCGTCGGAGGCCAGCAGCGTGAGCGTCTCCCCGGCGGCCCGGGCGCGGAACCACTGGTAGACGCCGTGCGCCCGCAGCAGGCCCTCGCCCACGGCCTCCGCCTTCAGCGTCTCGACGACCTCGTGCAGCTCCCGCGCCTTGGCGTCGCCGTCCTGCAGCATCCGGACGACCGGGCCCCGGAGGCCCAGGTGCTTGCCGTAGAGCATCTGGAGGTTCAGATAGGGATAGACGTGGGTCAGCGGCAGCTCGCGCACCACGTGCCGCTCCAGGTCGGGCGGCTCGAGCGGCTCCGCGCGCGGCACGTCCGCGGGCCGGGCGGCGGGCACGGCCGGCGTGGCCGGCGCGGTGTCGGGGTCGCCGGCCGCCAGCGCCGCCTGCTCGGTCCGCACGCGCTCGAGCAGCGCCTCCCGCGTCACCGCCGAGAAGAGCTGGTTGGCCAGATCGAGGCCGTCCATGGCGTCCCGGGCGTAGAGCGTCACCCCCCCGTACTCGACGGCGATGCGGGTCGCCGTGAACTTGCGGGTCAGGGCCGCGCCGCCGACGAAGAGCGGGATGTCCACCCCCGCCTCGCGCAGGTCCTGGGCGGTGACGACCATCTGCTGCGCCGACTTCACCAGCAGCCCGGACAGCCCGAAGGCGTCCGGCTTGTGGACGCGATACGCCGCCAGCAGCTCCTCGGGCGGGATCTTGATGCCGAGGTTGATGACCCGGTAGCCGTTGTTGGACAGGATGATGTCGACCAGGTTCTTGCCGATGTCGTGGACGTCGCCCTTCACCGTGGCCAGCACGATGGTGGCCCGGGTCGCGCTGTCGGCCTTCTCCATGTGCGGCTCCAGGTGGGCGACGGCCGCCTTCATGGCCTCCGCCGACTGCAGCACCTCGGCCACGATGAGCTGGTTGTCGTTGAAGAGCCGCCCGACCTCGTCCATCCCCCGCATCAGCGGCCCGTTGATGATCGCCAGCGGCGTGGCCTCGAGGAGCTTCTGGTCCAGATCGGCGGTCAGCCCATCCCGGCTGCCCTCGACGATGTACCGGGCGAGGCGCTCGTCCAGCGACAGCGTGCTGGCGGCGGCCGCCGCCTTCTTGCGGTCGCGGAAGTGCGCGGCGAAGGCGCCAACCGGGTCGGCGCCGCGCCACTCGATGAGGTCCTCGGCCAGCCGCCGCTCCTCCTCGGGGATCGAGGGGTAGCGCTCCAGCCGCTCGGTGTTGAGGATGGCGTAGTCCAGACCGGCCTTGACGCAGTGATAGAGAAAGACGCCGTTGAGCACCTCGCGGCCGGCCGGGGGCAAGCCGAACGACACGTTGGAGATGCCCAGGATCGTCCTGCACTCCGGGAAGCGGGCCTTGATGGCGCGCACACCTTCGATGGTCGCCTGGGCCGAGCCGATGTAGTTGGCGTCACCGGTCCCGACCGGAAAGACCAGCGGGTCGAAGATCAGGTCGCGCGCCGGCACCCCGTACTTCTCCGTCAGCAGCGCGTACGAGCGCTCGGCGATGGCGAGCTTGCGCGCGCGCGTCACCGCCATGCCCTGCTGCTTGTCCTCGTCGATGCAGCCGACGACGACGGCGCCGCCGTAGGTGCGGAGCAGGGGCGCGATCTTCTCGAACCGCTCCTCGCCGTCCTCCAGGTTGATCGAGTTCACGATCGCCTTGCCCTGGCAGTGGCGCAGCGCCAGCTCGATGACGGCGGCGTCGGTGGAGTCGATCATGAGCGGGACCTTGACCCGGCGGGTCAGCTCCCGCATGAAGCGGTCCATGTCGCCGCTCTCGTCGCGGTCCGGGTTGGCCAGGCACACGTCGAGGACCTGCGCCCCCGCCTTGACCTGGGCCCGCCCGACCTCGGCGGCGTCCTCGAACCGCTCGGCGACGACGAGCTCCTTGAACTTTCGCGAGCCGATGACGTTGGTGCGCTCGCCCACGAACAGCGGCCGGTTGTCGTCGGCGGGGGCCACGGCCTCGATGCCGCTGACCGCCGGCGCCGTCGCCGCAGGAGGCACGCGCGGGCGTCGCCCCCGGGCGAGCGCGGCGATCGCCGCGATGTGGGCCGGGGTGGTCCCGCAGCAGCCGCCGACCATGTTGACCCAGCCCTCGTCGAGGAAGCGTCGCAGCTTGTAGGCCAGGCTGGCCGGCGTCTCGCCGTACTGCCCGCGCTCGTCGGGAAGCCCCGCGTTGGGGTAGACGCTCGTGAACGCCGTGGCCAGCGCCGAGAGCGAGCGCAGGTGGTCGGTCATGAACTCGGGCCCGGTGGAGCAGTTGAGGCCGAGCGAGAAGGCGTCCAGGTGCTCCAGCGACACGGTGAGCGCCTCGACGCCCTGGCCGGCCAGCATGGTGCCGGTCGGCTCGATCGTGGCGCTGATCATCAGGGGCAGATCGACGCCGGCCTCGCGCATCGCCTCCCGCACGCCGAGCGCGGCCGCCTTCACGTTGAGCGTGTCCTGGCACGTCTCGAGCAGCAGCGCCTCGGCGCCGCCGGCGACGAGCCCGGCCGCCTGCACGCGGTAGCCGGCCCGCACCTCCTCGAACGTCACGTTGCGCGTCACCGTGATCGTGCGCGTGGACGGGCCCATGGCCCCGAGCACGAACGCCGGCCCGGCGGCCTCCCGGGCCAGCCGGGCCGCCGTCTGGCAGAGCTCGAACGCCCGGTCGGCCAGGCCGTACTCGCCCAGCACCCAGGGGGCGCAGCCGAAGGTGTTGGTGGACACGCAGTCGGCGCCGGCCTCGACGTAGGCCCGGTGCACGTCGCGCACGACGCCGGGCCGGGTCAGGCTCAGATGCTCGTTGCAGCCCTCCAGGGCGGGGCCACCGAAGTCGGCCGCCGTGAGGCCGGCCGCCTGCAGCATCGTGCCCATGGCCCCGTCGAGCACGAGGACACGCTGGCCGAGGGCGATCCGCAGGCGGCTCATGCAATGTATAGTAGCGCATGACCAAGACGCCCCCGTCCCTCTCGCTCGAAGGCGTTCGCGTGCTGGATCTGTCCCGCGTGCTGGCCGGCCCCTTCTGCGGCATGCTGCTGTCCGACCTCGGCGCCGACGTGGTCAAGATCGAGGACACCGGGACCGGCGACGAGTCGCGCACGTGGCCGCCCCACAAGGACGGCGAGTCCGCCGCGTTCCTGGTCATCAACCGGAACAAGCGCGACATGACGCTGGACCTCAAGGCGCCCGAGGGCGTCGCCGTGCTCGAGCGCATGGTGGCCACGGCCGACGTCCTCATCGAGAACTTCCGGACGGGCACGATGGAGTCGTTCGGCCTCGGCTACGACCGGCTGGCGGCCATCAACCCGCGCCTCGTCTACTGCTCGGTCTCGGCCTTCGGGCGCACCGGGCCACGCAAGGACGCCGCCGGCTACGAGGCGCTGATGCAGGCCTTCAGCGGCATCATGTCGATCACCGGCGAGCCCGACGGCGCCCCGCTGCGGTGCGGCGTGTCGTTCCTGGACCTCACCACCGGCATCTTCTGCGCCTTCGGCATCGTCAACGCGCTGCTGCACCGGGAGCGGACCGGCCTGGGCCAGCGGGTGGACGGCTCGCTGCTGGAGACGGCGGTCACGCTGCTGAACTACCACGCCGAGGGCTACCTGCTGACCGGCACCCAGCCGAAGCCGCTCGGCTCCTCGCACCCCTCGCTGTCGCCGTACCGCACGTTCAAGTGCCGCGACGGCCAGTGGGTATTCATCGCCGGTGCCAACGACCGGTTCTGGCAGCGGCTGGCGCCGGCGCTCGGGCTGCCCGAGCTCGCGACCGACCCGCGGTTCGCGAAGAACATCGAGCGCGTCAAGAACCGCCGTGAGCTGGAGGCCGCCCTGGAGGCGGCGATCGGCAAGCAGGACCGCGAGCCGTTGCTGAAGGTGCTCGAGGACGCCGGGGTGCCGGCCACGCCGGTCAACAGCGTGCAGCAGGTGATGGAGGACGCGCAGACGGCGGCCCGCTCGATGATCGAGCGCGTCGTGCACCCGCGCCTGGGCGAGATCCCGGTCGTCGGCACGCCCATCAAGTTCTCGCGGATGAAGGCGGGCGTCCGCCGCGCCGCGCCCCAGCAAGGCCAGCACACCGACGAGATCCTGGCCGAGTACGACTACTCCGCGGCCGACATCGTCGCCCTGCGCGCCAAGAGAGTGGTGGTGTAGCCCGTCACGCC
>Ga0299914_10003091_pt1 | contig 11687 bp, 10 predicted proteins | sample RVTome_10_FD_201361 | JGI IMG/M metagenome (GOLD analysis project Ga0299914, IMG submission 201361) | Soil microbial communities from uranium-contaminated site in the Upper Colorado River Basin, Wyoming, United States - RVT153D57 (version 2) ... | reverse complement strand
TAGTTGCTCGCAAAGGCATAACAAAATGCAGGAGGTTCTTTGTCAAATCGAGATATGTCGTATTCCCAATATTCCTCTGGAGGTACACCAAACAATCTCATAGCCCCCATGGTACTTCTTAGATATGCTCCAGTATCACCTCGGAGGCGCATAAGATTTCTCGTTACCTTATAAAGAAATAGCCTTGAGGCGTCGATATGCCTTCCAAAAGCTTTTCTTTCAAAATATTCTACCAGTCCGACTCCTGCATTTGCTGTACAGGAACCCAAGGTGCCCTGATCCTCCACAGATGAACAATACTCTCTTATTTTGTCCGCTTTTGTAGGAATAGTTAACCCCTTGGTCTTGATTGTGGATTGAGCAGTAGTTACACCTACTTTAGAAAAGAGATCCTCAACTTCCTTACTTGATAGACTATAGTCTCTTATACTAGGATAATCAGGAATCCATCCGGTTCCTTTTCCATTAACTCTGGTCTGACTCATTTTTAGTCAATGGTTTGGCAATGATATTATATAAGGAATTTGTTGTTAAAAATGCCCTATTTTGGAATCATGTGATTAAGGCATACATGGAGGTAATGCCAAAAAGTTTCAGAACCAGTAGCAGCATGTTTAAGCAAATAACTATACCACTAACCAGTCATGGCCACAGTCTCATAACCCGATAGTAACTGGAAGTTAGATTGTTATTTATGTGGGTTTTAACAGGTCTTAACGTCTTGCATAATCTTTCAGCTTCGAGAGGTAGGCTGGTACATTTGGATTTTCTTTGACTCGTCTAAAATAGTTTCTGTCTTTTTCCATTGTCAGGGGATCTAATCTAGCTGCTTTGCCCCTTGCAGAACTGATAGTTTTTTTGGATATGAAGAAATTCTTTGTACGAAAAGTATCTATTTTATTAGTCAATAAAAGTGGCATATTTATCTCGGCCTCTTCTTCCTCCAATGGAATTAGCCTCAGCGGTACTTCTCCTGCCTTCAATTTCTGAATACTCTTGAATAGCTTATTTATTGAGCCCGTCGGGTTGCGCAATGTACCGGTCAGGTGAGACCTAACTTTGCTTAACTTTAGGCTACCATGTTCTACACCGGGTTCGAGTATATCTATCATCTTTTCTTTCTTTTCCACCTTGATTTTTTCTGGTAGACTCCGGAATCCAAGAGCATGCAAAATCTCTGGGTCACCGTATCTTGGTCTGCCTCCAATTATCGAGAGCTTCAAGTTGCCTTCGGTTGACTTTATCAAATTTAGATATGGATCGCCATGGGCATTATCATTTCCATTATCTATTCTATCAAATACAACCACATCAGCAAAATACCCTTTAGCAATGGTACCTATCCGGTCATCCCATCCGATTGCTTTAGCAGGATTGATTGTAACCATTTCTACAAGGTCCATATTTGAAAAGAGATTCTGCAAAGATTCGCGGTTTACCAATTCTGCAACCTTGAGCTCCCATAGCAAATTCTTGCTTCCACTTGGAGACCAATCGGAACCCAGACAGATCAATACCTTGTACTTTTTAGCTGCTATAACATCCGTAGTTTGACCATATAGCAGCAGGTTGCTCAATGGAGACCAAACAATTTTAGTCTTTTTCCTCCCTAATTCCTCGAGATGCTCCTGATTCAACGCCGTACAATGAATCGCCACTAGCTTTTCTGATATGATATCATACCTGTCAAGCTCGGTGAATTCTTCAAGAATCTCTGACGTAGTGCCTTCTGCAAGATGATATAGGAAAGCATTACCATCCCTAACCTTCCGCTTTGTCTCAAGAAATTGTTTCTCATCCCTTAATTTCAGGACGCTAGTATAGATAGTTGCCTCTTGTTTGCCGAATCTTTCAACTTCGATATTGCGTAATAACCATGCCGCATAGGACTTGTTAAATTTTGCAAAACCTCCAATTGTAGTCACTCCGCCTAATAGCGCCTTTACCTCTGAATACTTTACAAGTTCAACAGGATTTATGCTTGTAACGAGCCTTGTGGGGAGCGTAATCTCTCTCTTGTATCTGGCGGTTCGACTCCATTGATACCGATCTTTGAATTTTTTATCAATTTTCCAAAGTCCAAGAAAGTTGTATGCTATGTGATTATGCAAGTCAATCAGGCCAGGATAGATATATCCATCTACATTCGCAATAGGAGCATTTTGAAATTCAACCGGAATCCTTTGTCGCGCTGGTTTGACGAAGGATATCATCTTTTCATCTATCCCAACATATCCATCATCCAACACTCTTTTCTTTGGGTCCAAGGTGACAACTGTGCCACGCAGGATATATTTCACAAGAGGCCTTGATATGCTCTGACTTTTAAAGTTGAAGAAGTGGAGTACATTTGAATTTGGATATCCAGTTTCGCATCTTTCTAACTCTAAAATAGTTTTATCATTGATGTTAAATACATCTAATGCCACACTAAAAATTGAAATATAAGGTAGCCTCTTCAACCCTATTGCATCACAATCTAATTGTTTTGCTCTCTCAAAGAAAATATTTTGATACACGTACATTGCATGCTCATTATTCCTGCGTACCTCATCTTTCAAGCTATTTCTTTATGAAACAAAAAAAGGAGGAATAGATGTCCTACCCTTTCGATCCTGGCTACTATGCTGAGCCTTTTCGTACCCTATGCTCCGAGTTTCCCAGCCATGAGGGATATCCTCAAGCCCGGTTTCGGGTTGAATGGGGGCCGATTTTTCACAGGGGCCGTTTAGATGGTTCTGCAAGGATACTAGTTATTGGCCAAGATCCTGCACAGCATGAGGCAATAGTCAGACGAATTTTGGTTGGAGAAGCCGGACGACGAGTTCAAGGTTTTCTCAGCAAAGTTGGTATTACAAAAAGCTATGTGATGATAAACACATTTCTTTATAGTGTCTATGGAAGTGTAAGAGTAGAGAATCGGCGCAATGTTCAACTCGTTGGATATCGAAATCGATGGTTGGATGCCTTGCTTCTAAACAACCAGATAGAGGCCGTTATTGCTTTGGGCAAGCACGCAATGGAAGCATGGCAAATGTGGAAGGATTCTCCAAATGGAAGAGACCTTGATGTAGCCTTTTGTACAATTACACATCCCACTTATCCTGAGAGTTTCTCCAAAGGAGACCGTACAAAGCTAATTGCGAGCACAAAGAAAATGCTTCAGAACTGGAACATGGCCCTTGAAATGTTGGCAGAGGCTATAACTCACCCAGACGAAGTAAAACCACTAGTGTCATACGGCGAAATTTTTACCGATGGCGAGAAACCAGGGATCCCACTCATCGATTATCCCGCTGGAATTCCTGTATGGATGAGGGAGCTAGATGGTTGGGCTCGGCGCGTGGGCAAGACGGATAGGAAGAAGAGAGGAAACATTACTATCACCATACCGAAGCAATATTTGCCTCTCTAAAAGTCGTTTTGTTGAGCCTTAACTGGGATAGGGATATAACCAGAACCTGAACCTGAACAAGAAGAAGAACCAGAAGAACCACAAGATCAAGCGCCATCTAGACCTGATCCCATAATAGAACCTCAGATAGAAATGGAGCCCAACGCCCCACTATGCCTTGTATGTGGCGATAAAGACGAAGGAAGTGAAGCTAAAGTGAAACTCTCTGTTCATCTGTGTTCAGAACATGCTCCAGCAGCAAAAGAGCGGCCTAAATCGCAAATTTAGGCATCTGAGGAGCTGATACAAGAAAACAGTCAAATATTTGTCAAGTTTTGTTGCAGACCTATTAAAGGAAGCTGCCTGCCTTAAACATCACTAATAATCGAGACAAGTTGTTGATGGCTGAGGCCTTCGAAATCCCCGGATAAGAAGGAGGATCATTAGCAGACTCTAATTTCCTTTCTTAGCCCATCAAGGCATATCCTGTAATTGTCCAGTATATCGCGACCGACCAGTGCCTTGGCGGGTGTCTGCTCAGGTAAATCTAGGCATCCGACATGTATGTTATCATATGTCTTGCCAAAAATCTCGATTGAGACTTCATAGTATGGAATATAGATTATTCCTGCTCCTGTTGCTGTCTCATCGCTTCCAGCAAATGAAAGGTTCATCTCATTTGCAATAAATGTAGGGATAATTGTCTTTGATGAAGCAAAATCGAGGTGAGCATCGACAACAATTTTCTTATTGCTGCCTGCATCTATGATTCCTACACAGACCAGTGGCAAATTATTCTTGTATTGAATTGTAATGACTTCGCGTTGTTGTTCTTCATCCTCTCTTATACTCAATTCACTATCGGCTATAGTCTATGATCTTCTTCTCTTAAAATAACTATCTGGTCGCATATTATGTTTCTCTACTGGTCTTCATTTCAGGAATAACCCCTTCGCTGGCTGAAATTGAATTTCAAAGATGAAAGATTAAAGTACTCCCTCGATCCTTGTATGAAATATATGACACGCAAGTTTGAAGAATGGTGGAATACAGTTCCAGCTGACTTGAAGCAAAAAGCTCGAAAAGGCGATGAGGCAAACAAACCCTTACTCAACCAAATTAACTATGTTCTTCTGCATCTTCATTTGGCAGGCAAGCACGACGCCAAGCCAACGCATGATGAGCTGAAGGATTGGTTACACAGTGGCCAAGTAGACGTACTCAGAATGAACAAATAGAACATCGCATCCATAGTGTTAGGCAGATCCGTGAGGGTGAGTTCGACCTTTACTTTTTTCTATTCAGTGAAGATTGTGTAAGACCTGCAAATGCTTCGATAACTAACACAGATATATAACCGACCAACGTCTTAAAAGCCACGCAATACACTGAAAGTGCCTAATGGTTATGATGCAAACTTGCTCTTATTTCTTGCATTTGCAATCCATCTCATGACATCAAACAACATGCGAATGTGCATTGGTATTTTAGTTGCAGGCAGAGCAGCTGAACATCTAGGAATTCTTTCTTCTCGATCGGGTTGACTTAATATGGATTGCGTACAACTCTAGAAAATACAATGATGTAGCCTTATGTAGCCCCGTATCAGAACGAGTGAGGGGGCGAGAGCACTGATGAGACCTCTTTTTTTCGTTCAATACTATCGATAATAAGAGAGTGCTCTCGTTTCTTCAGGCTTCCTCTCTCTTTGAGTCCTTATCTTCTTGACAGCCTCTTCAAAGTGACGCATCAACACATGTGCTTCTGAGGCATGCTTTGCTGCTTCTTCTGGCGTCGGGTATCTAGCCAGATATTCATGTAGAACAAGGGACACAGCAGTATTTACTATGGCAGTGACGTCAGCTCCACTAAAACCATCTGTTATATCTGCTATTTTCTCCAGATCGACATCTGGTTCTATCGGCTTATCTGTAGCATAAATTTCGAGTATTCTCTTCCTTGTTCTTCTGTCAGGGTTTGGTACAAATACTATTCTATCAAACCTTCCAGGCCTCAGTAAGGCGGTATCAATCATATCTGGCCTGTTGGTAGCTGCAAGCACAACGACTCCATGCAATTCGCTAATTCCATCTAGCTCAGTTAGGATCTGGGATATTACTCTATCATTCGTTCCTACACTGCCACCACCCATTTCACCTCCCATCCCTCCTCCTCTTGCCATTGCAATTGAATCGATCTCATCAAAGAAGACGACACAAGGAGCTGCCTGCCTTGCTCTCCGAAAGATCTCACGAATGCCGCGTTCAGATTCGCCAACCCACTTGCTCAAAAGTTCAGGTCCCTTTACTGAAATGAAATTAGCTTCAGATTCTGTCGCCACAGCCTTTGCCAGCATAGTCTTGCCAGTTCCTGACGGTCCGTGCAGCAAGATACCTTTTGGAACTGTGTGACCTATCTTTGCATATAGGTCAGGGTATCGGAGTGGCCACTCGACTGCTTCCTGTAATTCTCTTTTTACTCCTTCGAGCCCCCCAATATCTTCCCATTTTACGTCAGGAGATTCCAAAAAGACCTCTCTCATGGCGGAAGGCATGACGTCCTTTATTGCTTGATTAAAATCATTTTGGGTTATAATCAGCTTGTCGAGCGTTTCCGGTGGCAATTTCTCGTCTTCCATATTGAGGTCTGGCAATAATCTCCGAAGACACTTCATGGCTGCTTCTTTACAAAGGTATTCCAAATCTGCGCCGACAAAACCATGCGTAACTGCGGCTATTTTCTTCTGGTCTACGTCTGTATCAAGGGGCATGTTACGACTATGAATCTGAAGAATCTCTAAACGTCCATACTTGTCTGGAACTTTAATTTCAATTTCTCTATCGAATCTCCCAGGTCTTCTCAGAGCAGGATCAAGTGCATTTTGCCTATTAGTTGCAGCAATGACAATGACTTTGCCTCTGCCTTCAAGTCCATCCATCAGCGATAACATTTGCGAAACAACTCTTCTCTCCACTTCTCCCATTACCTCTTCTCTTTTTGGAGCAATAGAGTCGATCTCGTCGATGAAAATGATGGTTGGGGCTTTCTCTCTTGCCTCTTTGAATATCTCTCTCAGGCGCGCCTCTGATTCTCCATAGAATTTGCTCATGATTTCAGGTCCTGATATGCTGATAAAGTGAGAGTTGCTCTCACTTGCGACTGCCTTGGCTAACAATGTCTTGCCTGTGCCTGGAGGACCGAAAAGGAGTACACCTTTGGGGGCTTCTATGCCAAGTTTTTCAAATATTTCTGGATGTCTTAAGGGCAACTCAATCATTTCTCTAACCTTTTGCATTTCGTCTCTTAGGCCGCCTATATCCTCGTAAGATACCTGAGGCATCCCTCGTAAAGCTTCATCCTTTTCAGTTATCGTGAATGTTGTCTTGTTGGTAACTATTGCAGCAGTATCTACAGCAGTGGGTGGTGTTATCCCTATTATCTGAAATGTCAGCCTTCCTCCAAAGTACGGAACCATAACGTTATCACCCTTGATCAGGGGTACGCTTTCTAGAGCATCTGCGAGATAACGCTCATCAATTGGTGGTATCGCTTCAAGTGGCGATATTATCACTTTCTCCGCCGGGACAGCCTTCACCTTCCTTGCATTTATTACATCTCCTATGCCTACGCCGGCATTATTTCTTACCAATCCATCTAGCCTGACAATTCCCTTCCCCTCATCAGAAGGATAAAGTGGTAAGCATTTCACAACCGTCCTTCTTTTGCCCTTTATTTCTATAATATCACCTGTGCTTACTCCCAAAGAACCCATAGTATCATAATCAATTCTTGCAGTGCCCCTGCCGACATCTCGGGTATAGGCTTCAAGAACCTTTAGTGATACATTGTTATTATTATTCTGGCTCATAAAATCTTTGCCTGCCTGCCTTGTATTGGCACGCAACTACTAATTAGTCTTTTCAATTTTATCTCATGGAACTTAAATAAACATATTACTGTGTAAAATCATATATGAGAGTTGTCCCTTTTGCATGAAATTATATCCCTTACAGCATTTAGAATTGAGGCATTGCAATCGATAGGTATTGCAATTTTGCTCTAACAGTAAGTAACATCGCTCTCTTAATCCTCTTTTATTTGATTTAGCCGCTCTGTGAAAGCTTTAATCAATTAGTTCTATTTGTCTTGCACCAACTTGGCCGATGATATAGAAATTGTTGGCTATTTGGATTATATCTCCAGGAGATATTTTTCTGTGGCTTCTTTTTTGTCTTGTGGGAATGCCAAAGGGTCTTTCTTCCTCCTTAAATTTTAGCCAAATCCTGCCGACATTTAGAATATTTTTAAACTCACATTCCCAAACTAACTCATAGATCGTATCTATTGCATGTCTACTAATTTTTTGCGTTCTTAGAATAATGTCAATGCTATCAGACTCTGTGCAAAAGTAGACCTTCGCTTTCATGTACTCCTGATTATCACAATATTATCTCGCAAATAAAACAAGAGGAGATAAAACCATCATTATTAGTGTATAGGTCTCTTACTAATGATGTAGAGGATGAGAATGACCGGTTAGAAATATCATCATGAATATTCCGGCTCAATGTCAATCTAGTATCAGCTCAGAAGAGATGTCTGTTTGTCTTCTCCCACGTAAAGGATGGATTGTTCCTCCCAAAGTGGCCATATGCCGCAGTTTGCTGGTATATAGGACGCTTGAGATCGAGTGTTTTTATTATTCCTGCAGGCCTCATGTCAAAGTTCTTTCTGACCATGGCCTCTATCTGTTCCTCAGGCATCTTGTCTGTTCCAAAAGTTTCTACCATGATAGAGATCGGTTCTGCCAATCCTATTGCGTACGCAACTTGCACTTCGCACTTTTCTGCCAACCCTGCAGCCACTATGTTCTTAGCTATATATCTTGCCATATAACATGCTGAGCGGTCTACCTTTGAAGGGTCCTTGCCAGAGAATGCGCCGCCTCCATGCCTCCCCATGCCGCCGTATGTGTCAGCAATTATTTTTCTTCCTGTAAGACCTGTGTCGCCTGGTGGTCCACCTATTACAAACCTGCCGGTTGGATTGACAAAAAACCTTGTCTGGCTGTCGATCCAGCTGTCGCAGACTGGTTTTATAACCTTGTTAATAACTTCTTCACGCAGCTGGCTCATACTGATGTCCGGTGAGTGTTGTGTAGAAATAACTATAGAGTCGATACGCTTTGGAACTCCATCTTCATAGACAACAGATACCTGGGACTTCCCGTCTGGCCGAATCCAGCTGAGCTCTTTTTTCTTTCTTAGCTTTGCAAGGGTCATTGATAGCTGATGCGCGATCGTGATTGGGAGAGGCATTAGTTCTGGTGTTTCGTTAGTTGCAAATCCAAACATCAGTCCCTGGTCGCCGGCCCCCTGCTCCTTGTCTCCGCTTGCACTTACACCCATCGATATATCAGGGCTCTGCTCGTGAAGCGAAGCAAGAACTGAACATGAATCATGATCAAAACCGTACTCTGGCTTGTCATACCCTATTGATCGGATAGTGTCACGGACAATTTTCTGCACATTTGCCTTGCCTTTTGACGTCACTTCGCCTGCGACAAACACGATCCCGGATGTTATCATTGACTCTACTGCAACCCGCGAATCAGGGTCTTGCCGCAATAAATCGTCAAGAACTGCGTCTGATATTTGGTCACACACCTTGTCAGGGTGGCCCTCAGTTACGCTTTCAGATGAGAATAACCATCTTTTTGCCATTTGCCAACTGCCACCAGCTGCTGCTGCAGTACCTTGTCATGGCTAGAACTCTTTTTCCAGTTTGATGAACAGGACATTGTTGCCCCTTATCACAACTTTGCCATAGTTTGCAAGCACATCAGAGCCATTGAACTCCTCGGCATCAGTAAGTATGAGGTTCATATAAGAATCAACGTTGTTCATCCTGCCCTTATACTCTATCTCACTTTTGAGTCTAACAGCAACTTTTCTGTTAATTGCTCTCTGCAGGGTCGAAAGAGGACGTTTTGGTTGCTGTTGCGATGACGGCGAAGAAGACAATCTAGCTAATCACTTTACGATTGAAAAAATCGTTGCTCGAATAAAAAGGTTCCTTTGCACACAAATTCATAAGCAGGTAATGCAACAAAATAATCAGCTGTATGCAAATGGTGGCGACTATACCGACAGGCTCAAAGGCGATAGATGCTCTAATTGGAGGAGGGGTGCGTACAGGCATGATTACCGATATATATGGGGAAAGTGGTTCTGGCAAGTCGCAGCTATGCTTTACGCTTTGCGCAAACTGCGTAAAAGACGCTGCCAGCATTTTGTTCATTGATACCTCAGGAACGTTCCGACCTGAGCGAATAATGGAGATCTCTAGTTCTCAATTAGCGCTTGAAAAAATTACTTACATAAGAGCCTTTACAACAATTGATCAGATGAATGCGACAAGGAAGATCTTAGAGGTTCGGCCCATGCTTGTTGTTATCGATAGCCTGACATCGCTCTTCTCCACAGAATATTCTGGACCGGAACGCCACCGGTCACTAATGAAGTATATGCATGAGCTTGCATTCTTGGCGATAAATTTTCGCTGTCCTATTGTGGTCACTAACATGATCAGAACCGCCCCGCCAATAACTCTGATAGACCAGGCGGGCCGGAACGTTGCACAGGCAGTCGTTCCCTGGCAGCAACGCGAATACTTGGGCAGCACTGTATCAATCTATTCTCATATGAAGATAAAGCTTGAGATAGTTGATAGTGCGAAATCCTTATTTCAAGCTGTACTCATGCAACCAGCAGGCAAAGGAGAAGTGCCTTTCGCGATTACCACACAAGGAATTTCAGACCAAAAATAGAGAACTCAATCGAAGTTTAACGGAATGGGTATCCGTTGAGCCTTGGCAGACATGCTGTGATATTAGTTGCGCCTACTCGAGTGTATGCGCAGAGCAAGGACTAATTTGCTTGCAAACTGTAGCTAGTTCGAAGATCCATTTCGAACAATCGGTCATTTTTTGTATCTCTTTCACCTTGAGCCTCATGCTGGATGTTTGGCTTACTAAGATGTAGCATAGTTAACCAAATATTTTATATCCCTGCCCACAAAAAGTGGCTTGTGGATCTTCCAAGGCAGGAGGAGATGGTCAAGCCCAGAAAGGCGAAACTATCAATAGTCGTTCCAACTTACAACGAATCGCAAAATATAGTCAGAATACTTGACTCAATAGCTGAAACGCTTTCTCCATACACTGCAGCAGAAATAATAGTGGTTGACGACAACTCCCCAGACGGCACTGCAGAGATTGCTAGTCTGCATGCAAAAAACATTTCCGATAACAAGAAATTATATGTGGAGATTATTCGGCGAGAGGCCAAGTGTGGTCTCAGCTCTGCGATAATTGCAGGAATACAGTCTGCCACCGGCGATATGTTGGTGGTCATGGATGGCGACTTTTCTCATCCTCCTCAGGTAATTCCATCTATAATTGAAGGGTTACAAGACTCAAATTGCGATATTGTAATTGCATCAAGGTACATAAAGGGGGGATCCATAATCGGCTGGCCATTTAAGCGTAGACTTATGAGCAAGGGCGCGACTAAGATAGCGCAATATGGACTTGGCATAGAAGTAAGGGATCCAGTATCAGGGTTTTTTGCATTCAGGCGAGACATCATCCACGGCATCAAGTTCGACGCAATAGGCTACAAAATGCTCCTTGAAATTTTGGTCAAGACAAAGGGTGCCCGAATTAAAGAGATACCTTACACTTTCACCAACAGAAGGATGGGAAGCAGCAAGCTAGACGCTGGGGTCATGGTTGACTACCTTAGGGCTGTTATGCATCTGTACCGCTACGGCAAATCTATGAGGCAAAAGGAAGGGCGCACATCTGTTCATTTTCTCTCAAAGGCAGGAAGGTTCTACACTGTCGGTGCTTCTGGATTGCTTGTCAACTACATCGCTTCGCTACTTTTTAACACATTAGCTCCGAACCTGTGGTATCTATACTCAACACTCATTGGTGTACTCATTTCGATGACGTCCAACTTTTTCCTCAACAAGCTATGGACATTTGAGGACAGGAAATTCAGCGTAAAAGAAACTGGAATACAGTTTGGAATGTTTATTGGTTTTAGCTCGCTTGGCGCCGTTGTCCAGCTTCTTCTAGTTTATGTGCTCGTCGAAAATTATAACATGGATTACCCCCTATCGCTGATCTTGGCAGTTGCGGCAGCATCTGTGGGAAACTTCTTGTTGAATAAAAAGTGGACATTTAAGGAAAAAATCTGGAGCTAAATCGCACTTTTAATCAAAAGAT
>Ga0299914_10003090_pt1 | contig 11690 bp, 7 predicted proteins | sample RVTome_10_FD_201361 | JGI IMG/M metagenome (GOLD analysis project Ga0299914, IMG submission 201361) | Soil microbial communities from uranium-contaminated site in the Upper Colorado River Basin, Wyoming, United States - RVT153D57 (version 2) ... | reverse complement strand
TTTTTGGATCTGATCATCCATTGTAAAGAATGCCCTTGCGCGGTTCCGAAGTTCAATATTGCGCTGCGTCATCAGGCGAATACTACGCTGCCATCCAAGGCTGCTTTTTTGCACCCTCCCCGACTCGAGCGCTTCAAGGAGAATTTTCATGCGCGATTCGTTTTCCATAAACGCATTCAGGGCCGCATCCTGGACGGCCGGAGTCAGGTCGGCCCAGTTGTCCATCACAAACCCGGTGATGGATTCGTCCGGAATTGCATTTAATGTGCGGATTGCAGCCAGCTGAATGGGTAATGATTCGCCGGATTGTATCAAAGATCTCAACAAAGAAGTATGTGGCGCAGGATTTTGCAATGCCAGGAAATTGATAGCCAAAGCCCGCTCGCGTTCTGGTGACCCTTGGTCGGCGGCCACCCGTCGCGCTTTTTCCATTGCCGCGTTGACCGGTTGCCCGCCAGTCATTTTTTTCGCCTGTAACACCTGGAGGGTCGCCTGTCGTACGGCAAAGGAAGGATGCTCAAAAAATGATCTGAACAAAACATTCTTCTCCTCGTGTGAAAAAACATTTTTCCCCATTCGGTATCCCCGGGCCAGACCATTCAGTACAGGTATCTGCCAGCCAACACTGTCTTCGGGGACGAAAGCGGTTGCCTTCTCGAGGAGCGAATACGCCAGGTGTGAATCGGAACTCGCCGCAACCATCGACGTCAGGATCTGAACCAGAGATCCGAAAGCAGGAATGTTCTTCTGATATCGCGCAAGAACCGATTGCAGCAGGTTCTCTGTTTGTGTCGACGGCGCCGAGAGCGCCGCGATCTGAACAAATTCATCCTCCAGATCCCGGAATAATAATTTATTACGGATCTGCGCTGCTTCCTGAGAATCGATAGATCCCAACGTACACAGCAATTGAAACCTGACTTTGGCGTCATCATCGTCCTGCAGCGGGAAGAGGTTGTCAACGAGCGACGGGAAATGCTCCAGGTGCATTTCGGCTAGTTTCACGGCGTTCTTCCGCACACCTGGCTCCGGATCCCGCAAAGCACTTTCGATCTGCTGTAAGCCTAGTTGACCCATTCCTTGTAACGTCCAAAGCGCATGCAGCCGTCCTTCCGGGCAATCTTCATTCAGGGTCATTTGGACCAAAGCCGGCACGACGCTGGAATTGTTCCGGTCAACGAGCATACGCTGCGCCGTGCGGCGCCACCAGATGTTGGGATCCGCAAGTTTTGCGACGAGTTCTTCATCGCGCGCATTTCCGAACCTTAGGTCTCTCGTCCAGGTGAACGGCTTGGCATCCCGCGCCGAGATCCTGAATATTCGGCCCATATCACGGCCGTTGTAGAGATTGGGGGAGTTGATCACCTCATCGGACAACCACTCAGGATGTTCGATGATCTCACGGTAGTAGTCGACAACATAAAGGGCTCCGTCCGGACCAATGTAAAGGTTCACGGGCCGACACCACTTGTCGGTAGAGGCCAGAAATTCTTTCTCAGCTCGCACCCGGCTGGCGACGAAGCTGGAACCTTTTGGATTTAGCCTGTCCGCGTGAACGATATTGCTTACCGGTTCAGCCACGAAGGTGGCGTGGGAATTAAAGCCCTCCGGAAAAGCACCTCCGGCGTAAGCGGTGATAGCACAAGCGGAAGTCATCACCCCCACGTCCGTAAGCAACTGCCTGTCCGGGGTTTTCGTGATAGGGAAAACTTCGGCAGCATTGCCGTGATCCGGAAGTGAACTTGTGCTTTTGGCGACCAGTAATTTCGGATTGCGATTCAGATACTCGGCCGCGATCACAGCGTGCATGATATGATTTGAGTTGTTGGCGACAAAATGATTGCCCCAAACATCAAAACTGTGCCCGTATTGTGTGGTACTTGAAAGCATTTCAAGCTCATATGTATCAGGGCGCAAGCGTACATTTCTGCCGTAAGCATTTTGCGGCAGCCGGGCCCCGTCGGGCTTGTCCGGAAAAAAGATCTCAGTGCCTCCGTCGCCAAATTCGGTTTTATAAACCTCGCTGCCAACGGCTCTTTCGTGGGCAATATAGATCCAGTTGTCCAATCCGTGAATGGGCGTGTTTACATTGTGCTGTGGATTGGATAAAGCAAAACCCGTGAGCATGCGTTTGATGATATCGGCCCTGCCATCTCCATTGGTATCTTCCATGTAGAGCACGTCAGGTGCGTCGGTCACAACAATACCCTTTTTCCAACGCAACACACCGGTCGGCATCATCAACGTATCCGCGAAGATGGTACTGGTGTCCATAACCCCATCCCCATCGGTATCGCGAAGCAGTTTCACTTTGCTACTCCTGGTCTTGTCAAGCGGATAGCCATGATTTTCGACAACGTACATATTACCGTTCTCATCGATTTCCATGGCGACGGGATCAGCGATCAGCGGTTCGGCTGCAACCAGCTCGATCTTGAATCCTGGCTCAAGTTCGAAAGTCGAAGTCGCGTCGTCCGCGGGGACAGGTGAATCCAGCGCCAGGGGGCCTTGTTCTCTCAGTCCGCATCCGGCCAGGAGCAAAAAAAACGCGAGCCAGAAATAAGATTGGAAAAACATAAGCAGAGGCGGATTGTTCATTGCCATAAGATAAAACTTCCAGGTGATAAATCTATTATCTTTTTCTAAAATGGGTTTCCGATGGATATCTGCGACCTGAAGTTGGTAATTATTATTAAAGAATGACGCGGGCGCGACAATTGGCATCGGGAAATATCAAAAAAAACTCAACCTGTTCAACTCCAATGGCCACATAACAACACAATTTTAGTAACTTAACCATTGAAGACCCGAACTTCAAGATCATCAGCGTTTGCTTTACCAAGGCAGCCGTAGCCAAACCTTATGCTGAAATCAGGATCCCCGAAATTACCAGGCAGGCACCGATGATTTAAGTATTCTGCCTCTGATACAAACCTGATTAAATATAGAAAATTGTTTTATAATTTCAGATTTAAAAGATCGCATAACCTCGACCGTGCATCTTAATAAAGGGAAATCCGGTATTGCAGCCAGTCTCTTACTTTTTGCAGTCTTATTGTGCAGGATATTGCCGGGTGGGAACAGCTGGTGACAAAAGAATTGACAGGCAACCTGATAACGCTTATTGAAAAATATGAACATCAGGAGGCGATGGAATTGATGAGGAATGAAAAATAGAGTAACACCTCGAAGGTAATTATATAACCGTTCATATAACGCATATTTAAATTACCCTGTTTGAAAACCGATCATTAATGGGCAAAAAGTAAAGAGGTTACTATGAAAAACTGTTTTTTGCTTTTATGTATATGGATGGCGTGGGGATTCCTGGGTGCCCAGGATGGCGGGAGCGCAAAAAATGATCCTGGTTTCTTTCCTATTGCCGTCTGGGCGCAGAACCCGGTGAATGCCCCTGCCTACCGGGAAAATGGAATCAACATGTACATTAATATTTATCATGGGCTCGATCAGAAGAGTCTTGACCAATTGAAAAATGCTGACATGAAGGTGATCACCCACCAGAATGCGTTCGGCCTTGCAAAACTCGGCGAGCGGCTGATCTACGGATGGATGCATGGCGATGAACCTGACAATGCACAAAAAAGCAACACAGAAAGGAACAAATGGGGTCCCTGCCGGGATCCTGCCGACATCATCCGTGATTATGAACAGATAAAAAAGAATGACCCTTCGCGCCCGGTTTACCTGAACGTCGGACGGGGCGTCGCATATACGAACTGGATAGGCCGTGGCGTATGCCGCGGACGGACAGATATGTATAAAATATCAAACAACGGATACCTAAAGGGTTGCGACATTGCCTCGTTTGATATTTATCCTGTTAATTCAAGCGAAGCGGACGTTCACGGCCAGCTATGGTATATCGCGAAAGGTCTGGATAATTTGTTGGAGTGGTCAGATCAAAAAAAGCCTGCATGGTGTTGGATAGAGACAACCCGCATCAGCGAAAAAGCTAAAAGAAAACCGACGCCTGCCGAAGTAAAGGCTCAGGTGTGGATGGCGCTGATACATGGCGCAAAGGGCTTTGGATACTTCTGCCACTCTTTTGTTGGTAAGACTGAAGATGCGGCGCTGTTGCGCGACCTGGAAATGATCCAGGCCGTAAAAGCGATCAATACACAGGTCACCGGACTCGCTCGTGTATTGAACAGCCCGAATACAAAGCGTTACGCGATCGTTAAAACCAGCAACGAATCGGTACCGATTGACCTTATGACCAAGAAAGATGGCAGCGTGAACTATATCTTCTCGGTAGCCATGCGCGATGGAAGCACCACTGCCAACTTTAAGATCAGGTCGGGCAAAAAAGTTGAAGTAATTGGAGAGGACAGGACCATCAAAGTGAAAAGGGGAAAATTCAGCGATGACTTTTCAGCTTATGGTGTTCATTTGTATAGGATTACAAAGTAGGAAATACCGGCACTGTCGCCTTCCGGGATCCGGCCGCCGACTGGAGTTTGTTGGAATAATTAAATCAATATTTTCCGACATGCCAATCGATATCATCAAAAAAAAGAATTGCGAATCCTATCGGAGTTAGTCGTTAGCACATATACCTGCCGTTAATCCATCCTGCGAGACCCATTCTAATCCTTCGACGCATCTTCGTTGTAATTCAAATCTTTATGAAAAGTCTCGTTGAGGGTCCATAGGGAAAGCAATGCGATGAGCGTGGTCAATACGGCCAGGGCGAGTGCGCTGTTAATAATACCCCAATCGGCTCTGAGGTAAAGGAACAACATGGTGATCGGAATTACGGCGCCACGCACAAAATTAGGAACGGTCGTGGCGACAGTAGCCCGGAGGTTCGTTCCAAACAGCTCGGCAGCTACGGTGACAAACAGGGTCCAATAGCCATTGCTGAATCCAAGGAAAACACACAAAAGATAGAACACGCTCACGCTGCTTGTCGGCAGCAGCAGATACAGCAAGCTGAAAAAGAAAGACATCAGGATAAAAAGTCCCATGATCTTTTTGCGGCTCTGGGTATATTGACTCAGCAGACCGCTGGTTATATTTCCGAACGCCTGACTGGCAAATGAAAGTATCACAGCAATGCCGGCGTTCACCGGACCATCCAGATTCATAGCTTCACCCAATTCGGGTGAAAACGTGATCAGCACCCCTACTACAAACCAGATCGGTAATCCCACCAGGATACATTTCAAATACCTGAAGAACCGTTCTTTGTTATTGAATAACATAAGGATATTGCCACGTTGAACATCCGCAGTTTTGGCCTTCAGAAAAATTCCTGATTCAAATACTCTCACTCGCATCACAAGCAGTACAAGGCCTAAACCGCCACCGATAAAATAGGAAGCGCGCCACGCAAAAATGTCGGCGACAAAGTACGCAAGAATAGCCCCGAATACGCCTAACGTCGCAACAAGGGTAGTACCGTATCCCCTGATTTTACGCGGCAGGATTTCACTGACCAGTGTAATGCCGGCACCGAGTTCCCCCGCCAGCCCGATACCTGCAATAAAACGGAGTACGGCATATTGCGGAACCGTTTGGACGAATCCATTGGCAATGTTAGCCAGGGAGTATATTAATATGGAGCCAAACAACACGGAGAGCCTACCTTTCTTATCCCCGAGGATGCCCCAGAAAATACCGCCTATCAGGAGGCCCGCCATTTGCATGTTTAACATCAGCACGCCATCCTCCAGCAACTTGCTTCCGCTCAATCCGAGATCTGTAAGACTGGGTACCCTGACAATGCTAAAAAGAAAAAGATCGTACATATCCACGAGATAACCGAGCGCGGCTACCACCACCGGCAGCCGGAGAAGTTCGCGCGCAACCGATGTTTTACCTGTCATGGAAGATTCCCCCTCGATGGGTGCGGTGTCAGAAGGCTGTTTCATGAGAAATGGCTAATAGATTTAGGAGGTATTGTTAAACTCATGTATTAAAAAACTTCCATCATCCGAAAACGTGCGGGGTCCGTAGTCATCTGACAGTCAGGCGAGACGGAAGGTGCTTTCCAGGACAATGCTTTTCACGGCAATATAGCATATCCACATCATACGTTTGAAACTTTTTTGTGGTTTCGTAAGCGGGAGGTTAGCGCGTTGAAATGGTATCAGGATGTCTTTTTATAGTTGATGATCGCCCAGATATTGAAAAAGATGCCGAATAAAACTACAGCACCTATATGTGGAAGGATGTCCCTCAGGCCACTTCCTTTTAGAACCACCATGCGCATGACGTCGATAAAATAGGTTACCGGGTTCAACCTGCTAATTATCTGCGCCCAGCCGGGCATGCTCTCGATGGAGGTAAACAAGCCGCTCATTAGAATAAATATCATCACAAAGAAAAATGAAACGAACATAGCTTGTTGTTGTGTATCTGTATAGGTTGAGATCAACAGGCCCAGCCCAAGGACTGGCAACAGGTACACGGCTGCGAAGAGATACAACAATACTATGCTGCCTACCGGCATCACGCCGTAAACCAACCACCCGACGAGGAGTCCCATGGTAAAGGTGACCAGTCCGAGGATCCAGAAGGGAATAAGCTTGCCGAGGATGAAATGATGCTTTCGGATAGGGGTCACGTTAATTTGTTCAATGGTACCGGTTTCCTTTTCTTTGACGATGTTCAGGGCGGTGAGATACCCCCCGACCATTGTGACCAGTATCGCCAGGATACCGGGAACCATAAATAACTGATAGCGCATATTAGGATTGTACCAGTTGGAAGGAATCACATCAATCGCGGGAGGCTGACTAAAGCCGGTAGTTTGAAACCAGGAATGTCGGATTTCCTGATTGTAGTCGCGGACGATGGCGTTCAGATAAGCGGCACCCAGGCCGGCTTTAACACCGTTGATGGCGTTCACGGCCACAAAAAGTTTTTGATGGTTTTCCCGCACGAGGTTCCTTTCAAAATGCCGCGGTATTTCCAAGACCAGATCCGAACGATCCGACTCGATGGATTCAAAGGCTTCTTCAAATGAGCGCTCCAGCGTAGTGAGCTGAAAATAACCCGATGCGGTGATCTTCGTGATCAAGCGCTGGGCGTAGTGTGAATTGTCGTGATTCACAACGGTAAGGTGTATGTTCTTTACCTCGTAATTCGCTGCCAAAGGAAGGATCGTCAACTGCACAACCGGTACCATCAGAATAATGATCAGCAACGTTTTGTTGCGGAAGATTTGCCGGAACTCCTTGTCAAGAAGAAAACGAACGGTCCTCATGTTAACCTGATTTTAAAGTTTTTAAGAGTCACGGTCAAAAAAAAGATGGTTATTCCCAACAGGATCAGGGTCTCGCGCCAGATGGCCGGGAACCCGAGCCCTTTGATCATGATCGCTTTTACGATAATGTAGTACCACTTGGCAGGCACTGCGTTCGAAAAGTATTGCAAGATCTTCGGCATATTTTCTATCGGAAACATAAAACCGCTGAACAAAAGGGTCGGTAACAACATACCCATCAGGGAAATCAGCATTGCCGTTTGCTGAGTCTGCGCACGCACGGAAATAAACAATCCCAGTGAAAGGCAGGTGATAATAAACAGCGTACTTTCAGCAAACAGCAAAAAAAGGCTCCCTTTCACAGGAAGGTCCAGCACAAATACACTGAGCAGAAGGATTGAAGTAACGTTCACCAGCGAAAGAATGAGATAGGGCACCGCTTTTGAGAGGATCACCAGTTCTGGTCTGAATGGCGAAACCAAAAGGATTTCCATGGTGCCGAGTTCCTTTTCGCGCACGATAGAGACAGCTGTCATCATGACGCACACCAGCATCAGCACCAGCGCCATGACGCCCGGAACGAAATTATGCGCCCCTTTCAACTGTGGATTGTATAACATCCGCACCTCCGTACCGATTTGAAGCGGAATTTTCTGGCCTCCAAATTTCTCGAGCTGATAGTCCGACACAATATTGGCAAGGTAGTTTGTCAGGGTATTGGCGGAATTAGGATCGGATGCGTCGGCGATAACCTGTAACGGCGCATAGTTGAAATGCAAAAGGGCGCCGCTGAAGTCAGCCGGAAACACCACCGCAAGTTTGATTTTTCCTTCCTTGAAAACTTGACCAATCTGCTGATTTGTGTGCTGTCCTCTTTCCAGGTCAAAATACCGGCTGGCTTCCAGTTTGGAGATGATCTCAGCCGAGATCTCATCCCGGGCATTATCCACAATCAGGATCCGGGAATTCTTGACTTCGTTGGTGAGGGCAAACCCGAAAATTATGATCTGGACTACGGGAAGCCCGAAAAGTATCAGGAGTGTCTTTCTGTCGCGCAGAACGTGGGCAAATTCTTTTCTAACAAAAGTAAGGAACTGTTGGCTTGCTGTACTCATGGTTTCAATCCTCCTCCCCTTTCGGCGTCACGCGCCAGTTTGAAAAACACCTCGTTCATCGACGCCGCCGCAAATTCTTTGCGCAGATGGGGTGGCGATCCCAAAGCTTTAATCTTCCCGTCGACCATAATTGACAGGCGGTTACAATACTCAGCCTCATCCATGTAGTGCGTAGTGACAAACACTGTCATGCCCCGAAGGGTCTCCGCATAGATCAGGTCCCAGAATTGACGGCGTGTTACAGGATCCACACCACCGGTTGGCTCGTCGAGGAAAACAATTTTTGGATTGTGTAGCACCGCAACGGAAAATGAGAGTTTTTGTTTCCAGCCCAGCGGAATCGAACGCACGAGCTTTTTCCTTTCCGATTGCAAACCCAGTTTTTCAACGAGAGACTCACTTTTGTCACGAAGGAATTTTCCCGACAAACCGTAGATACCACCGAAGAAACGGATATTTTCCATTACCGTCAGGTCTTCATAGAGAGAAAATTTCTGGCTCATGTATCCGATGTTCTTTTTAATCTTTTCGGTTTCCCGGTAAACGTCAAAACCTGCGATGGCTGCCTTTCCGGATGAAGGTTTTGACAGGCCGATAAGCATGCGCATGGCGGTCGTTTTTCCCGCACCATTGGCGCCCAGAAAACCGAAGATCTCTCCACGCCTTACATCAAAAGATATTTCGTCAACAGCGGTAAAGTCGCCGAAGCGTTTTGTTAGCCTGTCTGTTTGAATTACCACCTCCATCAATTCTGTTTTAATAACCGCATGAAACAATCTTCTATCGTGGGCAAAACAGATCGCGCTTCAATATCCTGATGGCCTTTACCTTTCGCATAGCCCTTCATCTCGGCCAGCGCATTCGGATGATGCTCCTTGAAGGACAGGTGCAAGTATTCACCAAATGTAAAACAGCTCAGTGTATTGCGATAATTCCGAAGGTCCATCAGCAGCCGCGGTATTTGGCCTGAACGCACCTCGTATAACGGCTCAGGATATCGCATGATGATTGATGAAGGTGTATCCACCGCCAAGATCTTACCGATTTGTATCAAAGCAATGCGGTCGCATAGGGTGGCTTCATCCATATAAGGTGTTGATACGACGATAGAAATACCTTGCTCCTTTAACCGCTTTAACAGGTCCCAGAATTCTTTCCTGGAGACCGCGTCGACGCCAGTAGTGGGCTCATCCAGGAATAGCACGCGTGGCTTATGAATGAGCGCGCAGCTCAGCGCGAGCTTCTGCTTCATGCCGCCGGAAAGTTGCCCGGCCCTTCTGTTCTTAAAGGGCTCAATCTGTATGTAAATATCCCTGATGAGGTGATAGTTTTCCGAGAACGTGGTACCGAATAGCGTAGCGAAGAAGTTGAGGTTTTCTTCGACGGTAAGGTCCTGATACAGTGAAAATCTTCCCGGCATATAACCAACATTTTTTCGGATCTCTTTGTAGTCCCTTACCATGTCATACCCGTCAATGGTAGCCGAACCGCTGTCGGGCAGCAACAGCGTTGTGAGCATGCGGAAAAGTGTGGTCTTCCCCGCGCCGTCCGGGCCCACCAATCCAAAAATCTCACCCGGAGAAACCTGAAAGGAAACAGAATCGAGCGCTGTCACCTTGCCATTTTCGAAAGTTTTGGAAAGGCCCTTAATCGTCACCACCGGATTCAAGATTTAGTTTCACTTCTCCGTACATACCGATCTTCAGGTAACCGTCATTTTCGACGCGTACCTTTATCGCATACACGAGATCCGCCCTTTCTTCTTTGGTCCGGATGGTCTTCGGCGTAAACTCCGCTTTGCTGCTGATCCAGCTGATCACCCCCGGATATTCATTGTAGCCGCCGGCACCGTCGTCAACAAAAACACCAACCCCCTGGTCGAGTCTGACGATTGGAAGCTGGTTCCCCGTAAGGTAGGCACGGAGTTCCAATGTGGAGATGTCCGCTACCTTGTACAACGGTTTACCTGGCGTGACAAGCTCGTGGGCTTGGGCATATTGTGTCAGAATGGTACCCTTAACGGGATTGATGATCTTGGATTGGTGAAGCTGATCCTGAACCTGTTCCACCTGTGCAGACAATGGCAGGGTTTCGCTGATGAGACCCTGGGAGGAGATGTCCAGAGAAGATCGATGTGCTTCCATCTGTCGACGCATGACCGCTACGTGGGCAGTGGCATCGTCGACCTGTTTCCGGGTTGCCGCCTCGGCTTCATAAAGATTTTGCACACGCCTCAATTCTCTTTCAGCGGTTTCCACCTGGATCCGGTAGGAAGCAAGTTGGGTGGCAATACTGGGCCGCCGCGAAAGGATGGCATCGATCTGCGCGAGCAGCTGCTTCTTTCTCAAAAAAAGCTGGGTGCTGTCAATCCAACCCAAAGGTTGGCCTTTTTCTACCGTCGTTCCCTCCCGTATATTAAGCTGCTCAATCGTTCCGGAGACCTCCGAAGAGACGATCACTTCAACAGCTTCAAACGTGCCGGAGGCATCAAGCGCCTGATCGTTTCCCTCACAAGAAGCGAATACGAGGGCTATCAAAAAAAGTTTAAGGATACTTTTCATGGGTGGAAATAGTTTATTGTCCGGATGTAAGGTGGTATCTGGCCTGCGCCATCAGCAATTGTATTTCATGAAGCGCCCTGTTTTGCTTGGCTTGGTCTTCGGCATTCACTTCCCTGATAAAATCCGCCGGGGAGATGACCCCTTCTTCCTGCTGAGCTTCGGCAGTTCGCCGGACCTGGATTCTCAACGCGATGATTTCGTCGTCTACTTCCATCAGCCTTCGGAACTTGGCGATCTCCGATTCGTGTTGTCGAAGGCTAAGACCCGTATTAAAAACAAACGTTTCCTTCTGGACATCCAGGGATTGTTGGCGCAGACTTAGAATTTCATTCTCCTTTCTGAATGTATAGTAACCGGATATCAGCCAGCTGAAACGCACGCCACCGAGGAAGTAGGAATCGAATGCGTTTTCCAGCATGTTCAGTCCCGGTCTTCCGTATCCGCCCTGAACGAACAATTCGAGGCGTGGTTTGTTGCCTCCCGCGAGCACAGCCCTTTGGGCCTCTATCCTGATCTTTTGCATGTCAAAAAGATGGAGTTCCGGCCTGTTTATGTCGGCCCGCAATCCGGGGAACACCGGTTTTTCGAGTACGGTGTTTTCGGGGATCCGCTGGTCGATAAAAATGCCCAACACCTCACGATAGGACGCCCCGGCAGCCGTCATTTCGATTGTGCGCTGCTCAATGCGCAGGGCTTCAGCCTTCAGAACATCTGCAGCGCTGTGGATAGCCGTACCATTTGCGATGGCGGCCTCAGTCTTCCTCAACGCCGCATTCAGGTCTT
>Ga0299914_10003089_pt1 | contig 11690 bp, 18 predicted proteins | sample RVTome_10_FD_201361 | JGI IMG/M metagenome (GOLD analysis project Ga0299914, IMG submission 201361) | Soil microbial communities from uranium-contaminated site in the Upper Colorado River Basin, Wyoming, United States - RVT153D57 (version 2) ... | reverse complement strand
GATGTTCGCCCCCGACCAGCAGGCGGTCGCCGACGAGTTGCTCCGCGTCTGCCGCCCCGGCGGCACGATTGGGATGGCCAACTTCACCCCGGACGGCCTCGCGGCCAAGTTCTTCGGCGTGCTCGGGCCCTATCTGCCGCCACCGCCCCCCGACGCCCCGCCGCCGCTCATGTGGGGAAGCGAGGCGCACGTACGGAAGCTGTTCGGGGACCGGGTGTCCTCGCTCGAGGCGAGCGAGCGGGAGCTCGTCGAGAGGGTGCCAGGGCCACCGGCCGAGTACTGCGACTTCTACAAGCGGACCTTCGGCCCGGTGATCGCAGCATTCGCGAGCGTCGAGGACGACCCGGAGCGAAGGGCGGACCTCGACCGCGAGTTCCTCGAGTTCGCCACGAACGCGAACGCCGGCTCGCCCAAGGGACCCACGGAGCTCCGCTTCGAGTACCTGCTGGTGCTGGCCCGCAAGCGCGGCTGAAGAACCCACCCAAGCCACATGGCGCTAGCGCGGCGGTCCACCCGCGACCGCCGCGCCACCGCTTCGGCCACAAAGCAGTCACGCCGGCGCCCGGCGGCCGCGCCTATCGCAAGGGACGATCAACGCTCGTATCGATCGGAGGCGGTCAGACGCTCGCTTCGGCTTGACCAGGCACGAGCCGACGACCCACAAAGCCGGGGCGCTCGGAGGTCGTCCGGAGCGGGCACCTCGTCAACCTGATCGAGACGCCTGCTTGGCGACGGATGCAAGCGTACGCGCATCCGACGGCGTGGGTTCGATCGGGACGACCCCCAAAAATCTGCGGTCCCGACGGGCCTCTACCCCTGAGACGCCGCGGTTCGCTTCTCGAGCGCCTTGAGCGCGGTCCCGAGGTACCAGCCGAACAGACGCCGTCCGCCGAGGTGGTTGATGGTGCGCGCGGCCCAGCCCTTGGGGCCCCGCCGGTATTGGCGGCGAACGATCATCTCGACCTCACTGCCGCCGGAATCGCTCGGCGCGGCCAGAAGCTCGAACGTGCTGCCGGGCTGGAAGACGTTCGAATCGGAGACTGTGGCGGTCAAGCGACCCGCCTGGGACCACTCGTAGCGGTTGCGCTCCCAGAAGACGCCGACGATGAAGGTGCCTTCGGTGACGTCGATGAAGTCGGGCCCCGAGTCATGCAGCTCGAAGCGCTTGGGGGTGATGTTCGACCAGATCTCACCGCGTCGCTCCGGCGAGCTGTCGCGGAGCGTATCGAGGACGAGCTCGGGAGAGACCGTCGTGTTGCGCTTGACGTGGACGTTCAGCATCGCAGCCGTCGCCGCGCAAGCATGCCAAAGACGCTGCCGAGTGGAAGTCTCCTCAGCTCGCGACAGCGCACAGAGCGAGGCCTGGGATTCGGTACCCGCCCTCGCCGGCGAACCGCTCGAGCGCTGCCCTGGCCTGCTCCTTCACTTGCTCCCGATCGCGTTCGGACAGCCCGCGCAGCAGCATGACGATCGAGGCTGGGGATCTCGAACCGTACCGGAACCTCCTCCGTTCGCACCGCTTCGAAGCCCGCGCCATCGAGCAACGCCCTCGTCCGCTCCGGGCTGGCCATGCTGAAGAGGCCAGGATCCCCGGCTACGCCCTGGTCGCGACGGTCAACAGATACGTGTTCTCGACCACCGCGCTCGCGTCCGTGGCCCGGTTGTAGCGCGTGAACACCGCCTCCAGGTCCTCCCGCAGGCGCTCGCGGCCCTCCGCGCCGGCCACCTCGGCGGCCCGGATCGTCGGGCCGAAGTAGGCGGTGAAGACGTCGACGGCGTGCTCGACCGAGCGGTAGTACTGCAGCGCTCGTCGCGGCTCGTTCTCGACCGAGCGGCTGCCCTCCCCGAGCAGCTCGGCGACGCCCTCCTCGGTTCCCCAGCGAAGCGGCGGCTTAACGCCTGGCGGGGGTGGGTTGTAGCGGCCGTGGGTGGCGAAGAAATCTCCGCTCCACCCCTTCGGCATCGGGCTCGCCAGTGCGATCCGCCCGCCCGGGCGACAGACGCGTAGGAGCTCGCCCGCCGCCTTTTCCTGGTCGGGTGCGAACTGCACGCCGTAGATCGAGAGCACGACGTCGAAGCTCGCGTCGGCGAAGGGCAGCGCCTGGGCGTCGCCGACGCGGAAGTCAACCTCCAGCCCCTCGGCCGCCGCCCGGCCCCTGCCGCGCTCGATCAGGGCCGGAACGTAGTCGATGCCAGCGACATCGCAGTAGCGCCGCGCCGCGACCAAGGCCGCGGTCCCGCTACCGCAGGCCACGTCCAGCACACGCTCCCCGGGATGCGGATCGGCGGCCTCGCAAAGCGCCTCCGCCATGACTACGTTCTGGCGGGCGATCTCGTGAAAGTCCCCGCTCGCCCAGGTGGCCCGCTGGGTCTCGGTTACTGCCTGGTAGTCCGGCTGGGTCTCGGTCTTCATGACATGTGCCTCCTTCGGTTGCGCGACCCGCCCGCGAGTCGCGGGTCCGTGGGTCATAGTCAGCCGCCTCGGTCGGGATCGGGCCGCGAGATCGCGGTGTTCGCAACGGCGGTGATCTCGTTCGCCGGCAGCCCCGAGGCTCGGGCGTGGGCGCGAATCGCCCTGGGGCCCGTGGCCTCGTACACGCACGTCGTGCCCAGCCAGCCGTCGCCTTCATCCACCAGGTAGCTGCGGATGTGACGCAGCTGGTCGGGCATCCTCTCGGCCTCGGCGCTCGCGCGGGCGACCGTCGCCCTAACCTCGTCGGGCCGGAACGCCTTGCGTCGGCGAATCAAGTACAGGTCCATCGCGCTCTCCTTTCCCGCGGCGATCGCCGTCGTCGGGCATCGCCGTCGAGGTGGACGATCCCACCACCAACACGACGTTCAAGTCTGATATCTGGACTTGTGGGCGCTCAACCCGATGCGACACTCTCCCCATGCGCAGCTACCGCCAGTACTGCCCGATCGCCCGGGGGGCCGAGATCTTCGCCACCCGGTGGACGCCGATCATCGTCCGCAACCTGCTGCTCGGCTGCCGCAGCTTTGGCGAGCTTCGCGACGGCGCTCCGGGGATCCCCCGCTCGGTGCTCTCAGAGCGGCTGAGCCAGCTGGAAGCGGCCGGGATCGTCGAGCGTCGGGAGAACCCGCGCGGACGAGGCTGGCTTTATGAGCCCACCGAGGCCTGCGAGGAGCTACGCGCGGTTTGCGATGCGCTCGGCGGCTGGGGCGCGCGTTGGGTCGAGCTAGCCCCCCAGCACCTCCATCCCTATTACTCGTTGTGGGCGATGGCCAGGGGGATGAGCAGCGTGGAGTTGCCCGAGCATCGGGTGACGACCCGATTCGAGTTCCCGCAGCTTCCGCTGAAGGAAAGGAGGTTCTGGCTTGTCGTCCAGCGTCCGGAGCCCGAGGTCTGCGTCAAGCCGCCGGGCTTCGAAGAGAACCTCGTCGTCAGGACCGACCCTGAGTGGCTTGCGAGGTGGGTGATGGGCGACTCGACGCTCGGCGGGGGGATGAAGGCGCGCCGGGTCGAAGTCGAGGGCTCCCGGCGGCTCGTCCGGATGCTCAGGGTCTGGGGCGAGCACGGAGCTGACGCGCTCGCAAACTGGGAGGTACGAGAACACGATCACAAGCGTGAGCAGGCTCCGTGACTCTGTTTCCGGAGCGTGGCCGAGTCCTCGACGGTTCCGTCCCCGGCCATGTGCTCGTACGCCGATGACGCCGCTGTCGAGGTGGTGAGCAACCTCGGGCGACCATTGTCGAGGCCATCAGTAGCGTGCGGCCTCGTCAGAGCGATCGATCACCTGATGAGCGCCTCCGGCGACACCGTCACTCCTTTCTCGCAAGCACCGAGACGCTCCTCACGCCGTACTTCGCGCTCGCCTCGAGCGCCTGGCCCGAGATGAACTCGTACGGGTTCTCGCGGATCTCCTCGATCCGCAACCCCGCCGCCTCGATCGCCTCGCGGTAGTCGTCCTTCTGCGCGGCGCCCCCGATGCACGCGGCCCAGAGGTCGGCATCGCAGCGCGTCGACTCCTTGAGCTCGTGGTCGGAGACGATGTCGGCAAGCGCCAGGCGGCCGCCGGGACGCAGCGCCCGCGCGGCCGCGGCGAACACGCGGTGCTTGTCGGGCGCCAGGTTGACGACGCCGTTCGAGATCACGCAGTCGACGCTCCCGTCCTCCAGGGGCGGCGACTCGATCCGGCCCTCGCGGAGCTCCACCTGCTCGAAGCCACCGGCGCCCGCCAGCTGGCGGGCCTTATCGAGCTGCTCCTCGGTGAAGTCGATCCCGATCACCTCGCCGGTCGATCCGACCTGGGTCGCGGCGAAGAAGACGTCGCTTCCGGAGCCGCTGCCGAAGTCCGCGACCGTCTCGCCCTCGCGCAGTTCCGCGAGGTCGAAAAAGTAGCCGACTCCGGCGAACGACTCGAGCGCTCCTTCGGGGATCAGGTCGAGGACGTCGCCCGGATAGCCGAGCCGCTCCGCGACAGGGCGACCCATCTCGAAGTGGTACTTGCCCTCGGGATGCTCGGCGACCGCCTTGTACATCGCCTTGACCTTGGTCTCAAGCTCCTGGACGTCGACCGTGGGTGCGGTTGCCATCGTTCCTCCTTCGGTTGCCTCTTTACGGTGAGGACGCGCGCGAAGCCCCGCGTATTGCGTCAGGCGATGCCGCTTGAGTACGCGGAGTACGGCAGCACGAAGGCGGCCGCGCTGAGCAGCGCCACTCCGGTCACCGGCACCCCGCGCCGCCCCCCCGGCCGCGTCTTCTCGTGGATCATCACCGCGGTCAGCACCGCCATCCACACGAGGTTGGCGACGCCGACCGCGAACATGATCAGCATCAGCGCCCAGCAGCACCCGACGCAGATGAAGCAGTCCCAGGCGCAGCCCGCCGCGGACGCCCCGCCGGTAGTGGTGGAGCAGAAAGGAACCGGGGTGGCGGCACTTTCCTCAGGCACGCGTCCTTGAGCGGCGTGAACTGGAACGCGCCTGCCAGCGCCAGGGTGGCGCCCCCGATCGCCCACTCGGCAGCCGCGAGCCCGGGGCTAGCGTCGATCGCGGCGTGCAGCACGATGTCCCCGCCGAAGGCGATCGCGCCGAACGCGCCCCAGACGATGATGTAGCCGCCGAGGAAGGCGGACATCGCGATCCCGGGGCGCGGCTGGCCGGGCGCCGCCGTGGAGAACAGCCTGATCATCGGGAGCGCGGTCGGGAGCATCATCGCGGCCACCATCGCCTGCCAGGTGCCGACGTGGATCGCGAACGCCTCGCCCGCGCCGAGGCTCCCCTCGAGCAGCACGTCGTGGCTGACGAGCTCCGCGTTGCCGCTCGCCTGCGCCGCGAGCGCGAGGGCCCACGCGAGGCCGACCGCCGCCGTCACCGGCGCCGGGACCCCGTCGAGAAGCCCTCGCACCCTCGGCATCGCACCCCCTCCGCTCACGCCTGGAACCGGAAGCTGCCCTGGATCGCGTTGTGGTCCTCCATGTCCAGCTTCAGGTCCAATGGCTCGCTCGTGGCGCGGTAGGTCGGGGCCTTACCCACGTAGGCCGGCGAGCCGGGAATGGTGCTGAAGACGGTCTCCTGGAGAGTCGTCTTCCGCCCGGTTGCGCCCTCGAACGCCCGCGTCTGCGCGTCGACTGCCTCCCCGATCCGCAGCCTTCCGTCGCCGCCCTCGATCGTGAACTCGACCGTCGCGCGCTCGACGGCGACCACCTCGCCGATCAGCTGCGCCAGATCGGCGACGGGCCCGCCGAGCTTGCCCGTCCAAACGTTCAGGATCGCCTCCTGCTGGGCGTCGGTGGCGCCATCGTCCACGTAGGCGACGACCCGCCAGCCGCCGGCCAGGACGTTGCCGGGGATCCGCGCCAGCACGGCGAAAGTCCGCCCCGACACGTCGGTGCCGTTGACGCTTCCCCTGTCGATGTGCCACGCGATGACCCCGTCACAGGAGCCGCCGTCGGGGTCCTCTCCGACCCAGCACGGGCACACCGACTCGCACGTGCACACCTCCACTAGACGTCCCTCGAGTTCGTACGCCATCTCCTTACCTCCTCTGCGTCGCTTGCTCGGTTCGCCGGCCCTCGCCGGTCCTCAGCGGGGCCTCCCACTCGACGACTCGGGGCGGCAGGCACGCGCCGCCCACGCACGGCTGGTAGCTGATCCTCCCCCGCACCACCTCGACCCCCGGGGGCGGCTGCCCCCGGACCAGGAAGCGAACCGTCCCCTCGTAGACCGACAGGGCCATGTCCGAGAACCCGAGCTCCTTGCGGACCGGCTCCGGGTAGTCGACCGTCGGATCCTCCAGTCCCTCGACCTCGACCACGGTCGGGATCAGGTTCGGCTCCGCGGGGGAGTGCGGCTCGATGTGCGTGCCGGACGGGATCTGAGCAGTGAGGGTCACCTCGGCACTGCGCCCGCTCCTCCGCGCCACGCCGTCGAGCGTGATCGCGCCTGGCGCGCTCATAGGGAAACCTCCCCTCCGGTCAGCTCGCCGAGCGCCTGCGCAACGGCGGTCGCGTGGACGTCAAAGCGCTCCATGTTCAGGTACTCGGCGAACCGGATCGTCCGCTCCGAGTCGAGCACGATGTGGGCGTTGATCACCGCCACCTCGGGAGGAAGGCCCTCCTTCTTGGGAGCGAAGCGCTCCGAAACCTCCCCGGTCCCGTCGATCAGGAACGGCATCGTCCATCCGAATCGGTCCGGGAGCTGGCCGGCCACCTCCGGCGGCTCCTTGACGTCGATCACCACCGTCCTCAGGCCGCGGTCGCGGAACCGCGGGGTGATCTCCGTCTCCAGAAACGGCGCCTCGGCGGTGCAGTAGGGGCACCAGGTGGTCGTGAAGTAGAGCAGCGTCCACTCCCCGGCGATCTCGCTTAGCCGCCGCGGCTCGCCGGCGAGGTCCGGAAGCTCGAACTCAGCGACGTGGTCGCCCACCCCGTATGTGCCGATCGTCGCAGTCTCCATCGTTGCTCCTCTCCTCGGACTCCTGGGTTTCAAGGCCGGGTGCTACGGCGTCGCCTGCGGCTTCGGGCTGATCGGCTTGCCACCGATCGCCCAGTCCCCCTTCTTGACTTCCTCGATGAGGACCCACGTCAGGTCGCGCATCCCTCGCCCTCGACCTCGATCATGGCCTCGGTGATCTTGTCCACGAACTGGGCCCTCTGGTCATCGGAGAAGACGCCCTCGATGACCTTGACGGTGGTAATCGGCATAGCAGAACCCCCTTCGATCGGTTCCCGGTTCTTCGACTGCACTTAGGACGACGCCCCGCCGACGCCCGCTATTGCATTGCCGGCGAGATGCAATAAAGACGCGCTCGATACCGTCCTTTATGTAGTGGCACCAGTGCGACTAGTGCCCGAACCGAGCATCGAACGAGCCGGTGACAAGCCGAGGCAGAGCTTCGAACGATTGGCGCGAGCAGAGCTGGCGCGCCTCTACGCGATTGCCCGGCGATTGGCCGGCGACGAGGCGGAGGACGCGGTCCAGGAGTGCCTGGTCAAGGCGTTCGAGCGCTTCGACCAGCTCGACGACCTCGACGCCGGCCCGGCCTGGCTCGCCCGGATCCTGGTCAACTGCTGTCACGACCGCGGGCGGGCGCGGTCGGGGCGCCCGCGCGAGATCGCGTTCGAGGAGGTCGACGACTTCTCGCTCTACCGCAAGATCGCGCTCGAGGACCCCTATCCGTACTCGGACTCGCTTCACCTCGACTTTCTCGGCGGCTTCGGCCGCGAGGACGTGCGGGAGGTGCTCTTGAGGCTCCCCGACCTCTACCGGATCCCGCTCGTGCTCGTCTACATGTACGGCTTCCCGACGAAGGAGGCGGCGCGGATCCTCGACGCACCGCTCGGCACCGTGCTCGCGCGGCTTCACCGCGGGCGAAAGCTCTTCGAGCGCCAGATGTGGGACTACGCCGAGGAGACCGGCCTACTGGAGGAAGGGGCCACACGATGATCGGCTGCAAGGAGGCCGTGCGCCACCTCTGGGAGTACCTCGACGAGACGGTCGGCGACGCGGATCGCGAGGCGCTCGAGGAGCACCTCAGCCGCTGCCGGCGCTGCTGCGCGGAGCTCGAGTTCGCCGAGGAGATGCGGCGCTTCCTCTCCGAGTCCTCCCGCGAGGAGATCCCGCCTGACGTGATGGCCCGTCTCGACGAGACGCTCGAGGGCCTGGGGGAGCGATGAGCCGCGACCTGATGCGCTCGGCGGAGGTGAAGGACGTGGTCCGCCGCGCCTACAGGGAGATCGACCGCACGACCGAAGCGGTGGCCGAGAAGCTCTACCGCCCCGACGAGCTCGCCCGGCTCCCGACCGCGGCGATCGAGCGGGCGCTCGGCGTCGCGAACCACCTGCGCTTCGCGGAGATCCGCGAGGGCGAGACGATCCTCGACGTCGGCTGCGGGGGCGGGATCGACACCGTGCTCGCCGCGCAGCGCACCGGCCCGGCGGGACGGGTGATCGCGTTCGACTTCCTGCCCGAGATGCTCGAGCGAACCGCGGTCGCCGCGCGCGAGGCCGGGCTCTCGAACGTCGAGCCGCTCGAGTCGGAGATGGAGGCGATCCAGCTCCCGGACGACAGCGTCGAGCTGATCATCTCGAACGGGGTCTTCAACCTCTCCCCCCGCAAGGCGCGGGTGATGGCGGAGTGCGCCCGGGTGCTGCGGCCGGGCGGCAGGCTCTGCGTCTCCGATCTCACGGTCGAGCAGGAGGAGCTGCCGCCGGAGATCGCGACCCAGCCCGCCGCGTGGGCGGGATGTGTCGCCGGGGCGCTCGAGGAGGAGGACTTCGTCCGCCAGCTCAAGCGGGCCGGGTTCGAGGGGGTCGAGGTCCCTCACCGCGAGCCGCTCGGGATCGACGACTGCGCGCTCTACCCGCTCTTCCCCGACGAGGTGATCCGCCTGATGCGGGAGCTGATCCCCGCCGAAAAGCACGACCGCGTCGCGGTCGCGGCGGTGTTCAAGGGCGCGCTTCCCAGCGTGCCGCGCTAGGCGGCCATCGGTCGATCAGTACAACCGGAGCGACCTCACCGGAAGACCGGGACGACCGCCGACCGGTCGTGTTCTCGTCCATCGCGAGTCCCTGGACCTCACCGCTGTGGACGCTCGCTTCGCTGAAGGAGCGGGCACGCTGGACGAATCGCGCGAGCTCTCGCGTTGGACGACTCCGAGCGCCCCGGCTTTGTGGGTCGTCGGCTCCTGCTTGGTCAAGCCGAAGCGAGCGTCTGACCGCCTCCGATCGATACGAGCGTTGATCGTCCCTTGCGAGCACTCGCGCTTGCCGACGGACACGCCCGGCTTGCGTGAGAAGCGCGCAGAATCCTCGACCGGCAGGCAACACGCTCAAGTTGTCACGGTGCCCATTGCGGGGGGACGACCGGGCTTTGGCGCGTCGTGACCGCGCCAAATGGGGCGCCCCGGACGGGCGCCCCATCCCTGACGGCGCAGGTCTACGTGCCGATCGCCGGCGACTCCGGGAGACCCAGGGGCCGGGCCGCGAACGCCTGCTCGGCGTCAACCTCATAGCACGTGTTCTCGCTCGAGTCACCGAGCGTTGAGTCGACGTACCGCTGGATGTCGTCCCCGGAATCGGCCTCCCACAGGCAGGCGACCGCGGACCCGTCCCGGCTCGGGTAGAACTGAAGGACCCTCGCCCCTTGGGGCGCGTCCTCGCCCCGCTTCATCCTCTCGCCGCGCGGGAATGCCGTCTCCGGATCCTTGATCTGGTGTTCGACGATCACGTACATGCGCTACCTCCTGTCGTCGCTTTCTCAGCGACGGTACGCCGGCCCCGGCTGGACGGCATCGCCTGGACGTACCAACTTCGCGGCGTGGTCCGTTCGTACCAGACAGCCGGTCAGACCAGGTCGTGCCGGAACGCGAACGCAGTGGCGGCGGCGCGTGACGACACCCCGAGCTTGGCGAAGATGTTCTGCAGGTGTCGGCGGACCGTATGGTCGCTGATCACCAACTCCGAGGCGATCTCGCGGTTGCTCTTCCCGGCCGCGACCAGGCGCAGCACCTCGAGCTCACGCGCCGTGAGCCCGTGGTCCTCCGCAGGTGCTGGGCCTCGGGTCGGCAAGTCGACGCGGGCGAGGTCCGGCGCTGCACCAAGCTCGGCGAAGGTGGCCCGGGCTGCCCCCAACTCCAGCGCGGCCGCCTCCTCGTCTCCCAGCGCACGGCAGGCCAACCCCACCAGCACCCGCGCCCGTGCGGCCTCGTAGGGTGCCTTGAGCCCTTCCCAGGCCTGCCACGCTCGCCGCGACGCGACGAGCCCTCCCTGGGCGTCGCCCTCGGCCAGAGCCACAGTTCCCCGCACTCGCGCTGACATGGCTTCCAGGGCATCGCTCCGCTGGGCCGCCGCGATCGCCTCGAGCTCCCTGGCGGCGAGGCGTGCCGCCTCACCGTCGCCGACGGCGAGCATGATCTCGACATATGCGGGGAGGAGCGCTGCGCGCTTCAGCCCCTGGGCGGTCTCGCTCACCGCCCGGCGGATCGCGGCGGCCGCGGCGTCATCCTCACGTTGCGCGAGCCGCAGCAGGGCGAGGCCCGGCTGTGGCTCGCGGCCCAAGCGGCTCGCCTCACGGTAGGCGTCCTCGGCGTCCGCGAACTCCCCGAGGAGGCGACGGACCTCTCCCTGACGGTAGACCGCCTCGCCGAAGGCGCGTTGGTTCAGGACACCCTCGGTGAAGCGCTCGCCGACCCGGCTTGCCTCCTCCAGCGCGTTCCGCCACGCGCCTTCCAGGGTCATGATCTCGGCGCGATGCACGAGGCAGAGGCCGTTGTGCGCGACCATCTCCGGCTGCTGCTCGCACCACCGCGTCAGGGCAGCCGTCCACTCCCGGGCGCGCCCCAACTCGTACACGTCCCGGCAGAACGCGATGGTGTTGCAATAAACGATCCCGGCGACGATCGGCGATAGCTCCCCTGCAGTGACGGCGACCATGGTCTCGTCCACGAGCCGCAGGCCCTCCTCGATCCGGCCCTGCCTGACTCGGGCGTGGCCCTGCTCCATCACGGCAAGCGCGAGCAGGTCGTGATCGTCGAAGCGGTCGCCGATCGCAGCGGCATTGGCGGCGGCGGCGTGAGCGGCCTCGTGCTCACCGGCGATCGCGTGGCGGATCACGGTGGGCAGCAGCAGATAACCCCGCTCGACGCAAGCATGCCGCTCGCGTTCGAGCAATCGTTCCCCGCGAGCGAACCACCCCGTCGCGGGGCCCGTCTCTCCGCGGAACATCAGGTTATGGCCGACCCACCACGCGCAGCGCGCGGCGGGCCCGGCTTCGCCGACATCAAGGTACGCGTGATGGGCACGCTCCAAGGCGTTCACGTAGTCGTCATCCCGGCCGAGCATGTAGGCAGACCTCGCCAGCAGCTCAAGATCCTCGGCGCCCAGCGCCGTCGCCCGATCGGCGGTCGACAGCTTCTCGTAGGCGTCCACCCAGATGCGCTTGGCGTAGGACTCGCGGCCCCGCTTGAGCTCTGCAGCGGCGTCCACCACGAGGTGATTATCGACCCCGCGTGGATCGTGGGTCGGTCGCCCGGTCGGCTGGAGTGCGTTACCGCTTCCCGCCGGGTGCGAGCATCTCGGCGACATCCACCACACGCCCGAAAAGGACGATCAGCGAGAACCTGCTGGGTCGAAGGGACGGCACTCGCATTCCCAGAGCGAAGGAAGAGTCTCTACTCGAGGTGGGCCCCGACGTGACCTGCCGAACGATCACGGGCCAGCGCCGTGCCC
>Ga0299914_10003088_pt1 | contig 11692 bp, 7 predicted proteins | sample RVTome_10_FD_201361 | JGI IMG/M metagenome (GOLD analysis project Ga0299914, IMG submission 201361) | Soil microbial communities from uranium-contaminated site in the Upper Colorado River Basin, Wyoming, United States - RVT153D57 (version 2) ... | reverse complement strand
GGGTCTCGCGCGACGGCCGTCGCCGCCCGGTGACCGCATCGGGCTCGTGCGGCCCGAGCGCCGCCCATTCCTCCTCGCCCATGTCGAGATCGAGTCCGGGCAGCACCACCAGGCCTGCAGGCAGGCGCGCGACCGTCCTCAGCAGGCGGGCGACGGCCGGGGCCGCAGTCGTGATTCCGGCTGCGCAGATGCAGGCGCCTGGCGGGTCGTCGCGCCAGCGCCGCGCGATCGCGTCCAGCAGCTGGTTGCGCCGGTCGGCGAGGTCGATCTTCCCGCGCGCCGCGAGCAGCTCCGGCCAATCGGCGAGGATGAAGCGAAGCTGGTCGAGCGATTTCTGCCAGTGCAGCGACAAGTCGGGGAGATCGGCAGCGAATTCGGTGAGACGGACGGGCGCCACCTCCTCGATCAGCAGCTGGTCGAGCGTCCGGGCGAGATCCTCGGCCAGCCGCAGCGCCTCGGCCGCGTCGCAGCGAAGGTGGCGCTGAACCAGCCGCGCGAGCAGCATCAGCCGCTCGACCGGCTCGATTGCCGGAGGAATCGGCGCTTCCTCGACAAGCGGGGCGAGTGCGCCGCCGATCCGCTCGTCGAGCTCGGGGTCGCCGATCGGGACGAGTCGGGGCAGCAGCAGACCCCGTCCCGAGCGGCGCACGAACGCGTCCTGAAGCGCCCGAGCCGCCCGGTTGTTCGGCACCAGCAGCAGGCTTCTGGCCAAGGCGGCCGGATCGCGACCGTGGCGAGCCGCCAGGCCTGCCGCCAACGCGTCGGCAAAGGATCGATGGGCGGGGATGCTGAAGACGGCTGGATTCACGAGAATAGCTTAGAGCCCCGGCACTCTATGTCGAGCGCAGGTCATCCTTCGCGCAAGATCTCCTCGGCCTTGCGGATGCTCTCAGGCTGACCGATGTCGAACCACAGGCCCTGATGGACGGCGCCGAAGCAGCGCCGGGCCTCGATCGCGGCGTCCCAAAGCAGGTTGGTGGAGAAAGGCCCTTCGGGCACGTCGCGGGCGAACAGTCGCTTCGACACCATCTGGATGCCGGTGTAGACGAAAGGCGCCACCGAACGCGGCTTGCGCCGGCTGAGCGCGCCGGTGGCGCTCATGTGGAAATCTCCACGGCCGCCATGGCAATGGGCGCGCGCGAGCGGCACCAGCAGCAGCAGGGCATCCATCCGCGCGTCGTCCCAGCTGGCGGCGAGCAGCTTCAGCGCATCGACCGGCCCATCGATCCAGAGATTGTCGGAATTCACCACCAGGAACGGATCGGAGTCGATGAGCGGAAGGGCCCTTACCAGGCCGCCGCCAGTCTCCAGGAGACGCTCGCGCTCGTCGGAGATCGTGATCTCGATTCCGGTGACGCGGTTATTGAGGTGCGCCTCGACCGCGTCGGCAAGATAGTGGACGTTGACCACCACGCGGGCGACCCCTGAGGTTCGCAGCCGGTCGATCGCGTGGTCGAGCAATGGCTTGCCGGCGACCTCGATCAAGGGCTTCGGCCGAGTGGCGGTCAGCGGCCGCATCCTCTTTCCGAGCCCGGCCGCCATCACCATCGCCGTTTCCGGCACCGCGACGCCGGGATTGGGGCGCAGCGCGAGCGGCTTGCGATAGCGGCTCATGCCGCGGCCTCGCGGCGCCACGCGGCGGCGCGCTTGTCCACAGGCACGTTGGCGTCGAACCATGCGCGAACCGGTCCGAGCGCCGGATGCTCCAGATTGCGCTCCAGATAGCCCCAGACGCGCGGCTGGAGCGGCAGATAGTGCGGCTTGCCGTCACGCTTCCACAGCCGGGTGAAGATGCCCAGGATCTTGCTGTTCCGCTGAGCGCCGAGAATCTCGTACTGGGCGCGAAAGGCAGTCGGATCTTCAACCTCCGCCGCCTCGGCGTAGCGATCGAGCATATCCGCTTCCAGCGCCGGTGTGACATCGCGGCGGGCGTCCTGGAGGAGCGACACCAGGTCGTAAGCCGGGTGGCCGGCAAGCGCGTCCTGGAAATCGAGCAGTCCGAGGTCGCTGCGGTCCGGTAGAACCATGAGATTGTCGGCGTGATAGTCGCGCACCACCAGGACCGGATTCTTCTCTACGATCTTCAAGATGTCGCCCCAGACCATTCGCCAGGCTTGGAAAAATCCCTGCTCGTCCACGCTCATGCCGAGCGCAGGAGCGTAATATTCGGTGAACAGGGCCACCTCCCGGACCATCGCCGGTTCGTCGTAGTGGGCGAGATCCGGAGGCGCCGGCCGCGCTCCGAGGCGGGCCAGCATGTCGACGGCCGTTTCGTAGATGCCGCGCTCGCGCTCGGGCTGCCGCTCGAGCAGTGGGCCGACCCGGTCGTCCCCGAAATCCTCGAGCAGCAGCAGGCCCTCCCGGCGATCGAGCGCGATCGGCCGCGGCGGCGAGAAGCCGCGCTCGAGCAGGTGTCCGGCGACGGCGAGAAAGGGTCCGACATCCTCGTGCTCGGGCGGCGCATCCATCAGCACCGCGGTACGGCCGTCGGCGGCGTGGACACGAAAATAGCGGCGAAAGCTCGCATCGCCGGCAAGCGGACGGATTTCCGCTCCTTCCCAGCCGTGCGCGGCAAGAAACAGGGGCGCCTGCGCAGGCGGGATCATTGCGGCCATCGGTCCCCCCAAGCCGCCGGCACTTCCGCTGTCAAGGCGCGCCCGCTTCCCGCCGCTTCCAGGCGCAGCCTGAGTGTGTCGGGCCACAAAGTGGGCAACCGCTCCGGCCATTCGATCAGCAGCACGCCGTGAGCCCTGGCCTCGTCGAGACCGAGCTCCTCGAGCTCGCCCGCTTCCTCGATCCGATAGAGATCGACGTGCCACACCGGAATCCTCGTGTCCGGCGGATCATAGGACTGGACGATTGGAAAGGTCGGGCTGGCGACGTCGCCGCTATGGCCGAGGCCGCGAAGAATTCCGCGCGCCAGCGTCGTTTTCCCCGCCCCCAACGATCCGAAAAGGGCGATCGCATCGCCCACGCGCAACCGGGCCGCCAGCGCCAGGCCGAACGCTTCGGTGGCTGCCGCGTCGGCGAGCCGCAGCCGGCGGGAGTGACCGCGGTCGGCGGATGACCCGATCATTCAGCGACTTGCGGGCCCGCATAGGCCACCTGCTGCTCCATCGTCCTGGGCAGGGTGATGGTAACCGTCGTCCCCTCCCCGACGCGCGACTGGAGCTCGATCGAGCCGCCATGCGCCTCGACGAACTGCTTGGCCAGCGGGAGACCGAGCCCGACCGCCGCCGCGCCCTCGACGCGGCCATCGACGGTGCTGTGGAAGCGATCGAACACCTTCCCCTGCTCGGCGGACGCAATCCCGCGGCCGTTGTCGGAGACGATGATCCGCGCCTCCTGGCGGTCGCCTTCGGCTCGCAGGAGCATGCGCCCGCCCTGGGCCGTGTACGTCAGGCTGTTGCCGAGCACGTTGCCGAGCGCCTGGCCGAGCCGGCGTTTGTCGCCGGTCACTATCCCGACCGCCGGCTCGATCTGGAGCTTCATCTTGATGCCTTTGCGTTCGGCGGCCCCGCGCACGCCCGCCGCCACCTCTCGGCACAAAGCGACGAGATCGATCTCATCCTCGGCCAGCAGGAGGCTGCCCATGTCGCTCTGGGTGAGGTCGAGCACGTTGTCGATCAGCGCGCCGAGCCGGCCGACGCTTTCGATGATAGCGGCGACATATTCCGTCGCGGTCGGCGGCAGCTCGCCGGCATAGCCGCCCGCCATCATCTCGGCAAAGCCGGCGATCGACGTCAGCGGCGTACGAAGCTCGTAGCTCATGTTGGAGACGAAGGCCGTCTTCAATCGGTCGGCCTCCTCCAGCGCGTCGGTACGCTCACGCAGCGCCGCCTCCACCTTGCGGCTGTCGGTGATGTCGAGCATCGTGAACAGGGCGTTGCCGTCCGGAAGAGGCACCGCGGCGAATTCGAACTCGCGGCCGTCGACCATCGCCACCCGTCCCGTCCTCTGCTTGCGCTCCTGGGTGGCGCTGCGCACCAGCTCGCGGACAAGGCCGGCATGGCGCGGCTGCTTCAGCCGCGCGGCGAGGTGCGGCGTCAGAGAATCAACCCGCGGGTGCTTGGCGAGCTGCTCCTCCTCGAAGCCCCACAGCTCGACGAAGCGATTGTTCCAGAGATTCAATCGTCCGTCGGAAGCGAACACGCTGACCGCTTCGAACAGATTGTCGAAGGTGGCGCTGCGAACGCGCAACAGGGTGTCGCGCGCCGAGGCGAGCTGGATCTGCTCGGTCCGATCCTCGAAGATGAGCAGCAATCCGCCGTCGGGCAGCGGCTGGGCGACGACATGCAGGTGCTTGCCGCCCGGCAGCAGCCAATCCTCCTCGTCGGCGGACAGGCCGCTGGTGAACCAGCCGCGACGCTCATTCTTCCATTCGGGGAAATCGCGCACCTCGGGCAGGTTGCCCGCGTCGCGCATCGCATCGATCACCCGGTCGAACTCCGGTCGATCGGCGAGAAAGTCTGCGGTCAGCGAAAAGTGCCGGGCGAAAGGCTGATTGAAGAAAATCAGGCTGCGATCGCGGGCGAAATGGGCGACTCCGGCGGAAAGCCGGTCGAGCATGTCCCGTTGGGCCCGGGCGAAGCGCTCGAGCTCGGCGCGCGCCTCTTCCTGGTCTTCGATGTCGATCGCATAGCCGGCGACGCCATTGTTGCCGAGCGGCACATCGACAATACGCATCATCCGCCGCTCCCCGGCGATCGTCACTGGAACGATGCGGTGGATCGGCTCCTGGCGTTCGCGCGCCTCGCTGGAGGCCAGGAGCGGCGCGTGGCTGCCGGAATCCTCGATCAGCTCAATCCCCGCCGAGACGACGCTGGCCGCGTCTTCCGCCTCGACCGCGGCGACGTAGGCGCTGTTGACCATCGACAGGCTGAGGTCCGGGCCGCGATGCCACATCGGGAAGGGTGCGAGCTCGATCAGACGGGACAGCGCCTCCAGCGCCGCCGACCGGCGCTCCAGCTGGACGCGCAGCACCGTCGCCTGCTCCTCGGCCTCGCTCACGTCGAGGAACCAGAGCAGCACCGACCGATCCTCGAACGCCGCCGGCGCAGGCCCGCCAACGACGCGAAGGACCCGCGCCGAATCGGCTGGCCGAACCGTCATCGCGAAGCTCGATCCTGACGCGGCCTCGGCGGCGGCACGGGCAAGTCCGGCCGCGCCGGCATCATCGAGCCGAGCCTGCTGGATAAGGTCGCCCAGGCTCGTCGGCATCGCGCCGAGACCGATGGCGCCGGCGAGGCGGTCCGATCCCTGCAGCACGCCATCCGGACCGATCAGCAAGGCCATGGCCGGACCTTCGGCGAGAAGCGCCGAGGAGCGGCTGTTCTGCGCAAGCACCTCAGCGGCCGCCGCCGACAGACGGCGCGCGCGCCACGTCGTCCAGACCGCGACGGTCAGCCAGGCACCGGCCAGCAACGCCAGCAAGGCGGCGGAAGTTTGCGAGAGCGCTAGCATCCGGCTCCGACTAACTCCGAACGCGGCAGGATGCGAGAAGCGGGAGAGGACTGGCACCGCGGCATGCGGAGCGGTGTAGCCCCGGCAGGCGGCCTGCGGAAGCGCCAGCGACCGCGACCCGTCAGTGACGCGGCGCCGTCGGATTCCGCGGCGACGGAAACGAATACAGGCAGGATGCCAAACCACCCCGCCCGTACTCGATTGCGGCGCCCTTAGAAGCGAACGCGCGCGCCCACCTTGAAATAGCGGCCGAGGATGCCATCGAAATAGGTGACCCTGCCGCCGCCGCCCGGTGCCGGGAAAGGCGGATCGGCGTCGAACACATTGTCGACGATGAGGCGGACCTGGAACTGCTCGCTGACATCGTAGGAGAGTGCCGTGTTGATGAAAACGACGTCGCCCACGCCGTCGAAGTCGCGGGTACCCGGCGCCTCGTCAGGGTCGAACAGTGCTGGCCCGATATACTGGGCCTGGACCTGCGCCCTCAAGCCCTCATTGTAATAGGTCAGGTTCGATGTGAACTGGTGCTTCGAATATCCGATCGAGCCGCGCAACGTGGTCAGATCTCCCTGGCCGACCCGGAACTCGAGCTCGTCATTGTACAGGTAATTGACGCCGAGATTCACCGAGCTGTTGGCGCCGAGGAAGGGCGTGTCGACCCGCCATTGCAGCTCCGCGACGAGGCCCGCAAAATTACGCGACGCCGCATTGGCGAAGCCGGTCTGGATGAAGGTGACCTGGCCGTTCTCGTCGCGGGTGAACTGGTCACAGATCGCCGTCGGGAAGTTGGGATCGTCGTAGCAGGCCTGAAGCGTCTGCACGGCATTGAGGCTCTGAATCGCTCCCTCGAGCTCGATGTCGACCCAGTCCACGGCGAGGGTCAGACCCGGCAGAAAGCGCGGGCGCAGCACGGCGCCGACGGTCCAGGCATCCGCTTTTTCGTTTGCGAGCTCGGTGTTGCCCTGAAGCGTTCCGCGGGCCGTGAAGTCGACAATGTTCGACTGGAAGTCGTCCGGCAGCCCGTCGGCGGCGCAATTCGCCTGGCGCGTCGCCGGGTCCGGTCCCGCATCTCGGAAGCGCGAATCGCACGGATCGTTCGCCGTGGTGAAGATCTGGCTGGTCGGGTTGAACAGCTCGGTCACCGCCGGCGCCCGCACCGACCGGGTGAAGTTGCCGCGGAAGGTGATGTCGCGGATCGGCTGCCAGGTCGCCCCGACCGTCCAGGTCGGGTCGCCCCCGGCGAGCGAATGATCGATGTAGCGGAACGCGCCGTTCAGCTCCAACGAATGTATCAGCGGGATATTCTGGTCACGGCCGATGAGCGGCACGGTGAGCTCGGCGAAGAACTCGTTGGTGCTGAACTCGCCGGAGACCGGGTCGATCGGGATCGATCGGCCGAACTGCTGGCGGTCCCCGTCCGGGTCGTTCGGATCAGGCAAGCCGAAATAGAACACGCCCGGCTCGAACTCCGCGCTCTCCTCGCGGTGCTCGTAGCCGATCGCGAAACCGACCGGGCCGCCCCAAACGTCGAACAGGCTGCCCGAGATGGACGCCGTTCCAACCAGCTGGTCGTTCTCCGCGCGCGGATCGGCGAAGGTGGTGATATAGTCGATCGCGCGCCGGTCGATCTGGTTGCCGAACGGATTGATCGGGAAGCATTGCGAGCTGACCGTCTGGATGGGCGCATTCTCGAAGCCCGGCGCGCAGACGATGTTGCCGCTGGCATCGGTGATCGCGTTGATCGCATTCTCGAAATTCTGCTGGACGAGGACGCGCTCGCGTCCCCGCGTGGTCGACTTGCCGTAATTGCCGACCAGCTCGAAGCGCATATCGCGTCCGAACAGCTCGAAATCGCCATCGACGCCGCCGACGACCCGCCACAGCTCGACCGTGGAGAAGCCGTCGGACGGTATGATGTCCGTGTTGGCGCGACCGAGATAGAAGACATCCTGAGATCCGGTCAGATTGAGATCGCTGAGCGGGTTGGTCGCGGCGGACGCCAGGATCGTTGCCCGGGCCGCAGGCGAAAGGTAAGGATTGTCGATGCTGATGATGATGTTGCCGTCCGGCGTGCCGGCGGCGTCGAACAGCCCGGTATTATAGACCGGCTGATCGCGAAGCTGGTAGCCCCGGCTGTTGGCGTACCAGAACTCGCCGAACACACGGACGTTGTCGGTCACCTGATATTGGGCAAGGGCGGTGCCGAGGTAGCGCCTGGTCTCGGTGAGCAGATTCTCCGGCAGGACGAAGCCGTTGCCCCCGTTGAAGTTGATGAGGTTGCCGGTGGCCTCGCCGAAATCGATCGGCACCAGGTTGCCGGCAGCATCGAAGCCGAGGGGATTGCCATTGGCATCAGTGACGCTCGGCTGCACGCCGAAGCCGGCGGCCTGATCCGGCGAAAGCGGAAAGCCGACAATGTCTGTGACGAGAGGAACGCCATAGGCCGAGAGCGCCGGAATTCGTCGGTCCTCGATCAGGCATTGGTCTGAGTCGGAGTCTCCGGCGCAAGTCGTGAAGAACCGACCGAGGCCTGCGCGGGGCCGTGATTCCCCGACCAGGCCATCCTGCCGATTATATTCCGCGGCGATGGTAATGTTGCCGCGACCGCCCCCGAAGTTCATGCCGGCCAGCAGGCCGAGGCGGTATTCGGGGGCGTCGCCCAGCTCCGAAATCCCCGCCTGCGCGTCGAGCTGAATTCCGTCGAAATTGCGCTTCGTGATGACGTTGACGGTGCCCGCGATGGCGTCGGAACCATAGATCGGCGCGCCGCCGACGGCGATCGTCTCAACCCGGTCGACGATCATGGTCGGGATGACGTTGAAGTCGACCTGCGAGCCGGCGCCGGTCGGGCCGAAGATCGATGCGGTGTTCGAGCTGACGAAGCGGCGAGCGTTGACGACAGTCAGCGTGCGCTGATCGCCGAGCCCGAAGAAATTGACGAAAGTCTGGCCCGAACCGAACGCGCCGGACTGGCCGCCCACCGGATTGTTGCCGGGGACTCCGAAGGCCGGCAGCTCGTCAAGCGCCTCGCCGAGATTTGTGTAGCCGCGCAGCTCGATCTGCTCGGAGCCGAGCACGACCGCCGGCTGCGGCGTATCGAAATTGGCGCGCGGGATGCGCGAGCCGGTGACGATGAGGTTCTGCTCCTCGGCGACCAGATCCGCCTGTGCGATCTCAGTCTCTTCGGCGTCCGGCTGCGCAACGTCCTGGGCGAAAGCCGACGCAGGCAGAAACGCGGCAGAGATGGCAAGGGTTGAGGCGGAAAGCAGAGCTTTGCCGAGAATGTCTGGATATCGCATGGAATGCGCTCCCCCTGTTTCTCGACCCGGCTCATCCCGAGAGGCAAGCCGAGCGACTGGAGTTCGACGGGCCGCACGCCGAAGCTCGTGGCGACTCGTCGGAGCGGAATGACGTTGCGTCTAGTCCCGCTGCAACGAACGGTAGTCCTGCTGCAACGGGCTGCCCCACGGTAGTTTCCCCGTAATAGCGCCGTATTCACCCCAGGTTAGGCGGTTCGCCATGATGTGTTGCAGAAATACCACAGGTGCCGTCCCAGCGCCCATGCGAAAGCGCGCCCGCGCCGTTCGGCAGGGACGAATGCCCGCAGGCCTCCCGCGACGCCTGCGCAGCCATGATCATGCGCTGCGATCCGCGACGAACTCAGGCGACCGGCTTCGCCTTCAGCTGCGAGTGAAAGCGTCCGGCCGAGGGACAGGCCGCCGGGCTATTCCGGCGGCCTGTCCGTGCGGTTCAGTAGCGATAGTGGTCCGGCTTGAACGGCCCTTCGACCGGCACGCCGATATAGTCGGCCTGGCGCTGGGTCAGCGTGGTCAGCTTGACGCCGAGCTTGTCGAGGTGGAGCGCCGCGACCTTCTCGTCGAGGTGCTTGGGCAGGACGTAGACGTCGTTCTTATACTCGCCCGACTGGGTCCACAGCTCGATCTGGGCCAGCACCTGGTTGGTGAAGGACGAGCTCATGACGAAGCTCGGATGGCCGGTGGCGCAGCCGAGATTCACCAGCCGGCCCTTGGCGAGCACGATGATCTTCTTGCCATCGGGGAACTGGACCTCGTCGACCTGCGGCTTGATCTCGGTCCACTTCATGTTCTGCAGCGCCGTGATCTGGATCTCGCTGTCGAAATGGCCGATGTTGCAGACGATCGCCATGTTCTTCATCGCCCGCATGTGATCGAGCGTGATGACGTCGGCATTGCCGGTGGCGGTGACGAAGATGTCGGCGCGGGTCACCGCTTCCTCCATCGTCACCACCTCATAGCCCTCCATCGCCGCCTGCAGCGCGCAGATCGGATCGACCTCGGTGACGAGGACGCGGGCGCCGCCGTTGCGCAGCGACGCGGCCGAGCCCTTGCCGACGTCGCCGAAGCCGGCGACGGTGGCGACCTTGCCGGCGAGCATGACGTCGGTGGCGCGGCGGATGGCGTCGACCAGGCTTTCCTTGCAGCCGTAGAGGTTGTCGAACTTCGACTTGGTGACGGAATCGTTGACGTTGATCGCCGGGAAGGGAAGCTTGCCCTTCTTGGCGAGCTCGTAGAGGCGGTGGACGCCGGTGGTGGTCTCTTCCGAGACGCCCTTGATCGCCTCGACGGTCCTGGTGAGGTAGCCCGGGCGCTCGGCGATGAAGCGCTTCAGCGTCGCTGCGAAGACCTCCTCTTCCTCGTTGGTCGGGGCCGGCAGCTCCTCACCCGCCTCGACCCGCCCGCCCCACAGCGCGAACATGGTGGCGTCGCCGCCGTCGTCGAGGATCATGTTGCAGGTCTCGTCCTGGCCCCAATCGAAGATGCGGACGACATAGTCCCAATATTCCTCGAGCGTCTCGCCCTTCACGGCGAAGACCGGCACGCCCGTCGCGGCGATCGCGGCGGCGGCATGGTCCTGGGTCGAGAAGATGTTGCAGGATGCCCATCTGACGTCTGCGCCCAAAGCGGTAAGCGTCTCGATCAGCACGGCGGTCTGGATGGTCATGTGGAGGGACCCGGTGATGCGCGCGCCCTTCAGCGGCCGCGTCGTGCCGAATTCCTCGCGCAGCGCCATCAGGCCCGGCATTTCGGTCTCGGCGATCTCGATCTCCTTGCGGCCGAAATCGGCCAAAGAGAGGTCGCGGATCACATAATCGCTGAACGTGGGCTGGGGCTGAGTCGCCAAGAAAGGTCTCCTGAAAGGTGAAAAAGCCGCCGGCTGTGGACACGGCGGTTGTGCCGCTTCCCTAGCGACGAAGGCAGGCAAATGCAAATATAAAGAAGTCTTTATATCCGAGTTTTCGACGCGAACCACGCCAGTGCCCATCGCGAGACCGGATGCGTGACGCCGGCGGGACGAACCGTGACCTTCACGACCTTTACAGGCGTTCAGCCAGGGGACGGCCCTGCGGATGAAGGAAGCGGCCGTCCGCTCCTGCGGCGCCCCGCCTTCGCTCGGGCGCCGCGGTCAGGCGGTCCCCGATCCCGCCGACAGCAGCCGCGGATCGACGCCCGCGCCCTTGAACGCCGTCGCCCAGCGGCCCGAAGTCTCGCATTCGTAGAGCAGCGAATCTTTGCCCGGCGTGACGAACCAGCCGTGGCGTCCCATCTCCTCCTCGAGCTGACCCGGGCCCCAGCCGGCATAGCCCAGAGCGGCCACCCAGCGGCCAGGCCCCTTCCCTTCCGCGATCGCCTTCAGCACATCGAGCGTGGCCGAGAGCACCCAGCGGTTGCCGACTTGGACGCTCTCGGTGCCGCCCCAATCGGGGCTGTGAAGGATGAAGCCGCGCTGCGGCTCGACCGGCCCGCCATGATGGATCGGCACGTTCGGCGCCGACCCCGGCGCGATGTCGAGCTGCTTGAGCAGATCGTGAAAGCCCAGGCGCGGGATCACGCGGCCGAGGCCGATGCCGAGCGCCCCCTCCTCGTCATGGACGCACACCGCGATCACCGCTTTCTCGAACCGTGGATCGCCGATGCCGGGCATGGCAAGCAGGAACTGGGCGCTGAGGAATCGGGGGGCGTCCATGAGGGCGCTTTAGCGGCGGGACCCGCCGCGCGACAGAGGCCTTTGCCGGAAGAGGGTGGATTGCCAGGGCCCGGACCCATGACCGGCAACGGCCGTGACGGAGCGGATTTTGGCGCAGGGCTAGGAGCGAGGAGGGAGCGATGCTCATGCATCGTGACCGACGAGCGACGCCGCCATGCGTCAAAATCCGCCCGCCCCTTCGGGGTCGCCCCGATAGGGGGGC
>Ga0299914_10003087_pt1 | contig 11692 bp, 12 predicted proteins | sample RVTome_10_FD_201361 | JGI IMG/M metagenome (GOLD analysis project Ga0299914, IMG submission 201361) | Soil microbial communities from uranium-contaminated site in the Upper Colorado River Basin, Wyoming, United States - RVT153D57 (version 2) ... | reverse complement strand
ACCCCTCTGGAGCCTCTCCCCGCCCTGCGGCGCCCGGGACTGCGCAGGCCAAAAGAGAGCCACACGAATCTCGTGGGCAGCCGATGTGAGAGCGACAACCCCGGACGCCTGGACCGAAGCCTGGCCGCCGGGCACCGGTCCTAGGGCAATAGAACAAGTAGCCGATGTGAGGACGCCCACTCGTTTGGCTTAGCCGGTGATCTTTCGGACATGCCGAGTTCCGGTGGATCAGCCACGGGTCCGTTGGGTCGCCCACGGAGGGTCATTGGGACGCTTCCGTACCAGAGACACGTCCATGTCCCGGTCGGGTCCAAGGACCCGGCTGCCGGTGTCCTTGGGCCACTTTGTTGGCCGCAAGGCGAGCGGATAGTGGCAACTGAAGGGCCAGGGGCCGGCTGGCCGTACGTAGCCGCTCCGAGGAGCGAACACGAGCTGGGCGGCCCCAGGGGCCGCAACGGGCGGCTTGGCCCAACCCGAAAGGGGGTCGTTATGCGAGTCGCACTGCATACGAGATCGCCGGAGAGCCCTGCGGTCCGAGATGGACCGATCGTAGGAGCCGTAAGATCGGCTGCTCGATTTGGCCTCCACGTGCTGGAGATGTGTGTCGTGATGTGCGTCAGCCTGGCGCTGCTGGGCATGTTTGTGTTCGCCGCCACGACAGTGCTGAAAGTCTCCGACGTGCGAGAGGCGGCACCTGAACTGTCAGCTCTCGTTGTCGCCGCCGTGCTGGCGGGTTCCATGGTGGTCTGGATGCGTTTCCGGGGCATGGAGTGGCGACCGACGCTCGAGATGGCGGCACCTGCCCTTCTCGCGGGCGTACTGATGGTCGCCGGCTACTGGAATGGCATCGTCGCTCAGAGGGACCTCATCGGTAGTGTTTGCGGTGTTGCCTGCGTCGGCATGATCGCCGTGATGTTGTTCCGGTTCCGCCTCTACTCCACCCACACCGGCCACCATGCGCATTCGGAATGATCGAAGCGCTCCGTTGCCCCGAGTCCTAGCTCGGTTCAACCGCAAGTTCGCGAATCCCGTCGTGCGCCTGGTCGCGGGATGGCTGCCGCCGCTGGCGATCATCCGGCACCGTGGGCGCAGGACGGGGCGGGCCTTCGCGACACCGGTATTGGCGTTCGGTACGGCGGACGGACTTGTCGTCGGCGTGCTGTACGGCGACGTCTCGGACTGGGTGAGGAACGTCCGGGTGGCCGGCGGTGTGCAGGTCAAACGGCGAGGCGTGCTGCGCGATTATCGCCACCCGCGACTGGTCAGCAGGGACGAGGGATTGCCGTTAGTGCCCGTCTTGCTCCGCGGCCCTTTCCGAGCACTCGGTATTCGCTACTTCCTCGAACTCACGGCGATGTCGCCCGGCGATCCTCCGGGACCAACCTGACGATCTCTCCGGTTCAGGCCTTCGCTGCCCGACGATGGTGCACGAGTTCGCCGCCCCGGGTAAACATGCCGCTGTCCGCGCGCAACTGCATCCGCGGATCACTTGAGAGGGGCGCCGTCGTCGCGAAGGTGTGCTCGAGTGTTCCGCGGCGGACGACGGGCTGCTTCCTGTTTTCACCCAGCGCTCACCCTGCTTCTGGGCCTCCCATCCACGTCGAGCCCATTGTGGGAGCAGACCACCCCGGCCACTTTTCGAGCAAGGCGACCACCAGCGTCACTGAGGCGCTCGACCTCGCGGTGATCGTCCCGGCACCCGTCTTGGCCGGCTGGTGCCTTCGGGGCTGCGTCGCCCATTTCTGCCTCATCGCCGCTGGACCTGGTCCGCGACGAACCCTTCAAAGGCGTCAACCCGCGACGGTACGTCTGGGCCAAGCGTCTACAACAAGTGATGACCATCGCCATCGGCGACGGCGCGGCTGAGCTCACCCGGCTCCTGCGCGCAATTCAGCATGACGAGCCCATGGGACTAAGCAGATCGGCCCTAGGCCGGTCAGCGCTCGGATCACCGGGCTCAAGGCTCACGCGCCCGCTGTGACCCGCTGGTTCCCGAAGCGACGCCCTTCTAGCCCGCGACTGGGAGAAGACCGCAGGAATCCGGGACGGCGGCTGAGGTATGTCAGCGCTCGTCCAGGCATGGGCCCTTGGCCCTTTCCTCGGGCCGAAAGGCCCTACCAGCCTGAGACGGCGGTTGAGACCTTACTTGACAATCCCGCATTGGAACGGTCGAGATGTCGACGACGCAACAGCGACCGCAGACCCCACAGAGCGGGGCGGTACTCATGAGGAGGAGGAAAGCTGATGACCGCCACAACTTCTCTGATCGTCGCGCCGCTGGGAACAAGCGACGTCGCCGCTGGCGTCTCTCTGTTCGCGAGAGCCTTCGACAACGACGCCATGGCACGACTCCTGTGCCCCGATCCGGCCGAACGCCGACGGTTCCAAGAGCGCGGCGGCCGGAGCCAGATCGAGAAGGCCATGCCCTATCGGCACGTCTTCGGCGCATACGAGAACCAGGCCCTGCGCGGTCTGGCCGTCTGGCTCCCACCCGGCGTTGCCGTGCCCTCCTTCGGCGCGCCACCACTGCGGTCGGTGCCCAGGCTGGCGGCGACGATTGCCCGCACACCCCGAGACGTCATCCGGCTGGTCCACAACCGACAGCGGGCCCACACCGCGGCACATGCGACACCGGGCTGGTACTTGGCATTCCTGGCCACCGACCCATATCATCAACGCCGCGGAATCGGCCGTCACCTCCTCAACCACATCCTCACCCGAGCAGACGCCGACGGCACGCCGGTGTGGCTGGAAACCTCCGACCCGGTCAATGTGCCGATCTACGAAAGGTTCGGGTTCGGCGTCACCGCGCGCGTGGACGCTGGACCGCGTCTGCCCACGTTCTGGGTGATGGTCCGGTCCCCTGGCGGGGCCTCAAGCGGGTGACCGCATGGCGACCACTGCGTCGGCACGTCAGAGCCAGTGAGCCCATCGCTCGAGCGTGCCCGGAAGTCGCTGGCCAGGCGCCGGGAGAGATAGACCCCGGCCGGGGTTACATCGAGGCTCAGATCTCGGCCATCCCACGAACCAAAATCGCCCTTCATGCCTGCCACGACTTCCCGTGACCGTCGCCATCGCGGCGATGCCGCAGCGATCACGAGACTGCACGTAGGTTCTGCGCAATCGCCGAACATCCGCATATGGCTTCTGTGTCAAGACGCCCTGCGGAGCAGGGTCTTAGCTTGGCCTTGGCGGGTCCGGGAAGTGGCTTGTCCGAAGAGCCGGTGTGGGGATGTGAGCCGGTCGCGCTGGATTGCAGTGACGTGCCCCGGTGTCCTCCCGGGCTCGTCGCCCTGTTTGCGACCAGGTCGTTGAGCATGGTGCGGTGGACGATGTCGGAGAGTCGACGAACGTGCCGCGCCCCGCTGGGTGCCGCGACGCCCGAGGACCGCGGACTCATGTACCTGGACGCGCAGTTCGATACGTCCGACGGCGTCACCTTGTCCGGCTGGTACGTGCCCTCGACCAACGGTGCGGCGGTCGTACTGCTGCATGGCGCGTCCTCGACCCGCTCAGCGGTGCTAGACCATGCCGCCGTCCTTGCCCAGAATGGCTATGGAGTCCTGTTGTTCGACGCACGTGGCCACGGGCTTAGCGACGGGCAGGCGATGGAGTTCGGCTGGTTCGGCGACCAAGACATCGCCTTTGCACTTACCTATCTACAGACACGACCGGAGGTCGACCCCCAGCGCCTTGGAGCGGTCGGCATGTCCATGGGCGGCGAACAAGCGGTCGGCACCGCTGCCACCGACACGCGCACTCGCGCCGTGGTCGGCGAAGGCGTCACCGGACGCACCGCTGCGGACAAGGGCTGGCTCCCACAGCACTGGCGCGGCTGGATCCAGCGCGGCATCGACGCAGTCCTTTACGGGACCGCCGACCTGCTCACCGACGCCTCGCCACCGATCCGACTGCGCGACGCCGTCGCCGAGGCAGCACCACGCCCGGTCCTACTCATCGCAGGCGGAGCGGTCATGGGCAACGCTGAGGTAGATGCCAACACGTGGATCCGGGCCGCATCCCCCGACACGGTCCAGGTTGGGTCGTGCCGGACACCGGACACACAGCAGCGTTGCGCACGCAACCGCACCAATGGGAGGCCGAGGTCTTCGGCTTCCTCGACGCCGCGTTGCTCGACCCGGCAGGCTGACCGGACGACACACACCCACAGGCGTGCCAGACCACAAGACTCGACACGTCCGTTGGCGCGCAACAGATGCGCGGTGAATCGGCAGATAGCAGGCCCGCGAGGAGTGGCCCGCTCCGTCGGCTGAGGCGAGCGTATTCCGACGTCGGTCCCCGACTTTCGGACCGAACGGCCCTGCCCGCTTCGGTTCGGCGACGACGACAGTAAACGAGTGACGGTGGGCGTGATTGCTGACCGCCCCTGCATCGTGGGGAGGGGCCATGAACGTGGCGGAGGCGCTGGTTGAGTGGCGCGAGTTCTACGGGGCGGTCGCGGAGGCAGGAGGCGCACTGCTTGGCCTGCTGTTCGTGGCCATCACAATCCGCCTCGACCATCGCCCGCACGATCTGCACGCCCGCGCTCTGGGTATGGGAGCGATCGTCGCCCTGCTCCACCCGCTGCTGGCGTCGTTGGCGATGCTGCTTCCCGTTGCCGGCCCCGCGCAGGGGATCGCCCTGCTGGTGCTCGCGACGTCCGGTCTCATCGCCACCGCCAGGATCGCTTCGTTCAAGGCACGACATCCGGGCCGGGAAGGCCGCGGCACCGCGGCGTTTAGGTACTTGCTTCCGCTGGCCGCCGAACTGCTACTCGTGGTAGCCGCCGTTGCCTTGCTGGTTGATTCGCCGCTGGGCCTTTATGCGCTGCCGGTGTTCATGGCCCTGATGTTCATCGTCGGCACCCAAGATGCAGCCGACCTACTGCTGGGCACCACCCTCGGCGTCCACCCGACAGGTGAGCTGTTTGAGAGCAGTTGGGACGACGTCGCGGTCCTTGACCAGAGCGGGGGGCGACAAGGTCGCGGACCCGATGCCAATGCTGAGAACAGAGCAAGTGACCGGAGCCCGTGAAGCCAAGCCATCACAGGCGCTCCGAGCGAAGGAGAGCGTCATGGCCCCAACAGACTTGACGCCGATCCAGGTGCCCTACCCGAAGGCACTGGATCTGGAGCTCAAGCTCATTGCCGACGGCTGCCACATCGATATCAAACCTGGGGCGGCGGACGATTGGGTATCCGGCACCTACCAGGATCCCTCGGGCCAGCGGTCGCCCCGGATCACCCAGGACGGCGGCGCCCTCACGATCGATCACGCCCGCACGACGACAAACCTGGCGGGCGAGTTGATTGCCGGCACTCCACGGTTCGACCTCAGGCTCGGCACAGCGAAGCCGTTCGCGCTCACAATCCGGGCAGCGGCCATCGAGACCGATGCGGACCTAGGTGGCCTGCCCATCACTCGCCTTGTGATCAACCAGCGAGCGGGCGAGAGCCGAATTAGCTTTGGTCAAGCCAACCCACAACCGGCGGAGTTGCTGCAGATCAGCGCCCAAGGGGCGACAATCGAGACCCGCAAGTTGGCCAATGCCAACGCCGCCGCGATTTCGCTGGACGGCGACGCAACCAGGTACTTGGTTGATTTCGGCGGCGAACTGCATAGGAACACGCGTGCCGCAGTCTCGGCCCGGGCCTCGTCGGTGCTGATCACCGTACCCGGTTCCATCGCGGCAAGCATCTCCTCGACATCGATGCTCGGCGACCTCGATGTCGGCAACGGTTTCAGGCAACAGGGCGGCGTATTCTGGACCCGGACAGCGGCATCGGCCGATGATCCACTGCTCACCATCGAAGCCTCAGTCGAAGTCGGGCAGCTGAAGCTGCGGGTGCAATAGGACGCGGCCTCACACACCTAACCCTCGCGGCTCCCGGGCGGACAAGGGACACCCCGCTACATGCCACGGCGCGCCAGCAGCGGACTGGTGACGATCAGACGAGCAGCCTCCGCGCACAGGGACCTGCGGTCGATACCTATGCCCTGCCCGGTGCAGGGACGCTATGTCGGCAGGGTCGGGTGTGGACGGCCGGCGGCCGAGGTCACTGCCCGCCGTACGCGGTAGGTTGAAGCGGTTCGCGACGGTGGGCCATCGGATATGCGTCCGAACCGTCGCCGTGGTGGCAGGGAGGTGTGCTCATGCTGCGAGTGGTCTTGATCTTCTTCTTCATCGCGCATGGGCTGGTCCATGTGGCGATCTGGGCGCCGAAGTTCGATCCGGACAAGGGGCCTTTCGACCCGTCCTTGTCCTGGCTGGTCGGTCACCGCGGGCGGCTGGCCCGGGTGCTCGCGTTCGCCGCCGCCACGGTGCTCGTCGTCGCCGGCGTCGCGCTGTGGGCCGGGGCCGGCTGGTGGCGGCCCACCGCGGTGGTCGGCCTGGCCGTGTCCACGGTGCTGCTCGTGGTCTATTTCAACCTCTGGTACGTGTTCATCCTCGCCGTCAATGTGGCCCTGATTGTTGGCATCGCCTGGATGGACTGGCCGTCGACATCGACCGTGGGCGCCTGAGCCCTGACGAAGCAGTGCGCGTCGGGTCACAGACGCCGAACGACCCAATCATGAGCGCCCCCGACGATGATCGGGATCACAGCGATCAGCCCCAAGATGCCGCGCTCACTGGACCGCTGGGCGCGGGTGGCCGCTTTTCGACATCTCCTCCTGGCGGCGGCGTCGAAAGGATTGCGATGATGCAAGCGGTGGCGGCGAGCCGGAGCGACCGATAGATCAGCTCACCGTTTGGACGAATGCCTCGATTGCGTCACGGACCTCGTTGTCGTGCCCCATGAAGATATGACCACCTCGGTCGATGCTCACGAGCCTCGCACCGGGGATGCGGGATGCCGCGCTGGCGGCGAACCGATACGGCGCGAGATGATCGTCCCGCGCGTTGATGATGAGCGTGGGGACGGTGAGCTGCTCGAGCGGGAACCGGTCCGCGGCGAGGTTCGAGACGAACCCGTCGAATACGGCGCCGTCGCGCCGTGGCTTGAACGGGAAGAGCGACTCCCTGAGGGAAGCCATCTTCTCCTCTTCCTCGGCGGACAACCGGTAGCCCTTCGGCAGGCCCATCATCCGTGAGTAAGCCGACGGCATGAGCCGGTTGAACAGCCAGAACGCCCAGTCGGCGCTGTACGCGAGACGGAACAACGGGGCGAAGGCCCTCCCGACGGTGACCCCTCCGCCGAGGCGACAGCAGGCGAGGATCAGCCCGATCACACGCTGCGGGTGACGCCGCCCGAACTCCAAGATCGAGCCGCTTCCCGCGGAGAAGCCGATCACTATGGCTCGGTCGACCCCGAGATGCTGGAGAAGCAGCGCGTACGCGTCGGCCTGGTCAGCCGGGGTGGCGCCGTCCGGCAGCGTGGAACCGAAGTAGCCGAAGCGCGACGGGGCGATGATGCGGAATCCCCGACCGAACAGGCTCGCCCACTGCGTGTTGACACTGTCGACGTGGCACCCGAGTACCCCATGGGACACCAGCAGCGGCAAGCCGTCGCCTTCATCGGCGTACTCGATGGTCCCGAACCGGGACTCGAGCCGTTGCGTCGGAAACGAGTTGATGCGGTCCCACGCACGACGCATGTCCTCGCGATACTTGGACATGTCAAACCTCCCTTGGTCGATCGGCCGTTCCTTTCGCCCACTGGCGCTCCAAGAAATCTTCTCGGACGACCCTTGCCCGTCGGAAGGCCGAACGCGGGGCGCTGAGCGGGCGAGAGCCTCCGTAGCGATTGCGGTGTGATTCGGCGGGCCACGTGTGTCGACCTCGACGGGACGTTCGTTCGAGGTTTCCGGGGCTATCGGCCCTGTCAACGGGTTTGGGCCGAGCGCCACGCTCGCCCTGACAGAACTGTTGTTGCCCGGCATAGCGGGTCAGCCGGGGCGACTGTCACTCTGTGGCGCCACCCGGTGGCCCGACCTGGGTCGGCCGAAGGAGGTCGTCATGCTTCTACAACCAACTACTGACAGATCGCGTGAAAGGACGCCCGCGCGGGACGGCCCCATCGCCGGCTTCCTGCGACCCGCGGGCAGGTTCTTTGCCCATTTGGCCGAGATGTGCGTCGTGATGTGCGTCGGCGCCGTGGCGTTGAGCATCGCGGTCTTCGGAGGCGCCTCGCTGATCTGGTCCTTCGATGTCACGCAGCGGTACCCCGAGCTGTCGACGCTGCTGATCGCCATCAACCTGTCGCTGCCGATGCTGGTCTGGATGCGCTACAGGGGGATGGCGTGGCGACCCACGCTGGAGATGTCGGGTGCGACGATGATTGTCGGCGTGCTGATCATCGTGGCGTTCTGGCTGGACATTGTGGCCAAAGATGGGCTGATCGCGCTGCAGACCAGCCTGGCCTGCCCGGTCATGCTGGCCGTCATGCTGGTCCGGTTCCGGCTCTACGCAGGCACCATGGCTCACCATGCCCGACCCGGGCACTGAGCAGTGCCCGCCTCAGGTGCGGCAGACCAGGCGCTCGCTGAACGACCAGCGTCGCTCGGCGAGCGCTTGGTCGGAAGGGATCTTGCTCGTGTCCGGGGCATACCTGATCGCGCACTGGACTGCGCGAGTTAGTCGATGCGCGGATCACTCGGACGAGATCCCCGCCGTCGCTTGCTTCACCGATCGGGATGCGGACAGCGTGTGCAGCGCCTCTTGTATGCCGGTGGCGAACGTGTCGACGTCAGGAACGGCGTCGGCGTCGGCCACGATCGTGATGTTGAACTGTCCGGCGTAGGACAGCGCACCCACACCGAGGGCCACATTCCCGGTCAGGGGCACGACCGGGAAGACCTCGCGCACCGGCGCGCCGGCAAGGTAGAGCGGCTGTGATGGGCCGCGCACGTTGGCGACATACACGTTCGCCCACCGTTGATGAGCCATGACACGCAGGAAGGCACGCTGTGCAAGCCCGTTGCGCAGCAGCGTGCCCGCAGGAGGACGCTTCCGCTTCTTCCGCTCCGTGGTCTCTGCAGCGATCACCCGAAGTCGCTGGATTGGATCGGGTATGCCGATCGGGAGCGGGACGGCCATCACCCCGTCGTGATTCCCTCGCGCGTGACCCGGGTGCTCGCGATGCAGCGAAACGGGGACGTAGGCACGCAGCACAAGGTTGTCCACTCCTTCTCCTCGGCCGCGCAGCAGGTCGCGCAGGCCGTCGGCGATGACAGTCATCAGGACGTCGTTGACCGTCGCGTCGTGCAGGTGACCGATCTGCTTGACGAGGTCGATGCTGCTACGTATGAGCGCGAGCCTGCGATCAGGGCCGATCGGGAGGTTGAAGCTGGTCCGGGGTGCTCGCGGGTCGGCCAGAGTCTCCCGCACTGCGGGCCAGCCCTCCCGCATCCGGCGCGCGGTGGTCATCGGGTGGGCCACCGCTGAGATAGCGCGGCGCAGGCCATGCATTCGTCGCCGCAGGTTGTCTTCGAACAAGTCCCGTGCCGGCGGCGGCGGCGTCGGTGTCCACGGCCTCGGCGGCACCACAGGTACATCCGGGACGGCGTCGAGGAACGCTCCGAGTGTGGCCACCCCTGCCGCCCCGTCGGCGATGGTGTGGTGCACCTTCATGTAGAACCCGACGCGTCCCGCGGGCAGCCCAGTGAGAAACCACATCTGCCACAGCGGCCGGGTTCGTGCCAGTCGGCGGCGACGCAGCGACTCGGTGGCCAGCAGCAGCTGTGCTTCGCTGCCCGGCGCCGGCAGCGGAACGACGTTCACGTGCTCGCTGATCTCGAACGTCGGGGCGTCCACCCACAGCGGCCAACCCAGTCCACGCCGCGGCAGGTACAACAGTTGACGGAACCGCGGGACCAGGTGCAGGCGTGCCTCGATCGCTGCCCGCACCGCCTCGATACGAAAGCGACCCTCCACGTCCAGCAGCCTGGTTCCGTCGAGGATCGCCAGCGCACCAATGTCCTGCGGCCAGCCGACATCATCCGGCCACACCATGCTCAGGTCCTGGGCGGTCAGTCGATCCATCCCGCCACCACCTCTCGGATTGCATCCACCGTGGGAATTCGGTGTCGCCTCAGCCAGGGGCTTTCGACCTCCCAGGGCGGGTCGTTCGGCCCCACCCTCCCGGCGCCGCAGCTCACAGCATGGATCCCAAGGCCACAGCACGGGACGGTCGGTGCGGCCGATCGGTCTGCATCCGGCGGAAAGGAAGCAGTCATGCCGACGATCAAGGAGGCTGCATCGGAGTTCCTCGCCAATCGGCGGGTCGCGGTGACGGGAGTCTCCCGGAGTCCGCAGAACCACGGCAGCAACATCGTGTACCAACGGCTTCGCGACCGCGGCTACCAGGTATTTGCGGTCAACCCGAACACAGACGAGGTCGAGGGCAACACCTGCTACCACGACCTGAAGTCGATCCCCGGCGGGGTCGACGCGGTGGTGATCGGTACCCGGCCGGAGCATGCCGAAGCCACCATGCGCGAATGCGCCCAGCTCGGCATTGCGCAGGTGTGGATGCACCGTTCCTTCGGCGCCGGAAGCGTCTCCACCGCGGCCGCCGAGTACGGCCGCCAGCACGGCATCAAGGTCATCGACGGCGGCTGTCCACTGATGTTCCAGCCCACCTCGGACACCGCCCACAAGGCGATGCGGTTCGTGTTCACGTTCGCCGGCAACGTCCCCAGGCGCGTCTGACTGGACCATCCCCGGAACAGGAGGAGAGGCGATGCGGGTCGCGTACCTGTACTTCATGGAGGACGAGCCGGATCGCGTGCGGGCTGCTGCGCCGGCTCACGCCGCGTACTGGAAAGGACTGGCTGTGCCTGGGTACGTTGGCGGCCCGTTCGCCGACCGGTCCGGCGGGCTGATCACGTTCGAGGTCGACTCCTGGCCGCAAGCCGAGGACCTGGTAGCAGGCGATCCCTTTGTTCGGGAAGGGCTTCTGCAGCGCCGTTGGCTGAGGGAGTGGGTGCTCGACTGAGGGGGTACTGGGCTCCACTGGCGGGTCTATGTGGGCGACCGGCTCCGCCTGCGTGAGTTTGCCCGTGTGGTCGGGCTGCCAGTGTCGGTCGCTTCGCCGATGAACTGCGCAGCGTCCGGGAGGTCGTAGATTGCGATCCTGCTTGTCCAATGTCTAGGTGAGCTCCGTTTGGACCGGCAAAGAAGGATTTGTCTGCCGCCCTGGCTCCGCAAGCTACTGGCCGGCGTCCGTCCCCGCGATCTTCTCGGCAAGACCCGCAAGCGGCACGCCATGGAACTAGTGTCGACCTCGAGCGCATCTATCAGCGCAAGAAGGCAGCGAACAAGGAACTCATCGGGCTGATCGACCTGCACGGGATTGGGCCCTCCGGCGCTGCACGCCTGCTCGTCGAGGTCGGAGACGTCACCCGGTTCACGGACCGCGGCCACTTCGCGTCCTGGACCGGCACGGCGCCCATCGACGCTTCATCCGGCGACCGAGCGCGCCATCGCCTCTCCCGCGGCGGGAACCGCCAGATCAACATGGTGCTGCACATGATGGCCGTCGTGCAGCTCCGAAACCCACCGAGGGTCGCGCCTACTACGACCGCAAGCTCGCCGAGGGCAAGACCCGGATGGAGGCCATGCGCTGCCTCATTGGAGGAGTATCGGCAGCGCGGCCGGGCCAGATGTCGGGCCGTGGCTCTCGGTCGTGTCGGGGGATGGCCTCGTTGCCGCGCCCGGTCAGGGCCAGTTTGAGTTCTGCCACCTCCGGCG
>Ga0299914_10003086_pt1 | contig 11693 bp, 7 predicted proteins | sample RVTome_10_FD_201361 | JGI IMG/M metagenome (GOLD analysis project Ga0299914, IMG submission 201361) | Soil microbial communities from uranium-contaminated site in the Upper Colorado River Basin, Wyoming, United States - RVT153D57 (version 2) ... | reverse complement strand
GCGGGCCAATCGGCAAAGCCATGTTCACGGGCTAATACCAGCCGGGCGTCATCCATCGTGAAGCCGGCCGCCTTGATCTCCTCATCGCCGGCCCCGGCAAAGCGGGGGTGGGATTGGCGGATCAACTTTAAGGCTTGCGGCTGCCCGGTCTGGTAAACGCTGTGGAGGCCAAAGGCCCGCCCGTCGTAATACTCAATATTTGTTTCAAAAGCGCGGTGCAAGGGACGGCCGCGCACTCCTTCAACAAAGTGCTTCAGCCTGGGCCAACTGGTAAAGCCATACTCGCGGGCTATAACCAGTTGAGCATCGCTCAACTTGGCGGCGGTCAGGTTTTCACCTTGGGGATGGGATTGGCGGCAGCGGGCAATTGCCGTTGGCTCGTCGGCTTTCATCTGCTTTTGCAGAGCTTTCGCCTGCTTCTTCAAATAGATAAGATTGGGATTGGGGGGAAGTTGATTAGACATGTCGATCTCCTTTTGGGTGTCTACCTGCGCCCGCTGAACAGGTCAAAAGAAAATCGTCAAAATTGGTTATGCGATTGTTGTCAGGTGGGATAATCCCTTTCCGCGGACAGGTTGCGCCCTTAGCACAAGGAAATTATAGCAGATCATTTTTTTCGTGGCAACGGAAACATTAGTGATTGGTGATTAGTGATTGAATGCTGAGCGATAGAGGCAGAACGCTGCAAGTCCAAGCCTCCGGGAGGTTTTCGCTTAAATTTCCCTATTGAGTAAATTGCGAAAACATTGTATGATATTTTTTAGAGGGATTATGTTTAATTGATTTATTGACATACCGTGCCGGGAGTTATTCACAATCCTGATTGCAGAGAGGGATAAGCGACTATGAAACCGGCCCGGCCAGCATTTTCGGAGGGTAATCATGCCAGCAAAACGCGAGAACATCATTAAATCTGGGAAGAGGACGGCCGCCATTTACAGCCAATCATTTCGGCCGCTTCGCCTGCTCCGCAAATATCTCGGAGTCATTGCCCTGGCCTTCAGCATTCTGCTGATTCCGGCCGGATCAACCCTGTTAAGCCCTGTTGCCTCCTATAGCACCATTCCAACTTTTGAAATATTAACTGTGACGGCCGATCAATCCCTCACCATTCGCACCCACAACTTCCCCGCCAATCAAACCTTCAAGGCCACAATGGGGCCGATGGGAACAAAAGGCGTCAAGGGTATCGAAGTCGGCAATATTAACTCCGGGGCCGGCGGTACATTTGAGGCCACCTTCCCCGTTCCAGCCGCTCTGGTCGGTTCCTACCAGATCGCCATTCGCCTGCAAACTTCCCACCTTTACCCCTATTACAGCTTCAACTGGTTCTATAACAATACCTCCGGCAGCAATGGAACCGGCGGTATCCCCGGCTATACCGGCATTCCAACCTTTAAGATAACGAATGTTGTTAAAGACACCTCCGTCACCATTGAAACGAACAACTTCCCGGCCAATCAAGATTTCACCGCCACAATGGGCGTCATTGGAACCAGGGGCATTGGCGGCATAGTCGTTGGCTCGTTTAATTCAGGCAATGGCGGAACAATTACCCAACAGTTTAACATCCCGGCCGCCTTGCAGGGCATGGGTACAATCGCCATTCGCACTCAAACTTCCCACCTCTATCCTTATTATGCTTTCAACTATTTCTATAATACCGACGGCAATGTTCCCCCACCGGGCGGTTCAGGCCAGGGTGGTGTGCCTTACACCGGCATTCCAACAATCTCAATCACCAGCATCATCCGCAATGTTGAGGTTACATTTCAGACCCATAACTACCCGGCCAACCAGGTCTTTCAGGTGACAATGGGGCCGATTGGGACACGCGGCATTAATGGCACAGCGGTTGGCCAATTCCCTTCGGGAAATGGTGGCTCTTTCCCCGTTACGGTTCCGATTCCGGCTTCACTGGCCGACGCCAACCAGATTTCCATCCGCGCCCAGACCAGCCATCTGAATCCGTTTTTCAGCTATAACTACTTCTTTAATACGACGACACCTTAAAGTAGAGCAATTTGACAAATTGCTTAACGCGAAGAACAATTAAACCGGCCCGCCAGAAGGCAACGGCCGCAGCGCCATGCGCCAATACTGCAAACAAGGGCGGCGTTTGTTGGGTGTAATATGTCCAGCAGAGGCGGGTCGTTCCCCACAGTTCCAGAAAATAGCCCAGGCCGGTTCCGGCGATGAAGGTTAAGACGGCTATGCGGTGATTGGTGGGGGTTAAGATCATCAGGGTGCAGAAAAGCAGGGACAGGATGGTGAAGGATTTGTCCAGAGTGGGCCAGACAAAGGCCAGCATCAGGAGCATGAAGGCCGGGAAAATGAGCCAGTATAGAAGCTGGTAGGGTCTCAAAAAAGCCAGGCTTTTCAGGCGCAAGGATTTGTTATCTTCTGGAGTAAAAAGCCTGGTTTTTAAGCGTTCAGGCAAAAGCCGGTGCAGGATGCGAACCAACCGGTCAATAGAGAGGGAGGCAATGGGCCAGGCGGGGATGATCCAGAGGGGCGGCCGTTCCTGGGTATAATACGTCCACAGTTCCGTCTGGGTTCCCCAGCTTTCAATCACCAATCCCCCCACCAGCCCCACCCCGACAATGAGCAAATCCACTTTCAGGTCGGCTCCACTCATAATCAGAACCGTCATCACGGCAAAGATACCGATGAGCAGCCAGTCTACCTGCTGCCAGAGAGGGCGGTTCCAATCAATCTGGGCCAGATACTCCTCCGCCAGCGGCCACCAGACGTAGGCCAGGATAAAGATGGTCAGCAGAAAGGTGCTGAGAAGGATATAACTCCAGCGGGTGAGGCGGAGATCGGCCGTCAGTAGATGAGTGGTCGAGTCACTGTTCGAAACGCTTTGTTTAGGATAATCCACGCGATTATTTTACTAAATGCCTTCCAAAATGGAAAATAGGCTCTTTACCTTTACCCTCTCCGCAATCGTATTATATAAGCAATTAACCCAATCAACAGTCCACCGCCAATTCCCAGAACCAATAAGCCTATTTGATCCATAATTATTGAGCTAAGTGAGCCGTCTGTTGGGGAGGGCTCGGCCGTCCCTGTCTCCACAGCCGGCACAAGGGTTGGTTCTGGCGTCGGCACGGCGGTCTCTGTCGGCGAAGGCGTAATCGTTGGCAGTGGTGTTTCTGTCGCAGTCGGCAGAGGGGTAAAGGTTGCGGTTGGGGGCGTGGTCGGCGTTGCCGAAGGGGTTTCCGTCGGTTCCGAGGTTGGGGTTGGGGTCAGGATGGTATCAAAGGCAAAGGTCGGAACGGGAACGGCCGCCCCCATCTGCACAGCCGTCGGAAGGGGCGACATTTCCAATCCCACCCCTTCCTCAAAGATAATGATCGGCCGTCCCCCCACCAGACATTCCCCATAGCAGCGGGCGTTCTCCAATTCCAGGGTATAAACGCCGTTTTGTGCCGGAAGCTGCTGTGTCTCCCCGGTTACGCCTACCAACGTTGCCGACTCCGCCAGGGCCGGGAGTTGGACGGTGACATCGGCCGAATCCCTGGCCCACAAAACGCGGGTTATGCCCTGGGGCCGGAAAAAGGTGATGACGTAATAATCGGCCGCTTGCTGTAAATCCGGCCGTCCCCGAAAATCGCGTAAATACTCAATCGTTGTCCGGTAAGCGTCATAGGCCGGACGGCGGCTGAAATCGGGGCGCAGCAGCCCGAACGGTTCCCCGCCCGGCGGCAGCAACACATCCATCATTTTGTAGACGCTGACGCTCTCGGCCCCGGAGGCAAAGGCCAGGGCCGTCCCCTGGATGATAAACCAGGCTTGCTGCTCTAAATCTACTTGAAATTGCGGCCGTAAAATAGGCCATAAAGGATCACGATTGGGGGAGGTATTGGTTTCATTAATCCAGATCGGCTTATCCAACCCCCACCGGCTCTGAATGGCCTCAACGGAATTGATAATGGTCGCTATTGTTTCCACCCGAAAATAAATGTGAAGGGAGATGGTGTCAAAAAAGTAATTATTTTCCCGCCCTTCCGGATCGGAGGTGACGATTTGAAAGAAGCGATTGAGATAACCGGGGTCGTGCCACCAAGTTAGTCCGGCCAGATGAATGACCGCTTCCGGGTCTTCGGCTTTTAAGACCTGGTAGGCCACTTTCAGGAGTTGGTAGTAATCTTCGGCCGAACCGGCAAATTCAAAGCCGAACACGCCTCGATCAATCTCCGGTTCGTTCCAGATGATCCAATGGTGGACGCCGCGCACGCTGTAATAGTGGGCCACCCGGCGCAAAAAACCGGCCCACAGATTGTCAGGGTCGTCTATCGGCAGATAGAGGCCGCGTGGCACTCCGGCTTCGGTCCCGTCCTCAGAAGCCCAGGGAGCCGTATTTTTGAGGAGTCCCACCACCGTCCGCCCCTGAGCGTTGGCCTCGTTCAACCATTCTTCGAGGACGTGGAGGGTGTTCCAATCGTCGGGGCCGGCGGGCTGGAGTTCTCGCCAGTAAAAGAGGATGCGCTCCCAACCAATGCCGAGTTCGGCCGCGTCTTCCGGCGCCCAAAAGGCTTCTGTTGCCCCAAAACGGAAGTCGGGTGTGGTCTGGGCCTGGGCCGGGGGCGGCGAAACGGCCGGGGCCACGATGACCAGGAGAAAAAGAACTAGAATAGAGAGATTGGCATATCGAGTCATATATAGAGCGGTTGGTTTCGTAATTGGGTAATTGGGTAATTGGCCGCTCTAATTACCCAATTACCTAATTACCTAATTACCCAATTACGTGGCACACGAAAATAAAAACGCAGTGGCCTGATGAAGACGGCCGCTGCGCCCGAAATTTTGTAACACGTACCAGTATTTTCAAGACCCATATATTGTATCTGCCGAATGTTATTAGACAACTTGTACAAAAAAGATGATATAATATGAATATGAGAAAACAAATTATCCTCACTGTGCCTGAAGAAATTTTTGAGCAAGCCACCTCAATCGCCGACGCAACCCAACAACCGCTTGATAAAGTGTTCGAGGATGCCCTTGAACAGGTCTTTTCCCCATTTCCATTACATGAAAAACATGAAATAATGGCTCAGGAAGTAGCAGCTTATAGGGCAATGCATCCTCGTTTAATTGAGTCTTATTTGGGTGATTATGTTGCCATCTTTCAGGGGGAGGTTATTGACCATGACGAGGATGTGGTGGCTCTTACCCAGCGAATTGGTGAGAAGTTACCGAATGAAGTGGTTCTTATCCGCCAAGTAGAAAAATCAGCGGAACGTATTCTCAATATGCGTTCTCCTCGTTTTCTTACTCGACAATGAGCCGTTACCTTTTCGAATACAATCATTCCTATCATCCACCAGCCCCTTTCATCGAAATACGGATAGATGGTTATCAACCAACACTTGGCCAAGTACGCCGACATGCGCTTGTCGATTCAGGTTCAGACGGAACTATGATTCCCTTGCCGATTTTGCAGCAGACAGGCGCACGGTATCAGGAAACAGCCCAAATGAGGGGGGTTGCCGGTGCTTCCCAACCTGTCGAACTTTTCCTTGTTGCCATTCATATCGGCGACCAGATAATAAATGGCATTCACGCTGTTGCTTTACCTTCTCCAAATGAAATCATCATTGGGCGGGACGTTCTCAATCAGCTTACATTGACATTGGATGGATTGGCAACTACTCTGACAGTTGAAACGAACCCGTAATTTGTCACTAAAAAGTCACCAAAAGTATAGATTTAGCCGAAATTCGGGTATAATTCGTCATTATGGCAACCTTACAGCTTCGACCGGCACAGAAGGAGATTCTGAAGTATAAAAACGGCCGTATGGCCGTCAGCGCTGTCCCCGGCAGTGGCAAGACTTTTACGCTGTCTTTGTTGGCGGCCGAAATCATTGCCAGCAACCGTATCAACGTCGAACAAGGGCAGCAGGTGCTTATCGTTACCTACCTCAATGCCGGGGTGGAGACGTTCCGGGCGCGGATTCGCCGCCGCCTGGACGAACTGGAGCAGTCCCTTATGGGCTTCGACGTTCGCACTCTGCACAGCCTGTCGCTGGAGATTGTTCGCGCCGCCAGCAGCGGCCAGAGCGACCCCGAAAGCGAACCGGTTGTGGCCGACGAACGCCAGACGGCCAACTTTCTTTCCACCGCCATTGACGGCTGGATCGAGATGCACCCCGACATCTGGTACGCCTTCCTGCCGGAAGACAGCCCCCAGATGCGGGCGCGGTGGCGCAGCATCTCCGAGAAAACGGCCAAAGCCTTCATCCGCACCGCCAAAAACAATCGTTACCGTCCGACCGATATTCAGAGCAAGCTCAAGCAGTTCGGCCGCAATCAGGACTTTGACAACCAGTTAGACTACTCTGATGAAGTCAATGTTCCCTTTATGGATATGCTAAACGGCATCTACGGCCGCTACCAGAACATCCTCACCCGGCAGGGAGCGTTGGATTTTGATGATTTAATCTGGCAGGCGGCCGACTTGCTCGAAAACCGCCCCGATCTGGTTGATACGCTGCAAGAACGGTGGCCCTATGTCCTGGAAGACGAAGCTCAGGACAGCGTTCCCCTGCAAGAGATTCTGCTAACGGCCCTGACCGGGCCGGACGGCAACTGGGTGCGGGTGGGCGACCCCAATCAGGCCATTACCAGCACATTCACCGCCGCTCACCCCCGCTTTTTCAACAGCTTCATTGACCGGCCTGACGTCGTATCACGGCCCCTGCCCAACTCCGGCCGTTGTGCGCCCTTAATCATTGGGGCCGCCAACCGGCTGGTGCATTGGGTTTGTGACAGCCACCCGGTAGAAGAGGTGCGCGAAAACACCTTCCGCCGCCAGGATATTTTGCCCACGCCGCCGGGCGACGCCCAACCCAACCCACCAGACAGCCTCTCCAAAATCCGAATTAAGGTCTACAAACACCGCGAAGATGAAGAACTCCCGGCCATTGCCCAACTGGCGGTGCGTTATGCCCAGGAACGGCCGGAAGACACCCTGGCAATCCTGGTTCCAACCAACGATACCGGCCACGCTTTGGCCGAATACCTGGACGGCCTCAACGCCAACTATGACAATCTCCTGCGGGGCGGCAGCCGGGAGCGGGAGATTGCGGCCGCTATTTATGCTCTCCTGGCCGTTCTGGCCGGGCCGCTAGATACGCGGGCCTTAACGGCCGCTCATGCCGCCCTCTACAATCTGGGCCATCCGGCCGCCTATTTTCAACCCAACCAGGAACCCGACCCCGACGGCCAGCCGCCCCCGGAACTAACCCGCCTGCACGCCATTCTAAGAAGCGTCAAAAATCCTGAATCGCTCCTTTTCCCGGACAGCGAGGAGCGGTTTTTGAACACCCTGCCGAATGGGGTGGCAACGGAGCGGGACATCTTTCAAATCGAGTTATATGTCTCCTTCTTGCGGCGTATCTTCGACCTGCGGGCGCTGCCGGTGGACGATCTGACCCTGGCCCTGGCCGACGAACTGTTCACTACCGCCCCGGCCGACAGGCCCCCCGACCAGGAACTTGCCACCCATGAAGCCGACCTGGCGATTGCCTATCTTATTGCCAATCTAATGCGCCAATGGCACGATTTACAGCCTGAATGGCGGCTGCCGGAACTGGCCGAACAGTTGGCCAATGTGGCTGAAGGGCGCAGTCCGCTGCCCTTTGCCGGGCCGGCCGATTTTGGCTACGAACCGGAGCCGGGGCGTATCACCCTTACCACCCAGCACAGTGCCAAGGGGCTGGAATGGGACGCTGTTTTCCTGGTGGGCATAGACGGCCGTTGGATTCCCGGCAGCCTCGAAGCCCCCTTCATCGGCGTTCATGATTTTCTGGGCGGCGACCCAACGGCCGAAGCTGCCGCCCAACTCAACCATCTTATGCAAGGCAGCTCCGGTCTCTTTTCCGGCCGAACCGCCACCGAATCCACCCACATCGAAGTCATCAGCGAGCGGCTCCGCCTCCTCTATGTCGGCATCACCCGCGCCCGCCGCTATCTCCACCTCAGTCGCAGCCGGGCCACAAGACGTTATAATAAGGAACAAGAATCCGAACCGGCGACGGTGATGGCGGTACTTTATCAGTATTTGCAGGAGCGTAAAGCGTAATTGGTAACTAATAATTGGTAATTGGCTGGAACCGACCATAATTACCAATTACACTAACCGGCTCGGTCTGGAGACCGGCCGGAGCCACCTATAAGGAAAGTTTATGAATCCATCTGAACAAATTACACAGCAGATTGAAGAGTTGAACGATTGGCGTGGTGAACTGTTGGCGCGGCTGCGGGAGCTGGTTCACGAGGCTTACCCCGACTTCGGTGAGGAGTGGAAATGGGGATCGGCCGTCTGGACGCACAATGGCAATGTTGTGGCCGGGGGCGTTTTTAAGGAGCATGTCAAACTTAACTTTTTCAAAGGTGTCCAACTTGAAGATCCGCAGGGGCTGTTCAATGCCGGGTTGGAGGCCAAGAAATCGCGCGGCATTGATTTTCATAAAGGCGACGAAATAGATACGGCCGCCCTAAAAGAACTGATCCAGGCCGCAGTGGCCTTAAACGAACCTGCCAAAAAGAAATAGCTGAATGCTGACTCACGTAAAGCGATTTGGCAAATCGCTCTACACATAAAGCATTACGTTTTACGTTTTACGCATCACGCATCACGCATTTGGACAACAACTATGAGCTTTGAAAATCCATTCTTCCATCGAGGGGCAATTCGCCGGGCCGAAGAGTTTCACGGCCGTCAGGCAGAAATCAATCAAATTCTCGGCCTGTTTCGCAACCACCAGAGCGTCTCTATTATTGGCCCCCGCCGGATTGGGAAAAGCTCCCTCGTTATTCATCTCAGCCGCTCGAAAACGAGAAAGCCCTTTAATCTGGCCCCGCCGGGAACGATATTTGCCCCGGTAGACTGCCAGGAGTTGGGTGGTTCACCCCCGGAAGAGGTGTATGAAGCCTTGCTGACCAGTGTCATGGACGCGGCCGAAGATGCGGAACTGGAATTGAGTCCCATTGAACGCTCCGGCACCTACCGCGCCCTGGATCGGGTCTTAAGCACCATCTACCGCTATGGAACGGCCGTCGTTGTCCTGCTTGATGAATTTGAACTCCTGGCCGCCAACGAACGGCTGACCCCCTACTTCTTTGCCCGCCTGCGAGGACTGACTACCAAATACGGCCTGGCTTACCTGACTGCCAGCCAGCGGCCGTTATTTGCCATTACGGCCGATGAACAGATCCTGAGTTCGCCCTTCTTCAACATCTTCGTCAGCCTTTCCCTAGGTATGTTTACCGATGACGAAGCCCGAACGCTGCTTCAGGAACGGCTGGCCGGAACCGGCGTCACCTTCCCAAAAAACCTGTGCGATTATTTGCTCTATCTGGTCGGCCCTCACCCCTTTTTCCTGCATATTGCCGGCTATCACGCTTTTCAAGCGCTGGCTATGGGAGAAGAGCTGGGGCCGGAAAGCGATCTCGGCCAGCTTGACGCCCCCATTGAGATCGAAGCCCAATCTCACCTGGGCTATCTCTGGCACAATCTAACCTCGGAAGAGCAGTACTGCCTGGCAACCACCAGCGGCCCTATCGAAACGATGCGCCAACTGGAACAACAATGTCTCCTCCGGCGAGAAGGCGACAGCTACAAATATACCAGTGAAATACTCCGCCGCTTTGTCCGCCGCCAGGAAGTGGCAGGACTTATCCAGGCCGGGCCGTTCGTGATTGACATTCAGCGACACGGCGTTCAGGCCGACGGGCAAGAACTGAGCCTGACCAGTTCCCAATTTGATCTCTTCGTTCGCCTCGGCGAACGGGCCGGACAGGTCGTTTCAGGAGAAGAGTTAGAAACGGCCGTGTGGGGGGATGCCCTGGTAGATGACCCCGACCGGCTAAAAACCTTAATCAAGCGTCTCCGCCGGGCCATCGAACCTTATAGCAACTGGATTGCCAGCGAGCGCGGCGTCGGTTATGTTTTGAAACGACCTGACTAATGGGTTCGCTTGTAATATTGGTCCACAAATTACACAGATTACACAGATTGTTATCTTTGTCTGTCTAATCTGTGGATTTTCAATCATGGTTAATAAAAATCGCCTGAGTATGATACCTCTGAGCATTCTGATGCTCTCTATCCTCGTCTTGAGCAGGCCCGGCCCCGCTCAAGCCCAGACTTCCTCATCGGCATACTGGCGCTATGACGCCCCTGGCCGCCTCAACAACCTGGCCGTCGGCGACCTGAATATGGACGGCATAGATGAATTTATCGTCGTGGCCGGAGAGACGGGTGTTATGGCTGTTGGGTCGGACGGCCGCCCTCAATGGAACGCCCCCTTCCAGGCCCGCGAAGCCGTCACCCATATTCTGGCCCTCAATGTCCTCAACGACCCGAATGAAGCCCACCTCGAACAGGAAATTGTGGTTGCAACCAGGGGCCAGCTAACGCTCTTGTCTGCCTCTGGAGAACGGTTGTGGGAACGGCCGCTCGAAGGCGAACCGGCCCATATCCTCCCGGTCATGGTCGGCAACAACGATCTGCAAGAGATCCTCATCGCTCAGACGATGGGCAACCTGATCATATTCAACGGCGAAGGCCAGGTTACCTGGCGCTATCGAAATGAAACCAACCCCCCAGCTGAAGCGGCCGCCCCTCAAATCCAGGTGGCAAACCTGGATCGAAGCGGCAGTCAGGAAATTATCTTCACCTACCTGGCAAATGAAGGCTTTAGCAAAATCGTTGTCATCCAGCCAGGCGTTACCAACTCTCGCTGGGAAGGCTCTACCAACAGCGGCCTGATCACTGCCCTGGCAATCGTCGAGTTTGACCCGGACGGCCCTTTGGAAATTGCTGTCGGCACAGACGAAGCAGAAGTTTATCTGTATACGGCTAACGGCACGCGCCGCTGGCCTTACCGGACGCCCAATACGCCGGTAACAACGCTGGCCCAGGCCCAACTGGCCCAGGGGCCGGCCCTCATCGTCGGAACTTCTGTCGGAAATGTTATTGCCTATGACAAAGACGGCCGTCGCTATTGGAGCGGGCCGTATGCTTCCAGCCCGGACCGGCCTGTTATAGCTATCCAGCCTTCGACCGCCCCCACCCCCGAAAGCCGCCCGGCAGCAATGGCTATTATCCTGGGACATGGGGCCGGCAGCACCGAAGCGGCCGATGTTTTGCTCATTGACGACAGCGGCCGTCGCCTGGAGCCTTTTTTCCCGGCGGCCGACCCGCCCAACCTGACCCGGCTGGTTGATATTAACAACGACGGTAATAATGAACTTTTACTGGTCGGTTTCGCCTCTATGGAACTGCTCGATCCCGGCATCGGCGCTCGTGAATACTCCGAAGCCTGGGATCATGTGTTGGAAGCAGAACCTCAGTCGGTTGTTATCGGCGATATTCATGGGGACGGCGAAGAAGAGCTGCTGGTGGGTACGAATGACGGCAAATTGACCGTATTACAGCGAGACGGCCAGCTATTGTGGACGGCCGATTTGGGCGGCATCATCAGCCAGATTGCTATCGCCGATATGGGGCCGAACGATACCCCTGAAATCGTCGTTGTCCATAACAACAGCAGCCTCGACAGCGACGGCATTGAATCATTTGAAGGCTGGGTTGAGGTTTTGCGGCCCGACAATCGCCTCGTCTGGAATCTCTCCCTACCAACCACAATCTCCAGCATCCTGGTTGACGATATTAAC
>Ga0299914_10003085_pt1 | contig 11693 bp, 10 predicted proteins | sample RVTome_10_FD_201361 | JGI IMG/M metagenome (GOLD analysis project Ga0299914, IMG submission 201361) | Soil microbial communities from uranium-contaminated site in the Upper Colorado River Basin, Wyoming, United States - RVT153D57 (version 2) ... | reverse complement strand
CGTCCGCAGCCTTCGTTCCGAGGTCGGTGGTGGTCGACGTGCTGGTCGTGGTCTGAATCCTTGCCGCCGCTTCGCGGACTTTCTGGACGGCGGGCAGCAACAGACCGCCGTTGACGTCGTCGAGCTGGGCGTCTTCGATCACTTCGGGCTTCTTCTTGTCGGCCATGGTCATCCTCCCTTGTGCGGGGCTGTCCTCGACCGTTCCGCTGAGCGCGACGACAGGCGCGACAACCGGTCCCTGCGTAACACCGCCGGTCTCGGCTGGCCAAGGGATTCGAGCTTTTGTCGCCACCCGGCAAATGCCGATAGACGACAAGTTAGCCACTCGCTCTGCTCAGAGGACTCCCGCCGCGAGCGCCACGCCGGCTCCGGCCGACACGAGGCCGACGGCGCGGGCGATCAGTCGGCCGGATGGCAGCGCTTTCTCCGCGAGCACCAGGGCCGCGATCGCGGCAATCCACAGCAGGTTCATCACGCCGCCGACGAACAGCAGGAGCATCAGCGCCCAGCAGCAGCCGATGCAATAGGCCCCGTGCCTCAGCCCCAAAGCGAGGGCGCCGGCGCGATCCGCCCGGAATCCGCCATGGCGCTGGATGAAGAGGAACGGAGACTGGCATTGCGCGAGGCAGCTGTCCTTGAAGGGAGTCCACTGGTAGAGCCCCGCCGCGATCAGCAGCAGGCCGCCGAACAGCGGGCTGCCGGCCGCCATCATCGGCGTCAGCAGCATCGCCTCCTCGAGCAGCCATTGCAGCGCCGTGGCGGCGGCGGCGTAGCCGCTCCATGCGAGGAGGTAGCCCGAAGCGAACCAGCCGGCCGGTGCGAACGGCGTGCCGCCGTCCAGAGCCCGCCGCCCGACGCGCGCATAGATCAGGATCATGGGGGCGGCCGACGGAGTCATCATGCCGATCATCATCGTCAGCCACATGAGCAGCATGATGAGAGCATCCGCCGTCGACCAGGGGGCCAGACCAGGCGCCAGCCCCGACGCATCGGCCGACGAGCCATGCTCCATCATCGATCCATGCGGCGATCCGGCCGACCCGTGCATCGCCGTGCCGATCCAGATGATGTAGATCCATGCCAGGATCGCGAGCGCGGCGAGCGCCGCCAGCAGGACGGCACGGTCCCGCCGCAGGACCGCTTCCAGGCGGGTTCCCTCCATCACATTCCAGCGTCCTAGTGGACGACGCCGCTCTCGGTGATGTGCAGGTGGGCGAATTGCGCGTGCGAGTCGGCCAGCGAAACCCGCAACGGGCCTTGCGTTTCGGCCCAGCCCCGACCGACTTCGGCCGTGTCATATTCGAAACCGTTCGGCAGGTTGATCCGCGCCCGATGCTCCTCGCCGCTCACCGGATTGCGGATAGGCTCGCCGCGCGCGTCGATACAGTCCGGAACGACCAGGCGCGCCGTGCGCCCGTCGACGTCCACCTGGAAGTCGATGCGGGCGAAAACCGGATCGTGAACCTTCGCATAGGTGGTCGAAAAGACCTGAAAGAAGGTCGCGCCGGGAACCGTGTCCAGGCCGCTCATGATGCGCAGAAGCGCCTCGCGCTGCTCCGGCGTGGCGCGTTCATCGACGATCGGCACGGCCTCGCCGCCGCCTTCGTGAATGGGGCCGGGCCATGCCAGGATCACCGCGATCGTGAGCCCATCCAGGCGCGTGTCGCCATGATGGCCTTCCGCGATGTCGATGGCCGCGACCGCCCGGCAATCGCCGTTGGTGGGCAGCGCGTCGAACTGACATGGACAACCGTAAGCGCAGTTGCAGTGGACGAACTCGCGTCCCTTGAGGGTCCATCGAACGTCGGTCATCGGCTGCTCCCGATCAGACTGTACCGGCCGGGTCGGCGTTCGGGGCGGGCGAACGCCCTGGTCCGGCCAAGGGAAGGCAGATTAGCACTTTTCCGCCGTCCGGTCATCCTTCAGCCGTACACAGCCTGATGGCGCTGCTCGCTCGCGGCGACGTCCCCTGGCCACTCGACAGCCGGATCTGGAGATTGTCCATTGCCAACCGGCGAAGCGGTGCGTGGTCCCATTCACGTCGTTCGCCGCTTGGCAATGCCGGGTCCATCGGTTAGAGCGCGCGGCTCATCGACCGGCTCCCTTTGCGGGGGCCTGCCCACGCAACGGAGAGGTGCCGGAGTGGTCGATCGGGGCGGTCTCGAAAACCGTTGAGCCCGCAAGGGTTCCGAGGGTTCGAATCCCTCCCTCTCCGCCATTTCCACCCTTGCCGGTTCATTCGGCTCTCGGGCGCTCGTCATGCAGCAAGCGAGACATTCGCGCCGCACTCCTCCGCATCCAGACCTTCCGCTTCGAGCCTGTCGCCGACCGCAGGGAATCGCCGCAGCAGCGCGACCGAGACGCCGTTCGTCCAGCCAAACCCGTCCTGAAGCGGATATTCGCCGCCGCCGCCGGGACGGCGTTCCTGCACGTCATATTTTTCGAGCAGCTTGCCGGTCGATCGATAGGCGCGGTGGACGGTAGCGAGCCAGCGGGCGGCTATCTCCTCGGCCAAGTCCGCCTCTCCATAAGCGCGAAGGCCTTCCGCTGCGATCCACTGGAGCGGCGCCCAGCCGTTGGGCGCGTCCCACTGCTGGTCGGTGGTCCGCGTCGTCGTCGCCAGCCCGCCTTGTGCGAGCAGCCGCGTCTGTACCGACCGCGCCACGCGCGCCGCCTGCTCCGGGGAAGCGGCGCCGAAGAAGAGGGGATAGAGGGTGGCGGCGGAGACGTTCCCGGCCAGGGCGCCGCGCTGCCAGTCATAATCGTCGAACAGACCCGCCTCCTCGTTCCAGAGGAAGGTCGACATGGCCGCCCGGCGGGCCTCGGCTTTGGCGGTGAAGTCCTCGGCGCAGGCCTCCTCGCCGGCGCGGCGGCAACCGTCGGCGATCGCACGCTCCAGTCCGTAGAGGAGCGCGTTGAGATCGGGCGGAACGATCGCCGTTGTGCGGATCGTCGCAAGGTCGCTTCCGTCGGCGAGCCAGCGCGAGCTGAAATCCCAGCCGCTCTCCGCCGCCGCCCGCAGGTCGCGATAGATTTCGGCGGCGGGCCGGTCGGCGCGCGACGCGGTCTCGACGTCGGCGGCAAAGGATTCGTCGCGCGGCACGTCACGCGCGTCATAATAGCGGTTGAGCCGCGCGCCCCCCGGTAAGGCGACGACTCGCAGCCGGGCCTCGCCCGGGCGAAGGGATTCGGCGCCGCGCATCCAGAAGGCGTGCTCGAGCCGGAGCACGTCGAGATATTCGGAATAAGCTTCGGCAGGATCCTGCGGCGAAAGGAGCCCGACCATCTTGAAGAAGAAGGGCGGCTGCGATCGGCTCAGATAGTAGCTGCGATTTCCGTTCGGGACGTGGCCCCACGTCCGGATCAGCTGCGCGAAATTGTCGACCATCGCCCGGCGCAGCCCGCCCTGCTCCTCGCCGAAGCCGAGCATCGTGAAATAGCTATCCCAATAGTAGACCTCGCGGAACCGCCCGCCCGGAACGACGAAGCGGTGCGGGAGCGCCAGCAAGGAGGAGCCCGGCGGCGGCGGGGCGGCGTCGCGGGTCAGGATCGGCCACAGCTGGGCGATATGCCGGCACAAGGGTAGGCCCGGCACCGGCGTCGCGGCGGCGCCGGCGCTCGGCAGCTCGAAATGACGTTCGACGAAACGGCGCAGGCCGGCGCCTCGGGGACGCTCGCGCCGGTACTGACGGAGGATCTCCTGCGGATCGCCGAGTGGCCGGGCGTCGGCCCAGTCCTTTCCATCGTCGAAAAGCCCGGCGAGCGCGACGTCGCGAAAAAGCTCCTCCAGGCCGATGGACGGAGGCGCCGGCTCGCTCGCCTCCGCGCGGCTCTCGATGCGAACCCGCTCGGGGACTGGCGGCGCCGCGGCGCAGCCGGCGACGGCCAGCGCCAGGCCCGCCATCCAGGCAAGCAGGATTTGCCGCCGTTTCCGGCCCGCCGCGGCTTGAGCGAGCGCATGACGATGACTGGGAGTCTGCTTGCGGACGAGCATCATGGCCGGGGCTGACATGGGATACGCCATCATGACTATCCCATGATCGGCGACGATGTCACTCGGCCTGCAAGCTCAGTCTTGCGGACCAGCGCGACCTCGGTGATCGGGCGGCCGCTGCCGGGGAGGGCGAGCTTCGCTACGCCGCCGGCAGCGCGCCGCAAGGCATGACGGATGTCGTGCCGCGCGCTGCCGTGGCGAGCGGTCCCGCTAGCGCGCCAGCGCCACGACGATCGGCGTGTCGCGTGCGATGCCGGCGAGCAGCCCAGCGCGCCGGCCGCCCAGTTCGGCACGAAGCGTGGCGCGGCATTCGCGGACCATCCGCGTGCCCACCGGGTCGGCGGCGGAAGCCGGACCGCAGGCCTGGCCGATCGCGGCCTTGAGTCGGCGGTCGAGGGCGCGAACGCCTTCCGGCCGGGCGAGGTCGAGATCGCCGTAGTGGACGATCTGGCTCTGGGCGCCGGCCGCGGCGTTCTGCGCTGTCGCCGGGGCGAGGAAAAGGGTTGTCGCCGCCAGGGCGAGCAAAGGGGCAAGGGCTTTCATGACTGTCTCCGTCGGTTCGGGGTAAAGGTCGGCGCCGACGCATCGCCTTCCTACCGCCCTTCGCGCCGCCGGCCTAACAACGATGTTGCGCAACCATTCTGCAAAAGTGCAGAATGCTCGTCCATCCTTCCGCATCTATGGGATGAATCCCGATGTTCGACTGGAACGACCTGCGCCATTTCCTGGCGGTCGCCGAAACCGGCAGCACGCTGGCCGCCGGCCGCCGGCTTCGGGTCAGCCAGACCACCGTCGCCCGCCGGGTGACGGCGCTCGAAGCGGCGCTCGGCCTGGCCTTGTTCGAACGGCGCCAGGCGGGCTACGTCCTGACTCCGGCCGGCGAGGGGCTGCTCATGCAGGCTGCCGCCGTCGAATCGGCGGCTACGGCCGTCGCCGACGCCGCGGCCGCGCAGTCCCGCGAGGTCACCGGCCTCGTGCGCGTCACGGTCGGCGAATCCCTGGCCACGACCATCCTGCCGCCGATCCTGCGCGACCTGTACGAGCAGCATCCCGGCATCCGTATCGAGCTCGATACGACGGACGAGAAGCGCGACCTCGCCGCCGGCGCTGCCGACATCGCCTTGCGCGTGACCGTCCAGCCGAGCGGAGGCGGTCTCGTCGGCCGGCGGGTCGCCTATGACGACTGGTCGTCCTACTGCAGCCGCAGCTATGCCGCCGCCCACGGCCTGCCGCGATCCATCCGGCAGCTTCGCTCGCACCCGCTGGTCGGCGGCGGCGGCGAAGGCATCTGGAAGCATTATCTCGCCTGGCTGAAGCAATACGGGCTCGAGGATGCGGTTGCCATGCATCACGATTCCGTCACCGGCCTGCTCGCCGCCGTACGCTCCGGTTTCGGTGTCGCCGCTCTGCCCTGCTTCGTCGCGGACAACGACCCCGACCTCGTCCGCTGCCTTCCCCCGCGTCACAAGGAGGATCGCGGGATCTGGCTGCTGACCCACGAGCGGCTGCGCCACACGCCGAGAATCCGCGTCGTGCTGGATTTTCTCGGCGAGCGGCTCGCCAGGCTGGCCCGCGAGGGCGAGCGCCGCGCCGCCGCCGAAACGGCCTCACCGAAGCTCGCAGCGAAGTAGGGGGGAGCCCCGGCTATCGCGCCCGGTGCTGCTTCGGCAGCCGGAACACCGTCTCGGCATTGGTCTGCATCAGCATCGTCCGATGCTCATCCGGCATGTCCATATGGTCGTAGGCGGCGACTTCGTCGGCCGAGGCCTGGTAGGGATAGTCCATCGCGTAGAGCACGCGGCCCGGCCCGAGCACCTCCTGGCAGAATTTGATCGCCGGTTCCCACGCCACGCCGCTGGTCGTGATCCAGACGTTGGTGCGGAAATAATGCGAGATCCTGTGCTTCAGTTTCACCGCCGGCTGGCCGCCGCGCAGCCCCGGCCGCCCGTCGGCATTGCTCTGCATCCAGTCCAGCCGATAGAGGATCAGCGGCAGGGCTTCGCCCATGTGGCCGATCACCAGCCTGAGCTTCGGATGGCGGTCGAACGCGCCTGACAGGATCAGCCCCATCGTGTGGATCCACACTTCGTGCGGGAATCCGCCGAGCGCGCCGCCCATCGCTCGATAGTCGTAGGGCTGGACCATCTGCCGGGGCGGCATGGTCGGGTGGATGTAGAGCGCCGCGTCATGCGCCTCGAGCGCTGCCAGGATCGGCGCGAATTGCGGCTCGTCCAGATAGCGGCCCTGGGTGTGCGAGTTGAGCACGGCGCCGCTGAGGCCGAGGCTGGTCATGCCCCGCTCGATTTCGGCGACGGCGCCGTCGACGTCCTGCGGCGCGAAGGCGAGCAATCCCGAGAAGCGATCCGGATATCTGCGGCAGGCCTCGGCGAGCCGGTCGTTGGACAGCGCAGCGAGCTCGGTGCCGGTGCGCCGGTCGAGCACCTGCACGCCCGGCGCGGTCAGGAGCAGGAGCTGCCGGTCGATGCCGAGCTCGTCCATCCGCGCGATCCGTTCGGGACCGATCTCGCACAATTCCTGCTGGAGCTGTTCGAGGTCGGCGAACATGCCGCCCATGCGAAGCGCCGGATCGTCGGGTGGGCAGGCCGATTCCAGCAGCGATCTCTGCGCCTCGGCGATCTCAGGGATGCTCCAGGCCTCCTCGGTCGCGATCCGGCGATAGGGCACGTCCCGGGCGATCGGCCGCGACGGGTTCTTCAGCGCGGACGGCGACTGGCCGCTCCCGTCGCTCTCCATTCCGCCGACGCTCGCAAAGAATCGCGACATGTCCGCCTCCATCCACTGTCAGGAGCTGATCGACGCGCGGCGGCTCGGGCGCAAGCCTCCGCGGCGCGGCCGAAGGGCCGGACCGGGGGCGATAGGGGAAGCTACGTATTTGGCCGAAGCAAGCGTTTTGCCATTGGCGGCGGCCAGGGGCGAGCCGCGGTCGAGCTCGCCGAGCAACAGGCCGGACGGCGCCGAGACGGGGTGAGAATGGACAGTCTGGTGATGAGGAGCGGCGGATGGTTGCTCGTCGCGTTGCTGGCAGTGGCGGCTGTGGCAGCCTCGGCCGACTGGGGCTTTTCGGTCCACATGACCATCGTCGCGCTCGCCGCCCTGATCGCGTTGTGGGCGACGATCGGCCGCGCCGATTATGACGCGATCGCGCGTGGCATTCTGAAGAAGGCCGCGGATCCGAACCGCTACGACGACGACCCGATCCGCTGGGGCGTGATCGCCACCATCTTCTGGGGCATCGCCGGCTTCGCCGCGGGTCTCTACATCGCCCTGCAGCTCGCCTTTCCGGCGCTCAATCTCGGCTTCGAATATACGACCTTCGGGCGCCTGCGGCCGCTGCACACATCGGCGGTGATCTTCGCGTTCGGCGGAAACGCGCTCATCGCAACGAGCTTCTACGTCGTCCAGCGGACCTGCCGCGCGCGCCTGGCCTTCCCGACGCTCGCGCGCTTCGTCTTCTGGGGCTACCAGCTCTTCATCGTCCTCGCCGCGACCGGCTATTTGCTCGGCATCACCGAGAGCCGCGAATATGCCGAGCCCGAATGGTATGTGGACCTGTGGCTGACCGCCGTCTGGCTCGCTTATCTGGCGGTCTTCGTCGGCACGATCGTGAAGCGACGCGAGCCGCACATCTACGTCGCCAACTGGTTCTATCTGAGCTTCATCATCACCATCGCCATGCTGCACGTGGTGAACAACCTGTCGCTGCCGGTCAGCCTGCTGGGTTCCAAATCCTATTCGCTGTTCGCCGGCGTGCAGGATGCGCTGACCCAGTGGTGGTACGGTCACAATGCGGTGGGCTTCTTCCTGACGGCCGGCTTCCTGGCCATGATGTACTATTTCGTGCCGAAGCAGGCCGAGCGGCCGATCTACAGCTACCGGCTGTCGATCATCCACTTCTGGTCGCTGATCTTCCTCTACATCTGGGCCGGGCCGCACCATCTCCACTACACGGCGCTTCCGGACTGGGCGCAGACGCTCGGCATGGTCTTCTCGATCATGCTGTGGATGCCGAGCTGGGGCGGCATGATCAACGGCCTGATGACCCTCAACGGGGCATGGGACAAGATTCGCACCGACCCGATCATCCGCATGATGGTCCTCGCCGTCGCCTTCTACGGCATGAGCACCTTCGAAGGCCCGATGCTGTCGATCCGGGCGGTGAACTCCCTGAGCCATTATACCGACTGGACCATCGGTCACGTCCACAGCGGCGCGCTCGGCTGGAACGGCATGATCACCTTCGCCGCGATCTACTTCCTGGCCCCGCGCCTGTGGGGGCGCACGCGGCTCTACTCGCTGCGGATGGTCAACTGGCACTTCTGGCTCGCGACCGTCGGGATCGTTCTCTACGCCGCCGCGATGTGGGTCGCCGGCGTCATGCAGGGGCTGATGTGGCGGGAATATGGGGCCGACGGATATCTCGTCTACGCCTTCTCCGAAGTCGTGAGCGCCATGTTCCCGATGTACCTGATCCGGGCGGCAGGGGGCCTGCTCTACCTCACCGGCGCGCTGATCATGGTCTTCAACGTCGCGATGACGATCAAGGGCCGGCTGCGCGACGAGAAGCCGATGAACGATGCGGTCTTCAATCCGGCCGGCGACCGGCCGCTGCCGAAGCCCGCCAACGAGCCCGGACCGGCGCCCGCGCCCGCGCTTGAAGCCGCCGAATAGGATAGTCACGATGGCAACCCGTTTCCTCAGCCACAAGACGATCGAGCGCAACGTCACCTTGCTGGGCGCGCTCGCTCTCCTGGTCGTCACGATCGGCGGCATCGTCGAGATCGCGCCGCTCTTCTGGATCGACTCCACCATCGAGCGGGTGGACGGCGTGCGCCCCTACACGCCGCTCGAGCTGGCAGGCCGCAACATCTACGTCCGCGAAGGCTGCTATTCCTGCCACAGCCAGATGGTCCGTCCGTTCCGCGACGAGACCGAGCGCTACGGCCATTACAGCCTGGCCGCCGAGAGCATGTACGATCATCCGTTCCAATGGGGGTCGAAGCGCACCGGGCCCGATCTCGCCCGGGTCGGCGGCCGCTATTCGGACGAATGGCACGTGCAGCATCTGCGCGATCCGCGCGCGGTCGTGCCGGAATCGATCATGCCGCCTTATGCTTTCCTTGCCGAGCATACGCTCGACCAGGGCGACATGCGCGCCCACCTGCGCGCCCAGCGCCGGGTCGGCGTCCCTTATGACGAGGCGGCGATTGCGGCGGCCAACGAGGATCTGCACGCCCAGGCGAGCCCGGACGGCGATCCGGCCGCGCTGAACGCCCGTTACCCGCGCTCGCAGGTCCGCGACTATGACGGCGATCCGTCGCGCGTCACCGAGATGGACGCGCTGGTTGCCTATCTGCAGATGCTCGGCACGCTCGTCGACTTCGAGGCCGCGGCACCTCAGGAGACGCGGCAATGAACTACGAGGCGCTCCGGCACTTCGCCGACAGCTACGGCCTGGCCTTGATGGCCGTCGTCTACCTCATCCTGTGCGGCTGGGCCTTTCGTCCGGGCGCGCGCGACCGCAGCCGCCAGGCGGCCGCTCTGATCTTCAAGGACAGCGACCATGGCTGACAACAGAAGGGTCGACGAGGCGACCGGTACCGAAACCGTCGGCCACGAATGGGACGGGATCGAGGAGCTCGACACGCCGATGCCGCGCTGGTGGGTGTGGACCTTCTACGCCACCATCGCCTGGGCCGCCGTCTATGTCGTGCTCTATCCGGCCTGGCCGCTGCTCACGCGGGCGACCGACGGCGTGCTGGGCTGGTCGAGCCGCGGCCAGCTCGAAGCCGAGCTGTCGGCGCGGGACGCCGAGCTGGCGCCGATCCATGCCGCCATCGCCCGCACGCCGATCGAACGTCTGCCTGAAAATCCGCAGCTGTTTCAGGCTGCGGTCGAGGGCGGCCGCGCCGCCTTCCGCATGCATTGCGTCCAATGCCACGGATCCGGCGCCGCCGGCTCCCCGGGCTATCCGAACCTCAATGACGACGACTGGCTCTGGGGCGGGAACCTGTCGGCGATCGAGTTCACCATCACCCACGGCGTCCGCAATCCCGAGCATGACGCCACCCGCGTTTCCCAGATGCCGGCTTTCGGCCGCGACGCCATGCTGCAGGCGAACGAGATCGACGATCTGGTCGCCCATGTCCGCACGATCAGCGGTCAGCAGGCCGCCGGCGCCGCGGCGCGGCGCGGATCGGCCCTGTACGCGGACAATTGCGGCGCCTGCCATGGCGCCGCCGGCGAGGGAAACCGCGAGCTCGGCGCACCCAGGCTCACCGATCCGATCTGGCTCTATGGCGGCGACGCCGAGTCGATCCGGCTCACCATCGCCAATTCCCGCCAGGGCGTAATGCCGCGCTGGGGCCACCGGCTCGATCCGGTCAGCATCCGGATGCTCGCGACCTACGTCCATTCGCTCGGTGGCGGCGAGGCCGGAGGCCCGCCCCTGCAGACGGCGGCGAATACGAGGCCCTAGGCCCGTGTCGAACATAGACAACGTTGTCGGCGCCGGTTTCTACGAGAAGCGCAAGGGCGTCTATCCCAAGGCGGTCGACGGCAGGTTCCGGCGGCTGAAATGGGCGATCATGGCGGTCACGCTGGCGATCTATTATCTGACGCCCTGGTTGCGCTGGGACCGCGGGCCTTATGCGCCCGACCAGGCCGTGCTGGTCGATCTGGCCCATCGCCGCTTCTATTTCTTCGGCATCGAGATCTGGCCGCACGAATTCTATTATGTCGCCGGGCTGCTGATCATGGCCGGCATCGGCCTGTTTCTCGTCACATCCGCCGTCGGGCGCGCCTGGTGCGGTTATGCCTGTCCGCAGACCGTCTGGACCGACCTGTTCCAGCACGTCGAGCGCTTCGTCGACGGCGACCGCAACGCCCAGATTCGGCTGGCCAAGGCGGCCTGGCGGCCGGCCAAGATCGCCCGCCGCGCGGCCAAATACAGCATCTGGCTGGCCATCGCCGTCGCCACCGGCGGCGCCTGGATCTTCTATTTCGCCGATGCACCGACGCTGGCGCGGGACTTCGTCGGCGGCGACGCCGCGCCGGTGGCCTATACGACCGTCGCGATCCTCACCGCGACCACCTTCATCTTCGGCGGATTCATGCGCGAGCAGGTGTGCATCTACATGTGCCCGTGGCCTCGCATTCAGAGCGCGATGCTCGACGAGAAGTCGCTGACCGTCACGTACAAGGATTGGCGCGGCGAGCCGCGCGCCCGCGGCACCAAGAAAGCGACGCTGGCGGACCTGAAGCTCGGCGACTGCATCGACTGCAACCAATGCGTGGCGGTGTGCCCGACGGGGATCGACATACGTGAGGGACCGCAGATCGGCTGCATCACCTGCGCCTTGTGCATCGATGCCTGCGACAAGGTCATGGCGCAGGTCGGCCGCCCGCGCGGCCTGATCGATTATACCACGTTCGAAAATGCCGAGCTCGAGCGCAAGGGCGAGGCGCCCAAGCCGATCGCCAAGGAATTGTTCCGGCTCCGGACCCTTCTCTATTTCGGGGTCTGGGCGTCGATCGGCCTCGTCATGATCTTCGGCCTCGGCCAGCGCGCGCGCGTCGATATCAGCGCGCAGCACGATCGAAATCCGGTCTACGTGCAGCTGTCGGACGGCCAGATCCGTAACGGCTACACGGTCAAGATCCGGAACATGCAGGCCCGGCC
>Ga0299914_10003084_pt1 | contig 11693 bp, 10 predicted proteins | sample RVTome_10_FD_201361 | JGI IMG/M metagenome (GOLD analysis project Ga0299914, IMG submission 201361) | Soil microbial communities from uranium-contaminated site in the Upper Colorado River Basin, Wyoming, United States - RVT153D57 (version 2) ... | reverse complement strand
GTCTGGCGGCCGGTCGGAAGCGCGGGGCGCCGGGTGCCGCGCCTGCGCGCCCGCGCCGGGGCGGCCTGAGCCCCGGCTGCGGTGCGCGCCCGGACGCGACGGAGTCGGACGAGCGCCTGCGCGCATGCATGCATGCGCCCCCGCCCACTGGCACGCACACAGGAGGACTTGCGTGAAGGAGCGCGAACACGCGGCCATGCCCGCATCGCTGCCTGCCCGCATCATCACCGTCGCCGCCGCCAAGGGCGGGGTGGGCAAGACGACCCTGGCCTACGAGCTCGCCGCCGGGCTGAGCGGGGTCCTGGTCGACCTCGACTGGGACGCGGGCGGAGCCACCCGGATGTGGGGCTTCGACCCCGCCAAGGCCGCCCGCGCGCCGCTGCTCGACGCGCTCGAGCGGGGCCCCGATGGGCGTGCGCCGCGCCCCAAGCGACGGGCCAACCAGCCGGAGCTGGTGCCCGCGCACCCGGATCTGTCGGCCAGCCGCATCGACGCCGAGCTCGTCGCCGACTGCCTGGGCGCCTGGGCGCCGGCGTGGGGGCGCCCGTACGTGGTCGTCGACACCCATCCGGGCGCGAACGCGCTCACCGACGGCGCCATGCAGGTGGCCGACCTGGTGGTGGTGCCGGTGGTGCTGGGCGCGCGCGAGATGGACGCCCTCGAGGCGATCGTGGCCGACTACGCCGCCTACCGGATCCTGCTCGTGCCGACGATGGTGCCCACGGTGCCCCCGCGACGCTTCGTCGAGCGCCTGGCGGGCATCGCCGACGGCAGGATCACGGTCGCGCCGCCGGTCTCGGAGCACCGCTGGATCCGCCGGCGCCTGCGCAGGGCGGCCCTCGTGACCCAGCCCAACCCGGGCGCGCGCGTGCGCGCCGCCGCCGCCGAGTTGCGCGCGGTCGTCGAATCGGTGGAGGTGGCCTGTGGCTGAGAGCACCAGCGGGATCGACCTGATGCGCCGCCGCATGGAGCGTGCGAGCCGCCAACCCCCCCCGCCGCGGCGCGCCCGCGCCCCCGAGGGGCCCGATGGGCCAGAGCCCGCCGTCCAGGACCCGGCCCCCGCGCCGGCGCCGGCGGACGGCGCGCCCGCGCCGAGCCGGGCCCCGGCCCCGGCACGCGGGCCCAGGACGACCGCGCGCCCGACGCCGGCGCCCGAGCCGCTTCGCCTGGCGCCGGACCTTCCGCCGGTGAACCTCGCCATCCGGGTGCGAAAGCCGCTCGACGACCGCCTGGCCGAGCTCATCCACGCCCTGCGCCGCGACGGGGTGCGCACCAGCAAGGTGGAGCTGATCGAGATGCTCCTGTGGGAGCTTCCCGAAGGAAGCCCGGAGGCGGTGCGCGAGCGGCTGCGCCGCTTTCGCGACTGCGCGCCGCGGGGGGCGGGGGCGCCGCTGGCCGAGCCGGGCCAGGGGCCGCGGTAAGCGGCTCGCGCCGGGCCCGCAGACGCGTCCGGCCGAGCCCCGAAGGGCCCGGCCGGCGCGAGACGAGTCCTGAAGCTGTGGGCTAGACGCCCGGGGGCTTCGGGAAGCGGTGCCGCATCGTGTACTGGTACGGCGTCGCGAAGAGCAGGTCGCCGATGTCCTCGGCGGTGCGCTCGATCGTCTGGGTCCAGATCGTGTCCGCCCCGGGGATGATCAGGTCGAAGTTGAAGCTCATCAGGCCGATGAGCTCCTTGACCGGCATCATCGCGCCGAGGTTGTCGAACGGCGTCGCCTGGAGGGCCCACGTCCTGATGGCGTTGGCCGAGGCGGTGCGGATCGACTCGGGCTTGAGCTGGAAGCGGTGCTGACCCTCGGTCTCGGGACGGCCCATCGCCGCCGCCGTCGCCTTGGTGACCTCGGACGGCAGGTAGGTGAGGTCCCACTTGGTCGTCCGCAGGCTCGGGTCGGTGATCAGCCGCAGGTTCATGCGCCCGTAGCGCGGGTCGCCGTAGAAGCTGGGCTTCGCCGGGAGCTCGGCGTCGTCGTACCGGCCCGTCGCGGTGTGGATGAGGTACCCACGCCGCTCGAGGGTGAAGTTGAAGTAGTCGTTGCCGAAGCCGCCGTACCCGTCGTCCTCCTTGCCACCGTGCTCCTGGGTGACGATGTAGGCGATCTTCTTCGGGAACCCGAACGGCTCACGGCCGGCGAAGACGGCCGCGTCCTGCGTCAGGTACATGTAGGGGTAGTACCCGGCGTAGTAGGTGTTGCCGTCCTGGCCCTTGCAGGACGCCGACACGGTCACGCCCATCTCGCCGTAGGGGCCGAGACCGGTGTGAAGGTGGTCGACGTACCAGAACTCGACCACGTCGTCCTCGAGCTCGAGGCACTTCGGCAGGATGCGCCGAAGGGCGGCCTCGTCCACGCGGTAGAAGAACGCCGACCACCGCGAGTTGGTGTAGGTCAGCGGGACGATGTCGTAGTCGACGAGCGGGTCCGCGATGCCCTGCGAGATGATGTCGCGCTTGTCCCGGTCAAGGGCAAGCGGCGGGGCGTCGCCGGAGTCGATCCACGGAACGCTCGTGACGTTCAGCTGCGCCATTGCGCTGTTCCTCCTTGGAATGACGTCACCGCGACGAAGACACCGAACCCGGTGGGGCGAGCGCCCTCGTCGCGCGTGATCACGATCTGACCTTGTCCCGCTTAGGCGCCGAGCCCGACGGGCTTCGGGAAGCGGTGGCGCAGCCCGAAGCGGTACGGCTTGGCCGCCCCCGCCCAGGTCGCGTCCCGGGTGTAGGTCTCGGTCCAGGGGACCTCGCCCGCCGGGATGATCAGGTCGAAGCTGAAGGTCATGAGGCCGATCATCTCCTTGGGCGGAAGCTCGTGCCCGAGGTTGTCGTACGGCGTGGCCTGCATGAACCAGTTGATCTGGCCGGCGCTCGAGGTCCGGATCGACTCGGGCTTGACCTGGAAGCGGTGCGAGCCCTCGGAGTCGGGACGGCCCATGGCGGTCGCCAGGTCCTTGGTCACCAGCGAGGGGAGGTAGACGAGCTCCCAACGCGACTCGGACAGGTCCGGCGCGGTGACGACCTTCATGTTCATCCGGCCGTAGTCCGTGTTGCCGTAGAACTTCGGCTTGGCGGGAAGGTCGGCGTCGTCGTACTTGCCGGTGGCCGAGTGAAGGACGTACCCGTTCCGGATCATGAGGAACGAGTAGTAGTCGAACTGGTACTGCTTGGTCTCCAGCCCGTACCCGTCGTCCGGGGCGCCGCCGTGCTCGAGCACGCGGATGAAGGCTTCCTTCTTGGGGAAGCCGAGCACGCGACCGGCGTCGATCGCGGCGTCCTGGGTGAGGTACATGTACGGGTAGTAGCCGGCGTAGAGCGTCCGGCCGTCACCGGCCTTGTGGCTCGCGGCCACCGTCACACCCATCTCGCCGTACGGGCCGAGCATGGTGTGGTTGTGGTCGACGTACCAGAACTCGACGACGTCGTCCTCGAGCTCGAGGCAGTCGGGAAGGACGCGACGAAGGTGCTTCTCGTCGGCCCGGTAGAAGAACGCTGACCAACGCGAGTTGGTGTAGGTCAGCGGCAGAGTGTCGATGTCCCAGATCGGATCGACCAGCGAGTAAATGAACGCGGTCTTCTCGTCACGGTCGACGGGCGACGGCGGGATCTCCCCCGTCTCCGCGCCCGGGATCTGCGTCACGGCGAACTGCTCGGCCATAGACGGGCTTCCCCCTTAATCGGTAAAGGGCAGCTGCACACGAATCGCACAGGGCGCTCGCACGGCGACCGACGGGCCGATGAGACGTGGTCCGCCAGCCGTGCCATCCACGCGAGCGATGCAAGCAGCATATGTCACGTACATGGGGTCGTCAACGCCGCCCAGGGCCGCCCGCGGGCCCGTGCGGCGGCCCCGGATCCCTTTGGGCAAGGGGCGTTGCGCATGCCAGGACGGACTTCGTGCCGATGTTGACAACCGCGGTCGTCGCTACGGTAGGGTCGGCCCGTCCGACCGTCGTGCGCCGCTGCGCCCGGTCCTCGGGGCCGGCGGGCCACGGGCATGCGGCTCGGCTCATCCGGCGGGAACGACAAGGGGGCAAGACGGTGAGACGACGCTCGTGGGGCTGGCGCCTTGGGGCGGTCGTCGCGGGGCTGGCGCTCGCGCTCGGCCTGGCGGCGTGCGGCGACGACGACGACAGCGGCGACAGCGGCGACACCGCAGGTGGCGGGGCGGCCGAGATCACGCTACGGCTTGGATATGTGACCGCGCCGGAGCACCCGTACGGGATCGCGGTCGACCAGTTCGTCAAGGAGGTCGACTCGGTCTCGGGCGGCGCGATCGCGGTCGAGACGCTGCCCAACTACCAGGGCGGCGACGTGCCGCTGCTGCAGGACGTGCGCGGCGGCGCGGTCGACATCGCGAGCGTGTCCTCGGCGGTCTTCGGCACCCAGGGGGTCACCAGCTTCGACGCGCTCCAGGCGCTGCGGCTGATCACCCGCTACGACCTCGAGCGCGAGGTCATCACCGGCCCGATCGGCGCCCAGATGCTCGAGGGCGTCTCGGCGATCGGGCTCAAGGGGCTGGCGATCCACGAGGGCGGCCTGCGCAAGCCGCTCGGCGCGGAGCAGCAGCTGGCGAGCGCCGCCGACTTCGAGGGCCTCAAGATCCGCACCCCCGAGTCGCCGGTGCTCGAGACCGGCATCCGGGCGCTGGGCGCCGACCCGACCGCGATCCCGTTCCCGGACACCTACGCCGCCCTGCGCGACGGCACGGTCGACGGCATGGAGGCCAACCTCGGCCTGATCCAGACGGTCAAGTACTACGAGGTGGCCGAGTTCCTGACCAACAACGTCAACCTGTGGCCCTTCCCGACGGTGCTGGTGATGAACCAGGGGGCCTTCGACGCCCTCAACGCCGATCAGCAGAAGGTGATCAGCGACGTCGCCGCCACGATCCCGGGCTTCTCGATCGACTTCTTCGAGCAGCCGAGCGACATCGTCCAGACCCTCTGCGACGAGGGCCTCAAGTTCGTCATCGCCAGCGACGCGGACGTGGCGAGCTACGACCGCGCCGGCCAGGCGGTGGCCAGGCAGCTCTCCCAGGATGCGGCGACCGGCGACTTCATCCAGCAGATCCAGCAGATCAAGGACGGCCTCGCCGCCCCGCCGGCGCCGCCGCCCCTGCCGGAGGGCTGCGCCGTCCAGGCCAACTAGCCCGAGGTTCCGGCCCGAGCTCACCGCGGCCCGGCTCCCCGACGGGGGCCGGGCCGCTCGACGTCTGCGGGTTAGGCTAGGCCGCCTTCGATGACCACCATCGCCCAGGAGCCCGCGCCCTCGCCGGCGCCCGCGGGGCTGGCCAGCGCGATCGGCCGCGCCGCCGCGGTGCTGGAGCTCTACTCCCAGGCGGCCCTGCGGATCGCCCGGGTGGGCGTGATCGTGGCGACGCTGGTGGCGCTGCTGTCGATCGTCGGCAACGTCTTCACCCGCCAGGTGCTCGGCTTCTCGCTGTTCGGCGCCAACGAGCTGGCGAGCTTCGCCTTCCTGTGGACGATCTGGCTGGGCGTCTCGCTGGCGGTCAAGCGCGGCGCGGTGACCGTCATCACCCTGCTCTCGCACAACGGGCCCGCCTGGTGGCAGCGCTCGGTGCGGACCTTCTCGGGGGTGAGCCTCGGCCTGCTCCTGGCCTACGCCTGCTGGCGCACCACCGAGTTCGCGCTCGGCCAGGGCGCGCCGGCGGGCATCACCCCGGCGCTCGGGATCTCGTGGTTCTACCCGATCGTCTCGATGACGGTCGGCTACTACTTCATCACCCTGCACTACCTGCAGGCGGCGGTGGGCGCCGCGGCAGGGGTGGCCGCCCGCGGCCGGCAGGGGCTGCGCGACGCCGGCCTCGGCCTGGTCGGCGGGGCCGCGATCGCCGGCGCCGTCTGGCTGGCGATGTGGATCCTGCTCGAGGTCGGCGCCTCGCCGCTGATGGCGATCGGGCTGCTGTTCGTGGCCCTCACGATGGCCGGCACGCCGATCGTCTTCATGCTGGCGATCGTCGGGATCGTGGCCATGTTCAGCCCGAGCTTCCTGGGGCTGACCTTCTACCCGTTCACGGACCCGATCCTGCCCTTTTTCACCAGCCAGTCGGTGATGGGCCTGTCGGGCGGCAGCGAGCTGCTGGTGATCCTGGCCTTCCTGGTCGTCGCCGAGGTGATGAACGCCAGCGGCATGTCGGCGCGCCTGATCTCGTTCGCCGCCGCCCTGGTGGCCCACCTGCGCGGGGGGATGGCCTACGTCGCCCAGCTGACCTCGGCCGTCGTGTCGGGCATCTCGGGCTCCGCCCAGGCCGACGCGGCGATCATGACCCCGCTGCTGGTGCCGGCGATGGAGCGCGAGGGCTACCGGCGCGACGTCGCCGCGGCCGTCGTGGCAGGCGCCTCCATCAAGGGCCCGATCGGCCCGCTGTCGATCATGTTCATCGTCTACGGGGTGGTGGTGCAGGGCCCCGCCTCGGCCTCGATCTCCAAGCTGCTGCTGTCCGGGGTGATGGCCGAGCTGCTGCTGCTGCTGTTCCAGGCGGCGACGGTCTACGTGGTGGTGCGCCGGATGGACTTCCTGGCCGCGCGCCGCTTCGCCGGCTGGGCGACGGTCGGGCGCACCGGGCTCACGGCCCTGCCGGTGCTGGCGATCCCGTTCATCATCCTGGGCGGGATCTTCACCGGGGTCTTCACCGCCTCGGAGTCGGGCGCGATCGGCGCCGCGGTCACGATCGGGCTGGCGCTGTTCTGGTACGCGGGCCTGTCGCCGCGCCAGCTGCCGACCGCCATCGCCGTCGCCGGGATGGAGACCGGGATCGTGATGCTGCTGCTGGGCGACTCGGCGATCCTCGCCCGGGCCCTGTTCAACAACCGCTTCGGCCAGTCGGTCGAGGAGTTCCTCACCGGGATCTCCGACAACAAGTACGTCTTCCTGCTGGTGGTGAACCTGATCCTGCTGGCGGTCGGGATCTTCATCGAGCCGCTGCCGGCGCTCTACATCCTGGCGCCGTTTTTGGCCCCGGTCGCGGTCATGGAGTACGGCATCGACCCGGTCCACTTCGGCCTGATCATGGTCTTCAACCTGGTGCTGGCCCTGATCCACCCGCCCATCGGGCTGGTGATCTTCCTGGTCTCGAGCATCGCCAAGGTCTCGGTGGAGCGATTGTCGGTGATGATCCTGCCCTGGCTGGCCGTCAGCCTGGTGGTGCTGTTCCTGGTCACCTACCTGCCGAGCGGGGTCGTGCTGGCCCTCTCGAACCTGCTCGACTGAGGAGCGCCAACGCCCTGGGGATGGCGGCCATGGTCGCCTGGGGGGCCTCGTACGTCCCCTCGGCCTGGCTGGTGGAGGGCTGGCCGCCGCTGACCGCGGCGGGGGCGCGGATCGCCCTCGCCGGCGTCGGGCTGCTGGGCGTGCTCGCCCTCCTGGGCCGCCCGCTGCGCCCGGGGGTGGGCCCGGCGGCGGTCGGCTGGCTGGCGCTCACCCAGACGGTCCTCTTCTACGGGGCCACCTTCTGGGGCATCGCCCACGCCGGCGCCGGCCTGGCGGCGGTGCTCGCCAACACCGACCCGCTGTTCGTCGCGGTGCTCGCGGCGCTGCTGCTGGGCGAGCGCCTGACGCCCGTGCAGTGGGCCGGGCTCGCGGTCGGGCTCGCGGGGGCGGCGACGGTGGTCTGGGACGGCCCGCTGTGGCCGCCGGCCGTGTCGGTCGATGCGCTGGTGGTGGTCGGCGGGGCGCTCGCCTGGAGCGTGGGGACGGTGGTCGCGACGCGCGGGGTGCGCGGGCGCGGGGAGCCGCTGGCGCTGGCCGCCTGGCAGATGGCCGCCGGGGGGGCGGCCCTGCTCGCGGCCGGGCTGGCGCTCGAGGACGGCCCGCTGCCGGTCGGCGCCCGCGAGCTCGCCCTGGTGATCGGGCTGGCCGCCCTCGGCTCGGCCGCGCCGCTGGCGCTCTTTTACATGGCCCTCGCGCGCGGGCCCGCCGCGGAGGTCTCGGCGTGGTTCTTCCTGGTGCCGGTGGTGGGGGTGGTCAGCGCCTGGCCGCTGCTGGGCGAGACCCCGAGCGGGCGCCTGGTGGCGGGCCTGGTGGCGGTCGCGGCCGGGCTCTGGCTGATGATGGGCGCGCGGGTCCGCGCCGAGGGGCGGTTGGTAGACTCGGCGATGCCGTCGTGAGCACTCTCATGCACGCCCCCCGTCCGTGATCCTGGCCCTGTCGGGCGGTACCGGCGGCTCCAAGATGGTGGACGGGCTGGCGCAGGTGCACGGGCAGGCCGGGCTCGCGGTGGTGGTCAACACCGGCGACGACGCCGACTTCTACGGCTTGCGCGTCTGCCCGGACCTCGACATCTGCACCTACGTGCTCGCCGGGGTGATCGACGCGCGCGGCTGGGGCTACGCCGACGACACCTTCCGCTGCCTGGAGGGCCTTGCGACCTACGGCGACGAGGCGTGGTTCGGGCTCGGCGACCGCGACCTGGCCACCCACATCCACCGCACCGTGCGCCTGGGGGAGGGGGCCAGCCTCAGCGAGGTGACCGCCGAGATCTGCGCCCGGCTGGGGATCGCGGCGCGGGTGCTGCCGATGAGCGACGACCCGGTGCGCACCCGCATCACCACGCCCGCCGGGCCGCGCAGCTTCCAGGAGTACCTGATCAAGCACGGCGGGGTCGAGGAGATCGAGCGGATCGAGTTGATCGGGGTCGAGGCGGCCCGCCCGGCGCCCGGGCTGCTCGACGCGATCGCCGGGGCCGAGCGCATCGTCATCTGCCCGTCGAGTCCGGTGGTCTCGATCGGGACCATCCTGGCGGTGCCCGGCGTGCGCGACGCCCTCGCCGCCCGGCGCCGTGACTGCGTGGCGGTGACGCCGATCATCGGGGGCGCGCCGGTGGAGGGCCCGGCCGACCGCTTCCTGCGCGGGGCCGGCCATCCGGAGTGCTCGGCCACCCAGATGGCCCGGCTCTACGCCGACGTGGCCGGCACCTTCGTGCTGGACGCGCGCGACCGCGACGAGGCGGCCGAGGTCGCGGCCCTGGGCGTACGCCCGGTCCTGACCGACACCCTGATGCCGGACCGCCCTGCCCGCGCGCGCCTCGCCGGCGTGGTCCTCGAGGCGCCGGCGTGAGCGGCCCCCGGCCGCTGGGCTGCGGCTCGGGCACCTGGGCGCTGGTGCCGGTCAAGCGCCTGCGCGGGGCGCTTCGCCGGCTGGCCGGCGCCCTCGAGGCGCCGCTGCGGCGCGAGCTGCAGATGGCGATGCTGCACGACGTGCTGTCGGCCCTGGCCGGCGCCCCCGGCCTGGCGGGGGTGATGGTGGTGACCTCCGAGCCGCGGGCGGCCGAGCTCGCGCGCGCGCTCGCCGGGGCGCGGGTGGTGCCCGACCACGACCCGCCGCGCGGGATGAACGGGGCCGTCTCGCGCGGGCTGGGCGCGCTGGCCGACGCTGGCGCCGAGGCCGCGCTGGTGCTGACCGCCGACCTGCCCCTGGCCCGCCCGGACGACGTCGGCGCGATCCTCGCGGCCGGCACGCCCGGGCCCTCGGCGCTGCTGGTGCCCTCGCACGAGGGGACCGGCACCAACGCGATGCTCCTGCGCCCGCCCGGCGTGATCGTCCCGCGCCTGGGGCCCGACTCGCTGGCGCGCCACCTCGCCGAGACCGCCCAAGCCGGGGTCCCCGTGCGCCGGCTCGAGCGCCCCGGCCTTGCGCTCGACATCGACACCCCGGCCGACCTGGCGGCATTCGTGGCCCGCGGCGCGCCGGGGGCCACCGGCGCGGCCTGCGCGCGGCTGCAGATCGCCGAGCGGCTCGGCGCGGGGAGCGCGCTCTGAGGCTCTGGCCGCTGTCGGCGCTGCCCGAGGTGCGCCCCGGCGACGACCTGCCCGGCATGCTCGGCGAGCGGGCCCGCGCCGAGGGGGTGCGCCCGGGCGACGTGGTGATGGTGGCCCACAAGGTGGTCAGCAAGGCCGAGGGCCGGATCGTCGCCCTCGCCGACGTGCGCCCCGGCCCGGCGGCGCGCACGCTCGCCGGGCTGACCGGCAAGGACCCCGCGCTGTGCGAGCTGATCCTCGCCGAGAGCCGGCGGGTGGTGCGACGGCGCGGCGCGACGGTGATCTGCGAGACCCACCACGGCTTCGTCTGCGCCAACGCCGGCGTCGACGCCTCGAACGCCCCCGAGGGCGCCGTGGTGCTGCTGCCGGTCGACCCCGACGCCTCGGCGCGGCGCCTGCAGGCCCGGATCGCCGCCGCGGTGGGGGGCAGGGTGGGGGTGGTGGTCACCGACACCCACGGGCGCGCCTTTCGCCGGGGCCTGGTCAACGTGGCGGTCGGCGTGGCCGGATTCGCGCCGGTCGTCGACCACCGCGGCGCGCGCGACCGCGACGGGCGCACCCTGGTGGCGACCGACCAGGCGCTCGCCGACGAGCTGGCCGCGGCGGCTGGCCTGTACATGGCAAAGGGCTCGGGCACGCCGGCCGTCGTCGCCTCGGGGGTCGCGACCGCGCCGGCGCCGGGCGGGGCGGGCGATCTGGTGCGCGAGCGCGCCCACGACCTGTTCCGCACTTGAGCGGGGCCGCCTGGCGGGCGGCCGGGCTCGCGCATAGGCTGCGCGACTCGACCGCCGTCGACCGCCGACGACCGACCCCCGGAGACGCGATGCAGGGAGAGCAGCTCGGCACGCCGGGCGCCCCGTTGCGGGTGGCCATCATCGGCTCAGGCCCCTCGGGCTTCTACGCCGCGGAGCACCTCCAGGAGCAGGAGCACCTGGAGGTCCAGATCGACATGTACGACCGCCTGCCGACGCCCTTCGGGCTCGTGCGCGGCGGGGTGGCGCCCGACCACCAGAAGATCAAGTCGGTGACCCGGGTCTACGACAAGATCGCCGCCCACCCCGAGTTCCGCTTCTACGGCAACGTCGAGATGGGCCGCGACCTGACCCACGAGGACCTGTCGGCCTACTACCACGCGATCGTCTACGCGGTCGGCGCGCGCACCGACAGGCGGATGGGGATCCCGCGCGAGCACCTGCCCGGCAGCCACTCGGCCACCGAGTTCGTGGGCTGGTACAACGCCCATCCGGACTTCCGCCACCTGGGGTTCGACCTGTCGGCGCAAAGCGCCGCGGTCGTCGGCAACGGCAACGTGGCGATGGACCTGGCCCGCATCCTGGCCAGCCCGCCGGAGCTGCTGGCGGGCACCGACATCGCCGAGCACGCCCTGCAGGCGCTCGCCGAGCGGGAGATCACCGAGATCCACGTGCTCGGCCGGCGCGGGCCCGCCCAGGCCGCCTTCACCAACAAGGAGCTCAAGGAGCTCGGCGAGCTGCCGGACGTGGACGTGATCGTCGACCCGGCCGCGCTCGAGCTCGGCCCCGACCAGGAGGCGCGCCTGGCGGCGGCGCCCGACCGCACCCGTGATCGCAACCTCGAGATCCTGCGCGAGTACGCGGCCCGCCGGCCGGCCGGCGCCGGCACCCGGATCCACCTGCACTTCCTGGTCTCGCCGCTGGAGATCCTCGGCCGGGACCGGGTCGAGGGGCTGACCGTGGCCCACAACGAGCTCTATGAGAGCGAGGACGGCAGCCTTCGCCCCCAGCCCACCGACCGGCGCTCGACGCTGCCGGTGGGGCTGGTCTTCCGGGCGATCGGCTACCAGGGGGTGCCGCTTCCGGGGATCCCCTTCGACGCGATGGCCGGCGTGATCCCCAACGAGGCCGGCCGGATCATGGACCCGCGCACGGGGGCGCCGGTGCGCGGCGAGT
>Ga0299914_10003082_pt1 | contig 11694 bp, 7 predicted proteins | sample RVTome_10_FD_201361 | JGI IMG/M metagenome (GOLD analysis project Ga0299914, IMG submission 201361) | Soil microbial communities from uranium-contaminated site in the Upper Colorado River Basin, Wyoming, United States - RVT153D57 (version 2) ... | reverse complement strand
GGCAGCGTCACGAGCTGTGGATGAGCGCGCTCGACGGCGTCGCTCCGGATGGCTTCGACCCGGCCACCGTGACCGCCGCCTTCCGTCTCGATCCGGAGCAGATCGTGCGGGCCGCGCGGGCGGCGGCCCAGACCGTCGTCGCGGTCGACCGGCCGATGACCGTCGCCGACGTGGCCGCCGCGGCGCGCTCGCAGAATGCGGCTGGCCTCGACCACCTCGCGCGGCGGCTCGAACCGCGCGTCGGCTGGGACGACCTCGTGCTGCCGGGCTTCGTCGAGGGCCAGTTGCGCGAGCTGACCGCGCGGGCACGTCACCGCGAGACCGTCATCGGGACGTGGGGAGTCGGCCACTCGACCGGTGGCGGGACCGGGATCAGCGCCCTGTTCGCGGGCGATTCGGGTACCGGCAAGACGATGTCCGCGGAGGTCGTGGCGGGCGACCTCGGGTTCGACCTGTACGTCATCGACCTCTCGACCGTCGTCGACAAGTACATCGGCGAGACAGAGAAGAACCTCGACCGCATCTTCGCCGAAGCGGACCGCGTCAACGGCGTCCTGCTGTTCGACGAGGCCGATGCCCTCTTCGGGCGGCGCTCGGAGGTCAAGGATGCCCGGGACCGCTATGCGAACGTCGAGGTCGCCTACCTGCTCCAGCGGATGGAATCGTTCGACGGGCTGGCGATCCTGACGACGAACCTGCGCGCGAACGTCGACGAGGCGTTCGTCCGGCGGCTCGACGCGATCGTCGACTTCCCGATGCCCGAGGAGGACGATCGCCGCCGCCTGTGGGCGCGCAACCTGCCGACGACGCTCCCGCAGGACCCCGACATCGACCTGGACTTCCTCGCCCGCCGCTTCAAGCTGTCCGGCGGCGACATCCGCAACATCTGCGTCTCGGGCGCCTATCTCGCGGCGGCCGCCGACAGGCCGGTCTCGATGGCCGACCTGATCCGCGCGACCGAGCGCGAGTACCGAAAGCTTGGCCGGCTGATGGTCGAGGCCGAGTTCGGCCAGTACCTCGAGCTGACCGGGGTGACGGGCGGATGATCGAGACCCGCGAGCGCGGACCGATCAAGGCGCCGGACAGGACGCCGGACGGACCCGAGGCGGCGCCCGCGGGGCCGGAGAGGTCCGCGGCCCCGGTCCGGCTCGATCGGACTGGCGTCGGCACACCGGCCAACCTGCTGCGGCTCCAGCAGATGGCCGGCAACGCGGCCGTTTCCCGGCTTGTCAGCACGCTCCGCCCGCCCCCTGCGCGCAGCGAGGAACAGGAACGCGAGCCTGCGCCCGACGAGGTCGGATCGGACGGTGCGGCGGGCGCAACCGGCGGCGAGATGGCCAGCGCGGTCGCCGCGGCCGACGACGGCGCACCCCCGGGCGAGGGCACCGGTGACCCGGGCGCATCCGCCGGGAGCGCCGCCGGGACGGCGGACGCCGGCGCCGTCGCGGTGGCCGCAGGCGACGCTGGCTCCACTGCCGGCTCGCTCGAATCCGTGGCCGGCGAGGCCGGCATGGCCGCGGGCGATGCGGGTGCCGGCGGTGCGCTCGAGCAGGCCCCGGGCGACGCCGGGCCGATTGCTGGGGGCGCCGAACCAGCCGGAGCCGGGATCGAGGATGCCGGTGGCGAGCTCGGCGAGGCCGAGCTCGCCCAGCCGGGGGTCGGCGAGGCGGCCGCTGGCGGTGGAGGCAGCGCCGGCGTATCCGGCGCAGGTGGTACAACCGGCGGAGCAGGCGCGGCCGGGGCAACCGGCGGCGGCGGTCGTGGCGGGGCGGGCTCCGCCGGTGCGAGCACCGCTGGTGGCGGCGTCGGCGGTGGCGGCGCCGGTGTTGGCGGCGAGGTCGCCCCGGCCATGCCCGAGCTCGGCCAGCTGACGACCGGCGACGATCTGGCGGACCAGCCCGAGGTCGACGCAGGCCCGCAGGCGGAGCCCGAGACCCCCGGCGGCGAGGGGGTCGATCGCGAGGCCGGGCAGATAGGTGGCGCCCAGGGGGTAGCCGCGTCCCCGGTCAGCGGCGTGCTCGACACCATCCTCGACACCGCGCGATCCGCCCTCCGCGGACTCGCCAGCCGGGCGACGACCGCCGTCCGGGATGCGGCGACGCTCGTGCGCACCACGGTCTCGGGCATGATCGACGGCGCGAAATCGCTGGCAACATCCGCGGTCTCGACGATCGCGTCGACCGCGAAAACGCTCGCCGGCGGCATCGTCTCGGGCATCCGGAGCGCGGCCGAGGCAGTTCGCCGTGGCGCCCGGAGCGTCGTGTCCGGCGCCCTCGGGCGGCTCCAGGGGATCCTCGGCACGCTCGGCGGGCCGATCCGGGCGGCGATCTCGAGCGCGCTCGCCGGAGGCGCGGGCCTGGTCCCGGCAATCGCCGGTGCGATCGGGCGTGCCCTCGGGGCGGCTCTCGCGGCACTCCCGGGACGGGTCACGAAGTACGCCGACGACCTCGTCCGGGCCGTCACGGAGGGGTCCGAGCGAATCGGCGCTGTCGTGGAGCGGGTACACGGCTGGATCACCGACAAGGTCACGCTCGTCTCCGATGCGCTCGGCCGGGCCGTCACGTGGGCCAGCGGGCACGTCAACCGACTCCTTGGGCAGGTGTCGACGTGGCTCTCCGGGCTGCCGGCGGTCGTGCGGACGGCCGTCTCGTGGCTCGTCGACCGGATCATCGCGCTGGCACGCCGGGTCATCGCGGCACTGGAGCGCGCGGCACGCTTCTGGATCCAGCGTGCGACCCGGGCGATCCTCCGCATCCTCGACCTGGTACGCGGCGTCGTCGAGCGGGCGCTGGACCGCATCACCCGGTGGATCGTGGGTCGGATCCGGGCGATCCAGCGGAAGGTCCTGCGCGTCCTGTCCGCGGTGCAGCGCTTCCGGGCCTGGCTGGTCAAGGCGATCCGCAGCCGGATCGAGCGGATCATCGCGGCGATCTCGGCCCGGGTGAACCGGGCGATCGTCGACCTCGTCGTCAAGCTAATCGGGCCTCAGCTCCGGGCGGCGGTCGAGCAGGTCCGGCTCGCGTTCCCCAATGGCATGCCGGCGCCAGCGGAGGTCGTGGACGCCGCCAGGAACGCCGGAAACCAGGTTTCGTCGCGCGACGAGCGCGGGATTCTCGATGGCCTCCTCAGGCCGGAGGGAGACCACATCGGGATGTCGATCTCGGCGAGCGGCAGCCTTGGCCAGGCGCTCGGCGTCGGTGGGGCGGTCGGCGTGAGCCTCGACGCGGTGTTCGATTACCGGCGTCACGAGGTCGGTTTCTTCATCACGCCGCAGGTCAGCGGTCAGGTCAACGTCGGCGAGGTCGGGGCGAAGGGGTACCTGAACGTCGGCCGGTCGTGGGGCACGGTCGGGTCGTTCGGGGACCCCAATGCCGACGTCCTCCAGTCGTGGGGCGGCTGGTCGACCGGAGTCACCTACGGGGCGCAGGCGTCGATCGCCGAGGGGTTCGGGGGCGGCATCCAGAGCGGTGGGACCATCTACCGGGGCGGTTCGGTCAACCTCGCCCCGGGAAGCGGCTTCTCGTACACGCCGCTCGGCGCCGGGACGCGGACCGAGCCCGGCCAGCCGATCCCCACCCAGTTCCAGCCGGGAACCCCGGGCACGCAGGACGCCTTCCACATGGGCGAGGTCCGATTCCCGACCGGCGTCGGGGACGTCGGGGGCGCGCAGCCAGCCGCCGGTCCGACGCTCGACGAGGCGGCACGCGTCGCCCGCGACTACCCGAACGCCCACACGGGCGCGCAGGTCACCCGGGTGACCGTGACCGGGGAGGCGAGTCCACCGTGGCGCCACCCGCGACCCGGACTCACGCCGGACCAGGAGAACGACGGCCTGTCGCGACAGCGAGCCGAGACCGTCGCCGGCGCACTCGGGCCCAGGCTGCCGGGCACGCCGGTCGCGCCGATCGGCATCGGGTCGCGTGGCGCGACCGGTTCGGGGCTCACGCGCGACGACCCGGCACCCGAACGGCAGCGAGCGCTCATCACCGGCGAAGCCTCGCTGCCCGGAACGCCGGGAACGACGACCGGCGGCGGTACGACGCCGCCGCAGGAGGTCCCGAATAGCTTCCAGGTCGACCCGTCGATCCCGAACCCGTTCACGAGCGAGAAGGCCGCCTGGGGATGGGACACGACGATCGGCGTCGGTGGTGGTGGCGGGGCCAACGCCCAGGCCGGTGTCTACGGGGGGATCACGACCGGGTTCGCGTTCCCGATCGGCAAGGCCTCGTTCGACCCGTTCACGATGAAGCTCATCCGGATCGCGGTCGGCCTGTACAAGCTGTTCAATGACGTCATCACCGGTAGCCCCCTCGGGTTCATCCGGGACGCGGTCGCGCTGGGTGTCTGGGGCATCGAGGAGCTCGTCGGCGAATCGATCACGACCGCCGTGCTCGACTGGGTGATCCCGCTGCCGTCCGAGGCGTCCGCCGGATGAGCATCGAGGATGACAGCCGACCGATGACCGACCGACCGACCGGTTTCCCGCCGACCCTGCTCGACATCGACTACGCGGCCGAGGCGTCCCGGGACCTGAGCGCGACCGCGGCGGTCGCGGACGGCATGCTGGTCCTGCGCGGCGGGGGACCGGGCACGATCGCTGGCCACCCCTTCTCGGCGGATTCCTACCGCGACGTCGTCGTCGACGCGAGTGTCGGTCTCGTCGCGGGCGATGACGCGGACCTGGCCGGCATCTTCGTCCGCCAGGCGGACGCCCGACGCTTCGTGGTCGCCGCGTTCTCGCCAGCCGGCCACGTGTACGTGGCGAGCGTCGACGGCGAAGGGCGCCCTGTGGCCGAGGGACCCCTGAGCGGGGATGTGCCGTTCGAGCGCGGCGTCGGCTCGTTCAACCGGGTGACGATCGTGACGTTCGGGCCGAGCCTCGTCGTCGTGCTCAACGGCACGGTCCTGGTCCACCTGGCGGTCGACGAGCGCTTCGCGGCGGGCTACGCGGGCGGATTCCTCCAGCAGGGACCGACGTCCGGAGAGGCTCGAGCGGCCGTCCGCTGGGCCCAGGTCCGGGCGGTCCTGGCGGACCAACGATGACCTCGCCGTCGACACCGATCGCTGCCCGATCGGCCATTGCCCGGTCGCGTGAGCTGCGCGATGCTGGGAGAGCTACCAGGAGGACGCCATGCATGACCTAGAACGCGACGGCGTGATCCCGGTCCCGCGCCGGGCGGACGCCCGGGACCAGGCGACCGGTGAGCAGCGGATGGCCGGTGGCGGCGCCACGGAGCGTCCGACGGCCCGCGATGCAGCCACCGTCCTGCGCCTCCAGCGATCCGTGGGTAACGCGGGCGTCGTGCAGCTGCTCGCCGACGACGCGGACGACGGTGACGAGAAGGAGGCCGGCCAGTCGCCCGTGCAGGACGTCGTCGGCAAGGGTGGGGGAGCGCCCCTCGACAGCACGACCCGCACGACGATGGAACAGCGCTTCGGCGCCGACTTCAGCGACGTCCGGGTGCACAGCGACGCCAAGGCGTCGGCCTCCGCGTCGGCGATCCAGGCGCAGGCGTACACGGTCGGCTCGGAGATCGTCCTCGGGGCCGGGCAGTCGACCGGTTCACCCACCGGCCAGCGGACGCTGGCGCACGAGCTGACCCATGTCCTCCAGCAGCGCGCGGGCCCTGTCGACGGGACCGATGCCGGCGGCGGGATCCGCCTCAGCGACCCGGGCGACCGCTTCGAGCGGGCCGCCGAGGCGACCGCCTCCCAGGTGATGGCCGGCGACACGGCCCCATCCGCGGACGCGGCGGCCATGCCGGCGGTCCAGCGGCAAGCCGAGGAGGAAGAGGAGGAGCTGGCCCAGTGACCCGCGCATCCGGTCCTCGCCGGGGCTCACCCGCTCCCTGACGACATGGCCAGGCCGGCTCGCTCCTCGGCAGCCCACCAGCGGACAACGCGCCCGCCGGCGCCTGCCCGCGCCCGTCCCCACGCCCCGGCGCCGACGCCGGCAACCGGGTCCGACGTGCTCGAGTCGATCCTCTCGACCCAGGACGCCGATCCGGAGCGGATCGATGCGTCCGCGGTGCTCCGGCTCCAGCGGATGGCAGGCAACGGTGCCGTCGGGCGGCTCCTGGAGCGCACGCCGGCAGTCCAGCGTGACGAGGGCCCGGCAGGCGCCGCCCCGGCCGCACCGGCACCCGGCGACGAGGACACGCACGAGGTGCTCCGCCTTGGAGACGGCCCGGACCTGGAGGTCGGTCAGCTCCAGCAGGCACTCAACGCCGTCGGTGCCGCGTTCCCGCCGCTGCGGATCACCGCCGTGTTCGGACCCGAGACGGCAGCCGCGGTGATCGCCTTCCAGGTGGCGCACCCGCCACTCGTGCCCGACGGCGTGGCCGGGCTCGACACCTGGGCCAGGCTGGACGAGCTCGCGCCGCGGGTCAGCCGCCAGGGCCGGAGCGTGGTCGAAGGCCCCGCCGAGGCGGCCCCGCGCGGCGTCCCGTCGGGTGGCACGACCCATCCGACTACTCGCCATGGCTCGAGCGGCGCCGCCGTCGAGGAGCTTCAGCAGAAACTCAATACGATCCCGGCAGACCAGGTGCCGACCCTGCTCGTCGTCGACGGCAAGTTCGGCAACAAGACCAGGGCCGCGGTCAGGGAGTTCCAGCGTTCGCGGACGCCGCCGCTCGACGTGGACGGCGTCGTCGGGCCGCTCACCTGGGCCGCGCTCGATGCGGTCGCGGGCCCGGTCACGGTGGGGCGCGAGGAGTTCGAGTGGCGCGAGCGGGTCGAGGGATCCGAATACTTCGGGGAGACCAAGTTCACCTGGCGCCTCCTCCCGGACCGCATGCAGGTGACCGTCAACATCAGGTTCACCGGAGCCCCGAACCACCCGCGCGTGGCCGAGTGGCGCGGTCACATCACGAGCGTCTGGAACACCTTCAAGTTCGTCGACGACGACACGCCCGGCATGGAGCTTCCGCTCGAGTTCGTCGTCGGGACCGGCCCGGCGGACGCGACGGTGCGTGTCGTGGTCACGCCACCCGACGCCGAGCCGGGTCGATCCGACGCGGCCAACTGGCATACCGGCGACACCGACATCGGCCTCGCCCCGCACGAGTTCGGGCACCTGATCGGCCTTCAGGACGAATACAACCAGGGTCCGGAGGTCTACGCCACCGCGACCGGCGAGCAGGGGCTCATCGGTGGCGTCGACGCCCCGACGGACCCCGTGACCGGCGATCCGATCGCACCGGAGACCATCGCCGCGGAGATCCGGACGGCCGTCACGGGCAGCCCGGCCAGCGGCCGAGGCGCCGCCACGCGTGCGATCGTCGCCACCAAGTACCGCCTCACCCAGGGGGCTTTCAGCCAGCGTGTCGGGCAGGCCTACGAACTGGCCAATGCCGGCAACCTGCTCCGCGCCGACTTCGTGACCGGCGTGGGCGACCAGACGGTCAACGATCCGGCCGGCACGATCGCCAACGACATCGCCGCCCGGATCCCGGGCCGGACCGCGGACGAGACGGTATCGGTCCGGCCCTTCCTGTACAGCAACCGCGGCATCATGGGCGAGATGCAGAGCCTCAACCAGCCACGCAACGCGCACGACCACCCCGTCGCCGAACGCCACGTCCGCCACTTCCTCGAGCTCCTCCGGCGGAACCGACCGGGTCGCTGGCGGACGGTGCGCTGATGAGCCTCGTCGACTACAGGCGTTCGGGTGGACGTACCCCGGCGGATGACGAGCGGATCGAGATCGCGGACGACGGCACCTTCGCGGCGCGACGGACCGTCGGCGGTCGCGCGATCGGCGACTTCGCGGGGCAGCTGCCGGATGACGAGATCGACGCCCTGCGCGCCGAGGTCGCGACCGCCGCCGAGGCGGGCGACCTCGCGGTCGCGACCCCCCCGGACGGCGCGACGGAGATGATCGCGGCGGCCGGACGCACTGCCCAGCTCGGCTCCAACGAACAGCCCGGTGGGACCTGGGGCCCGCTCGTGGAGCGGCTTCGCCGGCTCGTCGCCGACGCCGTTGCGACGTCGCCTCGGGCGGCACTCCAACTGGAGGCCGATTCACGGCAGGGCCGGCTGGTCCACGCGGGCGCCGACCCGATCGAGGTCGACGTGGCATCGATCGGCGTCAGGCTCGTCCGGCTGGACAAGGACGGCGCCGTCCTCGGCCGCTGGAACGCACCGGCAGCCGGCGGCCTCGAGGACGACGACGGACCCGCGCCGGCCGACTGGCAGACCGCCGGTCCGGGCTGGTCCCACGCGCTGCCGTTCGACCACCCCCTGGAGCTGGCCCCAGGAGACTGGCTCCAGGTCTGGGTGACGCTGACCGTGCGCAGCGACGGCCTGCGCGACGGCCGGCTCTTCGCGGCGGTCCCGGGCTAGATCAGGCCCTCGCGGATGGCGTAGGCCACCGCATGCGTCCGGTTGCGCAGCTCCAGGCGCGACGTGACGTCGTGGATGATGTTCTTGACCGTGCGCTCGGAGTAGAAGAGGCGGCTGCCGACCTCGGCCGTGTCGCAGCCTTCGGCCAGCAGGCGCAGGACCTCGGTCTCCCGCTCGGTCAGCCCGGTCAGGGTCAGGCCGCGCGGCGACAGGATCTGGCGCTGGAGCTGGCCCACCTGGTGGAGCAGCCGTCCCAGCAGGTCCGGCGGGAGCGTCCCCTCGCCGGCGGCCGCGGCGCGTAGCGCGGCGACGAGGTTGTGGGCGGTGGCTTCGCTGCGCCGGATGACGCCGGACACGCCCGCCTCGGCAGCGGACAGGAGTCCCTTGTCGTCGACCCGCGAGATGAGGAGCACGATCCGGGAGCTGCCGCGGGCACGGTGCATCCGGATCTCGGCGACGACCGAATCGTCCATCTCGTCGGCGACGACGAGCGTCACGCCGTCGTCCGTGGCGGCGTCGTCGGCGACCACGGTGAACCCGTGGGACGAACGGAGCTGGCTCACGATCCCGGCCCGCGACAGCGGGTCCGGGGCGGACACCAGAACGGGGATCGAGTCGTTGGGCAACAACTCGGCGACCATCTGACCCTCCACGGTCACGCGTTCGGCAGGGCGTATCCCCCCATGGCATCCGCCGGGCCGATTGCCCCGTCACCCTAGCCGATGGGGCTTTCTGTCCGCTCAACGTGGACTTAACGGGCACCCGGAACAGGACCATTGGGCGGGCGGGATGGGTCGGATGGACGTCACGGTCACCCATTCGGCGCGATTCTGTCCGTATACACTGTCGCCCGTGGGAGCGTCCGTCACTCTCCAGGCAGCGCGCCTGGAAGTGGTCCCGGGTGGGGAGGTCGGGCTCGAGGTTCGAGTCCGCAATACCGGCACGGTCGTCGACGAGTTCGCGATCGACGTCCTTGGCGATTCCAGCGGGTGGGCCGCCGCCGAGCCGCACACCCTGTCGCTGTTCCCCGGCGCCGAGGGCACCGCCCGGGTCGCCTTCCGTCCGCCGCGTTCCGCGACCGTGCCAGCCGGCTCCATGCCGTTCGCCGTGCGGGTCGCGTCCCGCGAGGATCCCGCCGGATCGTCCGTCGAGGAAGGCATGCTGGAGGTCGCGGCCTTCCACGACCCGTTCGCCGAGCTCGTCCCGCGGACCTCCCGCGGATCGCGCGGCGCGAGCCACGAGGTCGCGATCGACAACCGCGGCAACGTCATCGCCAACACGGAAGTCGAGGGCACGGACCCGGACCGCCTGCTCCGCTTCGACGTCAGTCCGCCCGGCGTCGTCGTCGAGCCCGGCATGGCCGGTTTCGCCAAGGTCCAGGTCACGCCGGCCGAACGGTTCTGGCGTGGCACGGCGAAGACCCGTCCGTTCCAGCTCCAGGTCCGGCCGGAGGGCGGTCCGCCGATCACGCTCGACGGCTCATTCGTCCAGGAGGCGATGCTCCCGCCGTGGACCGGGCGCGCGATCACCGCCCTGATCGGGCTGCTCATCGCGCTCGTGGTCTTGTGGCTGTTCGTGCTTCGCCCGGCGATCGAGACGGCCGCATCGGAGGCCGTCGCCTCACCTCTCGCCGAGTTGCGCGACGACGTCAGTGGTGCCCTCGAGGACGCCGGCCTGCCCCCGCTCGGCGAGCCCGGCAGTGGCGGCGACGGCAACGGCGACGGCAACGGTGACAGCTCGCCCGACCCCGGCACGACGCCCACGCCCGGCGATCCCCCGGGTGACCCGGCGATCCCCGGCCTGGGCACGCCGACCCACGGCCGCCTGCTCGACGGAGCCGCCTCGATCGAGCCACCCGCGACGCTGTTCCTGACGGACCTCGTCTTCTCCAACCCGAACGGCAGGACCGGTTCGCTGACCCTGTCGCAGGATGCGCGGATCCTGTACCAGCTCAACCTCGAGAACTTCCGCGATCTCGACTTCCACTTCGTGACGCCGATCGTCATCGTCCCCGGCGAGAGCCTCAACCTCGCGCTGACCTGCACGAGCGACCCATGCGACCCGTCGGTCTTCTACTCCGGCTACCTCCGACCGTAGGGGGTTCGATTCGCCGCCGCCGGCCCCTCGGGCCGCTCGTTGCGCTCGTCCTGGTCGCGGTCGCGGGGGTGCCGCCGGCAGGTGCCGTGACGGGCCCGGCGCCAGCTTCGCGGCTGATTGCCGCTCTCCCGCAACCCTTTGGCACGACATCGGTCGTCTCGGTGGCACGGAACGGCGGGTTCGCCAATGCGGCATCGGGCCTGTCGGCGATCTCGGCGAACGGTCGTTTTGTCGTCTTCGTGTCGTTCGCCAGCAACCTCGTGGCCGACGACGTGAACGAGGGCCCGGACCTCTTCGTTCGTGACCTCCAGGCGGGCACGACCGAACGCGCCCTGTTCAACGGCCAGCCATTCCCTGTCGGCAGCCAGGTGTCCGACCCGTCGATCTCGGGCAACGGCCGGATCGTCGCGTTCACCTTGAGCTTCACCACGTCTGCGAGCGTGGCCCGGTTCCCACCGGTCGTCATGGCCTGGGACCGCGCGACCGGCGAGGTGACCGTCGTGTCACGGACGATCCAGGGGGATTCGGCGCCCGGACGAGCCGCGGCCGTGTCCGGCAACGGTCGTTACATCGCGTACGTCTCGAACGGCGCGCCGATGGTGCCCGGGGACGATCGCAACATCGACAACGTCTTCCGCTTCGACCGACAGACCGAGACGACCGAGCTGGTTTCCGCCGACATGAGCGGAGAAGTCGCCAGCGGCGCCAGCGACAGGCCGGCGATATCCGCGAACGGCCGCCGCGTCGCCTTCGACTCGATCGATACGCGACTCGTTCCGGACGGCACGGCCGGCGGCAGGCGCCATGTCTACGTCCGGAACATGAACACCGGGGTGACCACCAGGGTCAGCGTCAACGCGGCAGGCGCCGCGGCCGACGGCGAGAGCGACGGCGCCGCGATCTCCGCCGACGGCTCGCGGATCGCCTTCAGCTCCGTCGCCACGAACCTCGTCGACGGCGACACCAACGAGGCCGCCGATGTCTTCGTCCGGGACCTGGGAACGGGCACGACATCGCTCGCCTCGCTCGGTGACGACGGCAGGCCGTCGAACCGGCACAGTGGCGAGGCTGCCATCTCGGCAAATGGACGGATCGTGGCCTTCGCCTCCGGCGATCCGGCTTTGATCGGCCCGCTGCCCGTGGTCGGCGCGGCGCCCGGCGGGGTCGACCTGGCAGCAGTCATGCCGCGCCTCGCCGAGGTCTACGCCCGCGACATGGTGGCCGGCGAGACCGCGCTCATCTCGGTCGCCGCGG
>Ga0299914_10003080_pt1 | contig 11695 bp, 10 predicted proteins | sample RVTome_10_FD_201361 | JGI IMG/M metagenome (GOLD analysis project Ga0299914, IMG submission 201361) | Soil microbial communities from uranium-contaminated site in the Upper Colorado River Basin, Wyoming, United States - RVT153D57 (version 2) ... | reverse complement strand
GACAGGTCGAGCGCCTCGCCGCGGCACAGCACGGTCACATGGGCGGCGAACTCGGCGAGGTGCAGCGCCGCCTGCCCGGCCGAGTTGGCGCCGCCGACGACCGCGACGCGCTTGCCGCGGTAGACCGCGCCCGCGGCCGGTGCGGAGCCGTAGTGCACGCCGCGCCCGATCAGGCTCTCGACCCCGGGTGCGTCGAGCTGGCGGTAGACGACGCCGCCGGCCACGATGCTGCTGCGCGCGCACACGGTCGAGCCGCTGGCGAGCTGGACCTCGATCATCCCGTCCTCGGTGTGTCCGGCGCTCATCGCGCCTGCGCCGATCAGGACCTCGGCGCCGAGCCGGCACGCCTGCTCGAACGCGCCCGCCGCCAGCTCGGCACCGCTGACGCCGTCCGGGAAGCCCGGGTAGTTCTCGATCCGCGAGCTCGTGCCGGCCTGGCCGCCGGGCGCCTGCCACTCGGTGACGAGCGTGCGCAGCCCTTCCGAGGCGGCGTAGACGGCGGCGGTGAGCCCGGCCGGGCCCGCGCCGTTGACGATCAGGTCGTACGTGTCGTGCTCGGGGCGGGTCGGCAACCCCGCGCCGGCGGCGAGTGCCGCAATCCAGCGGCGCGACTCCCGGTACGCCTTTCGGAGCGCGGGGTCCGGCTCCTCCGATCGTGGCCGCAGAGAGCGCGGCGCGGTCCGCTCGACATACCGGGACGGGCCCTCGAGCCGGCCGCCGTCCGCGAACAGCGCGAGCGGGAACGAGACGCCGGCGAGCTCGCCGTCGGCCAGCAGTCCGGAGAGCGGGTCGCGGTCGAGGTCGATCCAGCGCAGCGGCACCTTGTTGCGCTTGAGGAACGTGCGAGCCGCTCCCGACGCCGGGTCGCCGAGCCTGCCGAGCAGGGTCACCTCGTTCATCCGGCCGCCTCGTAACGGATCACGCCGCCGACCTCGGTCTCGCGCACCTCCCCGCGATCCACGAGCAGGTCGAGGTGCCCGAGCACCTCCGACAGCGTCAGGAACGCCTGCGTCACGGCGACGTTGCCCCACAGCGCCTGTGCGAGCTCGTACGCCGTCTGCGGCTGTGCCGCGACCAGCCCGGCGATCTTCGCCGCGCGCCGCTCGTGCATGCCGAAGCGCTCGTCGATCAGCTCCGCGTGCCGGAGCACCGGCTCACCGTGGCCGGGGAGCACCATCTCGGCCGGCAGCTCGCGCGTCTGACGCAGCGAGTCGATGTACATCATCAGCGCCCGCGGGCGGCCGCCGCCCGGCTCGCCGGACCGCCCGCCGAGCGGCCGCGAGATCAGCGGGTTGGAGGAGATGTGCCCGATCAGGTGGTCGCCGCCGATCAGCACCGCGCGCTCGGGGTCCCAGAACAGCGTGTCCGAGGGCGAGTGCCCGGGGCGGTGCTGGACCTCGAGCGTCCGGCCGGCGAACTCCAGCCGCCCGCCGTCGGCCAGCGGGCGCGTGACCGGCGCGCTGCCGCCCCAGCCGCGGAACGAGCGCGAGACCGAGCGCAGCGCGGTGACCACGTCGCGCGGGATGCCGTGGCGCAGCATCAGTGCCTCGGCCAGCTCGTCGTCGCGCTCCGCGTGCGCGCCGAACTCCTCCAGCACCGGAACGAGCAGGTCGAGCGCGCAGACCTCCGCGCCGGAGCGGTCCGCGAGGATGCCGACCAGCCCGAGGTGGTCGAGGTGCTGGTGCGTGATCACGATCCGCTCGAGGTCCTCGATCCGGTGCCCGTGCTCGCGCAGCGCGCGCTCGAGCGCGTCGAGCGCCTTGCCCGAGTTCGGGCCGGTGTCGACGAGTGTCAGCGGGTCGTCCTCGATCAGGTAGCAGTTGACGCGCCCGACCGCGAACGGCGTGGGGATCGGGAGGCAGTGGATCACGACCGGATCAGGTCGAGGACCTCGTCGCGCCGACGCTCCATGTCCTCCCGCGAGACGACGCTCTCGACGTTGAGCCGCAGCAGCGGCTCGGTGTTGGACGGGCGGACGTTGAAGTGCCAGTCGTCGTAGTCGACGGAGATGCCGTCGAGCTTTGAGATCCGCCCGTCGGCGTAGCGGCGCTCGAGCTCGTCCATCTTCCCCTGCTGGTCGTCGACCTCGGAGTTGATCTCGCCGGAGATGAAGTAGTTCGAGCGCAGCGGCTCCAGCAGCTCCGACAGCTTCGCGCCGCGCTGCGAGAGCAGCTCGAGGATCAGCAGCGCCGGGATCGTCCCCGAGTCGGCGTTGTAGAAGTCGCGGAAGTAGTAGTGACCGGAGACCTCGCCGCCGAACGCGCCGCCCTCGTCGCGCATCCGCAGCTTGAAGAAGGCGTGGCCGACGCGGTTCATGTGCGCGCGCCCGCCGAGCCGCTCGACGAGGTCCGGTACGGCGCGCGAGGCGCGCACGTCGTAGAGGATGTCCGCACCCGGGTGCTTGGAGAGGACCGACTCCGCGAGCAGCGCGGTGAGGAAGTCGCCGTCGACGAAGCGGCCGGTGTCGTCGATGAAGAAGCAGCGGTCGGCGTCGCCGTCCCAGGCGATGCCGAGGTCGGCGCCCTCGGCGCGCACCTTCTCGACGATGAAGCGCCGGTTCTCCTCCAGCAGCGGGTTCGGATCGTGGTCGGGGAACTCGCCGTCGGGCACCCAGTAGGTGGTCACGAGATCGAGCCCGAGCCGCTCGAGCAGCGGGCCGACCATCGGTCCCGCCATGCCGTTGCCGCCGTCGACCACGACCTTCAGCGGCTTCACCGCGCCCGGGTCGATGAACGCGAGCGCGTCGCGCTGGAAGTCCTCGTAGACGTCGACCTCCTCGAAGCTGCCACCGCCGCGCGGCTCGCCCAGCCCGTTCTCGATCAGCCGGTGCAGCGCCCCGATGCCGCTGTCGCCCGCCAGGGCGACGGCGCCGCGCTCGACCAGCTTGGCGCCGGTGTAGGCCTTCGGGTTGTGCGAGGCGGTGCACATCAGCCCGCCGTCGAGGTCGCGCGAGCCGACGAGCCAGTACAGCATCTCGGTCCCGACCATCCCGGCGTCGACGACGTGGGCGGCCTCGGCCATCAGGCCGTCGCGGTAGCGGGCCGCGAGCTCCGGCGCGGTGAGCCGCATGTCACGCCCGAGGCCGACGCGGAGCTCGGTGGTCCCGGCGAGGTCCGCCAGCACGCGCGCGAACGCGCGGCCGACCGCGTACGCCACGTCGCCGTCGATCTGGTCGCCGTAGAGGCCGCGGACGTCGTAGGCCTTGAAGATCTGCGCGGGGGCCGACATCGGCGCGCAAGGATACGCGCCGATGAAGGTCCTGATCCTCTGCGGCGGGCGCGGCACGCGGCTGAACGGCGAGCGCCCGAAGCCGCTGATCGAGATCGGCGGGCGCCCGATCGTCTGGCACGTGGTGTCGATCTACGCGGCGCAGGGCTTCCGCGACTTCCTGCTCCTGACCGGCTACCAGGGCGCGGCGGTCGAGGCGTGGGCGCGCGCGGCGGCGTGGCCGGAGGGCGTCCGCGTCGAGTGCGCCGACACGGGCCTGGACACGCCGACCGGCGGCCGCGTGCACCGCGTCCGCGACCGGATCGCCGCGACGTTCTGCCTCACCTACGCCGACGGCTTGGCGGACATCGACCTCGGCGCGCTGCGTGCCCGCCACGAGCAGAGCGGCGCGCTGGCGACGATGACCGTCGTCCGCCCCGAGCTGCCGTTCGGCCTGGCGCTGCTCGAGGGCGACCGCGTGGCCGGCTTCCGCGAGAAGCCGCTCGCCGAGGACTGGGTCAACGGCGGCTTCTTCGTGCTCGAGCCCGGCGCGCTCGACTACCTGAGCGACGACTGCGTGCTCGAGCGCGGGCCGCTCGAGCGGATGGCGGGCGACGGCCGGCTGGCGGCCTATCGCCACACCGGCTACTGGCGCTGCCTGGACACGCACAAGGATGCCGTGGCGCTCGAGCGGGAGTGGGATCCCGCGCGATTCGGGAGCTAGCCCCCGTTGCGCCGCGGCGCGCCGCTCGCGTACGGTCCCGCCGTGGAATTCCGCGTGCTCGGCCCGCTCCACGTCGTCCGCGACGAGGACCCCGCGGCGCCGCCGGGCGCGAAGGAGCGGACGATCCTCGCGCGCCTGCTGCTCGAGCCGGGCCGGACGGTGCCCGCCGAGGCGCTGCTGGAGGCGGCCTGGCCCGAGGCCGAGCCCGCCGCCGCGGCGCGCTCGCTCGGCGTGCGGCTCGCCAACCTGCGCGCCTTCCTGGAGCCCGGCCGGCCTGCCGGCTCGGCCTCGACGCTGATCGTGCGCGACGGCGCCGGCTACCGCCTCGCCGTCGAGCCCGAGCGGGTCGATGCCGTCCGCCTCGAGCGGCTCGTGCGTGACGCCGCGACGCTGCCGCCGGCCGCGGCGCTCGGCGCGTACGAGGCGGCGCTCTCGCTCTGGGGCGGCCCGCCGTACGGCGACGTCGCGTACGCCGACTTCGCGCAGGAGGAGATCCGCCGGCTCGAGGCGCTGCGCGTCCGCGCCGCCGAAGGCCGCGCGCGGATGCTGGTCGAGCTCGGACGCCACGAGGAGGTGGTGCCCGAGCTGCAGCGGCTGGCGGCCGCGGAGCCGCTGCGCGAGGAGCTCGTCGGCGCGCTCGCGCTCGCGCTCTACCGCTCGGGCCGCCAGGTCGAGGCGCTCGACGCGCTGCGCGCGCTCGGCCTCGCCCTGGCCGAGCTCGGTCTCGAGCCGAGCGTCGCCACGCGCGAGCTCGAGCAGGGGATCCTCAGGCACTCGCTGGCCGGCCCGCGGCCCGCCGCGCGCCGGCTGCCAGTCCGCGCCAGCCGATTCTTCGGCCGCGAGGCCCATCTTGCCCGCGCCGAGCAGCTCGTGGGCGCGTCGCGGCTGGTGACGATCGCGGGCGTCGGAGGGGTCGGCAAGACGCGCCTGGCGCTCGCGCTGGCGGACCGGATCGCCGACCGGTTCACCGACGGGCCGTGGTGGTGCGAGCTGGCGCCGCTCGCCGCCGACGCCGACGTCCGCGGCACCATCGCCGAGGCGCTCGGCGCCGTCGACGACACGCGGTCAGGGCTGCTGCTGCTCGACAACTGCGAGCACGTGCTCGACGGCGCGGCGGAGGCCGTCGAGGAGGTGCTCCACCGCTGCCCGGACCTGCACGTGGTGGCGACCAGCCGGGCACCGCTCGGGGTCGACGGCGAGCAGGTCCTGCGCCTCGCGGGGCTCGAGCTGCCGGCCGCGGGCGAAGGCGCCGGCCCGGCCGTCGAGCTGTTCGTCGACCGCGCCACCGCCGCCGGGGGGATGGTCGACCTGCCCGCGATCAGCGAGCTGTGCCGGCGGCTGGACGGCCTGCCGCTGGCGATCGAGCTCGCCGCCGGGCGCGCGCGATCGCTCGCGCCGGCCGAGATCGCCGCACGGCTCGACGAGCGCTTCAGCCTGCTGACCGTCTCGGGGCGCCGCTCGGCCACCCGCCACTCGACGCTGCGAGCCGCCGTCGACTGGTCGTACGACCTGCTCGACGAGCCGCCCCGCCGTCTGTTCGAGCGGCTCTCGGTGTTCGCCCGCGGCTGCACGCTGGCCGACGCCGAGGCGGTCTGCGCCGGCGACGGCATCGAGCGCGTGCAGATCGCCGGCCTGCTCGACGAGCTCGTCGCGCACTCGCTCGTGACCGCCGAGGCCATCGGCGACAGAACCGTCTACGGCATGCTCGAGACGCTGCGCGAATACGCCGCCGAACGACTCGAGGAGCGCGGCGAGAGCGAGCGGCTGCGCGACCGGCACGCCGACCACTACGTGGCTCGGGCGGGGCACATGGTGGAGCGAGGATGGCTGGAGCCGAGGCTGCCGTTCGTCGACGAGTTCGACGACCTGCGCGCCGCCGTCCGCTGGTGCCTGCGCGACGAGCGCCCCGACCGGGCCTTCGTGCTGGTGGAGGCGCTGTGGTGGCCCGCGCCGTCGCGCCACGCGGAGGAGATCGCGCGGCTGGCCGACGAGGCGCTGGCGCGCTGGCCCGAGATCCACGCGCTGCGGCCGCGCGCGCTCGGCGCCGCGTCGGTCGCCCGGCTCGTGGTGGGCGACGTCGACGCCGCCCGCCGGCACGCCGAGTCGGCGCTCGCGCTCGAGGCCGGCCTCGGCGACGCCGCGCTGCTCGCCCGCCGCACGCTCGCGCAGATCGCGTTCTTCGGCGGCGACCTGATCCGCGCGGCCGTCCTGTGGCACGACCAGGCCCGCATCGCCCGGGCGGCCGGCTACGACGCGCTGGCGTGCGAGGCCGACGGCTTCGTCGTCCAGCTGCTGCACGCCGACGGGGAGGCCGACGAGGCGGCGGCGCTGGCGTCCGACATGCGCGCCGAGGCCGAGCGGCTCGGCTCCCCGTTCCTGATCGTGTGGGCGCGCTACGTCACCGGGATCGTGCTGCTCGACAGCGACCCGGCGCACGCGCGGGTCTGGCTCGAGCAGGCGCTCGAGCTCGCCCGCCGGGTCGACCACCACCACCTGATCCGCTTCAGCCTGCGCGCGCTGGGGGTCGGCGCGTCGCTTCGCGGCGACCACGGCGAGGCGAGCGAGCGGCTGCTGGCGGCGCTCGAGCACGACGAGGCGCGCAGCGACGACGCCTCCCAGCGCACGACGCTGCTGGCGGTCGCCGAGGTGCTGGCCGAACGCGGGCGGCTCGACGCCGCCGCCGAGCTGCTCGGCGCGACCGAGGGCTGGCCCGCCGCGCCGTTCCTGGCCGCGCTGTCGGCACGGGCACGCGAGCGCGTCGCCGGCCGCGACGCGGCGCTCGAGCGCGGCCGCGCGCTCGACCTCGAGGGTGCCAAGGCCCTGGCGCGGGCCGAACTCTAGAATCGGACGCCATGGCCGGACACTCCAAGTGGGCGGGGATCAAGCACAAGAAGGCGATCGTGGATGCCCGGCGCGGCAAGCTGTTCACCAAGCTCGCGCGCGCCATCACCGTGGCCGCGAAGGACGGCGGCGGGGACGTCGACGGCAACCCGGCGCTCGCGCTCGCGGTGCAGAAGGCCAAGGACGCGTCGATGCCCAAGGACAACATCGAACGCGCGATCGCCAAGGGCACCGGCGAGGGCTCCGACGCGGATGCGCTCGAGGCCGTCATGTACGAGGGCTACGGGCCCGGCGGCGTGGCGGTGCTCGTCGAGGCGCTGACCGACAACCGCAACCGCACCGGCTCGGAGATGCGGCACATCTTCTCCAAGAACGGCGGCAACCTCGGCGAGCCCGGCTCGGTCGCCTACCTGTTCGACAAGAAGGGCGTCGTGGTGGTCGACGGCGAGCGCTACTCCGAGGACGACCTGATGGTCGCCATCGACGCCGGTGCCGAGGACATCCAGATGGACGCCGACGTCTACGAGGTGCTCTGCGAACCGTCGGACCTCGCCTCCGTTCGCGCCGCGCTGGCCGACTCCGGGGTCGAGGTGGAGGAGGCGTCGGTTGCCCAGCGGCCGAAGACGCTCGTCCCGCTCGACGAGGACGGCGCGACCAAGGTCCTGCGCCTGATCGACGCGCTGGAGGAGCAGGACGACGTCGACGCGGTGCATGCGAACTTCGACGTCGACGCCGAGATCCTCGAGCGCGTCGCGGGCTGAACGCGAACGTTCAGGGGTAACAGCCCCGCATGCGGTCAACGTGGTCACCCGCGGCGGTCGCCCTGGTGGCGCTGATGGCGATCGGCAGCATGGTCATGTGGATCGGCGTCCCGCTCGGGCTCGTGTACCTCGCCTCCAGGCTCGCCGACACGCCCGAGCCGAGCATGGGCCCGTACCTGGTGGTGATCGTCGGCCTGCCGATCGGGATGGCGATCGTGGGGAAGGCGCTCGGCGCGCTCAACCGGGCCCACATCCGGGTGACGGGCGCCGAGGTCGACGAGTACCGGCCCGGCTGGACGCGCTCGATGCGCGGCGAGCGGCAGGTCGACCGCCGCGGCGGGGTGCTCGACAAGGTGATGATCGTCTCGGTCGCGGTGGCCGCCGTCGCCTTCGCGGTGTGGTTCTTCGGCTTCGCCGGCTCCTCGCTGCCGGGCGGCTGAGGCACGAACTCCGGCTGGGTGGGGAGGCGAGGGAGCCGGCGCGGCTGCCGAGTGCTGGGTTTGTCGGCGATAGGCCGACAAACCCAGCACTCGACCTCGCAGGCCTCGATCCCGCCTCCCTCGATGCCGGGGTTCCTCAACCGCGCCGCGATGAAGGCGTCCGGGCCGCCGCGCAGAATCCCCGCCGTGTACGTGATCGTCCTCGGCATCGATCCCGGCGTGGCCAACACCGGCTACGGCGTCGTCGCCCAGCACCAGGGGAGGATGCTGGCGCTCGACGGTGGCGTGGTGGAGACCTCGCCCGGGCTCGATGCCGGGCGGCGGCTCGCGGCCATCCACGAGCGGATCTGCGGGCTGATCGACGAGTACCGCCCCGACGCGCTGGCGCTCGAGGACGTCTACTTCGGCGCGAACGCGCGCTCCGCCTTCGCCGTCGGCCAGGCGCGCGGCGTCGTGATGCTGGCGGCCGGCCAGCGCGGCGTACCGTGCGCGTCCTACACGCCGCAGCAGGTCAAGGGCGCCGTCTGCGGCAGCGGCCGCGCGGCCAAGGACCAGGTGCAGCGGATGGTCCAGACCCTGCTCGCCCTGCCCGAGCTTCCCCGGCCCGACCACGCGGCCGACGCGCTCGCGGTCGCGATCTGCCACGCCAACGGGGCGCCGCTCGCCGCGGCGCTTGCCGGATGATCGAAGTGATCATGCCCACGAACGAAGCGCCGCTCGCGACGGCGCTGGTGAGGGCATGATCGCCCTGCTGGAGGGGACCGTGGCCGTTCGCCGCGCCGACCACGTCGTGGTCTCGTGCGGCGGCGTCGGCTACCGGGTCGCCGTCTCCGCGGAGACGCTGCGCCACGTCCCGCGCGTGGGTCAGCGCATCGACATCCACACGCACCTGATCGTGCGCGACGACGCTTTGTTGCTCTACGGCTTCGCCACCGAGGAGGAGCGCGACCTCTTCCTGCTGCTGATCGGCGTCCAGTCCGTCGGCCCCAAGATGGCGCTCGCCGTCCTCTCCGGCGGTCCGCCGCGCGACCTGCTGAGCGCCGTCGCGGCCGGCGACACGGCGCGGCTCCAGGCCGCACCGGGGATCGGCAAGCGGACGGCCGAGCGGATCGTCGTCGAGCTGCGCGAGAAGGTCGGCGCCGTGCCCGACGAGCCGATCGTCATCACGCGCGGCGACGACCCGCGGATGCTGGCGCGCGAGGGCCTCGTGGGCCTCGGGTTCTCGCCCCAGGAGGCGGACAAGCTGCTCGACGGCGCGCCCGGCGACACGCCCGAGGACCTGATCGCCCAGGCGCTCAAGGGGGCGCGGCGATGATCCGCAGCCCTGGCGCCGACCGCATCCAGACCCCGCACGAGCGGCCCGAGGACGACGTCGACGCCACGCTGCGCCCGCGTGCGCTGGAGGAGTTCGTCGGCCAGGACGCGGTCAAGGGCCAGCTGGCGGTGTCGATCGCGGCCGCCGCCGAGCGCGGGGACGCGCTCGACCACGTCCTGCTGGCCGGCCCGCCCGGTCTCGGCAAGACGTCGCTGGCCCAGATCATCGCCGCCGAGCTCGACGTGCCGTTCGTGCAGACCGCCGGCCCGGCGCTCGAGCGCAAGGCCGACATCGCGGCGTTCCTGACGGCGCTCGAGCCGCGCGCGATCTTCTTCGTCGACGAGATCCATCGCCTGCCGCGCGCGGTCGAGGAGACCTTCTATCCCGCGATGGAGGACCGCCAGCTGCCGATCACCGTCGGCGCCGGCGCCGGGGCGCGCGTCGTCACGCTCGACCTGCCCGCCTTCACGCTGGTCGGCGCCACCACGCGCGCCGGCCTGCTCACGACCCCGCTGCGCGACCGCTTCGGCATCCAGCACCGGCTCGACCACTACGACGCCGTCGACCTCGCCCGGATCGTCACGCGCTCGGCCCGCGTGCTCGACGTGGCGATCGACGCCGGCGGCGCGCGCGCGATCGCCGAGCGCGCGCGCGGCACCCCGCGCGTCGCCAACCGGCTGCTGCGCCGGGTGCGCGACTTCGCGCAGGTCCGCGGCAACGGCGGGATCGATGCCGCCGTGGCGAACGCCGCGCTCGACCTGCTCGAGGTCGACCACGCCGGCCTGGACCGGCTCGACCGCGAGATCCTCGCCACGATCTGCCGTGGGTTCGCGGGCGGCCCGGTCGGCCTTTCGACGCTCGCCGTCGCCGTGCAGGAAGAGTCCGACACGATCGAGGACGTCTACGAGCCGTATCTGCTCCAGCGCGGCTTCCTCAAACGCACGCCGCGCGGTCGCTGCGCGACGGCGCACGCGTTCCGCCACCTCGGGCTCGAGCCGCCGGCCGGCGACTCGACATTGTTCTGATCGAGCCTTTAGCTGGGCGGGTCTAGGCTAAGCGGCTGTGGCGCATCTGTTCATCTGCCCGAACTGCGGTCAGCGCAGCGCCTCGACCGACCGCCAGCAGGGTTTCCGCAACCAGCCGCGCGGCTGCGGCAAGTGCGGCTTCGGCTTCCTCTTCGAGCTGCTCGACGACTACTACCCCGCCCCGAACGCGGCGTTCTTCGTCTGCGACCATGCCGGCCGGATCATCGGCTGCGGCCGCGGATCGCGCGAGCTGACCGGGCTTTCCGACGAGAAGGTGATGGGGCGTGAGGTGCGCGAGGTGCTCGGCCTGGACTTCGAGGGCGGCGCCGACCACGTGGGCACCGTGCTCGAGTGGGGCGTGCGCCAGCTCGGCAAGCCGGTCGTGGTCAACGCCGAGGGCGACCTGCCCGCCAAGGCGGTCGCCGACCTGTTCCCCGCGTACGATGACGATGGCGGCCTGTTGCTGGTGCTGACGCCGTCCAAATCGTGAGGCCGGACGCCGAACCCAGGATCCGCTCGCGGGGCCGGATGCTCCGCGGCGGCGACCACCGCACTACCCTTCACCAGCCCCTTCATGTCTGAACGCCGCCGCTCCGCCTTCGTCCTGCTCATCGTCCTGGCGCTGATCGCCGGGTCGATCTACGCGATCTCGACGCGCGACACGAAGCTGGGGCTTGACCTGCAGGGCGGCGTCCAGCTCATCTACGAGGGCGAGCCGACTGCCCAGCAGCCGACGGTCACGCAGGAGGCGCTCCAGCGCTCGCTGGACATCATGCGCGACCGCGTCGACGCCTTCGGCGTCGCCGAGCCCGAGCTGCTGCTGGCCGGCGAGAACCAGATCGAGGTCAACCTGCCCGGCGTCGAGGACGCCGAGCGGGCGGCGCAGCAGGTGGGATCCACCGCCCAGCTGTTCTTCTACGACTGGGAAGCCAACATCCTCGACGAGGACTGCCGGACGGATCCCGACGAGAACGCGAACGGCAAGCAGCCCGTCACCGGCTTCTACCGCGCCGTCCAGCGCGCCTCGGAGTGCGAGCCGCAGGTCGACGGCAACAACAACGCCGCCGACGCCCCGCGCTTCTACGCGTTCAACGAGGTCTCCAAGCAGCCGTACAACAACGGCCAGCCGTCCGAGTCGCGCGAGGCCGCGCTCGAGGACCTCACGGACGAGCAGCGCGAGAACGCCGAGGTGCTGGAGGTGCCCGAGGGCATCCTCGTGGTGCGCGACGAGAAGCCGGACCCCGACGCACCGGACCCCGACCGCTTCTGGGTGATCCAGGACAACCCGGCCCTGTCCGGCACCGACATCCGCAACCCGGAGCAGAACTTCGACCAGGGCACGGGCGGCGAGCCGATCGTCACGTTCGACTTCACGGACGAGG
>Ga0299914_10003079_pt1 | contig 11698 bp, 9 predicted proteins | sample RVTome_10_FD_201361 | JGI IMG/M metagenome (GOLD analysis project Ga0299914, IMG submission 201361) | Soil microbial communities from uranium-contaminated site in the Upper Colorado River Basin, Wyoming, United States - RVT153D57 (version 2) ... | reverse complement strand
GCGCCCCCGACCACCACCGCCCGTCCCCCGACCATGCCTGTGGCCTCGGTCGAAGCGGCCCCGTAGTACACGCCGGCCCCGGTGAGCTCTTCCACGCCGGGTACCTCGAGGCGGCGGTAGTGCACACCGGTGGCCAGGATGACGGCCGAGCAGTGCAGCTCGGTCCCGTCGTCGAGCACGACCACCCGGTAGGGGTCGTGGCGGCGGAGGGCGACCGCCCGCCGCGGGGCCAGGATGGTGGTACCGAAGCGGCGGGCCTGGGCGTAGGCCCGCCGGGCCAGCTCGGCTCCGGAGACGCCGCTGGGGAAGCCCAGGTAGTTCTCGATCTCGGCGCTCAGCGCGGCCTGGCCACCGGGGGCCTCGGCCTCCACGACCACGGTGCTCAGGCCCTCGGACCCGGCGTACACGGCTGCGGCCAGACCCGCGGGCCCGGCCCCGACGACGACCAGGTCGTGGAAGTCGACCTGTGGGTGCGCCGTCAGGCCGAGCGTGGCCGCCAGCTCAGACGGAGTCGGATCGGAGAGGGTGTCGCCGCCCTCCAGCACGACCAGCGGTAGCCGCGTCCCGGCCGGCACGGCGGCCAGGAGGGACCGGGCGGAGTCGCCATCCTCGACGTCGATCCAGCGGAAGGGCACCAGGCTGCGGGCCAGGAAGTCGCGCAGCCGGTGCGAGGCCGCCGACCAGCGGTCGCCCACCAGTCGCAACCCGGCCTCTGACGCCGGTCGGGTGGCCGTCCACTCCTCCAACAGCTCGTCCACCACAGGGAAGAGGTGCTCCTCGGGAGGGTCCCACGGCTTCATCACGTAGTGGTCGAGGTGCACGTCGTTGATGGCGCTTATGGCGGCGTCGATGTCGGCGTAGGCGGTGAGCAGCACAGACCGCAGCTCGGGGTGGATCTCCTTCATCCGGGCCAGCATCTCGGTGCCGGTCATGGCCGGCATCCGCTGGTCGGCCACCACCACGGCGATGTCCTCGCCCCTCAGCCTCAACCGCTCGGCCGTCTCGAGCCCCTCGGCCCCCGACGACGCGCCCACCACGCGGTAGCGGCCGCCGTAGCGCGACCGCAGGTCGGCCACGACGGCGGCGAGGACCTGGGGGTCGTCGTCAACGCTGAGGAGCGTCGGCGGCCGCGCCCGCAGCGGGGTGTCAGCCGCCATCGGTCTCGTCGGCCGGGCTCGTGTCGGGGTTGGCGGGCGGGCTCAGCGGCAGGCCCACGGTGAACACCGTGCTGCCCGGCGAGCACGACACCGCGATGCGCCCGCCGTGGCCCTCGGTCACGATCTGATGGGAGATGTTGAGCCCCAGGCCCGTCCCCTGCCCTGGCGCCTTGGTGGTCACGAACGGGTCGAAGACCTGGCCCACCATCTCGTCGGGGATGCCGCAGCCGTCGTCCTCGATCTCGACCACGACCTCGCCATCGCCGCCCGTCGCCCTGATCACGATGGTGCCGTCGGGGGCGACGGCGTCGATGGCGTTGTCCAAGAGGTTGGTCCACACCTGGTTGAGCTGACCGCCCATGCCCTGGAGCAGCGGCAGGTCAGGGTCGTAGTGGCGCTCGATGGTGACGCCGTCGGCCATCTTGTGGCTCAGCATGGTGACGGTGTCGTCGAGGCCGGTGCGGACGTCGACGGCCTGGCGTTCACCGCGATCCATGTAGGAGTAGCTGCGAAGGGCGCCGACTATGCCCGACATCCTCTCGATGCTGCCGATGAGCTGCGTCAGGCCCCTGCGGATGGCGGCCCTGGCCACCCGCCACCGGAGGACGTCGGTGGCCGTGGTGGCGTCGAGACCGTCGAGGTGGGGTCGCAGGTCGTGAGGCTCGAGCCCCATCTCGGCCAGCGCGGGGACGAGCTCCCACAGGCCGTCGACGCCCAGCGCGGCCAGCGCATCCTCCAGGCGGTCCTCGCGATCGGCCAGCTCGACGGCGCTCTGGGTGCCCTCGCTGGGCTGGATGGCGGCCAGGGACTGCTCCACCTCGAAGGCCATCTGACCCTCGGGTCGTCCGCTCAGCTCGACGAGCACCTCATGGGCATGGTCCAGGCGTTGCTCGAGTTGGCGCGCGGTGCGCAGCGCCGCCGCCGCCGGGTTGTTGAGCTCGTGGGCCAGGCCGGCACTGAGGCGGCCGAGGGTGGCCAGCTTCTCCTGCTGGCGCAGCGTCAGCTCCTGGGCCAGGTAGTCGTGCTCGAGCCGGCGCAGCCGGTGGTGGCGCAGGGCCGTGTTGAGGCGCACCTCGAGCATGGTCCGCTCGATCGGTTTGGGCAGCACGTCGATGGCGCCGGCCTGGATGGCCCGCACGACGCTCTGGGTGTCGTCCACCCCGGAGATGACGAGGACGGGGAGGTCGCCGAGGTCGGGGTCGGACCGCATCGCTTCGAGCACCTGGAAGCCGTCCATCTCCGGCATCAGCAGGTCCAACAGGACGATGTCGACCTGCTCCCGGCCCATGACGTCGAGGGCGTCACGGCCGTCGACGGCGGTGACCACCCTGTGCCCGAGCTCGGTGGCGCCGCGGGCGATGATCGAGCGGGTGAGGTGGTCGTCGTCGACGACGAGCACGTACCCGGCCTCAACCGCGGACATCGATCCGCCCCAGCTCGGCGCAGGCGTCGGCCGCCGCCGCCTCCACATCGGCCAGCAGCGGCTCCACCTGCTCACCACGGCCTGCACGGGCCGCCTCCTCCAGGACCCGGGCCCGCTCGGACAGCGCGCCAGCGCCCACGCTGGCGGCGCTCGACTTCAGGGTGTGGGCGTGGAGGCGGACGTCGTCGAACGAATCGGCCGGCGTGTCACGCAGCCGCCGCACCAGCGCTGTCGTCTCGTTGCAGAACTCTGACAGCAGGCTCTGGACGAACTCGGCGTCGCCGGTCAGCTCTACCAACCGGATGAGGGCGGTGCGGTCGATGGTGTCGTCATCGGTCGTGGCCGCCCGCCGGGACGAGTCCTTCGCTTCTGTGTCCTGCTCCGCTGTGACCGGCTCCGCCGCGTGCTCCGCTGCGTCGTCGGGCGCCGGCGCAGGCTCGGCCGCAGCAGCCGCATCCGCGCCGATCGTGGTGGCCGGGCTCGTGGCTGCCCCGGTGTCCGAGGCCAGGGAGACGGCGGCGAGCTGCACGCCGACCGGGCGATGGCTCAGCTCCCGGTGTGCCTTCTCCAGCGCGCCGACGAGGGCCGCGGGGCGGATCGGCTTGCTGAGGTAGTCGTCCATGCCTGCCTCGGCGCAGGCCCTGCGGTCGTCGAGGGTGCTGCTGGCGGTGACAGCGACGATCCAGGGCTGGCGGGCGTCGCCGACGCGGATGCGGCGGGTGGCCTCGAGGCCGTCCACCTTGGGCATCTGCACGTCCATCAGCACCACATCGAAGCGGCCGGACTCGACGGCGGTCACGGCCCGGCCGCCGTCACCGACGACCTCGGGGGCGTAGCCCAGGCGCTCCAGGAGCCTCACGGCCAAGATCTGGTTCGTGCTGTTGTCCTCGGCCAGCAGTATCCGCAGCGGCGCCCTGCGGCCCAGGCCACGGTCCAGGTCGGGTTCGGAGGGCCGCCGGTCCTGTTGGCGGCCGAGCGCGGACGACCGGTCGGCGAAGATCCTCACCAGCGCCTCGTAGAGCGACGACTGCTTGACGGGCTTGGTCACCGTGGCATCGACGAGGTCGGAGCCCCGGGGCGAGACGTCCTCGTGGGAACCGACCGAGCTGAGCAGGATGAGAGGTGTGAGTGCGGCCGTCTCGGACGCACGCAGGCGGCGAGCCAGCTCCAGACCCCCTACACCCGGCATCTGGTGGTCGACCAGAGCGACGTCGAAGTCCTCCCGCTCGCTGGCCGCCAACGCCGTGGCCGCCCCCGGCACGGCCACCGGCCTCATCCCCCAGCTCTCGACGAACCGCTCCAGCTGCGTGCGGCTGGTGGCGTTGTCGTCGACGATCAGCACTCGCCGGCCCGACAGCAGATCCGGGGTCTCCTCGCCGTCGAGGGGGCACTCGCCGCCCCCTACCCGGGTGGCGGGGATCTCGAAGAAGAACCGCGACCCCTCTCCCTCCTCGCTAGTGACGTCCATCTCGCCACCGAGCCCGTGGACGATCCGGCGACTGATGACGAGGCCCAGCCCGGTGCCGCCGAAGCGGCGGCTGGTGGAGGCGTCGACCTGGCTGAAGGCCTGGAAGAGCCGGTCAAGTCCGGCAGGCGAGATCCCGATCCCGGTGTCACGAACCTCGAAGCGCAGCCGGCACTCACCCTCGTCGGACATCCGGGACGCGACGGTGAGCGCCACCTCTCCCTCGTCGGTGAACTTCACGGCGTTGGTCAGGAGGTTGACGAGCACCTGCCGGAGGCGGTGCCCATCGACGAGGACCGCTTGGGGCACCTCCTCCTCGACCAGGTACACCAGGTCGAGGGACTTGGCGGCGGCCAGCGGCGAGATGATGTCCAGGACCGACTCCACCAGGTGGCGAGGGTCGTGCTCCTGGGGGTCGAGCTCCAGCCGGCCCGCCTCGATCTTGGAGAAGTCCAGGACGTCACTGACCAGCGTCAGCAGCAGCTCTGAGCTGTTGCGGATGGAGGTGACGTACTCCCGCTGCTCGCCGTCCAGCGGCGTGGTGGCCAGCAGGGTGCCCATGCCGATGATGGCGTTCATGGGAGTGCGGATCTCGTGGCTCATGTTGGCCAGGAACTCGCTCTTGGCCTGGGTGGCGGCCTCCGCCTCGACCCGGGCTGCACGCTCCAGCTTGACCAGCCGGTTGTGGCGGGTGGCGTAGCGGCCCGTCGCCAACCAGGCCACGAAGGTGACGCCGACGATGTTCATGAAGAAGAAGGCGGCCACCCAGGTGGAGGACATGCCGTCGGCGGGGGGCTCTGCTGGCTCGACCAGGGCCGAGATCAGGACGAGGGCGGCGTAGGCGCCGAACCACCACGCCGCTCGGCCGCGCCCGAACATGTTCAGAGCTGCCATCGGTGCCACCAGGGACCAGATCACGACCGCGCCAGAGGCCTGGAACCCGCCCAGGGCCAGCATCAGCAACCACGGGATGAGCAGGCTCAGGTAGAGCTGCGCCTGCAGGGCCCAGCTCCAGCCCCAGCGCTGGTGGATCAGCAGTGCGCTGACGGCCAACACCGTGTACGACCACGGCAACACGACCACCTCGGGCACCCCGGCCACGATGTAGGCCGCTCCCCACACGGCGCCGGCGATGCTCATGGGCACGACTGCGAGCGTCTCTGACCGCGTCGTTGCGTAGCCCGCCTGCGCCTCGACCTCGATCTCGCTCACCGGCGTGCTGCCACGCTCATCGCAGCGAGGCTAACCGTCGTCGTCCCCGTCGAGACCTGGCCCGGAGGACCGGCGCTGGGCCAGCTTGGCCGCCCTTTCGGCCAGGCCCGGCGCGTCGAGCGACATGGCCACGTCACCGAAGTCGGCACGGGGCCCGCGCCACTCGAGGTCGGCCACCGACTCGGTGAGCGGGGCATCCACCTCCACGGTGGCGATGCGCCGGAACAGCAGAGCGTGCTCCAGCTCGGCGGCCAGCGTCGCCGCCAGCTTCGGGGCACCCCGCACGGCCACGTCCCAGCCACCGTCCAGGGGGATGCTGTCGAGGTGCTCGTAGCGGGCCAGCACCGCCGCAGCCGACTTCGCCCCCCAGCCGGTCAGACCTGGATAGCCGTCGGCCGAGTCACCGACGAGGGCCAGGTAGTCGGGGATCGAACCCGGTCCGACCCCGAAGCGCTCCCTGACACCGTCCTCGTTCAGGACCAACCCCTTGCGACGGTCGAGCTGCACGACGCGATCGCCGACCACACACTGGCCCAGGTCCTTGTCCGGCGTGCAGATGACGACCTGGTCGACCCTGCCGTCAGCGGCGGCCATGGCCGCGGCCGCGGCCAGCGCATCGTCGGCCTCGTACTCGACCATCGCCCACACCACCACGCCCAGGGCCCGCAGCGCCTCCTCGACTGGCTCGAACTGGGAGCGGAGGGTGGGGTCGACCCCCGATCCGTCCTTGTAGGTGGGCCACATGTCGTTGCGGAAGGACTCGATCACGTGGTCGGTGGCCACCCCCACGTGGGTGGCGCCCTCCTCCAGGATCTGCAGAACCGTCCCCACCACACCCCGGGTGGCCGACACCTCGCGCCCGTCGGTGGTGACGTGGGACGGCAGGGCGTAGAAGTAACGGAACAGCTCGTATGTGCCGTCGACGAGGTGCACACGCATGACCAGCCGACGCTACCCGCCGCGATGCCGTCGCTAGCGTGCCGCGCGGTGCGCCGACCCCTTCGCCTCTTGCTCCTCGCGCTGGTCGCCCTGGTACCGGCGGGTTGCGTGACGGCCAGGGCGGAGGTCCAGATCGACAACCTGGGCATGGCCGAGGGCTTCGCCGAGGCCATCATCGACCGGGACGCGGTCGAGGCCCAGGGACTCGAGCTCGACGAGGTGTTGAGCGACCTCGATCTCACCGAGTACGTGTCCACACCGGGCGTGACCGAGGGCAATCGTGTCGAGCTGGTGATCACCCGCGACGACGAGGCCATCGTCACCGTCAGGTTCGCCGACGTGGCGGCCGACGACATCGCCGTCCTGGGCGGCGATCCGCTGATCTCCATCGCGCCGGACGGTTCGATGACCCTCGACACCGAGATCGACCCCTCGACCCTGGGCGATGCCTCGACCGCCGACCTGGCGGTGGAGTTCCCCTTCGAGGTGGTCGAGACCGACGGGGAGCTTGACGGCTCGACGGTGCGGTGGCGGGTGGAAACCGGCGACGACACCCACCGCCTCTTCGCCCGGACCAACACCGAGCCCTACCTCTCCTCGCCGGCCAGCCTGACCTGGGTGGCCGGTGGCGCGGTGGCCATGTCCATCGTGGTGGTGCTGGGCGGGTTCACCGTGTGGCGCTGGACCCGCCACGCCGAACGGCAGCGAACCGCCGGCTGACCCGGGTACGTTCGCCTCGTGAGGTCGGCTCGGGCACGGATGGCGCGACCCATGGCGCTGCTGGTGCTCACTGGCCTGCTGGCAGCCGGCTGCATGCGCTCCGACGTGGACCTCGTGTTGAAGGAGGACGGCACCGTCGACGGCACCATCGTGGTGGCGGTGCGGGAGGAACTGGTCACCATCGGCGGGCAGGACGTCGACCGGTTCGTGGCCGGCCTCATCACCCGCGACGGAGGCCCTCCCGACGGCAGCCTGGGTCTGCCTCTGGCCCAGTTCGTGGGCGAGCGCTACGACCAGGATGGCTACGTCGGGGCCCTGTACCGCCTCGACTCCGTCGACGCCGAGGACTTCGACCAGCCCGCCAGCAACCGACCCCTGTTCAACCAGCGCGAGGACGGTAGCTGGCGGTTCGAGGCGGCCCTGGTGGACGACGAGCCGTTCGAGGACTTCAGTGGGCTGAGCGGTCTGGACCTCGAGGCCAGCGTGACCGTACAGGTGGTGTTCCCGCTGGCGGTGCGCACCCACAACGGCACTCTGGTGCAGGGCCGCAACAACGTCGTGCGTTGGGAGATCGACCTCACCGAGGAGGCGCCGGTCCTGAGCGCCACTACCAGCACCAAGCCCGCAGCCAGCGTGGACGACTCGGGGTTCCCGTGGCGAGCGGTGTTGATCGGCGGCGGTGCGGTCGTCATGGTGGCCGGGCTGGGGCTGCTGTGGTGGCGCATCCGTGCCCGCAAGAGACGGGGGCGCGGCCCCGTGACCGGCGGACCACCTGCCGGCGGACCCCCTGCCGGCCGACCGCCTGGGGGCGGGCCGGTGGAGGAGGGCGCCCCCGTCACGCCTGGCGCTGGGCCTGCAGACGCAGGAACGCCTCCATCACCTCCTGGCTCGGCCGGGCCCAGTTGAGGAGAAAGCCACCGTCCGGGAAGACGCACTGCCCGGTCATGAAGCTGGCGTCATCCGATGCAAGGAAGGCGGCGACGGCTGCCACCTCCTCCGTCGAGCCCATCCGTCCCATGGGGGTACGGGAGATCAGCTGATCACCGATCACCGGCTCGTCGCGGATCGGCTGGGTCATGGGGGTGTCGATGAACCCCGGTCCGATGGCGTTGACCCGGATCCCGTGCGGGGCCAGGGCCATGGCCGCCGATCGGGTAAGGCTCTCGACGCCCGCCTTGGCCGCGGCGTAGTTGGAGGCCGTCTCGGACCCGAGGCGAGCCATGATGCTGGCGACGTTGACGATCACCCCGCCGCCGCCCTGCGCCACCATCTGGCGGGCGGCCACCTGATCGGAGAGGAACACCCCGGTCAGGTTCACGTCCAGCACCGACCGCCAGGTCGCCTCGTCCATCTCGAGGAACGGCGCGCTGTTGGTGATGCCGGCGTTGGCCACCATCACGTCGACGTGTCCGAACCGCTCGGCGCCTGCCGACACCAGAGATGTGAGGTCCTCGGCCAGGGTGACGTCGCAGCGCCGGCCCAGCGCCGCCCGGCCGGCGTCCACGACGAGCCTGGAGGTGGCGTCCAGCCCGTCCACGTCCAGGTCGCCCATGACCAGGTCGGCCCCTTCGGCTGCGAACCGGGCGGCGATGGCCCGGCCGTTGCCGCTGGCCGCACCGGTCACCACCGCCACCTTCCCCCGCAGTCGCATCCCGTCCCCCCCGGCGTCGCGCCCTTGTCGAGCCGCCATGAACAACCTGTTGGACGGCGAGCTCAGCCGAACCTGGCCGCGCCGAGGGCTCTCGCGTCGACCGTGAGGATGGAGCCGATGTTGGCGAAGACGAGCGTCCTGGTGTTGGAGGCCAGCTTGCTGTCCAGCTCGGAGCGCAGCGCGGCGAGGTCGGCCTTCGTCGCCAGTTGATCCCAACCACTGGGCGGGAGCGACGTCATGAGCATCTCCGCCGGCTCGGGGACCAACACCTCACGGAGTCGATCGTAGAGGGTCGAGCGGCGGGCTTCCGGCGAGATGGGTCAATCCCGCAGGAGGTCGTTGACCGACGTCTTGGAGCGGGTCTGGGCGTCGACCCGTTTGGCGATCACGGCACAGCTCAGCGACGGGCCGGCGGAGCCGTCCGGCAGTGGCGTGCCGGCCAACGTCCCGGGCACGACCACAGAGTAGGCGGGCACCCGACCGCGGTGGACCTGGCCGGTCTCGCGGTCGACGATCTTGGTCGACTGGCTCAGGAACACGCCCATGGACAGCACTGCACCCTGCTCGACGATCACCCCCTCGGCCACCTCGCTGCGGGCACCGACGAACACGTCGTCCTCGATGATCACCGGGTCGGCCTGCAAGGGCTCGAGCACGCCGCCGATCCCTGCCCCTCCGGAGATGTGGCAGTTCTCGCCCACCTGGGCGCAGGAACCCACCGTGGCCCAGGTGTCGACCATGGTCCCCGCGCCGACACGGGCCCCCAGGTTGACGAAGCAAGGCATCAGCACCGCGCCGGGAGCGATGTAGGCGGAGCGCCGCACGACGGCGGTGGGGACGGCCCGGAACCCAGCCTTCGCGAACTCGGCGTCGCCCCAACCGGCGAACTTGGAGGGCACCTTGTCCCACCACGTGGCCCCGCCCGGCCCCCCGGGTATGGCCACCATGTCGTTCAAGCGGAACGACAGCAGCACCGCCTTCTTGACCCATTGGTGCACGACCCAGCGGCCGTCCTGTTTCGAGGCGACCCGCAGCTCGCCGCCGTCCAACGCCGTCAGCGTCGCGTCCACGGCCTCTCGCAGGGAGTCGGTCGTGGCCGGCCCGATCTCGCCGCGGCGTTCCCAGGCGTCGTCGATCCTCCGCTGGCATGCCGCGGTGTCCACGACGGCACAGTCTGGCAGACCTCCTAGGCTGGGCGACCACCGCAACCCAGGGGAGGTACGGGGATGAAGGTGCCCTTGACCGTCGGCGACTTCCTGTGGCGCGCCGAGCACGTCCACGCCGACCGGGTCGGCATCGTCGACGAACCGGATCCGCCAGGCGGCGGGCTCGGGCAGCTCACGTGGCGCCAGATCGGCGACCTGGCCAGGGCGCAGGCGGCCAAGCTCGACGAGCTGGGCATCGAGCCGGGCCAGCGGGTGGCCATGGTCTCCCAGAACTCGGCCCGCCTCTACACCTCGTTCTTCGGCGTGAGCGGGTCCGGACGCATCTTCGTGCCCATCAACTTCCGCCTCGGTCACGACGAGATCGCCTACATCGTCCAGCACTGCGGTGCCTCGATGCTGCTGGTGGACCCGTCTCTCGAGGACACCTGCAAGGACATCCCCGTCGAGCGTTTCGTGGTGATGGGCACACAGAGCGATGACGAGATGTTCGCCCACGACCGCGAGCCCCGCCCCTGGGAGCCCGACGAGGACGTCACCGCCACCATCAACTACACCTCGGGTACGACCGCCCGGCCCAAGGGTGTGCAGGAGACGCACCGGGCGCTGTGGCTCAACGCCGTCACCTTCGGCTGGCACGCCGGCGTGAACGACTGGGACAACTACCTGCACACGCTGCCCATGTTCCACTGCAACGGGTGGGGCATGACCTACGCCACGGCCGGCATGGGAGCCACCAACGTGGTGCTGCGCGAGGTGCGGGGTGACGAGATCCTGCGCCGCGTGCAGCAGCACGACATCACGCTGATGTGCGGCGCCCCCGCGGTGGTGGCGGCCATCCTGGACGCCGCGGCGACCTGGGACGGCCCCATCCCCGGGGCCGGCCGCACCCGCATGGTCGTGGCCGGAGCCCCGCCCCCTTCGACCAACATCCGGCGCATGGAGGAGGAGCTCGGCTGGGAGTTCATCCAGATCTACGGCCTCACCGAGACGGCGCCGCTGCTCACCATGAACCGCCACCGGCGCGAGTGGGGTGGGCTGACCGGTGACGACAAGGCTCGCAAGCAGGTCAGGGCCGGAGCGCCGACCATCGGTGTGCGGCTGCGCGTCAGCGACCAGGGCGAGGTCATGGCCAGGACGAACCATGTCCTGGAGGGCTACTGGGAGCAGCCCGACGCCACCGCCGAGGCCATCGTCGACGGGTGGTTCCACACCGGCGACGGGGGCTCCATCGACGACGACCACTACCTCACCATCTCGGACCGCAAGAAGGACGTGATCATCTCCGGTGGTGAGAACGTCTCGTCCATCGAGGTGGAGGACGTCATCTTCAGCCATCCGGCTGTGGCCGAGGTGGCGGTGATCGGCGTGCCCGACGAGAAGTGGGGCGAGACGGTCAAGGCCCTGGTCGTCCTGGCCCCGGGGGCCAGCGCCACCGAACAGGACATCATGGAGCACTGCCGAGAGCACATGGCCCACTTCAAGTGCCCGACCAGCGTCGAGGTGCGCGACGAGCTGGCCCGCACCGCCACGGGCAAGCTGCAGAAGTTCAAGCTGCGGGCCCCCTACTGGGAGGGTCGCGAGCGACAGGTCAACTGAGGGCCTGCCGCTTGCCTGCGGAGGTGGAGCCTCCCGCTCCGCCTGCGCTCAGACCAGCGATCGCAGCACCAGGGCGACCGCGGAGCCACTGAGGACGACGAGGACCACCCGGTCGAACACCTCCGCCGGCAGGCCGCGGGCCAGGCGCACGCCGACCGGCACCACGACGAGCACCGGGACCAGGGCCGCCAGCGACGCTGCGAGTCGCTCCCAGGTCCACAACCCGGCGACGGTCAGGCCCACCAGCTGAGCCATCCCGAGCACGGTGAAGAGCAGCGTGATGGACAGCACGAAGACCTGCCGCGGAAGGCGCAAGCCGTGCACCCAGGTGGCCAGCAGCGGACCGGAGATGCCCGTCGCCCCCTGCAG
>Ga0299914_10003078_pt1 | contig 11698 bp, 10 predicted proteins | sample RVTome_10_FD_201361 | JGI IMG/M metagenome (GOLD analysis project Ga0299914, IMG submission 201361) | Soil microbial communities from uranium-contaminated site in the Upper Colorado River Basin, Wyoming, United States - RVT153D57 (version 2) ... | reverse complement strand
CCGGCCTGCTTGATCGGCGGCCGGGCTACTATCTGACCAGGATCGCTGTGACCGCCGGGCTACTGGTTGCCGGCTGGGTGGCCTTCGTCGTGGTGGGTGACTCGTGGTGGCAGCTGGCGGTGGCCGGCTTCCTGGCATTCGTGTTCACACAGGTCGGGTTCATCGGCCACGACGCCGGGCACCGGCAGATCTTCCGGTCGCGGCGGGTGAATTACCTGCTCGGGCTGGTGCACGGCAACCTGGCGATCGGGCTGAGCTATGGCTGGTGGGTCGACAAGCACAACCGGCACCACGCACACCCCAACCAGGAAGGCAAGGACCCCGATATCGGGGTGGGCGTGGTGGCGTTCACCGCCGGGCAGGTTCGCGCGAGCCGTGGCGTGACCCGGTTGGTCGCCCGGCACCAGCGGTACCTGTTCTTTCCGTTGCTGATGCTGGAAGGGGTCCAGCTGCATGTGGCCAGCGTCCGAGCGCTTGCCGGCCGTCGGCTGCGCCACCGGGCCTGGGAGACGCTGCTGCTCGCGCTGCACGCCGGGGGCTACCTCGGCGCGGTGGTGCTGGTGCTGCCGCCGGTCAAAGCGGCGGTGTTCATCGCCGTCCAGCAGGCCTTGTTCGGTGTCTACCTCGGATGCTCGTTCGCACCCAACCACAAGGGCATGCCGATCCTCACCGAGCAGGACCAGAGCGACTTCCTTCGCCGGCAGGTGCTGACGTCCCGCAACGTAACGGGTGGCTGGTTTATCCGCTTCCTGCTCGGCGGCCTCAACTACCAGATCGAACACCACCTGTTCCCCAGCATGCCCCGGCCGAACCTGCGCCGCTGCCAGGCCCTGGTCATGGACTTCTGCCACCGGCACGGCATCGCCTACCACCAGACCACCCTGCTGCGCTCCTACGGCCTGGTGCTGGGCTATCTGCACGAGGTGGGCCGGCCGCCTCGTCCCGACACCGGCCCGGCCGGTAGCGGCGGCGCCCCGTGAATCAGGGTGCGCCGGACGGTGCGGTCGCGGGGCGCTTTCCAAAGTGAGCCGACAAGCGTACGATGGGGACATACCGGAATCGACGACATCCCGCCTTTGAGGTGCCTGCCACCCGGCCAACCCGAAGGGGATGTCATGTCTGTTCTCAACCGCGGTCGACACGCGCCTACCGAGCCGGCGCCCACCCTACCGCCGCAGGCGATGGCACCACCACCGGTGAGCGGACCACCGCCGGTGAGCGCACCCGGCCGCCCGGCCGCCCGCACCAGAACCAGTGCGGCCTGGCTGGGGGCCTGCCTGGCTGCGGCCGTGCTCGCGGTGCTCATCGTCTTCATGCTGCAGAACACCGGCAGCGTCGAGGTCAGATTCCTGTGGATGCACGGCAGCCTGGCGCTGGCCATCGCGTTGCTCATCGCCGCGGTCGGTGCGTCGCTGCTAACCATGTTGGTGGCAGCTGCTCGCATCACCCAGCTGCGCCGCCGGGTCCGCCAGCAGCGGTAACCCGCACCGCCCCCGGGGTCGACCATCGCCCCGGTCGGCGAACCCGTCGCAACCCAGCCCGTGCCGGCATGCTCGGCGGCGGGCGGAAAGGCTTGCCATGACCCCCATCGCCACCACCACCGCCAGCATCACGACCACTGCCAGCATCACGACCAGCAGCTCGCCGCCGGCGGCCTCGACCCCGCGGCTACGGCTCGAGCCCACCGGCGCCACCCGCACGCTGCTGGACGGCGGCTGGTGGCCACGCTCCACCGACCCAGCCGAGGAGCTGCCAGGTCTCGTCCTGGCCATCGACAAGGTTCATGGACCGATCACCCGACTGATCCTCAGCAGCGACGGCTGGAACCCCCGGCCACGCCGGCTGGCCGTAGCCGGACGACGCCTCCGGCTGGGCTACTTCACCAGCCAACCTGCTGATCTCCTGATCGCACGGTGCGACGACGGGGGCCGCGTTGACCTGCTGGTCGTACCCCCGCACACGCCCAGCTCGACCGCCGAAGCCGCGATGGCCGTCGCCGCCACCGCCGGCAACCGGGTCCACGCCCAGCACCTGCTCGCCGCCGTAGCCAGCACGCCAGCCACCCACGCCGACCACAAGCTGCCCGAACAGGTTTGGGAGACCGAAGGCGGTCACCTGCACACAACGGACAGCCCCTGATCGAACACCTGGACTGGTCACAGCCTTGTGGCCAGCGGGTTCGGAGTGGCTCGAGCTAAGCGAAGGTGCGACGCCGGCCGTACCACCGCAGTGAGATCTGGGTCGATGGTGTTCGCGGCCGCGGTGATCCTCGGCCTGATCCCGGGTATCCTGCTGTTCCGCGCCCAGCGCCACCTGCTGCGCTCGGTCGCGATGGGTGCCTGAAGGAGTGACCGTGATGTTCGACCTGGCCGGGTCCGCCCGGCTCCCGGTGGTGCTGGACACCGACCTGGGCACCGATGTGGACGATCTGCTGGCGCTGCTGCTGCTGGCCGGCGAGCCACGGGTGGACCTGCGGGCAGTGACCACCGTGTACGGGGATGTGGCGCTGCGGGCCCGGCTGGCCCGGCGGGTGCTGCGGCTGCTGGGGCGGGACGAGGTGCCGGTGCACGCCGGCTGCCGGCAGCCGCAGTCCGGCCGGGAGGTCTGGTGGACCGGGCTGGAGGGGCGGGGCGTGACCGGCCTGCCGGAGGAGCGGTTCAGCCCGGTCGGCGCAGTGGAGGCGCTGATCCAGGCGGCCGGCCGCGACCCGGGCCAGCTGATCGTGGTCGCGGTCGGCCCGCTGACCAACCTGGCCGAAGCACTCGACCGGAACCCCGGCTGGGCGGCCGCAGTGCGGGGCCTGGTCGTCATGGGCGGCGAGTTCGCCCGCGGGGTGCCCGAGCACAACACCCGGGCCGACGCGGTCGCGGCCCAGAAGGTCCTCTCCGCCGGCATCCCGGTCCGGTATGTCGGGCTGGACGTGACCACCACGGTCTGGTTCGACGCGGCCGATTTGGCCGAGGTCACCGCTGGCGGGGGCCGGCTGGCCGACCTGCTGGTGGCGCAGGTGCGGCAGTGGTGGGAGTACCTCGGCGAGCCCCGGTGCCACCCGCACGACCCGCTGGCCGTGCTGGCACTGCTGGAGCCCGAGCTGTTCACGCTGCGGCTCGGCCGGTGGCGGGTGGTGGACGCAGGGGAGCAGCTGGGCGCGCTGGCGCCGGCCCAGGACGGGCCGGCGATCGAGTACGCGGGTGGGGTCGAACCCGCCACCGCCCGGGCGTCGATCAGATCCCGACTGTCCACCGCGGTGGCCCGCTGAGATGCCCCCGAGGGCCAGCCAAGGAATCGACGGCCGGCAGGCGATTTCCGGTGCCGGGCGAGCCAGCCAAGGTGGTCGACACCACCACCACCACCACCACCCGGCCCGGCGCCTTGGCTTCCTTCCTGGCCGATCCGGCCGCCGGCTAACAGGTGTTCAGCGGCGAGTTGACCAGCGTGTTGTTGCGCAGGGTCAGGTTCACGCTGCACGGACTCTCGGTTACGGCGGAGTTGGTGACGGTCAGGTTCTCGAGCGTGACGTCGGCGGTGTTCGGGAACTCCGACCGGGCCGCGATCCGGATGTCGCCGGGACCGGTCACGCTGCCGCCCTGGGCGGCGATCCGGACGTTGTAGCAGTTTTCGATCAGCATCGCGTTGCCGCCGGTCTGGGCGATCGTCACCCGGTCGATCACCGCGCCGCCGCTCTCGGAGACGCAGAAGATGCCGCGCCCGCCGCCCTGCGCCCGGACCTCGCCGACGTGGATGTTGGTCGGGTAGCCGCCGCCGATCCGGCCGTTCCGGTTGGCCATCCGGAATGCCGCGTACCCGGTGCCGGTGCCGGCCCCGACCGCGTCCACCAGTCCCACCTCGGCGTTGATCGTGTCGTTCAGCAGCAGCCCGGCGAACCCGGTGTCCCGGGCCACCACGGTGCCGATGGTCAGACCGTCCACACCGTACGTCTCGACTCCGTGGTTGCTGGTGCCCTCGACGTAGACGTCGTCGATCCGGATGTTCCGGCTCCGGACGCTCCGGTCGCCGTGGTTGTCGATCCGGATCCCCAGCCCGCTGGACAGTCGCAGGTCGATCTGGCCGAGCACCACGTTGCTCACGTTCCGCATGAAGATCCCGTACAGCGGTGAGCCGGTCAGGCTCAGGTGCTGGACCTCGACGTCGGTGACCCCGCGGGCGTAGACCGGGGCCTGGTCCCCGGAGCCGGAACCGGTCACCTGGATGGTGCCACAGACGTCCAGGGTGGTGAAGCTGGGCAGCGATACCCGGCTGCCCGCGCTGATCGAGCCGGCGTCCCACACCACCACCCGCTGCTTGACGGTGCGCCCCGGGGTGAGGCTGTTCACCGCCGCCTGCATGGCGTCCCGCAGATTCCCTCCGCTGTAGACGGTGTTGCCGCCGGTGCGGGCGGTCCAGCCGCCACCGCTGGCGAACACCTCGGCGTGGAACGTGCCGGCACCGCACTCGGTCCCGCCGCCACCGCCACCGCCACCGCCACCGCCGTCCACCGGCACCAGCTGCCATTGCTGGTTGGCCGCCCCGGTCGGGTCGTACTGGGAGATCCGGGCGCCGTTGGCGGTCGACCAGCCCCACAGGTCCAGCGCCTTGCCGCTGAACCGGTTGTGGAAGCTGACCGCGCCGCCGCCGCGCTCCACCACCTGCCACTGCTGGTTGGTCCCGTTCAGGTCGGTCCACTGCCGGATCTCGGCGCCGTTGGCCGGGTTCCATTGATACACGTCCAGCGCCAGCCCGCTGTGGCGGGCCATGATCCGGTAGTAGCCGTCGCCGGCGGGCACGAACTGGAACTGCTGGTTCGGTTCGTCGTGCGGGTCCCACTGGACCGCCATCGCCCCAGGCTCGGTGGAACTCGCCTCGATGTCGATCGCCTTGCCGCTGTGCACCGAGACCAGCTGGTAGAACTGGTCGGTCTCGACCGCCGCGACCGGCGGAGCGGGGACGGCGACCAGCCAGCCGGTGGCGGCCAGGGTCGCGGTGGTGAGGACGGCGCAGCTGCGGCGCCGGAGTGGTCGGGTGCCCATTGCTGACTCCACGGTGGCGGGGGGACGGGTCGGCACGTGGCGGTTGGCTCCCGACGCCGGACATCATATGACGTCGATCTCCGTCGCGCCACCCCTACGGCCGGGATCCGCCAGTGCGGCGGCGCAGCCGGCGCCCACCACCACGTCGGCGGTCCCCGTCCGGGTCATCGCGCCCGCCCGGTTGGCTCACCCGACTGTCCGGCTGGGGTATTCATCCGGTCGTCCGGACAACTGTTGACCTGCGTCACCCGTTGCGCCCTGTCCCTGATCGGCCTACCGGTCCGGGCCGCCGGCCAGCGCCGAGGCCGCCAGCGACTGGTCGGACAGGACGCTGCTGCTGTTCCGCAGCTCGACGAAGAACGAGCACAGGTCGCCGCGGGCGTGCCGCAGCGTGTACTCCAGCCGGGCACCGCCGTCGGCCCGGGTGGTCCGGGTGGTGGCCAGCAGCGCCGCGGCCACCGGCACCCGCAGCGCCCGGGCCAGCCGGTGGTCGGCGTTGACCGCCAGGATGCTCTCCTCACCCCGGGCCGGGGCCAGCCCGTAGTGTGCCCGCAGCAGCTGGTAGAGCGAGCCGGTGAGGTCCCGGCCGGCCAGCCCCGGGCAGAGCCCGGCGGGCAGGTGCGCCCGCTCCAGCATCGCCGGCTCCCCGTCGATCAGCCGGAGCCGCTCCACCACCACCACATCACTGCCCTCCGGCACCTCCAGCTGCCGGGCCACCTCGCCGGTGGCCGGCACGACCGTCTGCTCCAGCACCTGGCTGCCGGGGGTGCGGCCGGCCCGGGTCATGGCCTCGGTGAAACCCAGCGGCCGCCGGCCCAGCCCGGCCGGCACCCGGTGCGGGGCAGTGAACGTCCCCCGTCCCTGGTGGGCCACCAGCAGCCCCTCCTGCACCAGGTCGGCGATCGCCCGGCGGGTGGTCGCCCGGCTGACCTTCGCCCAGGCCATGAGGTCCTTCTCCGGTGGCAGCCGGGTGTCCGGCGCGGTGGCCCGGATCGCCGCCCGCAGCCGTTCCCGGAGCTGGTGGTAGAGCGGAAGCCCGGACCCGGGCGCCACGGTCAGCGCTTGCTGCCAGTTGATCATCGGCCCTCCATTTGTCCGGACGACCGTATGATTCTCGCTTTGAGCCCGCCTCTGTCAAGCCCCCACCGTGCTGGCCGGTGACAACTACGTTGCCGAATTGTTATCGGCGGCAACAAACTTGTGGCCTGCTGGTACTTGCGCCCGTGAGCCCACCGGCCATACGTTGTCGGACACAACAAAACTGTGTGACCGGTCTCACCGGACCGTCGGTCTCCGGAGGCCGCTGGTCGCCCCACCCATGACTGACGCACACCGGCCCGTCACGGGCCACCATCGAAAGGACCTGTGCCATGCGCAGAGGGATCCTCCTGACCGCCCTGGCCGGGCTGCTGGCCACCGGCACCCTGGTCGCCTGTGCCGAAGAGGACGGCGACTCGCCGGGTGCCGCCACCCCGCGGATCGGCGTGATCCTGCCCGACAGCGCCAGCTCGGTCCGCTGGGAGACCGCGGACCGCCGCTTCCTGCAGGAGGCGTTCGAGGCCGCCGGGGTGGACTACGACATCCAGAATGCTCAGGGAGACCGGACCCAGTTCCAGACCATCGCCGACCAGATGATCACCAGCGGGGTCACCGTCCTGATGATCGTCAACCTGGACTCCGGCACCGGCAAGGCGGTGCTGGACACGGCCGCCTCGCAGGGCGTCGCGACGATCGACTACGACCGGCTCACGCTCGGCGGCAACGCCGCCTACTACGTCAGCTTCGACAACGTCCGGGTGGGCGAGCTGCAGGGCGAGGGCCTGGTGCAGTGCCTCACCGAGCAGGGGGTGGAGGAGCCCGTGGTCGCGTACCTCAACGGCTCCCCGACCGACAACAACGCCACCCTGTTCAAGGAGGGCTACGACTCGGTGCTCGCCCCGATGTTCGATTCGGGCGACTATGTCAAGGGTCCGGACCAGGACGTCCCGGACTGGGACAACACCCAGGCCGGGACCATCTTCGAGCAGATGATGACCGAGACCGAGAACGAGATCCACGGGGTGCTCGCAGCCAACGACGGGCTCGGCAACGCCGCGATCTCGGTGCTCAAGCGGCTCGGGCTGAACGGCACCATCCCGGTCACCGGCCAGGACGCCACCGCCGGCGGGCTGCAGAACATCCTCGCCGGGGACCAGTGCATGACCGTCTACAAGGCGATCCAGCAGGAGGCCGACGCCGCCGCCGACCTGGCGATCGCGCTGGCCAACGGGGAGCAGCCGGAGACCGGCCAGTCGGTGATCGACCCGGAGACCGGCGAGGAGGTGGCCGCGGTGCTGCTAGAGCCGCAGGCGATCTTCCGGGACAACGTCAAGGACGTGGTCGACGACGGCTTCGTCACGGTCGAGGATCTGTGCGGTGGCGAGTTCGCGGAGATGTGTGCCGAGGTCGGCATCAGCTGACCCCGCGGCCGGGTGCGCCCGGGCCGGTCGTCGCCGCCGGCCCGGGCGCCATACCCGGCCCCGACCGATCGAGGAGGCCCGTGACCACTGCCAGCCCGCCGCCGGCCAACATGCTGGAGCTGCGCGGCGTCGACAAGAGCTTCGGCCCGGTGCAGGTGCTGCGCCAGGTCGACTTCAGCGTCCCGGCCGGCGAGGTGACCGCGCTGGTCGGCGACAACGGGGCCGGGAAGTCCACACTGGTCAAGTGCGTGAGCGGGATCCATCCGGTGGACGCCGGTGAGATCTGGTTCGACGGGCGGCGGGTGGCGATCCACGGCCCGCGGGACGCGGCCGCGCTCGGGATCGAGACCGTCTATCAGGACCTGGCCCTGTGCGACAACCTGGACATCGTGGCGAACATGTTCCTCGGGCGGGAGCGCCGCCGGGGCCTGGTGCTGGACGAGGCGACGATGGAGCAGCTCGCCGCGGACACCCTGGACCGGCTGTCGGTGCGCACCGTGGCCTCGCTGCGCCAGCACGTGGCCAGCCTGTCCGGCGGCCAGCGGCAGACCGTGGCGATCGCCAAGGCGGTGCTGTGGGAGAGCCGGCTGGTGATCCTGGACGAACCGACTGCCGCGCTCGGGGTGGCTCAGACCGCCCAGGTGCTGGAGCTGGTCCGGCAGCTCGCCGACACCGGCCTCGCGGTGGTGATGATCTCGCACAACCTGAACGACGTGTTCGCGGTCGCGGACCGGATCGCCGCCCTCTACCTCGGCCGGATGGTAGCCCAGATCCGGGCCACCGAGGTCACCCAGGCCGAGGTGGTTGAGCTGATCACCGCTGGCCGCAGCGGCGAGCTGGGCCTGCCCCCCGACGACGCCACCATCCCCACCGGAGAACCCCTATGACCGCGCCCGCCACGACCAGCCCCCGGCCACCGGCCACGGTGGCCGGTCCCGCGACCGTCGGCGGGTACGCCCGCGACTACCTGTCCCGGATCCGGGGCGGCGACATGGGAGCCCTGCCGGCGGTGCTCGGCCTGCTGGCGCTGTGCACGCTGTTCTCGCTGCTGCACCCGGCGTTCCTGACGGTCGGCAACTTCGCCAACCTGTTCATCCAGGGCGCGTCGGTCACGCTGATCGCGATGGGCCTGGTGTTCGTACTGCTGGTGGGGGAGATCGATCTGTCCGCCGGGTTCGCCAGCGGGCTGTGTGCGGCGGTGCTGGCCTCGCTGCTCACCTGGCAGGGTTGGCCGTGGTATCTGGCGGTGCTGGCGGCGCTGGCCACCGGTGCGGTGATCGGGCTGGTCCTGGGCGTGCTGGTGGCCCGGGTCGGGATCCCGTCGTTCGTGGTGACCCTGGCCGGGTTCCTGGCCTTCCAGGGCGTAATGCTGATCATCATCCGGGGCGGCACCATCATCCCGGTCCGGGACGAGGTGATCGTCGCGATCATCAACCGGAACCTGCCGCCGGCGCTGGGCTGGTTGCTGGCCGCCGCCGGGGTGGCCGGGTTCGCGGCCGTCCAGCTGCGGGAGCAGCGCCGCCGGGCCGGCCGGGGGCTGGTCGCCGCCCCGGTGCAGGTGGTCCTGATCCGGATCGCGACGCTGGCCCTGATCGCGGGCCTGGCGGTGTACGTGCTCAACCTGGAACGCAGCCGGACCGTGACAGTCTCGCTCAAGGGGGTGCCGATCGTCGTACCGGTGATCGTCGTGCTGCTGGTGATCGGCACGTTCGTCCTGCACCGGACCCGGTTCGGCCGGCACCTGTACGCGGTGGGCGGGAACCGGGAGGCGGCCCGGCGGGCGGGGATCGAGGTGACCCGGGTCCGGATCGCGGCGTTCATGATCTGTTCCACGATGGCGGCGGTGGGCGGGATCGTGGCCGCCTCCCGGAGCAACTCAGTGGACGCCACCACCGGGGGCAGCGACGTGCTGCTGCTCGCGGTCGGGGCGGCGGTGATCGGCGGCACCAGCCTGTTCGGCGGCAAGGGCCGGCTGGTGAACGGTGTGATCGGCGGTGCGGTGGTGGCGGTGATCGACAACGGGATGGCCCTGATGGGATACAGCGCCGGGGTCAAGTTCGCGGTCACCGGGCTGGTCCTGCTGCTGGCAGCGGGGGTGGACGCGGTCTCCCGCAGCCGGGCGTTCGCCACCGGCACCCGCTGACCGCGGCCCAGGCGGCGGAGGCGGGACGGATGCGCGCGGGGCCGAGCCAGGAGGAGGTCCGCCGGCAGAACCTGGGCGCGTTGCTGCGGCTGGTGCACCGGCACGGCGCACTGTCCCGGGCGGAGCTGACCGCCCGGCTAGGGCTGAACCGCTCGACCATCGGGGCGTTGACCGCTGACCTGACCGCCGCCGGGCTGGTGACCGAGAAGGCGCCCCGGGAGACCGGCCGGGCCGGGCGGCCATCGCTGGTCGTGTCCCCCCGCTCGGACGCGGTCGGCGGCTACGCGCTGGCGATCGGGGTGGACCGGCTCCGGGCGGCCCGGGTCGGCCTCGGCGGGGTGGTGCTGGACCGGCGGGAGGTCGCCCGGGTGCCGGGCCAGCCGCGCGCGGAGGCGGTCAAGCTGGTGGCGTCGTTCGTGGCCGAGATGCAGGCGGCGGCGCCGGCCGGGGGGCAGTGCATCGGCTGCGGGGTGGCGGTCAGCGGGCGGAGCCGGGACGCCGACGGCACGGTCCGGCTCAGCCCGCCACTGGGCTGGGCGGAGGAGCCGCTGCGGGCGGCGCTGGTCCCGGCGCTGCCCGGCGACCTGCCGGTCAGCCTCGGCGCGACGGCCGACCTGGCCGCGCTGGCCGAGCACAGCCGCGGGGTGGCGACCGGCTGCGACAACCTGATCTACCTGTCCGGGGACGTGGGGGTCAGCGCCGGGATCATCGCCGGTGGCCGGCGGGTCACCGGGCACGGCGGGGTGACCGGGGAGGTGGGCCACATGGTGGTCCACCCGGGCGGGCACCCGTGCGGGTGCGGCTCCCGCGGCTGCTGGGAGACCGAGGTCGGCGAGGCGGCGCTGCTGCGTGCCGCCGGGCGGACCGGAGCCACCGGCCGGGAGGCGGTCCGGGCGGTGGTGGACGCGGCCGCCCGCGGCGACGCCACCGCCCGGGCGGCGGTCCGGCAGGTCGGGGACTGGCTCGGCTTCGGGGTCGGGAACCTGGTGAACATCTTCAATCCGGAGATGGTGATCTTCGGGGAGCAGCTGCGGGACATATATCTGGCGGCGGCGGCGCCACTGCGGTCCCGGCTGAACGCCATCGGACTGGCCGGCAGCCGGGCACACGTCCGGCTGCGGACCCCGTTGCTCGGCGACGAGGCGGTGCTGATCGGAGCCGCCGAGCTGGCCTTCGACGGGCTGCTGGCCGATCCGCTGGACGCGGTCGGCCGGTAGCGCGGTCGGGCTGGCAGTCGGCGGGCGGGGATCGTAGGGTAGTGCACGTCACATCCGTAGGTCCCCCCAGGCCGCAGGAGGAGCGGATGTCCTCGCGGGAGCGCCAGCAGCGGGTGGCGCGCGCCCGGCAGGCCGCCGAGCGCCAGGCCGCCGCTAAGCAGCAGCGCTGGCAACGCCTGCGCGTGATCGGCTCGGTCGCCGGGCTGCTGCTGTTGATGGCCGGGGGCTACTGGGGGGTCACCGCGGTCACCACCGACGGGGGCCTGGCGGGCGTGGGCGGCCCGCCGGTCGGGGCGGCCGGCGACCGGTGCCTGTGGATCGACTTCTTCGAGTTCCACCCGCACGCCGGCGGGGGTGGCTTCGGCGGGGAGCTTTCCGGCCAGCCGGAGCCGGAGTACGCCGGGCAGGGTGGTGAGCTGGCCGCGGTCCACCCGGAGGTGGAGTACATGGTGGACGTCGGGACCCCGCCGGGGGAGGTGCCGCGGGCTGGCCGCCAGCTGATGACGGTCGAGACCAACCTGGGTTCCGTCGAGGTGGAGATGGACCTGTCCGCCGCGCCCTGCACCGCGGCCAGCTTCTCCCATCTGGCCAGTGCGGCGTTCTTCGACGGGACCTACTGCCACCGGATGTTCCCCGGGATGCTGCAGTGTGGCGACCCGAACGCGCTGGACCCCGGCTACCGGGACCAGCCGGGGATCGGTACCGGCGGCCCGTCCTACGAGTTCCCGGACGAGAACCTGCCGGTCACGGCGGATCCGGTCTACTACCCGGCCGGGACGGTCGCGATGGCCAACACCGGGCTGCCGGACACCAACGGCAGCCAGTTCTTCTTCGTCTACCAGGATCTGGAGC
>Ga0299914_10003077_pt1 | contig 11699 bp, 15 predicted proteins | sample RVTome_10_FD_201361 | JGI IMG/M metagenome (GOLD analysis project Ga0299914, IMG submission 201361) | Soil microbial communities from uranium-contaminated site in the Upper Colorado River Basin, Wyoming, United States - RVT153D57 (version 2) ... | reverse complement strand
GCTCGGCCAGGGGAAGAACGCCGACGAGACGAAGAGCCCGAACGGTCAGGGAACGCCGGGTGCCGGCCCGCCCGCGTTCGCCGAGACCCAGGGCCCGCCGCCGCACGCCTCGGACCAGGACTCCGGCAAGGCCACTGCGAACGGCCAGGGCCAGTCCGAGAGCCCGGGCTCGGGCGGCAAGAGCGGCTCCGCGCCGAAGGCCCCGGAGACCTCGCAGGGCAAGGCCGCCAAGTCGGCCAAGTCCTCCAAGTAGCGCCTCACTGCCGCGGGCCTGCCGGGCTACACTGGGAGCCCCGCCGACGTAGCTCAGCTGGTAGAGCACTTCACTCGTAATGAAGGGGTCCCCGGTTCGAGTCCGGGCGTCGGCTTCTAGGGATTTGCAGGGATTTCTGTAATGAAACGCCGGGCCTCGGTGAGGGGCCGGGGTTCACCAGGGGTCTACGCGGTGTCGGGTGGCCGTCGTATCTGGGTCGTTTCCGGCTCGTGGGCGGAGGTCGCCGGTCGTCCGGCTTGTCACCTCCAGTCATCTGGAGTCACCGTGAGTCACTTCCAGTCCGTACTTCGGTGGCGACCGGGTCTGGCGTCTGGTCGTCCGGCCTCTCGTGCGCTTCGTCACCATATGAAGTGCTCCAGCTCCGTGGGCGTTGTGGACCTTCGTGCACCGCAAGAGGCGCCGGAGCCGGGTCGCCATCACCTCGACCTGGCGATCGGGCGGTTGCATCACAGCCCTGGTCTTTGCCGTTGAGCAGGACGAGACCGCCGCACGAGCGACGTGGGGTCGATCGTGCGCTCGGTGGACCCTCTGCGAGTTCCTCTTCTTTCGTAACGCTGCCTCGGGCTTCGCCTGAATCCGAGGTCGCTTCCGTTCCGTACTTGCCCGGTAGGGGCTAACGGGACGATAGGAGGAACCATGAGACGTCTGCTCGTGCTCGCGGCCGGCCTCGCGAGCGCCCTTGTCCTGGCGGGAGGCTCGGCCGCCCAGGCACCGCCGTGCAACGACACGGACGGCGACGGATCGCCCTCGGGATTCGAGTACGCCCAGTTCCACGTGACGGCACTCGCGCAGGAGGGCATGCTCGGCGCGGGTGGCCACATCCCCGGCACGCACCGCGGCTTCTCGCTCTGCGACCCGTCCGGACGCTAGGCACTCCGCGGTCGTGCCACCGGGCTCCCGGCGGGCGTGGCCCCGCCGGGAGCTCAGCTCACGATGTCGAGCGCTCCATCGTCGTCGATGCCGTAGAAGTTCTGGCCCGCGAACTCGATCGCGGCAAATGTGAGTGCCTGCGCGATCCCGGTCTGGTAGACGCCGCTGGATGCCTCCACGCGCACCGTGAAGGTGTGGCGCGACCCGTCGCAGATCGGCACGTAGGTGCCGGTGCCGATGGCCCGACCAGACTGCGAGACGACCAGGCTCGACTGGAGCCCGTTCGTTCCTCCGGGGGAGGCGACGCTGACGTCCAGCACGAACGCTCCTCCGCCGCTCTCGAGCCGTGCGGTGTGCGCGAGCTCGACGAGCACGGTCGGCTGAACGGGCACTACCTCCGAGTCGTCGGCGCGCAGAGTCCTGCCGCGCTTGATGACGACCGATGCGGTCACCTGCGCGTCGTCCAGCCGGAACCCGCCGCCTGCGGAGGGCACGGTGACGAAGAACAGCCGCGGCGAGCCGATGCAGGTGAGCGGGAACGATGCCTGCCCGGACGCCCCGGGCTGCGAGACGGTCATGACAGCCTCCACGACCGTCCACCGCTCCGGGCACGAGGCCCGCGCGGCGGAACTCGAACCCGCGTCCTCCCGCGTGACAGGCTGGTACGGCGCAGCCGGGGACAGCAGGCTACGACTCGGAATTGCCGACCAGAGCATGCATTTCCTCACGAGCGAACGGCTGTAACAGCTACGACCGGGCTAGCACCCGCCAGAGCCTGTGTATGCGTGTGTAGTCAGCCTGTCCCAGTGAGGCACAGAACGTGTCTCGCGCGGAGAACTGTCAGCGCGTTGGCCGCAACCCGGCCAGCGTTACTGTCACGAGACGGCGCACGGCGGCTTTCGAGGGAAGGGTGCTCGCTGCGTTGAGAGCGTTGAGGCAGTAGGCCGTGAGCTCGTCGGGGGCGACGTCGTCACGGACGGCGCCGATTCCTGCCGCCTCGCGTAGCAGATCGCTGACGAACTGGCGAAGATGTTCGTGCGCTCTGGCGACGTGCGGGCCTTGGTGCAGGAGCGCTGCGAGGTCGTTGCGTTGGTGCTCGTGGCGAATGAAGGCGTATGCCTTGAGCACGGCTTCGAGCCGCTCGCCCGCGTCGCCGGTTTCGTCTCGGAGCCGAGCGAGGTGCTCGAGGTGGCTGCCGATCTGACGCTCGTGCCAGGCGACCAGGATGGCGTCGACGTCCGGGAAGTACTTGTACAGCGTGGCGCGTCCGATGCCGGTCGCTTCGGCGATCTGGGACATCGTCACCGACCGCAGTCCGTGCTCGGCCACGAGCGAGGCTGCGGTATCGAGGGTGGCGTCGCGGACTGCGCGGCGGTGGGCCTCGATCGTCTCGTTCCAGAGCTTCGGCACAAGTTGAGTATACGTGGCGACAGGCTTAGATACATCTTGACTTGACAGAGACATATTGTATCGATAAAGATGCGAGATCGCGAGATCGGATAACGGCGTGACGCATTTGCGACATAGAGGAGAATCGACTCCGACGGTGGGATCCCGTGGTCGCCGTGCCGACGAGGAGAGCGGAAGCGGCCGGGAGCGAGCATCTGTCGGCGGCCCGCCGCGCTGGGTTGTAGCGCTCGGGATCGCTGTCGCCGTCGGAGCCGTCCTGCTGGTCTTCCTCCTGCACCTGACGGGCGTTCTCGGCCCTGGTGCCCATTAGCCGGCGAGACGTGGCGAGTAGCGTCGACGAGCAGCCGAGCCCGTCGCCCGCCCGCACGGACGGAAGCGTCGGTGAGCCGGTCGTCGTCGCCGATTCGCTGAGCAAGCGGTTCGGCGATCTCGTGGCCGTCGACGAGCTCACCTTCGCGCTCCGGGCGGGCACCGTCACCGGCTTCCTCGGCCCCAACGGTGCGGGCAAGACGACCACGCTGCGGCTGCTGCTCGGGCTCGCCCGGCCGACCGCCGGCGAGGCGCTCGTCTTCGGCCGCCGCTATTGCGAGCTCGAAGATCCTCCGCGCCGCGTCGGCGCGGTGCTCGAGTCGAACGACTTCCATCCCGGGCGCTCCGGCCGCGATCATCTCCGCATGCTGGCGCTCGCCGCGCGGATCGGCGGCGATCGCGTCGAGGAGGTGCTCGAGCTGGTCGAGCTTGAGCGCGCTGCGGGCCGTCGGGTCAAGACGTACTCGCTCGGAATGCGCCAGCGGCTCGGGCTCGCAGCCGCCCTGCTCGGCGATCCGGAGCTGCTGATTCTCGACGAGCCGGCGAACGGGCTCGACCCCGCGGGTGTGCACTGGCTGCGCCGCTTCCTGCGCGGCTTCGCCGAACGGGGCCGGACCGTGCTCGTCTCCAGCCACATCCTCGCCGAGGTCGCGCAGACGGTCGACCAGATCGTGATCATCGATCGCGGTCGGCTGCGCGTGAGCGGGACGCTGGCTGAGCTGACCGAGCGCGGGCGGACGCTCGAGCAGGTCTACCTCGAGCTGACCGGAGGAGGCGGGCTGTGAGCGGTCAGCTGCGCGCGGAGCTGCTCAAGCACCGCTCGACGTCCACCAACCCCGGGCTCTTCCTCGCCATGTTCGGTCTCGTTCTCCTCGCCGTCCTGCTGCACGGCCTCGCACTGCCCGCCGACCGGCTCGCGAGCGCCTCCGACCAGGTGCAGGTGTTTCGCTTCGGCTCGCTCCTGGGCGCGCTCTTCGCCGGCCTCGTCGGCGCGATGTCGATCACCGGCGAGATCCGCCACGGCACGATCCGGCCCACCTTCCTGTTCACGGCGCGGCGCGGCCGCGTCATCTCCGCGAAGATCGTCGCCAGCGGCCTCGTCGGGACCGTGTTCGGGCTCGCCGCCGTCGGCGTGGCCGTCGGCATCGGTAGCGCCGCGCTGGCCGCGCGCGGTATCGCGATCACGCTCCACGGCGGCGACTACACGCTCATGCCCGCCGGCGGGATCGCCGCGGCGGCGCTGTGGGCGCCGCTAGGCCTCGGACTGGGCGCGCTCCTGCGCAACCAGGTCGCAACCCTGGTCGCCATCTTCCTCTGGCTCTTCTTCATCGAGAACCTGCTGATCGACTTCGTCCCAGGGGTCGGGCGCTTTGCGCCAGGCGCTGCCGCCGCCGCGATGACCGGACTCGATGCGGAAACGCTACTCGCCCCCGCCCTCGGCGCGGCCCTGCTCGCCCTCTACGCGGCGGTAGCCGCCGCCGCGGGAACAGTCGCCACCCTCCGCCGTGATGTCCCTTGACCAGCCCACCCGCCCTCTGACGGAGCCGCGCACCAGACGCGGCCTGCGCCGCCGTCTCCTGCGCCACTACCTCCCTCTCGCGCTCGTCAGCGGCGTCGTCCTCGTCCTCTTCATGACCATTCCGCGGTTCGACGCCACCGACTACGCCCAGGCGGACATCTTCAGCGGCACGTTCCCGAAGGATCTTCCCGCGGACCGGAGGGGAGCGATGCAGCACGGCGCGGGCCAACCCCCGCAGCAGCAGCGCGGAAGCCACCCGATCCCGCAGGGGATGCTCGAGCAGATTCCCGAGCAACACCGAAGCCAGATTCCGGGTCTCAGCCCAACCTCGGAGGAGGTCGAAGACCGCTCCCTGATGCGACGGCTCACGGTCGCCACCGGGTACGTCGCACTCGCGCTCCTCGCGCTCACGCTCCTGATCGGGCCGGCGAACCTCCTGCTTCGCCGGCGGAACCCGGTCTCGAGCTATCTCCGCCGCGACGTCGGCGCGATGACGGCGGCCGCCAGCGGGGTCCACGTCGTCCTCTCGCTGAAGGTGCACGGCAGCGGCCAGATCCGCGACTTCCTCGACTTCTTCGTCGCCGAGGGCAGTGTGTTGCGCAACAGCTTCGGCCTCGGCAACTGGACCGGGCTGGCCGCGCTCGTGGTCGTTGTGGTGCTGCTCGCGCTCTCCAGCGACGCCGCGCTGCGACTGCTCAAGGCGAAGAGCTGGAAGCGGCTCCAGCGCCTCAACTACGTCTTGTTCGCCCTCGTGATCGTCCACGCCTTCTTCTACGGGGCCCTCTTGCGGGAGACATCCCCCTACACGATCCTGCTCTTGCTCAGCGCCATCGCGGTCGTCGCCGCACAGGCGACCGGCATCTGCCTGTACCGGCGCAGGTACTCGCGGCGAACGGCCGCGGCGTCAGCGGCACTCAGCGGGCGCCAGCCGTGAAGACGATCCGCCCTGCGTCCAGAAGGAGGATGAGCAAGCTCGCGCTCCTACTGCTTACGGCAGCCGCGCTCGCCATCGCCGGCTGTGGAGGCGGCGATGGCGACGAAGAGCCTCGCGAGCGCGTCGACGCTCCACGCGAAACAACACGCAACACGACGAGCGCACCGGACTCATTGCCGCCGGAGTTCGTCAAGTGCATGGCCGACCGCGGGTACGAGATCGAGTCGGCCGCCGACACCCATTCGGCGCCCCCAGAGGTCGTTCAAACCTGTTTCGAGGCGGTCCACCAAGGCGAAGCGCCCTGAGCTGTGGCTGAGACAGGATGGAGCCGTAAGCCTGGGCTCGACCGACCCGACCAGTACGGGGACCCTGCGGTCATTGCCGAGCCTGTCCGTGGCTTCGCGCGCGCAAGCGCGGGCGCGTGCGGGTGGCTTCTAGGTCAGCCTTGAGGGGTGTAGCCGTGGAGCACGTCAGGGTCCATGTCGGCCCCGTTGGGCCACACGATCGTTCCGAGCTCCTCGTCCACGCGGACCTGCCGGAATAGCTGTCGATCGCGGCGCAGCGGCTCGAAAACGGGCCCCCACAACTCGCCTTCGAGGTCGATCTCGCGCACAACCCGATCGTCGAAACCGGGGCGGAGGATGAAACCCTCAAGCGGCTCGACCGAGCGGATTCGCGCCGTACGCGTGCGAGTGCTCATGGCAATGGCTCAATCGTATCGAGCGGTTGGCGAGCTTCCGCTTTCGCCCAGTTCGCTTCGAGCTCGGCGCGATGCATCCCGGCCCACTCCTGCACGAGTCTCAACGCCCGAGCCGGCAGCTCTCCGGCCAGCGGCTCGAGGGTCTCGATCACGATCTGCGCTTCGTACTCAGCGTAGATGGCGTGGAAGTGCGGCCGGTGATGATCGCGTTCACCAGAGGTCTACGCGGTTGTCATCTCCAGTCACCGTGAGTCATCTCCTGTCGCGGAGATCCGGCGTGGGGACTGACCTGAGGTGACTCCTGGTGACTTGTGGTGACAGCGGCCCCTAACTCGTAATGAAGGGGTCCCCGGTTCGAGTCCGGGCGTCGGCTTCGCCCAGGGAAGGACAAGTCCCTGCTCAAGGGCCTTCTCGATCACCGGTGCGCATGACACGTGCGGTCACTGGAGGACGCATCTGGACGCAACGGCGGGTTCAGCGCGGGTTCATGGTCGGTGGTCTTGATGGCGTGCACGGGCAGCCGGGTTGACTGACCAGGCGGAGGCATCGTTCGGCGGTCGAGCGGTTGATACGTGCATTGGGGCGGAGCGACGGGACTCGAACCCTCACCTCTGGCGTGATAGGCCGGTTCGAGGATCGCGACGGTTGGCAAGGATTGCCGCGCGCAAAGTAGCGTCCCCGTTTCGTGGTGTTCGAGCGCGATGAGGTGAGTTCCGTCGCGGGCTCGCTGCTCCTCGGTGAAGCGAGCGAGACGGCTACGGCGGGCCCGCAGGGCCCGCCGTAGCTGACCACCGCGTCATCCTCGCGAAGTCCGGTCAAAGACAAGCGAGGAGGAGCACGGTGGTCGAGCCCGGGTCCGCCACCGAGGTGCCGCCGAACTTCATTACGACGATGCTCGCGCCCATCCGCGTCTCGGTCGATTCGAGCTCGGGCAGGGTCTCGTAGGCGGTCTCGACCATGCGTCGATTGTACGGATGGCCCAGGTGTTCTAAGCGGCCGCGCTCAGCTCGGCCGACGCGAGCAGCTCGTCGAGAGCGGGATTGTCGATCTCCACCGCAAGGCAGCGGGCCGCTTCGAAGGCGCCCGGCTCTCCGAGGCGGGCTCGGTAGACCATTGCGTGCACGAGGAGCTCGTGCATCCCCGTGCGGGCGGTGATCGCTTCGAGCTCGTCGATCCACAGCCCGCTGGCTTCGGCTCCGTAATCGAGGGCGACCGCGCAGAGCGCGTCGAGAGCGTATGCCTCGATCCACAGGTACGTGTCGGGCAACCGGCGACAGAGCTTGGGCGCGTCGGCGAGGAGCTCGAACGCCCGTGTCAGGTCGCTTCGCTCGGCTGCGACGAGCCCGAGGCCCCGGGCGGCGATGCTCTCCCAGCACGGGTCGCCCACCTCGCAACCGAGCGCGAAGGCATGCTCGAAGCGGCTTTCCGCCGTATCGACGTCACCGAGGCGAAGGTCGACCTCGGCTCGCAACGCCTCCGGCCAGGACAGGAATGCGGTCCAGCCGTGCATCTGCACGTTCTCGATCGCGTCGTCGAGCACCTCCTGCGCCTCCTCGAGCTCGTCCCTCATCAGGTGGAGCCGGCCGAGCATCGACCGGGCGTAGTCCCCAGCCTGCACGGATTTCGTTCGACCCGACCGTTCGATTGCGGACTGCAGGAGCTCGGCCGCCGCGGGATAGTCGCCCACGTCGCTCCGGATGGCTCCGAGCATCGCGTCGACCCACGCAAGCTCCTCGTCGCTGCCGCGCCCCAGCCTGGCCGCCCGAGCCAGTGATCGCTCCGCGCGGTCGTAGCGGGCTCGAAGAAGCTGGACCCAGCCGGCGTCTCGCCACCCCGTAGCGGCCAGCCCACGTTCGCCCACGCTCTCGGCGAGAGTGCTGCCTTCCTGCAGCGCTACGGCTCCTTCCTCGTCTGTTCCTCGCGCGGAGTGGACGAGGGCGCTGCCGAGGCCGATCAGCGACCTGGCGAGAAGGTCCGGCTCATGCACCGTGCGCGCCGACGCGACCGCGCCCCGCAGCCGGTCGAGCCCGGCCTCCACCGCTCCGGCAGCGAGGGCTGCCTCGCCGGCCTCGACCTGGGCCTGCAACGCCGCCCGCCCGGAGACCCGCGTGCCCAACGGCGGACGGGGAGCCGCCGCGGCCGCCAGGAGCGCCGGGCTGGGGTCGATGCCGAGCTCGCGCTGGAAGAGCTCCGTGCATGCAGCCACCTGCCGCGCTGCGCCCTCATGGTCGCCGGCGGTGCGCAGGCAGCGCACCAGGAGGACGTGCGAGTTCTCGTCGTAGGCGTTGAGACGGACGAGCTGAGAAGCGTGATCGGTCGCCGAGCGCACGTCCCCACGGGCGAGCAGGGCGAGTGCGGCTTCGTGGAGGACGGAAGCCGTCGTGCCGGTGACGTGTCGGCGCTCGTTCTCGAGCCACATCTCGAAGCCGGGGCTCGACCGGAACGCCATGCCGTCGAGCAGGTCGTGACCGAGGCCCGGCAGGGTGGTCGCTTCCAGCCACGAGCCCTTGCGGAGGATCTCGACGTCGACGAACGCTGTCGCCCCCAGCGCCAGTTGGACGGGATTGCCGCCGACCTCGGCGTGCGGGCCGAGCTGGCGGCGGAGGGCCGAGAGCGCCGAGCGGAGCGCGCCGAGTGGATCGTCGGCCTCCGGGAACAGCAGGCCTGAGAGCCGCTCGCGGGACGAGGGAACCTCGGTGCGCACGAGGTAGGTGAGCAGGCCCCAGTGCTTGCGTCCGGCCGGCGCCTCGACCTCGATCCCTCCTCGCTGGACCGTGGGCGTGCCGAGAAGATGGATCCTCAAGTCCGCCCTCGCCTCGACGGCCGGATTCCTCACACGTTTGCTCACACGCCGCATTGCAAGCCTCTAATCATCCCAGTTGACCTGGGGGAGACAACTAGACGGAGGTAGCGGAGATGAGAAGGATGCTGCGGCACACCCGGCTCGCGCCCGTCCTCGGACTGGCGCTTCTGACCGCGGTCGTCGTGGTCGGCGTGGCGATCGCGACGCCGTCCTCGGGAGTGACGGCCGAGACCTACCGCGGGAACGTCCAGGGGCAGCTGAAGCTGTTCACGCGCTTCGAGCCCGGCGTCAGCGCGAGGATCAAGACGAAGGGCGCGTTCGAGATCGTTTACCAGAAGATCGTGGCGGCGCCAGGTTCCACGTTCGGCTGGCACACCCACCCCGGCGAGAACGTGAACGTCGTTGGCCAGGGAACGCTCAGCCTCTATCACGCCAAGGACTGCACGAAGGAGATCAACTACGCCACGGGGAGCGGCTTCACCACGTCTCCCGACGAGGTGCATCTGGCTCGCAACGAAGGGACGGAGACGCTGATCATCCACGCGACCTACCTCGTCCCGAAGAAGACGCCGGCGCTACCGCTGCGGATCGACAACCCCTCTCCGGGGCCGGAGTGCCCGCTGTAGGACGACCCGCCTCGCAGGGCGCCGGGCGGTCCGGCGCCCTGCCGGCTTCCTAGGGGAAGAGGGCTTCGCCCGTCTCCGCGTCGACGACCTCGATGGCGCCGGTCGGGCAGTAGCTCGCCTTTACGATCAGCTCCTGCGGCGCGCCGGCCGGATCGACCACCACGGACTGGCGGTTCTCGGTGTGCTGGAACACCCCGGGCGCCAGGCCGACGCACTGGGCGGCCCCCATGCAGAGAGCGCGGGGGGGCCACGCCGACCCTGAGCACGCCCGGCTCCGGGGTCGCGGGACCGGTACTTGGCCGCGGAGTTTCTCGAGGGCAAGGAACGGCTCAAGATCAAGAGCGAGGCTTCCGACGTGGTCGTCCAGCAGATCACGGTCGCGCCGGGCGGGCACACGGGCTGGCACAGCCATCACGGGCCGTCGCCGTCCTCGTCACCGCCGGCGAGCTGACCGTGTACATGGCGGACGACAGGAAAGTGCAGGCCGCACACCTACTGCGGATCTCGAGCGGGGAAAATGGTGAGCCCGGCGCGCCGGCGTGATGCCGTCCGCTATCTGCTCCGTCGCTTTCCGGTTGTCCGGCCCCCTCTATCTGGCCCAGGACGTCTGCGGTCCTCACCCGCTTCGAGAGGAGCTGGCCCGGCCTCGACGGACCGCGCTTCCTCGGTCTTGATGTCGCTCCCGTGATCCGACCTGCTCTCGGACAGTGTCGCGGGTACGAAACGGGTATGTGAGCTAGGGCACGGGCGGGCACGCGCGTCCACTCGAGGTCAGCGTGAAGGCGCCGATTTGCAGCGAGAACGTGCCCGCGCGTGGACGCGCATCCCTCACTCGTCGTTCTCTCGTAATGAAGGGGTCCCCGGTTCGAGTCCGGGCGTCGGCTTGCAAACTTCCTGCAAATAGGCCATTTGCGTTGTCTTCAACGGCGACGCAGTGGCCGCCGCGGGTACATGAGCTCAAGATCCGTCCGAGTCGGCCGCCACCCTCGGCTCCGCTGGTTTCGGTCGAGGCGCCCTCGATCTGCGCCGAGTAAGAAGCCCGAGCCACGTGGGTCAGCTTGAACGCTTGACACCGTTTGCAGCACGTCGACCAGAGCCCGGGAGCTGAGTGGTGGACGATCGTCAAGTTGAGCTGACGCCAAGCTGAGAGGCAACGCGCCGCGCCTCAGTGAGGCGCGGCGCGTTGGCGGTCTGTTAGGCGCCGTGCAAGGCGTCGCGCAGGATCGAGATCGCCTGGGCGACTGCGGCGCGCGTGGCGCGTGTGTTGCTGAGCGGGTTCAGCATCATGAAGTCGTGCGTGATGCCGTCGTAGCGGACCGTCGTGACCTCGACTCCTGCCGCCCGGAGGCGAGCCGCGTAGGCCTCGCCCTCGTCGCGGAGCACGTCGGCCTCGTCGACGATCACGAACGCCGGCGGTAGGCCGGCGAGCTGCTCGTCGCTCGCACGCAGCGGTGAGGCGTATGGCTCCGAGCGTCGGTCGACGTCGGGCAGCTAGGCGTCCCAGAACCACGCCATCCCTTTCGCGGTCAGGAAGTAGCCCTCGGCGAACTGCACCCGCCGACCGACTCCCCCGGCGACCGCCATGCGGTCTGGGTCGAGCCCGTTACCGGACCCGTTGCGGACGATCCACTGTGCCGTCGCGTAGCCCTGCTCGATCGCGACGGGGTAGTGCGCCTCCGGCGAGCGGTCGTATTCGACGAACACGACGGCGGCGCCGGTGCCGACGGCGAGCTCGCGGACGAGCCGGTCATGCGTGTCGGCGTTCCCGAGTACCCAGCCGCCGCCGTGCATCTAGAGGATCGCCGGCAGCGTCCCCGTGACGTCTGGCGGCGTCACGATGCGCACGCGCACGTCGCCCACCTCGGCGGGGACGGTAATCCAGCAGTCCTCGACCGGCAGCCGAAGGGCCAGCATGGGCGCTGGGGAACCGTGCGTGACCCGGGACCGTTCGGTTCGGCGCGGGAGAACCCAATCCGGGCGTGGAAAGTGGCAGGTGTACCCGTTCGGATACCGCTCGAGATAGTCCTAATGCTCAGGCTCAGCCTCCCAGGACGGCGCCCGGGCCGCCCGCTCGTTCCAGCAGGCGGTTGGCGAACTGCGGCAGGCGATGTAGATTCGCCGCGTGCCGCTCTTCTCCCACGACACGAAGGCGGATGCGCTCGGCCTCTGCCCCTTCTTTGCGGGCCTCTCGCGCGGTGAGCTCCACGAGCTGGCCAAGAGGACCGAGGACCTCGAGGTCGAGGCGGGCAAGGTC
>Ga0299914_10003074_pt1 | contig 11704 bp, 11 predicted proteins | sample RVTome_10_FD_201361 | JGI IMG/M metagenome (GOLD analysis project Ga0299914, IMG submission 201361) | Soil microbial communities from uranium-contaminated site in the Upper Colorado River Basin, Wyoming, United States - RVT153D57 (version 2) ... | reverse complement strand
AGGGGTGGGCGGGGCTCCGCGGGCCGGGTACGCTGGCGTCGTCAGGAGGGCCGGAGAAACACACGAACGCGGGAACGCTCGTGGCGTCGGCTTCCGGACCTCTTGACGGCCCTACCTGTCAGGGTTCGGGCGGAGGCGGGGATCGGGCGCGGGAGAGCCGAGCTCGGTTCCCGCCTCGCCACCAGAGGTTCCATCGCGCCGACCTCCTTCCGGCCGCACGCGAGCTAACGGGCCGTGGATCGCCCCGACCACGGCCCTTTTTTTGTCGTTCCGCCGGGCGGCTGCTAGTCGCCTCCGCGGCCGGCGAGGAGGTCGAACGCCTGGTCGATCTCCTGGTGGCTGCCGACCAGCACCAGGTCGTCGCCGGTCTCGAGGGCCGTGTCCGCGGCGGGGTTGGGGGTGGACCTCTCGCCCCGGACGACCGCGAGCACGGTGGCGCCGGTCCGGCGGCGCAGGTCCAGCTCCCGCAGCGAGCGGCCGGCGACCGGGCTGCCGGGCTCGATCCGGAAGATGTCGGTGGTGCCGGCCTCCAGGGCGTCGAGGACCGCCTCGGAGACCCCGGAATCGAAGGTCCGCGAGCGCAGCATCCGGTAGCCCTCGCCGCGCAGCAGGCGGGTCTGGGCGCGGACCACGTTGCGCGGCACGTGGTAGCGCTCGAGGACGCGGGTGAAGATCTCGATCGCGGTCTCGAACTCCTCGGCGACCACGTCGTCCGCCCCGAGCGCGCGCAGGGCCTCGATCTCGTGGATGCGCCGGGTCCGGACCAGGATCTCGACCGCCGGGTTGAGGCCGCGCGCGAGGTGCACGCTCCGGGCGAGCGCCCGCAGGTCGGAGATGACGAAGACCACCATCCGGGCCGCCTCGAGGCCGGCGGCGTGGAGGATCTCGCGGCGGGAGGCGTCGCCGAAGAGGATCGGCTCGCCGTCGCGGCGGGCCTGGCGCACCGTGGCGGAGTTGAGCTCGAGGACCACGTAGCGGATGTGAGCCTCCTTCAGGACCCTCGCGAGCAGCCGCCCGCTCACCCCGAAGCCGACCACGATCACGTGGTCGCGCGGCCTGGCGAGCGCCCCGGGGGCGGCCGTTTCCTCCCCGCCTGGCGGCACCGCCTTCGACCGGCTGCGGTTCCAGGCGTCGGCGACCGCCGGCGCCCCGGCGACCAGCAGCGGGGTCGCGAGCATGGTGAGGACCGCGGCCGAGAGCAGGATCTGGTAAGGCTCGCCGACCAGCAGGCCGTTGCGCCGGCCGACCTCCATCAGGACGAAGGAGAACTCCCCCACCTGGGCGAGCCCCAGGGCGGTCAGGATGCGCGTCCGCGACGGCAGGCCGAGGGCGGCCACGGCGGTGCCCGTGACCAGCGCCTTGCCGACGACGACGGTGGCGGCGAGCCCGAGGACCGCCGGCAGGTGCACGGCCGCGATCCGCAGATCGACCAGCATCCCGATCGAGATGAAGAACAGGCTCGCGAAGAGCTCCCGGAATGGCGCCACGTCGGCCACCACCTGGTGGCTGTACTCGGTCTCCGAGACGATCAGCCCGGCGAGGAAGGCGCCCAGGGCGAGGGAGAAGCCCAGCGAGTGGGTGAGCCAGGCGAGGGCGAGGCAGGCGAGGAGCGAGGCGAGGACGAAGGTCTCGCGGACCCGGGTGCCGGCGATCCGGTCGAACAGCTTCGGCACCAGGTAGCGGGCCGAGCCGACCACCGCCGCGACGCCGGCGAGCGCCCCGCCGAAGCGCAGGACGAGCTGGCCCGGGGACGCCGCTGCGGTGCCCGCGAGCACCGGGGTCAGCACGATCATCGGGACGATCAGGAAGTCCTGGAACAGGAGGATCCCGAGGCTCGCGCGGCCGTGGGGAGCCTCGATCTCGCGCCGGTCGTCGTAGAGCTTGAGGACGATGGCGGTGCTCGACAGGGCGATCGCGAAGCCGAGGAACGCCGCGCGGTTCGGCCCGATGCCGAAGGCGAAGGCGCCGGCGGCCACGAGGGCGATGGTCAGGCCCGCCTGCACGCCGCCGCCGAGGAAGAACGACCGCCGGAGCTCCCGGAGCTGCGCCAGCGAGAGCTCGAGGCCGATCGCGAAGAGCAGGAGCACGACGCCGATCTCGGCGAAGACCTCCACCTGCTCGACGTCCGAGACCCAGCCCAGCCCCGACGGGCCGATCAGCATCCCGGTCACGAGCAGGGCGACGAGCGGCGGCAGCCGCAGGCGCGAGGCGACCAGCAGCACGGCCACCGCGCTCCCGAGCAGGATCACCGTCTGCGCCAGGAAGTGCTCGAGCTCCACGGGCGCCATTCTAGAGGGCGGGGCGCCCTTGATCCTCGGCGGCGGTTTCGGGCACGATGGGCGCCCCGAGACCCGGAGGCCCGAGAGCGATGATCGACGCCATCCTGCGCGCGACCGAGCTGCCCAACATCCACCCGGCGCTGGTGCACTTCCCCGTGGCGCTGTTGCCGGTGGCGATCGGCTTCGACCTGGTCGGCTGGCTCCGGGCGCTCTGGCGGCGGAGCGAGGCCGAGGGCTCGACCGTCGCCCTCTACGTCCTCGCTGCGCTCACCGCCTGGGCAGCGGTCTGGGCCGGGGAGGAGGCCGAGGAGTCGCTCACGCTCACCGGGCCGGTCCACGACCTGGTCCACGAGCACGAGGAGTGGGCCGAGCGCTTCCTCTACACCGTGGCGGTGGTGGCCCTCGCCCGGGTGGCGGTCGCCTGGTGGGGCCGCCGTGGGCGGCCGGTCTCTCGCGGGGTCCTCCTCGCGGCCCGCGCCGCGGTCCTGGTGGGCGCCCTGGTCGCCCTCCGCCTCCTGGCCGGCACCGCCGACCGCGGCGGCGGCCTGGTCTTCCGCGCCGGGGTGGCGGTGATGGCGGTCCCGGCGGAGGAGCCGCCGCCGGCGCCTGCCTCCGCCGAGGAGGCCCGAGACGAGCATCACTGATCGCTCGGGCGTCGCTTGCTAGACTCGCCGGCATCATGCTTCGAGACCCCATTCCTCCGGCCGCCTCGCTGTCGCTCGTCCTCGCCCTCCCCCTCCTGAGCGCCGCGCTCCTCGCGGCCGTACCGGCCGGGGCGGACACCCTGATCGTGGGTAACAAGGCCGAGGCCACGGTGTCGCTGATCGACCTGGGGTCGGGAGAGGTCGTGGCGACGCTGCCGACCGGAGTCGGGCCGCACGAGGTGGCGGTCTCGCCGGACGGGCGGCTGGCCGCGGTGGCCGACTACGGGACCGGGCCGGCGCCGGGGTCGACGCTGACGGTGATCGACGTGGCGGGGGGTCGCGTGCTGAAGACGATCGCGCTCGGGGAGTACCAGCGGCCGCACGGGCTGGCCTGGTTCGGGGCGGACCGGCTGCTGGTGACCGTCGAGGCCCAGAAGGCGGTGATCGAGGTCGACCCCGGGGCGGGGGCGGTGCGGCGGGCGGTCGAGACCGCTCAGGAGGTGTCGCACATGGTGGCGGTGGTGCCGGGCGGGTCGCGGGCGTTCGTCGCCAACATCGGCTCGGGGACGGTCACGGCGATCGATCTCGAGGCCGGGAAGAAGCTGGCCGACGTGGCGACCGGGGAAGGCGCCGAGGGAGTCGCGGTCGGGGTGGACGGGAAGCGGGTCTGGGTGACCAACCGGGAGGCCGGCACGGTGAGCGTCGTGGGCGCGGAGTCGCTGGCGGTGGTGGCGACGGTCGAGGTGGGGGCGTTTCCGATCCGGGCCGAGGTGACGCCCGACGGGCGGTGGGTGCTGGTGTCGAACGCGCGCTCGGGGACGATCTCGGTGATCGACGCGGAGGCGGCCGAGGTCGCCCGGACGATCGAGCTCGGGGTCGAGGGGTCGGATTCGGAGGGGCGCCTGCTCCAGTTCGGGGAGGGCAGCCCGGTGCCGATCGGCATCGAGATCGCCCCGGACGGGAAGCGGGCCTACGTGGCGGCCGCCAACGCCGACGCGGTGGCGGTGATCGACCTCGAGAGCTGGAAGGTGGTGGCGACCCTCGCCACCGGGCGCGAGCCGGACGGCATGGGGTACTCGACGGTCGAAGTGGCGGCCGCCTCCGAGCGCTAGGCCGTCTCGGGCGGCGCGCCGCTACGGCTCGACCTCCAGCAGGCGGATCTCGAGCTTTCCGACCAGCGGCAGCAGGCGGTCGAGCTCGCTGCCGGCCTCCGGGCCGGCGAGGTCCGAGGTCGCCAGGGCGATGTGGGTGGCGTCGAAGCCGCCGGGGAGGGTGGCGTCCAGGTCCAGCCAGCGGCCGTCCGCCCACGCCTGCACCCACATGTGGTAGCCGAAGACCCCCTCGGCGCCGGCGAACTCCTCCAGGTAGACCAGGCCGGTCACCACCCGCGAGGGGAGACCGGCCGCCCGCAGCAGCGCCGCCAGGAGCACGCTGTGCTCGGTGCAATCGCCGCTCCGCTCGCGGGCGACCTCGGAGGCGGTGGCGAAGCCGGTGTCGAGGTCCTTCCTCGCCACGTGCGCCCGGACGAGCTCGGTCAGCCGCGCCGCCTGCTCGGCGGCCGGGAGCGCTTCCTCGTTCGCGGTACGGTCCTCGGGCGAGGCCCCCGCCCTCTCGCCGCGCGGCGCCGGATCGGCGTCGGCGGGGCGGCGAGCTCCGGGCAGGACCTCGGCCAGGAGGCGCCGGATCTCCGGGTCGTCGTGATCGAGGTAGGCGCTCGGCGCGAGGTACGACGCGAAGGCGCCGGCGCCGTCCCGGTCCGGCGGCGGCAGGCGCCCCGCGGCCGCCGCGCCGCTCGCTCGCCGGCCGCGGGGCCGGGTCTCGACCGCGACCCGCAGCCGATCCCCGCGGCGCTCCACCCGCTGGCCGCCGGCCGCCGGCAGGTCGGGCAGCTCGCCGCCGCCGGCCAGGGTGAGCTCGTAGACCGCCCGGGTGATCCGCCGCGGGCTCGGGAGGGGGCGGTCGGGTCGGAGGAGGGTGGGCAGCAGGACGTCGGGGCCGGGGCCGGAGGCGGCGAGGGCGGTCTCTCGGTCGCTCCGCCGCAGCGTCGCCTCGAGGCCGAGGATCTCGGTCGTGCTCCGGATCAGCTCGCCGGCGGCGTCCAGCTCGACGATCGACTCCGTCCCCGGCGCGCTCGACAGCTCCTCCCGCCAGAGCGCGGCGGCCTCGCCTCCGGCGCCCGCCGGCGAGGGCGCGTCCTCCTCCAGCCGGGTGCGGGTGACGGTGATCGGCTCCAGGCCCTCGATCGGGTCGATCGTCCGCACCCGGTAGGCGGCGTCGCCCGCCCGGTGGTGGCGCCGCACCGCGCGGCGGGCCTCGCCGGGGGTGAGCCACTCGCCCGCCGGCAGCGGCAGCGCCTCCTCCCGAACGCGCCCGGCCTGTAACGTCTCGGCCTCCACCCGGTCGGCAAGGAACCGGTAGGTGGTCTCGATCGGGTCGCTCCCGAGCGAGCGCCGGAGCCGGAGCGAGACCGGCTCGCCGGCTTCCGTCTCGACGAACCGGCCGCTCATGGCGATCTCCAGCACCGAGTCGGCGCGAGCGAGGCGCAGGGACACCTCGGCCTCGGTCACGATCTCCCCGCCGTCGCTCCACCAGCGCTCGACGGCCCAGCCGGCGCTCCGGCCCCCGAGCTCGAGGAGGTACCAGCGCTCCTCGGCCGCGGGCTCCGGAGACGCCGCCGCCGCCCCGGCGGCCAGGAGTAGGGAGAGGAGACCTCCGAGGAGGGGGGGCTTGCCAGCTTGCAAACGTCTCATGGTAAGCTTGAATGCACGGGCAGGGCAACCGTCGTCAGGACTCTAGCAAGCCACGGCTTGGACAGCGGTCCACGGCGGCCGAGCGAGTCTTCGAGAAAGTCCGTATAATAGGATTCGCTCGTCAGAGGACCGACGGCCCGACGAAGGCCGCCGGGCGAGGGGGTCACCACGCTCCCCTCCAGGTCGCCGGGAACCGGCCCGCGAGGGCTCCTGGAGGTCGCCGGCACGCCACCCGACCAACGATGATTTGGGGGTGGGTGCCCGAGGGACCGGGCGATCGAGGACTGCAGCGAATTGACATGCCGCCAACCGGCCCGCCCGTGAGCCCGCCCTCCATCGTGGAGGCCGGGACGCCGGCGAGGACGCGGCGGTGACACGAGAGGTTCTCTCAGACTGGAGGAAGCACATGAAGGCACGTTCCGAAGGCGCCGCCGACACCGGCGACATCCGCTCCATCCTGGAAGGCTCCCCGGATCTCGACACCGCGGCCGAGCTGCTCAACCTGGCCGGCAACTCCACGCGGCTCAAGCTGCTCTACCTGCTCGAGAACGCCAAGGAGATGTGCGTGTGTGACCTGGCGGAGATGCTCGGCGTCTCGGTGTCCGCGGTCTCCCAGCACCTGGCGAAGCTCCGGGCCTACCAGCTCGTGGCGCCGCGCCGGGACGCGCAGACCATCTACTACCGGCTGACGGAGCACAAGTTCAACGACAAGCTGCGCCAGAACTTCTTCCACTGATCGGCCGCGTCTCCCATAGCTCCATCTAGCGTTTCGACGGCGGCGGACCGCGGTCCGCCGCCGTCTTCGTCTCCGGCGCCCCCCCGCTGCCGTTGCCATCCCCTCCTCCTGTACAATACGGCTCCCAAACCGCCGACCGGCCGGGACGAAATCGTCCTGCGATCGATCCGCGGCTTGAGTCCGTCGATCCGTCTGCCGATCCGATGACCGTCAGGGAGGAGCCGTGAGCATCCAGCACCCGCGCCCGAAGTTCACCTACCTCGGCCACGCCACGGTGCTGGGCGAGCTGCCCGGAGGGGAGGTCGTGCTCATCGACCCCTGGGTGGCCAACAACCCGGCGTGCCCCGAGGACGCCAAGGAGCTCGAGCGCGTCGACGCGGTGCTCGTGACCCACGCCCACTTCGACCACATCGGCGACGCCCTGGAGATCTGCCGCCGCCACCGGCCGTCGAAGGTGGTGGCCAACTTCGAGATTTGCCACTGGCTCGAGGGCAAGGGCGTCGAGAACTGCTCGGCCATGAACCTCGGCGGCTCCCAGGAAGTGCTGGGGTGCAAGGTCTCGATGGTGCGGGCGGACCACTCCTGCGGCCTCCTGGACGACGGCGAGATCCGCTACGGCGGGACGGCGGCCGGCTACGTGGTGCGGCTGCCCGAGGGCTACACCTTCTACCACGCGGGCGACACCGCCCTGTTCTCCGACATGCAGCTCATCGCCGAGGTCTACCGACCGGAGCTCGCGTTCCTGCCGATCGGAGACCTCTTCACCATGGACCCGCCGCAGGCCGCCCGGGCCTGCCGGCTGCTCGGGGTGCGGGAGGTGGTGCCGGTCCACTGGGGCACCTTCCCGCCCCTGACCGGTACCCCCGAGCAGCTCGAGAGGGAGTGCGGGGACCTGGGGATCAACTGCCAGGTGGTCACGCTGAAGCCGGGTGAGAGCCACTGACGAAAGGAGCCGAACGATCGCCCCCTTGAATCCTAGGAAGAACGAACCGCGGATCAACAACCAGATCCGCAAGAGCCCGGTCCGACTGATCGACGAGGACGGCGCCCAGCTCGGCATCGTGCCCGTCGAAGACGCGCGGGAGCGGGCGCGGGACAAGGGCCTGGATCTGGTGGAGGTCGGGCCCAACGCCGATCCGCCGGTCTGCCGGATCCTCGACTGGGGCAAGCTCCGCTACGAGAAGCAGAAGAAGGAGCGCGAGGCCAAGAAGAAGACCCAGACGGTCGAGGTCAAGGAGGTCAAGTACCGCCCGACGATCGACGAGCACGACCGGGACCGCAAGACCGATCGGGCGCGGAAGTTCCTCGATCAGGGCAACAAGGTCAAGGTCACGGTCTTCTTCCGCTACCGCCAGCTCCGCCGCCCGCAGCTCGGGCAGGAGATCCTGGACCACGTCGAGCAGGCGCTGTCCGACGTGGCCAACACCGAGCACCGCACCCGGGGGCTCGAAGGCCGCCAGATGACCATGATCCTGGCGCCCAAGGCGCAGAGGAAGGAGAAGGAGAAGAAGGAGCCGGCGGCGAAGGAGCCCGAGGCAAAGGAGCCCGAGGCAAAGGAGCCCGAGGCAAAGGAGCCCGAGGCGAAGGAGCCTGGGGCGGAGGAGCCGGCGAAGGAGCCCGAGGCGCAGCAGGAGCAGGAAGCCTCCTGAGCCGCCTACCGCACCTCCACCAGACCGCGCATCAGCACCGGGTGCAGCGAGCAGAGGTACTCGTGGGTCCCGGGGGTCGCGGGCACCCGGAGCTCCGAGGCCGCCGCCCCGCCCCGCTCGATCAGCGGCGTCGCGAGCCCCAGCCCCTCCGCCACGACGTCGTGGGCCATCCCCGGGTCCTCGTTGACCAGGACGATCCGGACCCGCTCGCCCGCGGCGAAGCGCAGGGTCGGAGTTGGGACGTCGCTCCCCGGCAGGAAGAAGGCCATGTCCCGGGCGACCAGTCGTACCACCCGCGCCTCGGGGGCGGCCTCGAACCCGACCCCGGCGGCCAGCAGGGCGAGGGCGGTCGCGAGGAACGCGGCCCCGGCGGTCAGGATCGTGGTCTTGGCGATGCGGCGATTCGACATGGTGCGGTCTCCGGTTTCGAGTCCTCTAAATCTTATCCAATCATCATGCCAGTGGCGTACATGATGGCGAGCCCGGCGAGCAGGCCGGCGGCCACCGGCGCGGTTCGGACCAGGTCCCCGATCGGCCGCTCCCTCGCCATGGCGCGGGTGATCTGCGCCACCACCTGGGCGATGGCGCCGGCGCCCACCGCGAGGAAGACCACCGACCAGACCGGCGAGTAGACGAGCCCGCCGAGCCAGACGCCGGCGATCGTCGGGGCGCCGGCGACCAGGCCGAGGAGGGCGAGGCGCGCCACCGGGGCCGAGCCGGCCTTCGACAGGGGCGCCACGATGGCCAGCCCCTCGGTCGTGTTGTGCAGGGTGAAGCCGATGATCAGGAGCGTCCCGAGGGCGGCCTCGCCCAGGGCGAAGGCGGCGCCGATGGCCAGGCCCTCGGCGAAGTTGTGGAGGCCGATGCCCACCGCCACCAGGAAGGCCGTGGCCCACGCCGCCCCGGCGGCGCCGCCGCGCTCGCGCAGGCGCACGCCCAGGACCTCGATGGCGAGGAAGGCGAAGCCGGCGGCGAGCGCGAACAGCGCCACCCCCTGGTAGGAGCCGGGCATCTCGGCGGCGATCTCCAGGCCGTCGTGCGCGGAGTCGATCAGCAGGAAGAGGAGCAGGCCGACGGTCAGGGCGAGGGCGAAGTCGAGCCCGCGGCGCCCGAGGCGGCGCACCAGCGGGTACCAGGCGAGCCCGAGGGCGACCGGGAGCACGCCGACGTAGAGGCCGATCAGCGTGAAGACCGCGAGCACCCGCCCCGAGGGCTTCGGGGTCGCCATCGCCACCTCGATCGTGTGGTCGAAGGTGACGCCGGTGGCGGTGATCACCCGCAGCTCGTGGACCTCGCCGGCGACCCAGGGGTACGGGATCTCGAGGGTCGCGCGGGAGAGGTGGCCGAGCTCGCCCGCCGGCTCGGCCGTGAACGCCCAGTAGGCCTCGTCGACCATCACCTGGGCGATCTGCACCGGGTCCGGGCCGTCGTTGAGCACCGTGGCGCGGATGCCCTCCGGGCCGAGCTCGACCCGCTGGAAGGCGAGGCGCTCGACCGGCGGCGCGTCGCCCCGGATCGCCTCGGTCGGATCGAAGGCGAGGATCAGGGCGAGTAGCCCGGCGAGGAGCACCAGCGGCAGGAGGCCGAGGAGCCAGAGCCGTGCGCTCATGCGCCCTCCGCCTCGAACAGCCCCATCCAGCCGAGCTCGGCGAACTCGCTCTGGTGGGCGTGGAACATGAACTGCCCCGGGTAGCGGAAGCGGGTCTCGAGGATCGCCCGCTCCCCCTGGCAGAGCATGATCGTGTCGGTGGACTCGGTCGACTCGAGCCGGGTGCCGGTGCGGTGGACGTCGAAGAACATGCCGTGGAGGTGGAAGCTGTTGATCGGGTCGAACTCGGTGACGTTGACGACGTACATCCGCACCAGCTCGCCCACCCGCACCCGGATCGGCTCCGCCATGTGGAAGTGGGCCGCGGTGTTGACGGCGTAGACCTCGTTGTCGCCGTCGAAGTTGGTGTCGAAGCCGTTCATCACCATCACCAGCTCGTCGGCCGGCACCCGGCCGCCGGGCGGATCGACGATGAAGGCGCCGTAGAGCCCCTTGTGGATGTGGCGCTTCAGGGGGTTCGCGTGGCAGTGGTAGAGGTGGAGGCCGAACGGCTCGGCGTCGAACTCGTAGAGGAAGCTCTCGCCCGGAAGCACCTGCTGGTCGGGGAGCGAGCCGTCCATCGCCGGCGGGTGCCAGCCGTGGAAGTGGATCGTGTGCGGGTGGGCCCCCTGGTTGAGGAATCGGATGCGGATCCGGTCGCCCTCGGTCGCGCGCAGCGTCGGCCCGGGAACCTCGCCGTTGTAGGTCCAGGCGGGGAAGTAGACCCCCGGGGCGATCTCGATCTCCCGGTCGACGGCGACCAGCTCGTACTCGCGCAGCAGCGTGCCGTCGGGCCGCGGCTCCTCGCGGTACCAGCGCGAGCGCTCTGGCTCGGGGAGGTGCGAGAAGTTCCAGGAGCGCAGGAAGGCGGCCGGGTCGAAGGTCTCGGTGTCGATCCGGCCGACCACCCCCATGGTGTGGGCGGCGTGCCCGGCGACCTCCGGGTCGACCCCGGGGTGGGCCGAGCCGTGCGCCTCGCGGCGGCCCCACAGGGCGCCCAGCACCCCGGTCGCCGAGCCCAGGCCGGCGAGGCGCAGGACCGAGCGGCGGGAGAGGCCCGAAGGAGGGGCGGTCGGGGCGCCGCCATTTTGGCTGACCCGGCCGGATGTTTTTGACATATCAAAATCATAGCCGAGCCCGCCCGCGGCGTCAAGGGGTCTCAAGGGATAGACTCCGCGACGATGGCCACCAGCACGGTCGAGGACTACCTCAAGGCGATCCTCGTCGAGGAGCAGCGCGACCCCGAGTCGCTGGTCACCACCGGCCGGATCGCCGCCGCCTGCCGGGTCGCGCCGGGCACCGCCACCAGCATGGTCAAGACGCTGGCGGACAGCGCCCTCGTCACCTACGAGCCCTACAGCGGCGTGCGCCTGACCGACGCCGGCCGGCAGCTCGCGGCCCACGTGCTGCGGCGCCACCGCCTGGTCGAGCTCTTCCTGGTCGAGGTCCTGAAGATGGACTGGAGCGAGGTCCACGACGAGGCGGAGCGGCTGGAGCACGCAGTCTCCGAGGAGCTGATCGCGCGCATCGACGAGATGCTGGGCCACCCAGCGGTCGATCCCCACGGCGATCCGATCCCGGACGCCCAGGGGCAGGTCGAGGAGCCGGACCTGCCGAGCCTCGCCACCTGCGCCGTCCGCCGGGCCTTCCGGGTGGCCCGGGTGCGGGACCAGACGCCGGAGTTCCTGCGCCTGGTCGAGCGCCGCGGCCTGATGCCGGGGCGCCGGGTGCGGGTCGAGGAGCGCGATCCGGCCGCCGACACGGTGGCGCTGGTGCTCGGTGGGGGGGACGGCGAGCGGCTGTCCCTCGGCTTCCGGGCGGCCGGCAAGATCCTGGTCGAGGCGGTGTGAGAAGTAAGTACCCTTGGGCAAAGGGAAACCCGCCGCTGTTCTCCACAACATCTAGGTGACAACCGCTTGACAACCCCAAGATCCTGGGGCAGACTAGGGGATGCGTTTCTAGCGTCGCTGATCTTTCTGGGTTCATTCGGCCGGCAACGCGTTGCCGGCGTCCCAGGCTGTCGCCGTCGGGTCGGAGCTTGGGGCGGAAACCTCGCCA
>Ga0299914_10003073_pt1 | contig 11706 bp, 13 predicted proteins | sample RVTome_10_FD_201361 | JGI IMG/M metagenome (GOLD analysis project Ga0299914, IMG submission 201361) | Soil microbial communities from uranium-contaminated site in the Upper Colorado River Basin, Wyoming, United States - RVT153D57 (version 2) ... | reverse complement strand
GTGCGCTGACGGGCCGACTACCCGACCAGCACGACCGTTCCCATTCCGTCCCGAGGTCGCCCCGTTGTCTGTCCACACAGCTCCCACCGCTGCCTACCGGCAGCAGAGCATCCTCACCGCCACGCCGGGCCAGCTCGTCGTCATGCTCTATGACGGCTGCCTGCGCTTCCTGCACCAGTCCGCGCACGCGATGCGCGACGGCAACATCGCCGAGGCCGGCACGCGCCTGGCGCGTGCCGAGGCGATCATCGACGAGCTGCTCAGCACGCTCGACGTCGAGGACGGCGGCGTCATCGCCAGCCGGCTCCAGGGGATCTACGTCTTCTGCCTGCGGCACCTCATGCAGGCGCGCATCGACCGCGACGCCGAGATGATCGAGAAGGTCGGCGAGCTGCTGTCCGAGCTGCGCGACTCCTGGTCGCAGGTCGCCGCCACCTCCTGATCTGATGGATCCCTGGACCGCACTGCTCGCACGCGCCACGGCCGAGCGCCAGCTCGCCGCCGAAGGCCGCTGGGAGGAGCTCGCCGAGTCCACCGCCGAGCGCGTGCGGATGGCCGACGCGCTCGGCCCCGCGCCGCGCGGCGCCCGACTCGTGCTCGAGGCGCTGGCCGTCGTCCAGGCCGAGCTGACCGCCACGCTCGCCGACGCGCGCGCCCAGGTCGCCCGCGAGATCGCCGCACTGCCGAACGCGCGCGGCGCCGTCGCCGGCTACGCCGCCGCCCAGAGCGCCCCCGAGCGGCGCTGGGTCGACGACCAGGCCTGAAGCGCCTGCGCCGGTCATCCGGACGACGCCTTGATGGCGGCGGCCGCCGTCCGGGCGGCCGCAACCGAGGCTTCGCCCCTCTCACTCAAGTTCGATGGCCGAGGGCCGATCAACGGATTGGCTGCCTCAGGGATGGGGCCATGGAGGTCCACGGAGGGACCTAGTCACCTTCTTCCAGCAAGGAGACCCGTCCCAGTGTTGTTCGACACCACGCAGCTTGCCCTCGAGCGCGCCATCGAGGGCGCCGGCAAGCGCCACGAGGCGCTGGCGGCGAACCTGGCGAACGCCAACACCCCCGGCTATCAGCGCGTCGACGTCGACTTCCACGGCGCGCTCGCGTCCGCGGTCTCCCGCGGCGAGGAGCCGCGCGAGGCGCTGCACGCGCTCTCCTTCTCCCCGGCGCGCGACGCCTCCGCCGGCGCCGTCCGCGCCGACGGCTCGACCGTCGACGTCGACTCCGAGTCGGCCAAGCTCGCCGCCAACGCGCTCGAGCACCAGGCCGCCGTGCAGGTCGCACACGCCCGCATCGGGATCCTGAAGGCCGCGATGGGGACGGGCGTCTGATGAGCCTGTTCGGCGGACTCGAGATCTCCGCGTCGGCGCTGACCGCCGAGCGGCTGCGGATGGACGTGGTGGCCGAGAACCTCGCCAACGCGCAGACCACGCGCGGCGCCGACGGCCAGCCGTACCGCCGCAAGGAGGTCGTCCTGCAGGAGCGCGCCGGCTCGTTCGGCGCCTCGCTCTCCGCGGCGATGAACCGCAACTCGCAGGGCGGCGGCGTGGAGGTGGCCGGCGTGGTCGAGGACCAGACGCCGCTCAAGCGCGTCTACGACCCGGGCCACCCGGATGCCGACGCCGACGGCTACGTCGCGATGCCGAACGTCGACACCGTGACCGAGATGGTCGATCTGATCGGCGCCCAGCGCGCCTACGAGGCCAACGTCACCGCGATGCAGGCCGCCAAGCAGATGTTCGCCCGCACCCTGGAGCTGCTGCGCTGATGCCGATCGATCCCGCCTTCGCGATCACCGGCCCCGAGTTCCGCATCGACGGGCTCGCGGGCGCCGGCGCCGAGCAAACCAGCACCACCGACGGCGTTGGGTTCGGCGACCTGCTGGGCAAGTCGCTCGGGTCGCTCGCGACGTCCCAGCAGCAGGCCGCCGACGCCGCACAGGCACTCGCCACGGGCCAGGCCGAGGACCCGACGGCGGTCGTCATGGCCGTCGAGCGCGCCCAGCTCGCGATGCAGCTCGCGTCGCAGATCCGCACGAAGGCCGTCGAGGCCGCCCAGGACATCTTCCACACGCAGGTGTAAGCCATGCCGCCGTTCGTCGAGACCTTCCGCGCACTTCCGACCCGCTCCAAGGCCGCCATCGCCGTGTCCGGCGTCGCCGTCGTCGCGATCGCGTTCCTGATGCTGCGGATCGCCGGCGCGCCGTCGTACACGATCCTCGCGAGCGGCCTCGATCCCGCCAAGACCGGCGAGATCACCGCCTCGCTCGACGAGCAGGGCATCGCCTACGAGCTGCGCAACAACGGCACCGCGCTCGCGGTCGACAAGAGCCAGGCCGCGCAGGCGCGCGTGCAGCTCGCCGGCTCCGGCGTGAACGTCAACGCCGGCGGCGAGGGCTTCGAGCTGTTCGACGAGCAGAAGCTCGGCGCGTCGGAGTTCCAGCAGCAGGTCACCTACCAGCGCGCGCTGGAGGGCGAGATCGCGCGCACGATCGGCGCCGTCGACGGGGTCAGCAACCCGTCGGTCCAGCTCGTGCTGCCCGAGGACGACCTGTTCGCGGACGAGGCCACACCGGCCACCGCCGCCGTCATGCTCGGCAACTCGGCCGACACGATGGACCCCGGCGCGGTACGCGGCATCGCCCAGCTCGTCTCCTCGTCGGTCAAGGGCCTCAAGACCGACAACGTCACGATCACCGACGCCTCCGGCACGCTGCTGTGGCCGCAGGGCGACGGCGCGGGCGGCGCCGGCATGGTGGCCGGCAAGCAGGCCCTGGAAGCACGCTACGCGCGCGCAATGGAGGCCGACCTCAACGCGCTGCTCACCCGCACGCTCGGCCCCGGCAAGGGCCAGGTCTCGGTCACCGCCGACCTCAACGCCGACAAGACCAAGCGCGACTCGGTCACCTACGCGAAGCGGGGCGTCCCGCTCAAGTCGCAGACCGAGACCGAGCGCCTGCGCGGCGGCGGCGCCACCACCGGCGGCACCGCCGGCACCGGCTCGAACATCCCCACCTACTCGGCGGGCGCCGCCGGCGGCGGGGCCAACTCGAACTACCAGCGCGAGACCGAGAGCACCGAGTTCGGCGTCAACAAGACCGTCGACAGCACTGAGGTGGCGCCCGGCGCCGTCAACAAGCTCAACGTCGCGCTGCTGGTCGACAAGTCCGTCCCGCCCGCCGACTTCGCCGCCATCCAGGACGCCGTGACCAGCGCCGCCGGCATCGACGCCGAGCGCGGGGACACGATCCAGGCGGCGCAGGTGCCGTTCGCCAAGGTCGAGGCGCCCAAGGCCGGCCCGGTGCCGACCTCGCTGCTCGGCCCGCTCAAGTGGGTCGGCATCGGCCTCGCGGCGCTGCTGTTCCTGTTCTTCATGAGCCGCGCGCTGCGCAAGCGCGAGGGCGAGGCGCTCGCCGCGCCGGCCTGGCTGACGTCGATCGAGGAGCCCGTCCCGCTCGCCGAGCTCGAGCAGCAGACGCAGGTGATGCACCCGACGCCGCCCACGATCACGCTGCCGCCGCGCGCGCCCGACGCCAACCTGCAGGCGATCGACCAGCTGATGGAGCGCGAGCCCGAGCGCGTCGCCGCGCAGGTCAAGCAGTGGATGGCGGAGGACTAGGCGGATGAGCACCGAGCTCGCCGCGCGTCCCGTCGCGTCCGAGTCCACCAAGGCCCTCAGAGGCATCGAGAAGGCCGCGATCCTGCTCGTCGCCATCGGCGAGGAGCGGGCGAGCGAGATCTTCCGCTACCTCGGCGACGCGGAGGTCGAGGCGCTCTCGCTCGAGATCGCCAAGTCACGCAAGGTCGGCGCCGACATCTCGCGCGACGTGATCGGCGAGGCGGTCGAGACCGTCCTGGCCGCGGACTACATCGCCGAGGGCGGCGTCGACTACGCGCGCAGCATCCTCGAGCGCTCGCTCGGCTCGTCGCGCGCCGAGGAGCTGATCGGGCGCCTCTCGGCCACGATCGAGCGCCGGCCGTTCGAGTTCCTGCGCCGCACCCCGCCCGAGCAGATCCACGTCTTCCTGCGCAACGAGGCGCCGCAGACGATCGCGCTCGTGATCGCCAACCTGCACACGACGCTCGCCGCCCAGGTGCTCTCCTATCTCGAGCCCGAGGAGCAGGCCGACGTGGCGCGCCGCGTGGCCAAGATGGCCGAGACCCGTCCCGAGGTGGTCTCGCAGGTCGAGAGCGTCATGCGCCACAAGCTCTCGAGCATCGTCTCCCAGGAGTACGCGGCGGCCGGCGGCGTCAAGTCGCTCGCCGACATCCTCAACCACTCCGATCGCACGACCGAGCGCAACGTGCTCGACGAGCTGGCCAAGACCGAGGCCGAGCTGGCCGAGGAGGTCCGCCTGCTCCTGTTCACGTTCGAGGACGTCGTCAAGCTCGACGACCGCTCGATCCAGATGGTGCTCAAGGAGGTCGACCAGAAGGACCTGGCGATCGCCCTCCGCGGCGTCAGCGAGGACGTGCGCAGCCGCATCTTCTCCAACATGTCCGAGCGCGGCGCCGAGCTGCTGCGCGAGGAGATCGAGTTCCAGCCGCCGCAGCGCAAGCGCGTCATCGAGGAGTCGCAGGGCCGCATCGTCGGCGTCGTGCGCCGCCTCGAGGAGGCCGGCGCCGTGGTGCTCTCACGCGGCGGCGGCGGCGACGACGACGAGCTGCTGTGATGACCTCCGCCGAGTTCTCGTTCGAGGCGCTCGAGGCGCCGGTCGAGCTCGCCGCCCCGGGCACGCCCGCGGCGCGGGCCGAGGCCGACGCGGTCATGGCCGCGCTCGCTCGGGCCGAGTCCGACGCCGACGGCCTGCGCGCCGCGGCGCGCGAGGAGGGCCTGCGCGAGGGCCGCGAGGAGGCGCTTGCCGCGCTGACCCCCGGTCTCGAGGCGCTCGCCCAGGCGGCCGAGGCCGTGCAGGCCGACCAGTACGCCCGCGCCGAGCGGCTCGAGGCACATGCCGTCGACCTGGCGCTGTTCCTGGCCGAGAAGGTCATCGGCGGCGCGCTCGCCGTCAAGCCCGACCTCGTCGTCGAGGCGGTGCGCGGCGCGCTCCGCGGCATCGTCGAGCGGGAGCGGGTGACGGTGCTCGTGCATCCCGAGGATCTCGAGCTCGTGCGCGCCTCGATGGACGCCGTGCGCGCCTCGCTCGGCGGGATCGAGCACTGCGAGGTCCAGGCCGAGCGGCGCGTCTCGCGCGGCGGCGCCGTCGTCCGCACGCCGGACGGCGACGTCGACGCCCGTGTGGAGACCAAGCTCCAGCGCGCCCGCGAGGTCGTCGAGGCGGCCCTCTCCTCGTCACCGGCATGAGCCTCGGCTTCGACCAGGCTACGGCGGCGCTCCGCGACGCCGACCTCCACCGCCGCCACGGCCGCGTCCGTGACCTGATCGGCCTGATCGTCGAGGCCACCGGCCTCGAGGCCGAGGTCGGCGAGGTCTGCACGATCGAGACCGGCCGCGGCCGGTCGTCCGTGCCCGCCGAGGTCGTCGGTTTCCGCCAGGGTCGCACGCTGCTGATGGCGCTCGGCGAGGCGACGGGAATCGGCCCAGGCGCGCGCGTGAGCGCCTCCGGCCGCGCCCTCCGCGTCGACGTGTCCGACGACCTGCTCGGCCGCACGCTGGACGGGCTCGGCCGCCCGCTCGACGACTTCGGACCCGTTGCTCCCGGGCGCGTGCGGCCCGTCGAGGCGGCGCCGCCGGATCCGCTCACGCGTCCCCGTATCCACGAGCGCGTGTCGCTCGGCGTGCGCGCGCTCGACGCCCTCGTCCCGTGCGGCCGCGGCCAGCGCCTCGGCATCTTCGCCGGCTCCGGCGTCGGCAAGTCGTCGCTGCTGGGCATGATCGCCCGCTCGACTTCGGCCGACGTCAACGTGATCTGCCTGGTCGGCGAGCGAGGCCGCGAGGTGCGTGAGTTCATCGAGCGCGATCTCGGGCCCGAGGGCATGGCCCGCTCGGTCGTCGTCGTCGCCACCTCGGACCAGCCCGCGCTGGTGCGCATCAAGGCCGCCTTCACGGCGACCACCATCGCCGAGCACTTCCGCGACCAGGGGCGCGACGTGATGCTGATGATGGACTCGGTCACGCGCTTCGCGATGGCCCAGCGCGAGGTCGGCCTGGCGATCGGCGAGCCGCCCGCCACCCGCGGCTACACGCCGAGCGTCTTCGCCCTGCTGCCGAAGCTGCTGGAGCGCTCCGGCACGTCGAAGCGCGGCACGATCACCGGCCTCTACACCGTGCTGGTCGACGGCGATGACATGAACGAGCCGATCGCGGACGCCGTCCGCTCGATCCTCGACGGCCACGTGGTGCTCTCGCGCGACCTCGCGCATGCCGGCCACTACCCGGCCGTCGACGTGCTGGCCAGCGTGTCGAGGCTCGTCGGCGAGGTCGTCGCGCCGGAGGTGCGCTCGGCGGGCGACGACGTCCGGCGCCTGATGGCCGCCTACCGCGACAAGTCCGACCTGATCGCGATCGGCGCGTACCAGCGCGGCAGCGACCCGCTCACCGACGCCGCGATCGACGCGCGGAACCCGATCGACGGCTTCCTGCGCCAGGGCGTCCAGGAGGACACGTCGGCCGAGGAGGCCGACTCCGCCATCACCCAGCTCGCGCTGCTCGCCGGGCTGCCGGAGCCGGGTCCGCCCGCGGTCGCCGAGCCGGCGCCGCAGCCGCCGCCGGCGCAGCCCGGCACGCCGCTGCACTCGGCGATCCCGCCGCTGCACCTCGCGGCCTAGAGCAGAGCCCGGATCCGGCGGCCGAGCCAGCGCGCCGCCGTGCGCGCGAACGTCGCCGTCAGGTGATTCTTGTTGCGGTAGACGAGCACGTTCCCGATCACCGCGGGGCAGCGCTTCGGGCACAGCAGTGGCATGGGATCGACCAGCCGGACGCCCTTGACGCGGCGGGCCGCGCGCGCGTCGAACGCCCGCCAGTTCTCGCGGCGCGGGGAGAACGCGCACCGCGACAGGCGGTCCAGGTTGTCAGCGGCGCAGTCGACGATGTCGGGCGGCGCCTCCGCAATGTCGCGGATCACCACCACCTGCGCGCCGGTCCGGCGCAGGCGCCGCAGGGTGCGCGCGAGCCCGGACTCGAGCAGCCGGCTGCTCGCCCGGCGGTCGAGCCGCTCGCCGTCGTCCACGACCTCGTAGCGGTCGTCCGTCGCGTTGCTGACGAACACCACCGCCGGGCGCTCGTCCTCGATCCGGCGCAGCGTCTCTTCGCGCCAGGTGTCGCACCCGGACCGGAACTCGACGTCCGCGACCGTGCAGCCCGCCCGGGTCAGGTTGACCAGCCGCCAGCCGCGCGTGCGCGCGAGCCTGTCGGCGGTCGGGAAGTACATGAGGCCGTGCGAGTCGCCGATGTTGACCACCGTCGTGTCCGACCGCGGGACGCCGTAGACGCAGTGCGGCGACCGCGTGCGCGCGGTCTGCTTGAGATGGCACTCCTCCTTGTAGGCGCGGCCCCGGTCCTCCTCCGCGCGCCGGGGGTCGGGCCGGATCACCCGCGCGCGCTCCTGCAGCCGCTGCCCGCGCTCGATCGCACGCGCCCCCTCGACCCTGCCCTCGGCGAGCGTGATGGTCGGCTGGACGGCGCCCAGCGAGAGGCCGATCGCCACCGCCGCGCCGGAGAGCGACAGCCCGAGCGCCATCGCGCGGCGTGGACGCCGGGCGAGCCCGCGCGAGTGGCGGAAGCGCTCCTCGATCAGGTGGTGCGTCACCACGGTCGGCACCCACGCCGCCAGCGTCAGGACGACGTTCTGGAGCGTGGTGAGCGGCCCCCATTCAGCCGCCGCGAACACCAGCACGGGCCAGTGCCAGAGGTACCAGGCGTACGAGATCTTCCCCAGGTACTGCAGCGGCGGCAGCGAGAGCAGGCGGATCGGGGCGGAGGCGGCGGTCGCCGTGCCGGCGACGATGATCGCCGCCGTGGCCAGCACCGGCGCCAGGCCGTGCCAGCCGGGATACGGGAGATCCTCCCCGAACGTCAGCGCCGACCACGTCAGCACCGCGAGCCCGCCACCGGCGAGCAGCGCCGACAGCCGCCGCGGCATTCGCAGGCCCGCGGGCAGCACCAGCGCGAGCGCGCACCCGGCGGCGATCTGCCAGACGCGGGCGAGCGTCGAGAAGTACGCCTGCTGCGGTTCGCGCAGGCTGAACCAGATGCTGTAGGCGAGCGAGCTGAGCCCGACCGCCGCCACGATCAGCCACAGCGCGCGGCGCGGGTTCCGGCGCGCCACGGCAAGGACGCCCACGATCACGAGCGGCCACACGATGTAGAACTGCTCCTCGACCGACAGTGACCAGTAGTGCTGGACCGGGCTGACGAGCCCGTCGTCGAAGGCGAAGTAGTCGACGGCCTCGGCCATGAAGCGCCAGTTGACGACGTAGAGCGCCGCCGCGACCACGTCGCCGGCCACCTGGCTCCCGCGCACCGGGCCGAACAGCGCGAGCGCGCCCGCGGCCACGACGACCAGCACGGTCACGGCCAGCGGGAGCAGCCGCCGCGCGCGGCGGGCGTAGAAGCGCAGCAGCGACACCCGGCCGGTCCGGTCGATCTCGTTGAGGATCAGGCCGGTGATCAGGAAGCCGGACAGGACGTAGAAGACGTCCAGGCCGACGAAGCCGCCCTCGGCGAGCGGCAACTCGGTGTGGCAGAGGAGCACGAGCACCAGCGCGAACCCCCGCACCCCTTGGATGTCCAGACGGAAGCCCCGCTCGTCCATCGCGCCCGAGCGCTCGGGCGGCCGGGCGGACATGCGGCGGCATTGTGAAAGGCCGCGACCACCGGTTCCATGGGTGGTAACCCCCATATAGAGTCCGAAAACGCACAGAGCGGCTGGGGAAGGCCCCCCGCGCTGCCGATGACCGCCGGGATGCCCGTCGCGCTGCTCGCAGTCCTCACCGCCCTGATCGCCGCTTCGCCGGCCGCAGCGAGCGGTCGCGTGCCGATCGTCTCCCCGACGACCGGCGACGCCCGCGGAACGGTGATCCTGATCCACGGCGGCGCCTGGGTCGACCACGGCCCGCAGGCGGCGATGCGGGAGCACCTGCGGCACGCGGCGCGCGTGAACCGGCTCGGCTTCGACACGGTGGCGATCACCTACCGACCGGGGATCCGGTCGATCGCCGACGTCGTGGACGCCTATGACGGGCTGCGCCGGCGCCTCGGAGACGGCGAGGCGATCTGCGCCCTCGGCGACTCCGCCGGCGGTCATCTCGCGCTCATGCTGGCCGCGCGCCGCCGCGGTCTCGACTGCGCGATCGCCCGCGGGGCTCCGACCGACCTTCGGCGCGCCCACGGCGTGTGGCAAAGGCCGGTCGCGCTCCGGTTCGCCCCGTTCGCGCCGCTCGGGCGGGTGAGTCCGGTCACCTACGCCGGGCGCCTGGCCGGGCGCGTGCTGGCCTCGCAGGCGCTGCACGATCCGCTGGTCCGCCACGACCAGCTCGTTCGCCTGCGGCGCGCGGCGGACATCGCGACGGCCACGCTCGGGCCGGGCGGGGCCGACTATGTCCACGCGCGCGTGAACGCGCGCGACCTGCGCACCCTGGAGCGGTCCGAGGCGCGCCTGCTGGACGCCGCGGCGGACCGCCGCCGCGCCCAGATGCTCGATTCCACGGCCTGAGAGACCGTCGACGAGACCCTCGCATCGATCGCCCACGTCTGCGAGCGGTCAGTGGCTCACGACATGAGTCGCTAGCGTCCGGCCTCATGCGCGAGGCCAAGATCGAGGAGACAGAGACGGGGCTCCAGCCCGCTGACGACGGCTGGTGGATCCTCAACGCGAGCGACATCGGGTGGTTCGCGGTGGGGGGCAGCGGCATCTGGTCCAGCTTCGAGTCGCCCAGGCAGCGCTCGCCGCTGCTCGGCATCGGGATCCACGTCCTGCAGCCGGGCGAGACGCCGGGCATGTACCACTCCGAGAGCAACCAGGAGGGCTTCCTGGTGCTGTCCGGCGAGTGCCTGGCGATCGTGGAGGGCGAGGAGCGGCCGATGCGCCAGTGGGACTACCTGCACTGCCCGCCGGGGACCGCGCACATCACGATCGGGGCGGGCGACGGCCCGTGCGCGATCCTGATGGTCGGCACGCGCGACCCCGACGACGCGACGCAGTACATCGCCGACCCGGTCGCCGCGCGGTACGGCGCCGCGGTGGAGGTCGACACAGACTCGGCGCGCGAGGCGTACGCGGGGCGCCCGCCGATCGAGCCGGCGCGGTCGCCGTGGCCCTTGGGGTAGCGGTTCACGAACCTTCGGCTGGGTGGGGAGGGATCTCGGCAGGCGCGCCGATAGGGGTCGCTCTGCGACCCCCAGGTGGGACCGTCGGCAGTAGCTAACCGGCGACGGCACTCTTGCTCCCCCGCCCGACCGAGCTCCGCCAGGCCCGGCGCTGACCATCCATGATCCGGCCTACAGGTTCCGCGACCCCGGCCGATCACTCCGGTCGTGGAGACTCCGTCCTTCACGTTCCGCCTCGAACGCGTCAAGTCGCTCCGTGAGCGCGCGGAAGAGCGCGCTCAGGAGAACCTCGCGCACGAGCTGCGCCTGCGCCTGCGCGGGGAAGCGATGCTGCGCGAGGCGACGTACAGCGCGTCCGCCGCGACCCAGACCGGCCGTGATGCCGTCCTGGCACGCTCGTCGGGCCTGGATCTGATCGCGGCCCAGGCGTTCATCGAGCGGGCCGAGCGCACGCGCCGCGAGGCGGCGCTCGATCTCGACCGGCAGGACGCCGAGGTGGCCGCCCGTCGCTCGGCGCTCCAGGCCGCCGCCCGCGACCGCCAGGTGATGGAGAAGCTCGAGCAGCGCCAGCGCGCCGACCACGACCGCACGTGGGCCCGCAGGGCACAGGGCGCCCAGGACGAGATCGCGCTCGGCGTCCACCGCCGCGGGCAGGTCACGGCGTGAGCGGGCCAAGCAAGCATGGCGGGGCATCGGCTGACGCCGATGCCCGTGCGAGTTCGCTTCGCGAGCATCGCGGCGAGGTTGCCCTATGAGCGTGGATGCCGTGCTGGCTCGCGTGAGCCAGCTTCAGCAGCTGATCGGCGCGGCCGTGCCGCAGCCCCAGGTCCCGACGGCCAGCTTCGCCTCCCAGCTCGCGTCGGCGACGACCGCGACGACGATGACCGCCGCTCCGGCCGCCACGACGGCCGGCCTGGCGTCGACGGGCGTCTCCGAGCTGCCGGCCGACACCCCCTTCGGCGCCGAGATCACGGCCGCCGCGAAGAAGCACGGCATCGACCCCGCCCTGCTGGCCGGCCTGGTCAAGCAGGAGTCGGGCTTCGACCCCAACGCCGGCTCGCCTGCGGGCGCGCGCGGGCTGACGCAGCTGATGCCGGCGACCGCCGCCGGCCTGGGCGTCACCGACGTGCTCGACCCGCTCCAGTCGCTCGACGGCGGTGCGAAGTACCTCCGCCAGCAGCTCGACGCGTTCGGCGGCGACGTCACGCGCGCGCTGGCCGCGTACAACGCCGGCCCCGGCGCCGTGCAGCGCTACGGCGGCGTCCCGCCCTACGCGGAGACCCAGAACTACGTCCGCGTCGTGCAGGCCAACGCCGCCCAGTACCGCGCGACCGGCTCGACCCCCTCGATCCTGTGATGACCACCGACCGCACCCAGCCCGCGCGCCCGGCCGCGCCGACCGACCGCTCCGCCGCTCACGCCGAGCGGCGCGACTCCGGGAACGCCTTCGCGGCGCTCCTGGACGCTCACGCCACGCCCGCC
>Ga0299914_10003072_pt1 | contig 11707 bp, 14 predicted proteins | sample RVTome_10_FD_201361 | JGI IMG/M metagenome (GOLD analysis project Ga0299914, IMG submission 201361) | Soil microbial communities from uranium-contaminated site in the Upper Colorado River Basin, Wyoming, United States - RVT153D57 (version 2) ... | reverse complement strand
CTCCCGTCGTCCTGCTTGCTGTCGAAGACGAGCGCGTTGACGGCGGTCTCGTCAGCCAGGGTGAGCAGCCGGTCGAAACTGCGGTCATCACCCGCGGCTTCCGCGGCCACGCGAAGCCCTCGGATCGTGACCGGTGTGATGGTCGCTTCGTAGAAAGTCGTCTCATCGTCCCACTGCAATTCGACACTGGACCAGCCAGGTTTGGAGACGATCATCGGACCTGGCGACGGCGTCTCGAACGAGAACCAGCCATCAGGTCCGCTGACCTGTCGTCGGTCACCTAGTGTGATGAAGGCACGAGCGATCGGCGCGCCGTCTTCCTGCGTCACCCGGCCCGAGACCTGAAGCGCGGGCACGGTCGTCGTGGTCGTCGGTGCCATGGTGGTGGTGGTGGGCTCGGTCGTCGATGTAGGGCCCGGAGCCGGAGGACTCGTAACGATGGTGGTCTCGGCGATGTTCACGCCTCCCCCACCCGGATCACCGGTGCACGCCACCGCCAGCACAATGAAAGCGAAGACGATTCTCCGTGCGCTCACGAAGTGATGGTACGGATCAGTCGAGACGTAACACCATGGCGGTGATCGTAAACAGAAGGAGCAGAGTGTCGACCAAACCCCACCTGGTGAGTCGCGCCACTGCAGACCGGATCATCGACTCGTCTTCGGACTCCACCGCTGCCGCGGCGGCGTCCCCACCCGGGCCAAACACCGTCATACCGAGCACGGCGCCGACCACGATCATGGCCATGCCGATCGTGACGAACGTGGTGCCAAAGCCGTAGGCGTCGTTCTCAACGACGAGCAGCACTCCAGTGACCAAGATCAGGATTGCCGCAGGGATGTAAAGACGTTTGGCCAGCAACGAGCTGAGGCGATACCAACCGGCGAGCGTTTCCTTGCCGAGTTTGGCCGCAGCCGGTGGCACAACGGCTTGAACGACATTGGCGCCGAGCCATGTCCCGGCTCCCGCGATGTGAAGCACGAGCAGGATATTGCGGTAAGTCATGGGGCTCCTGGATACGACTTCCGGTCAATGAGACCAAACTACCGCAACCAGTCGACAGGTCATACGATCGACCACCGTGTCGAAGACAACAGAGCCTCCAGGCTGTCGCAGCGCTGCGATAGCAAGCGGAGTCCTCGTGGCCCTCGGTCTCACCTTTTTGACCATCGGTCTGTCATTGATAAACCAAGGGACATGTGCGGGTCGATGTGAGACGCTCGCTCTCACCCTGCTCTACGCCGGGCTCCCCATCTCCGCAGTCTCCGGTGTTCTTTTCGGCGAATTGGTGCTGGCGTGGCCACTCGACATCACCTTCTGGGTCGTCGTGGGCTTCCTGCTGGCACGTTTCGCCGACAGACGGAAACGTGGAGTGCTCGGGTTCGTGCTCATCACCTTGCTGCTCGCCCTCGGCTATGGACTAGTCCTTTCGTCTCTTGTGGAATTGACCATTTAACACCGGGCACTGACCGCGTACCGTGACCACCGCATGCGAAGAGTGATCACAAATCGTCTCGCCGGGTTGGGAATGGCCGCAGTACTGACACTGACCGCTGCTGTGAGCGCAGTCGCTGTCTTTGCGGCGGGGGAACCCGGTGAGAGCATGTCGCCGATTGGTGGGGCGGGTCAGCTGATCCGCCTCACTCAATCGAACAGTTCGGTCCTTTGGACGTCCCTGGCGGGCAACGTCTCCATCGTCGAGACGCTCGGCTGGCCATCGTCCGATGGCACACACGATCTCGGCGGGGCCTTGGTGATCGAAGCGCCGCAGGGCACCGCAGGGACCGTCAACATCGGCGAGAAGCCGATGACGATGCAATTCAGCTTTGCTTCCTAGTGGCGGCCTAGAGCCGCTCCGCTAGCCGAGCGTGCAACCATGCGCGCTCAGCGCGCACCAGTGCACACTCACCGATTCAGTCAGCCGAGTGTGCAAGCATGCGCGCTCAGCGCGCACCGGTGCACATTCAATGCGAGCTAAACCGTCAGGTAGTCGTCAAGTTCGTTCTCTTCGAACGGGCCCACTGCGCCCATGACCCGGGTCGGGGCACCGTAGATCTCTTTGGCGACTGTCTTCACCATGTCCAGGTCGACACCTTCGAGCTTTTCCAAACGCTCGTCGACCGATAGATGTGGCATCCCCGCCAGCTCATCCCGACCGAGCCGGACCATGCGGCTGTTGGAATCTTCCAGAGCTAGGGCCAGGCCCCCACGCATCGAGCCTTTGGCCCGTTCCAACTCCTCAGATGTGATCCCGTCGTCGACCACCTTCGCCAGCTCCTCCCGAATGACGGTCAAGGCCGTGTCAGTCTGATGTGGGGTGGTGCCGACGTGGACACCCCAGGCGCCATTGTCGGAATAAGCGAGTTTGAACCCGTATACCGCATAGGCCAGACCTCGCTCCTCGCGGACCTCGCGGAACAGCCTCGAGGACATTCCCGATCCCATCACATGGTTGAGGACCTCGAACGCCCAGCGGCGCTCGTCGGAGCGATGCAGACCGGGCCCGCCGATGATGAGGTGGGCCTGCTCGGTCTCCCGCCTGGTTAGTTTTACCGTGGGAGTGATCTCCGCCGGCGAAAGGTGATGATCGACGGACTCGCCGGACCAATCCCCGAAGCGCTCTGCAACCATCTCGACGACTGCCTCATGGTCCACCGAGCCGGCGGCAGCGATAACCATTGACCCGGCGCCATAGCGACGCTTCCAGTATCCGTGGATATCGTCACGGCTCATTGCCCGGATTGACTCCCGGGTTCCGAGCACCGGCTCCTCGAGCGAATGCCCGGCGAAAACGCCAATGGAGAAATTCTCAAAGACGACATCGCCGGGGTCGTCCTCGTTCATATTGATCTCTTCGACAACCACCTGACGCTCCGAGTCGATCTCGTTGACGCGAAACGCCGGTTGCTGAATGATCTCGGACAACACGTCGAGCCCCACTGCGAGGTCCTGATCGAGGAGTCGGGTCCAAAAGCAGGTCGCTTCCTTCGAGGTGAACGCATTGGACTCGGCTCCGATTGCGTCAAGCGTCTCATTCACCTCGCGAGCCGACAACTTCTCCGAGCCCTTGAAGAGGAGGTGCTCGAGGAAATGGGACACACCCGCCTCGTTGTCGTTCTCGTCACGGGTTCCGGTGTCGATCCAGCATCCCATCGCAACCGATCGAAGGGAGGGCATCGACTCGGTGATGACTCTCAGGCCATTGGGCAGTGTGGTGAAGTCGTAGTGCACCCGGTGCAGGGTAAAGCGGTTGGCCCGGAAAGCTAACTGCCCTTTGAGGTGACTTGACAAGGCGTGAGACAATGAACGGCTTGTGCGCGGACGAGAACAGACCTTCCTCACCGATCTCATCGGCCCCGAGGACCAAGCCATCGAAGCGGTGGTGGGTCGATACCAGCGGGTCGCTCCTGCCGTGACCCGGCTCGCCAGAAGCCTCTCAGAGAATCCCAACCTCCGGGTGCGGCTCGGCCCGGAGTCCTCTGCATCCTCGGATGAGATCGTCTGCGACCCCCGAATCTTCCAGGCCGCCTACCACCGCAATGCCCCGGTGACCCCCGATGAGGTGGCTCTGGCCTCCGCCCTCCACGAGGTCATGCATCTGGTCTCCACCCACCTCGAAGATCAAAGGACCCTCCCCGACGACTGGCCGGTCGACTCCAAGTTGAAGACCGACGTGGAGATGGATCTGCTCACAGCACTCGAACGGACCGAAAAGCCGGTTGCCGAGGTTCTGTTCTTTTCCCTCGAGGATGCTCGTCAGGAGGCACAAGGGCTCTCCATCTATCCTGGGGCCAGGTCTGTTCTACAGGACCTCTATCTCTCATCACTGGGTCAGGCGATACAGCGATCCGGTGGCCTCAGCCAGTTCGTGCTGGGCTGCTTTCTCCTCACAGCGGGCTACGTCGAGCGCGACTTCTTGGAGCGCAGGCTGGAGGCCCGCGCAGCAGTGGCGTTGGCCGATGCCACCTCCCACTGCGAGGAGGCCGCCGAGTCTGATGACCCCTGGTATGTAGCTCAACTCGCCCTCGAGCTAGAGGCGATCGCTCGTGCCCACGGTCTCATCACCGAAGTTCCCGAGACGGCCAGCAGCTCCCAAAGGAAGGCCACCCAGAAGATCGATGCCGAGAAGGCCGCAGAGGGTGTCGACACCGTGAGACTCACGACGCCGATCTTGATTGACGCCGAGTCATACCAGGACACCAAACGCGCCGCCGACGCCCGATCCGGTCCATCTGATCGCCGCGGTGCGTCGGATGTCGCCAACGACGAGTCGACCAGCCAATTGCTCCGGGTGAGTCAGGCTCCCGAGATCTTCTTACCCACCGGCCAGGGTGGCAAGCTTCTAGTGACACCCATACCCTCTGCCTTTGCCGGATTCGGTCCCGAGGGCGTTGCCGCCATCGCCGAGACATCGAAGCGGTGGTCCGTCGACCAACGTCACGTCTCCGGAGAGCTTTTTCCACTGTTCGCGGCCAACCAGCGTCGCGGTTTGCGCTCGGGATTCGACCAGGGAGATGTCTCCCCACATGCCGCTCTATTCATCGGCGCCGGTCTCTACCAGAGACTCTACGAGCGCCGGGCCTCGCGAACCCGCCGTCGCTACGCAGTTTCCCTGCTCGTCGACGGATCGGCCTCGATGCTCAGCCCGGGTCGTCGCGCTCACTCCGGCACACAATGGGCGATGCCCGCCGCCGTGCTCGGTGCGTGGAGCATGGCGAGACTTTGCGACGAGCTGCAGATCGACTTCGAGGTCGCATTGTTCAACAGGGGATTCGCCGCTCGACCCGGTGACACCGAAGACAGCTATGTCAAAGGGCGGGCAGCGGCGACCGCCGGGCTGAGACGATCACAGGGATCGGCCGCAGACAGGTTGACATCGACCGTCAACCATTACATGGTGAAACCTTTCGACCGCCGCTGGCGGGACGCCCAAAACACACTCGCCGGGCTCTTCTTCACGGCGATCAACCCGCGGCGTGCCGCGATGTTGGCACGTGGAGACGCCCGCTCGGCCCCACCTGTCTCACTATTTGAGAAGGCGGCCAATGTCGATGAGTTCAATGTGGTTCATGCGGCGGAACGCATGGGCCGGCTGGGAGCGGATGTTCGCATCCTCATTGTCCTCGCCGACGGGATGACCCGAGGCTCGATACAAGCACTCGCGACCTCGGTCGAGTCCGTGGAGGCGACTGGCACCACAGTGATCGGCATCGGCATCGGTGACCACACCGTCGACCAGGCCTACCGGCGTCACCAGGTGGTCGATGAGCCCGACCAGCTCGCCAACGCCATGATCGAGGGGGCGCGTGGCGCCCTGAGGAGAAGTCTCGCCTACTCGGGTTTGGATACCTGGTGGTTGCGTGCTTCAGAGTTTCAACAAAAGGAGCCAGCCAATGCCTGAGACAGTCGTATTCGAAGACCCGATTGGAGATGGCCCCCCGATCGAGCTGGAGAAGTTCTCCATCCCTCGGGACGTCGACGATCCTGATCTGCGGCGGCGAAAGATCCCGGACCCGGACCCTCACTATGTGGATCTGGGAATGCTCTATCGCTTCGCCCAAGTGGAGCAAGCTCGACGAAGCGATGCCGAAGGTCTGGTTCCACTTCACGTCGCGGTGCGGGGTCATATGGGAACCGGCAAAGACCACGACATCGAGCAATTTGCTGCGGCCATGGAGCTCCCCTACTTCCGAATCCCACTCACCGGGGAGGTGAGAGACGTCACTCTGATCGGGTCGACACACCTTCATGGTGACGGCAAAGGCGGCACGGAGAGTCGTTGGGAGGACGGTGACATCACCCGGGCGCTGCGCGGACCGGCTTTGCTCAACCTCTCCGAGCTGAACGCCGCAGGTGCAGAGACCCTCTTCGCCCTCCACGCCCTCCTGGATCGCTATGCGGCGCTCGATCTCCCCAACGGCGAGACGGTGGGGCTGCGTGAGGATGTGCGCATCTTCGGCACGATGAACCCGACCGACATCCGCGACTATGCCGGAACGCAGACCCTGAACAAGGCGTTCGCCGACCGTTGGGCGATCTGGGAGAAGTCATTCCCGGGTGAGGATCAGGTTCGGGCCATGCTCCAGCGCCGATACCCGAGCATGAAAGATGTCTACATCGAGGCCATCGCCCGGTTGACCGTGGAGATAAACGCGTCGTTCGACGAGGCGGACACCGGAACCCGGGTGGAGACACCGCTATCGCTTCGTTCAGTCCTGGACCGAGTGCCCACGGGTCTGCTCATCTACGAGGATCGCGACGACCCCCTTCGCGAGGCATGGGAGGAATTCGTCTTGCCTCAGATCGACCGGTTCGATCGCGATCACTACGAGACGGTGTGGAACGCCGTCGTCAGGAAGGGCCCCTCGGAGAGACCTTTCCGGTGAGCACGCGGGCCTCGGGTACGCTCCAAGGATGACTCCCGAAGTCGCGACGGGAGGGGGCGATGAGAAATGGCCTACGACCTGGGCAACGAAGAGCTGAACGAACGGTTACGCAGCCTCGTCGCCGACACCTCCAACAACGAGAACCAGGACATAATCGAGGAGTTGGTCGTCACCGCCCTGAAGCTGCACCGTGATGGGGCCAGTCGGGGCGATCTGAAGCTAATCAACACGGCCGTGAAGGAGATGCGCTACTCCAACCTCGTGTTCAGCCGACACGACGAGCCCAAGGTCACCATCTACGGCTCTGCCCGAATCAGAGAGGGTGACCCCAACTTTGCACTGACCGAGAAACTCGCATCGACGATGGCCGGCCATGGTTGGGGAGTCATCACCGGGGCGGGACCCGGGATCATGGAGGCCGGAAGCAAAGGTGCGGGGATCGACAACTCCTACGGGGTCAACATTCGTCTCCCATTCGAAGCGACGGCCAACGACTACATCGCCGAGGGGAGAACCGTCAACTTCAAGTATTTCTTCACTCGAAAGCTCGGTTTCGTCAAAGAGTCCCACGCTTTCGTGATCATGCCCGGTGGGTTCGGGACACTCGATGAAGCCTTCGAGTTGATCACCTTGTTCCAGACAGGAAAGTCCGACCTTCACCCGATCGTGCTGCTGGAAGCAGAGGGAACGGATTACTGGGGCCCACTCATCCGATTCATCACCAACAAACTCCTTGCCATGGGTCTCATCTCCGAATCGGATCTCAACCTGTTCCTTCAAACGACCGACCTCGACGAGGCCTGTGAGGAGATCTTCAAGTTCTACTCCAACTATCACTCGCAGCGGTACACCGCCGGCAGGCTCATCCTCCGTCTCCGCAAAGGACCCGATGACACCGAACTGGCCACCCTCAACGAGGAGTTCGCCGATATCGTCGTCGAAGGAGAGATCGAACGAGCCGAGCCCAACCAGGCAGAAATCGACGACAACGACGCCCTCAACATGGAGCGGATCACCTTTTACTTCGACCGGCGCCAGTTCGGTCGGCTCCGTCATCTGATCGATCGCATAAACGATCTGGCCAGTCTTCCCGAAACCACCGAAATACCGGCGGGAATCAGCGAAGAGCAGGCAGAAAGACCCTGGTAGGGCGTCTTCAGCTTGGGTCTTTTACCAAATTCGCTACTAGAATTGGCAGGTGCGCGACATCCTGTCAGACCTCGTGGCGGAACAACAGTTCCTGGATCAGTCTCTGCAACGGATCCCGATCAAAGTGTGGGACCTGGTCACACCCAATAAGCCGTGGACGGTCAGGGACACTATCGCCCATCTCGCCGATTTCGAAGAGCTGGGTGCTGATGCCATCGAAGGCGGCGACCGTATCAAGGAATGGCAGGCTGCCACCGACATCGAGCCGCTACGGCAGCGACCCATCAAAAAGGGCCGCAGCATGCGACCCCAGGATGTCATCGAGTGGTGGCGAGGTGGGCGGGCCAAGGTGGTGGAGCCTTTGTCCCACATGAGCGGCGACGATCGCCTCCCGTGGATGGCGGGAGACATGAGCGCACGCACCTTCGCCACGTTCCGTCTAACAGAGACCTGGATGCACGGGCTCGATATCTACGAGACCCTCGGCATCGAGGTGGAGGACACTCCCCGTATCCGCCACATCTGTTGGTTTGGGTGGAAGACCCTCCCATACGCCTTCAAGCAAGCCGGCGAGCACTACGAGTCGGTCCGGATCGAGGTGATCGGCCCCGGCTATTCGAAATGGGTATACGGGCCTTCAGACACCGATCAGCTGATCAAAGGCTCGGCTTCGGAATGGGCTCGTCTCGCCGTCCGGCGCATCGATTCGGGTAGCACCCGTCTCAAGGTCACCGGCGATTTCGCTCAGAAGGCTATCGAGCTGGCTCAAACCTACCTGTGATCGAGCCGCTCCCCCGGCTCGTGGGGATGGTTCACCTACTGCCCTTGCCTGGATCGCCGCGGTTCGCCGGATCGATCGACCAGATCTTGACAACAGCGACCGAAGATGCCCGCGTCCTGGTCGAGGCCGGCTTCCCGGCTCTCATCGTGGAGAACTTTGGCGACGTCCCGTTCTTTGCCGACCAAGTGCCGCCGGAGACGGTCGCAGCCATGACACGCGCCGTCGATCGAGTCGTCGCGTTGGGTGTTCCGGTCGGTGTCAACGTTCTCCGCAATGATGCTCTGGCCGCCGTGGGAGTCGCCGCAGTCACAGGGGCGCGGTTCATCCGGGTCAATGTGCTCACCGGAATGATGTACACCGATCAGGGACCGATCGTGGGCAAAGCCGGCGAAGTTCAGCGTCGCAAGAAGCTACTGGCGCCAGATCTCGAGGTTTGGGCCGATGTCATGGTCAAACACGCCGTCGCCCCCCATGGGCTCAACCTCGCACATGTGACTGCTGACACGACAGAGCGCGGTCTGGCCGACGCCCTCATCGTCTCCGGTACAGGTACCGGCGAGGAGACCAAACTCCATGATGCAAGGCTCGTCAGAGAATCGGCGCCCGAGGGGACGCGGGTCGTCGCCGGTTCGGGAGTCACCGTCGGGAATATCGATCGATTGCTCGGAGCTGTCGACACGATCATCGTTGGCTCGAGCATCAAGGTGGACGCAGACCCCAACAACAGGCCTGACCCGTTGCGGGCCAAGGCATTCGTAGAGACAGCAGCGGAGAGAGGGCTGGTATGACCATCAGGACAAAGACGGAAGCCGGAGTGACGACCATCACACTGACAGACCCGGAAATCCGCAACGCAATCACCGGCGAAGAAACAATCGACGACATCCTCGACGCGCTGGACGAGGCGGAAAACGACCCCGAAGTCGTGGTCGTCATCATCGACGCCGAGGGCCCCGCCTTCTCTTCGGGTGGCAACGTCAAGGACATGGCGGCCAGAGAGGGGATCTTCGGAGGCACGCCATCGGAGCAGGTGGAACGCTATCGGGAGACAATCCAACAGCTCACCCGTTTTCTGGCCACGACCGACCTGGTCACCATCGCGTCGGTGAACGGCCCGGCGGTGGGAGCAGGGTTCGACCTGGTCCTCGGCTGCGACCTTCGCTTCGGGTCGAGAAACGCCCGATTCGCACACACTTTCATCGAGATGGGAATCATCCCCGGCGACGGCGGTGCCTGGCTGCTGCCACGCGTGGTCGGATGGCAACGTGCCACCGAATTGGCGTTGACCGCCCGATTCATCACCGCCGCCGAGGCAGAGAACTACGGAGTGCTGCTCGAAGTGGTCCCGGAGGAGAAACTGGACGCCCGGGTAGGAGAGGTGGCACGAGCCATCTCCTCCAAACCACGCCCAGCAGTAGTCCTGGTCAAGCGTTTGCTGCGCCAGGCGAAAACCATGGACCTCGATGGATTCCTCGAATTCTCGGCGGCGTTACAGGCAATCGCCCATACCACTTCCGAGCACGAGACAGCCATCGCCGAATACGTCGAGAAGCTCGAGAACCGCACCTGACGTCGGGATACTTCCCGACGGCAAGGGCATCACCAGCCCCAGACTTTGGGGGACGGTGTCTTCGGCTGACTAGACATCTCAAGCAGGGATGAACGCCAAGGCGTACCCTTACCACTCTCCGTGACGATTACTCATATGTGGTTTCACGGTGGGCAGCGAATGAGACGGACGGCTTATGCACAGTCTGACTAGTCTCGACGAGACTGTGCCGGTGGTGCTGGTATGAATGACTTTCCGGACAGTTACCTGATCCAGGTAATGGAAGACGTGATCGAGGACTTGCACGGGCACGTTCACCGTGTCTCCAACCTCGCCGTGAACCTCGGACGGGGTCTCGGGCTCGGCGAGGACGACTTAGATCGTCTCGCACTGGCGGGTGTATTGCACGACGTGGGCAAGATCCACATGGATCCGGGAATCCTGGGCAAACCCGGTCCACTCGACCAGTCAGAGCGAGAGTTGATGGAGAGACACCCGGAGCTCGGATTCGCCATGACTCGAAACCGTCTCGATCCCAAGATCGCCGAGGCGATCCTCTATCACCACGAGCGATTCGACGGGACCGGCTATCCGTTCGGGCTCACCGCCGACGCGATCCCGATTCTCAGCCGCATCGTGCTGGTTGCTGACGCCTTCGACGCCATGACTTCCAAGCGGGCGTACCAGCCTGCCCTTCCAGTCGACTTTGCAGTGCACGAGATCCGCCAGAACGCCGGAACCCAATTCGACCCTTCCGTGGTCACCATCTTCCTCGAGCTGGCCGAGGTCGACGCCCTCCCCCTCGACCTCTCCGCGTAACCGTTCCTAATGCTGTAGGGACCGTATGTGGTCTTTACAGCGTCTCATTCGCCTGAGTCGTCCCAATCGACGTCCGCTGGATCGATGTCTATCACGTCCCCGTAGGTCGGTTCCCGCGAAGTTGGCGGGAAATTCGATGTGATCACACTCACCCGCGTCGCCAGACGCCTGGAGATGACCCGGTGGATCATTTCCCTCACCGGTCGTACCAACAGCAAGAATCCAAGGGTGTCGGTGATGAACCCAGGCGAGATTAGGAAAGCCCCGGCGACGAGAATGGAGGCACCGTGACTGAGCTCCCGACCGGGTAACTCACCATCGTGGAATCTCTGTTGGATCCGCCCGAAGACTGCCAACCCGGCACGACGAACGAGCAGCGAGCCGACAAAAGCGGTTGCCAAAGCCAGACCGAGCGCCCAGCCCAAACCGATCCTGGATTCGACCCAGAAAAATGTGGCCATCTCAGCGATGGCAACCAGAGCGAAGATGGCGAGGAATCGCATTGACACTCAAACGGTACCGATGGTTCGGGGCAATCGAAGCCACGGACTCGACCAGAGCAGGGATAGGTCCTCGGTCTCCACCTCGTTCCCATCCCTGTCCAAGGCGACGAGGATCAACTCGTCTCCACGTGTCTCACCAAAGTCGAGGCTGCTCATGTCCATGAGTTGGCCGGTGAAACCGGCCACGAAGAGCTGGGTTACCCCTCCCCTACCGCCTATCTGAAACCTCGGGGTCGCATGTCGGCTGGCCACGCCCAACAGATGGTGGCCCGGGCCAACGCAGCGGTGAAGGCTCCGACAGCGTTTGCCTGGGCGGATGGCCGGTTGTCCACCGACCAGAGCAGATACCTGTTCGCCGTCTCCGAATCGGTTCCCGATCAGTATCCCCAAGCTGAACAGACCCTGGTGTACATCGTGGAAGACTTGTCGGTGAAAGACACCGCCAGGACAGTGAGCCACCCCCACTCACCCCGCCCCGTTATCCCAGCATGAAGACAATCCGGTCAATACTTGTCACCGA
>Ga0299914_10003070_pt1 | contig 11709 bp, 9 predicted proteins | sample RVTome_10_FD_201361 | JGI IMG/M metagenome (GOLD analysis project Ga0299914, IMG submission 201361) | Soil microbial communities from uranium-contaminated site in the Upper Colorado River Basin, Wyoming, United States - RVT153D57 (version 2) ... | reverse complement strand
CAGCGCCACGCTATATGGGGCCGTCATGTTCGAGGTTGGAGCTTAGTCGATGACGATATTGGTTACCGGCGCCGCCGGGTTCATAGGCTATCACCTCTGCGAGGCCCTGCTGGCCCAGGGCGAGCGCGTCATCGGCATCGACAGCCTCAACGACTACTACGACGTGCGACTGAAGGAGACCCGCCGCGACCGGCTGCTCCGTCACAACGCCTTCTCCTTCGAGCACGCCGATATTTCCGACCGCGCCGCGGTTGAGGCGCTTGCCGCCCGGCATCCGGAGATCACGCGGGTCGTCCACCTCGCGGCCCAGGCGGGCGTTCGCTACTCGCTGGAAAACCCTTACGCCTATGTCCAGGCGAACCTGCTGGGGCAGGTCGTCATCCTGGAGCTCTGCCGCCGGCTGGAGAAGCTGGAACACCTCGTCTACGCCAGCTCCTCGTCGGTCTACGGCGGCAACACCAAGATTCCCTTTTCGATCGAGGACCGGACGGACACGCCGATCTCGCTCTACGCCGCAACCAAGAAGGCGGACGAGCACATGGCGCATTGCTACAGCCATCTCTATCGCATCCCGGCCACGGGGCTGCGTTTCTTCACGGTCTACGGGCCGTGGGGCCGGCCGGACATGGCGGCCTATATCTTCGCCCGGGCCATCGTCGAGGGCCGGCCGATCGTCCTGTTCAACAACGGCGACATGAAGCGCGACTTCACCTATGTCGACGACATCGTCCAGGGCATTCTCGGCTGTCTCGGCAGGCCGCCGGCAGATGACGGGACGGCGGCGCCGCATCGCCTCTACAATCTCGGCAACCATCGCTCGGAGCCGTTGCGCCGCTTCGTCGATATCCTTGAGCGCGAGCTCGGCAAGCGCGCCACCATCGAATACGCGCCGATGCAGCCGGGGGACGTGCGGGAGACCTATGCGGACATCGAGGACGCTGCGCGCGACTTTGGATTCAAGCCGGCGACGTCCATCGACCAGGGCCTGCCACGCTTCGTCGCCTGGTATCGTGACTACCACGGAGTCGGAAAGTAGCGACGCGGCCTATCCGCCGTTGGGGACGATGCGCAGGTGGTCGACGACCTGGGCGACGCCCTGGACCTGCTTGACGACGGCGAGCGCCCGGTTGTGCTCCCACTCCGTCTTGGCTTGGCCGAAGACGTAGACGATCCCGTCGGTAGCCCGCCAGTTGAGCGCCGGCAGGCGGGCGGCAAAGGCGTCCAGCATGGCGGTCCGGACCTGCCGCTCGAGCAGCAGGTCTCCGGCGATGCGTTTCATGTCGTCGGACGCGCCGACGTGAATCTCGTTGATGACGGTCTGCACCCCGGGGACGCTGCGCACGAGGGCGGATGCACGCGCCTTGTCCTGCAGCGTCTTCACGCGGCCGGTCAGCAGGGCATCGCCGCCGATCACGTCGAACTGGATATCGGCCAGGAAGCCGGCACGCGCGTCCAGCATGCGGGTGGCGACAGCCTGTCTCAGTGCGCCGTCGGGCGGCGGGTCGGCGGCACCTGACAGGCTGGCGCCGCAGAAGAGAGCGGCGGCGAAGAAAAAGCCCGCGGTCGTGGCGGCTCGCATGCGTCAGCGGTCACCGGCCATAAAGGCGCTCCAGGTCCTCGCGATAGCGATTGGTGATGACGTGGCGCCGCAGCTTGAGCGTCGGCGTCATCATCTCGTTCTCGATGGTGAACGGTTCCGGCGCCACCATGATCCGCCGCACGCGCTCGATCACCGAAAGATTGGCGTTGACCCGCTCCACCGCGTCCTGCAGTGCCTTGTGGAGGCCATCGTCCCGGACGGCCGCGGTGAGGTCGCCGCCCTTGCCGTTGCGTTTCGACCATTCCGCCAGGAAGTCCGCGTCGGGCACGACGACAGCCACCAGATGCGGCCGCTTGTCGCCAAATACCATGGCCTGGCCAATCTCGCGCACGGCGGTCAGCATTCCTTCGACGCGCGCGGGCGAGAGGTTGTCGCCGCCCGAGTTGACGATGATGTCCTTCTTGCGGTCGGTTATCTCGATGTAGCCGTCTTCGTCGAAGCGGCCGATGTCGCCGGTGTGCAGCCAGCCGTTGCGGATGGTCTCGGCCGTGGCTTCCGGGTTGTTCCAGTAGCCCTGCATCACGAGCTCGCCGCGCACCAGGATCTCGCCGTCTTCGGCGATCCGGACCTCGACGCCTTTGAGCGGCGGGCCGACGGTGTGCAGCTTGTTCCGGGTCGGCGTGTTGCAGCTGACCACGGGCGCCGACTCCGTCTGGCCGTATCCCTGCAGGATGCGCAGCCCGAGCGCGATGAAGAACAGCCCGATGTCGTAGTTGAGCGGCGCGCCGCCGGACACGAACGCCTTCAGCCGGCCGCCGAAGCGCTGGCGCACCTTCTTGCGTACCAGCACGTCGAGCAGCGCGTTCACGATGCGGTCCGGCAGCGTCATCGCTGCGGGCGTTTCGTAGGCCTTCCGGCCGAGGCGGACCGTTTCCTCGAACAGGAAGCGCTTGAGCCCTTTCGTCCGCTCGACGCCGTGACGGATGCGCGCGTGCATGACCTCGTAGAGCCGCGGCACGGCGGTCATGACGGTCGGCCGCACCTCGGCGAGGTTGGCCGTCAACTTGTCGATGCCTTCGGCGTAATAGATCTGCGCACCGATGGCGATCGGCAGGAACTGGCCCGCCGTGTGCTCGTAGGAATGCGACAGCGGCAGGAAGGAGAGGAAGATCTCGCGGTCCTCCTCGAACAGCGGCAGCTCTTGCAGCAGGTCGTTGGCGCCCATGCAGTTGCAGAGGATGGCGCCGTGGCTCAGCATCACCCCCTTCGGCTTCCCGGACGTGCCGGAGGTATAGATGATGCAGCAGGTGTCCGTCCGGGCGATGGCGTCCAGCGCGCCGTCCGGTCCGGCGGCCTTGCGTCCGTCCTGCAGAACGCTCTCCCAGTCATGGACCTGCACGCCGGCCGGCGTGGGGATCTCCGGCGTCTCGATCGCGATCGCATGGTCGACGCCGTCGGTTTGGGCCGCCGCCGGGAGCAGCGTCTCGGCCAGCGCGGCGGTCGAGACGATGGCGCATTTCGAGCCGCTGTCCGACAGGATATGGGTATGGTCGGCGACGGTGTTGGTCGTATAGGCGGGTACGGTGATCGCGCCCGCGGTCATGATCGCCAGGTCGGCGATCATCCACTCGGGCCGGTTTTCGGCAACCAGGGTGACGCGGTCGCCGGGCGCGACGCCCAGCCGGCGCAGTCCTTTCGCCAGCGCCTCGACTTTCTCCGCGACCTCCGCCCAGGTCAGCGGGTGCCATGCGCCGTCATGCTTGCGCCAGAGAAAGGACCGGTCGCCATGACGTTTCGCCTGAGCGAAGAACATCGCCGGCAGGTTGCGAATCTCCGGATAATTCATGGTTCCGTCCGATTTCCCCCGCGGCGCCGTTGATCCAGCCGCCCGTCCCTTATCATAGCCCGCCATCCGTTTCGCCCGGGTAAACGCCACTGCCGCGCGGCAATTGGGCCGAAATCCGTTTACCCGGCGGACACGCCTTTCGAGCCCGCTGGAATATATCCGCTTTCGCGGAGGAGCGACGCGATAAATGGATAAAAAGATCGGCGAATTCACCATTTATTTTAGCGCGCCGGGTAACTATCCTCCGCGCCGGACAAACCGGAGACTTCGATTCCCTCATGACTGGACGCGACCAGCGGCAAGCTGCGCTTTCGGTACAGCCGATTCGCATGAACTGTGCCGGACACGGCGCATGACGGCGATCGATCAGGATGGGATCGAGCTGCTGACGCGCCGCGCAGCAGGGCCGTCGCGGAAGACGCCGCTGCTCTTCGTTCACGGCGCCTTCGCCGGCGCCTGGTGCTGGGACGAGCATTTCCTGCCATGGTTCGCGAAACGGGGCTACGACGCGCATGCGGTGAGCCTGCGTGGGCACGGTGGCAGCGCCGGCCGCGACCGGCTCGACGCCAGCTCGGTCGCCGATTATGTCGACGACTTGGCGGAAGCGATGGAAGCGTTGCGCGCGCCGCCGGTGCTGATCGGCCATTCCATGGGCGGCTTCGTCGTTCAGAAATATCTGGAGCGGGGTGAGGCCGCCGGCGCCGTCCTCATGGCGTCCGTGCCGCCGCGCGGACTCGCCGGTCCGGGCCTGTCGCTGGCGATATGGAATCCGGCGGCGGCGCTCGGCATCGGCTCGATTCAGGCGCTCGGTCAAAGCTGGGGATCGCCGTCGGTCATGCAAGGCGCGCTTTTCTCGGATGCGCTCGATGCCGGCCTGGCGCTGCGCTACCTCGCGCGCATGGGGCCGGAGTCGACGCGGGCGATGCTCGACATGTACGGCGGCGACCTGGCGGACCCGGGCAAGCGACCGCGCTGCCCCATGCTGGTGATGGGCGCCGCGGACGACGCGCTGATCCCCGACGTGTTCGTGCGCGCCACCGCACGCAGCTATGGCGCGCCGCTGCGCGTCGTCGACGGCATCGGCCACCTGATGATGCTCGACGCGGCATGGCCGCGGGCCGCCGACAGCCTGCTGGGTTGGCTGCGGCAAAAAGACTTCTAGCGCACGTGCTCTCTGGCCCGCTTGCCATGCTCCGTCGCTTCAACGTAAACGTTTAACGTCTATGCGAAATTGGACGAGGCGCCGTCGCCGTATTTCCGTTAATTCGTAAGCAGGCGTTGCCAATCGTCCTTCAGACAGGCGCGTGTCGATGAGCGAGCAGAGGGGACCAGCACCGCGCCGCGTCGGCGTCATCGGCGGCGGCATCACCGGAATCAGCGCGGCGATTTTTCTGCGCCGCGACGGGCACGACGTCGCCTTGTACGATCCCGGCGATCCCGGCAGCGGCACCTCGTCCGGCAACGCCGGCGTGATCAGCACCGGAGGCATCATCCCGACCGCCACGCCCTACGTGCTGAAGCGCGTGCCGAAGATGCTGCTCGATCCCTATGGGCCGTTGACCATCCGCTGGCGCTACCTGCCGCAGATCGCCCCCTGGCTCGTGAGCCTCGTGCTGAACGGCGCGCCGTCGCGGGTCGAGGCGAACGCGCGCGCCAAAGCCGCGCTGCTCGACCATGCCTATTCCACCTACCGCATACTGGCGCGCGAGACCGGCACCGAATCCTACATCAGCCACACGGGCCTCCTGACCGTGTTCGAGACGGACCAGGGCTGGCGGCGCGCACAGTGGCTGCTGGACCTGCTGCGCCGCTGCGGCCGCAATTTCGAGATCCTGTCGCAGGATCAGATCCGCCAGATGGAGCCTGGCCTGGCGCCGATCTTCCGGCATGCCTACCTGCTGCCGGAAAACGGCCTGATCCTGCACCCGGGCAAGCTGGTGACCGAGCTGCACGAGGCCTTCCGGCGCATGGGCGGGACCATCGTCAAGCGGCCGGTGCAGCGGATCGAGCGCGTCGGCGGTGTGGCGCGGCGGCTGGTGACGGACGCCGGCGGCGAGGACTTCGACAGCTTCGTCATCAGTGCCGGGGCGTGGTCCAAGACCTTCCTCCGCCAGATCGGCACGCGCGTGCTGCTCGACGCTGAGCGCGGCTATCATATCATGCTGCCGCAGCCCGACCCCGGACTGTGGCGCCCGGTGAATGTCTACGAGGACACCATGTTCCTGTCGCCGATGCAGCACGGGCTCAGGCTGACGACCGGCGTCGAGCTGGCCGGCACCGAGGCGCCGCCCGACTTCACCCGTGCGCGGCGCATGATAAAGCGCGCGGCGCGGGCGGTGACCAACCTCCGGCCGGAGGAGCAGAGCGCCTGGCTCGGCTTCCGCCCGTCGACGCCGAACTCCGTGCCGTTCCTCGGGCCGGCGCCCGGCCACGCCAACGTGGTCTGCGCCTTCGGCGGCGGCCATATCGGCATGTCGCTCGGGCCGATCAGCGGTCGCATCGTCGCCGACCTCGTCGCTGGGCGCGATCCCGGCATCGACCTTGCCGCTTACGCGCTGGATCGGTGAGAGAGCGATGAGCGCTTCCGTTTCGCCCCAGCATATCGCCGTGATCGGCGCCGGGATGGTCGGCGTCAGCTGCGCTCATTTCCTGCAGCGCGACGGCCACCGGGTGACGATCTTCGATCCGAACGATCCCGGCTCAGGCGCGTCCTTCGGCAACGCCGGGATGATCAGCCAGAGCTCGGTGATGCCGTCCTCCACGCCGGGGCTGGTCAAGCGCATTCCCAAGATGCTGATGGACCCGGACAGCCCGCTGGTACTGCGCTGGCAATACGTGCCGCGCCTGCTGCCCTGGCTCGCCGGCTTCCTCGCCAACTCGACGCGCGACCGGGTCGAGCGGAACTGCCTCGCGATGGGTAGCCTGTTCCGTCACGTGATGGATGCTTACGACATTGTCATCCGCGAGACGGGCTGCGGCTACCTTATCCAGGGGACAGGAAGCCTCAAGCTGTTCGAGACCGAGGCCTCGTATCGGGCATCCGCGTTCCAGCGGGAGATGATGGACCGCTGCGCTTGCAAATACGAGGTGCTGGAGGCGGACGAGATCCGTCAGATGGAGCCCAATCTCGCGCCGATATTCGTCAAGGGAATCTTCGTGCCGGACTCGCGCAATATCCTCGATCCGGGGCGGCTGACGGAAACCGTGGCACGGTCGGTGTTGTCGAAAGGCGGCGTTCTCAAGCGGGAACGGGTGCGGACCGTCGAGCTCGATCCGTCCGGACGGCCGGTGCTCGTCACCGATGCCGGCCGCCATGCGTTCGACCGGGTCGTCCTGGCGGCCGGAGTGCGGTCCGGCCGGCTCGCCAAGCGGCTCGGCGCGCGCGTCGTGCTGGACGCCGAGCGCGGCTACCATATCATGCTGCCGGCGCCGGAGAAGTCGATCAACCGCTACCTCCAATTCGCGGAGCGTAATCTGTCTCTGTCGCCGAAGGAGGGCGGGCTCCGCACGACCTCGATCGTCGAACTGGCGAGCCCCGATGCGCCGCCCGACTACACCCGGATGCGGCGCTTGCTGCCGCACGTGGCGCGGGTCCTGCCGGGCGCCGTGCCGGAGGAGAAGAGCATCTGGATGGGCTCGCGTCCCTCGCTGCCGGACAACGTGCCGGTGATCGCCCGCTCGCCGCGTCACGAAAGCGTCTACTTCGCCTTCGGGCACAGCCATCTCGGCATGACGATGGGGCCGGTGACCGGACGGGTCATCGCCGACCTCGTGGCCGGCCGCGATCCAGGGCTGGACATGACGCCATACGGCGCGGTCCGTCCGCTGCTGTGACCGCGCCGTTCCAATCGAACCCTCCACGCCCTATCTATCTGTGAATGGCTGACGGCGACGAGAACACGGTCGGCGGGCGGGTGCGCCGCTACGCCCGGGTGGGGACGGCGGTCGGCGGGCTGGCGGCGCGGCTGGCTGGCGCGCGGTATCTCGGCCTTGGTCTCGACCGGGGCCGCCACGCCCAGGACCTGACGGCGGCGCTGGGCGGACTCAAGGGGCCGCTGATGAAGGTGGCGCAGCTCATGGCCACCATCCCCGACGCGCTGCCCGAGGAATATGTCCAGGAGCTGAAGTCGCTGCAGGCCAACGCGCCGCCGATGGGCTGGCCCTTCGTGCGCCGGCGCATGGCGGCGGAGCTCGGGCCGGACTGGCGGTCCAAGTTCGCCTCGTTCGAGCATCACGCCGCGCACGCCGCCTCGCTCGGCCAGGTGCACCGCGCACAATCGCTCGACGGCCGCCCGCTCGCCTGCAAGCTGCAGTATCCCGACATGGCGTCGGCCGTGGAGGCGGACTTGGCGCAACTCGGGCTCGTTTTCTCGATCTATCAACGCAGCGACAAGGCCGTTGCGACCGACCAGATCCATGCCGAGATTTCCGCGCGCCTCCGCGAGGAGCTGGACTACGCGCGGGAGGCCCGGCACATGGCGCTCTACACGGCGATGCTGGCGGAGGAACCGTCGGTCCGCATTCCCGAGGCGGTCGCTGAACTTTCGACCGGCCGGTTGCTCACCATGACCTGGCTCGACGGGCGGCCGCTGATGGAATTCAGGGAGGCGGGCGCCGAGACCCGCAACGCGATCGCCCGCAGCATGTTCCGCGCCTGGTACGTGCCGTTCTACGGCTATGGCGTGATCCACGGCGACCCGCATCTCGGCAACTACGGCATCCGCGCGGACAACGGTCTCAACTTGCTGGATTTCGGCTGCGTCCGCGTCTTCCCGCCGTCCTTCGTGCGCGGCGTCATCGAGCTGTATAAGTCGCTCCGCGACGGCGATCCCGATCTTGCGGTGCATGCCTACGAGACCTGGGGCTTCCGCGACCTGCGGCGCGAGGTGATCGATGTGCTCAACATCTGGGCCGAGTTCGTGTATGCGCCGCTGTTGAAGGACAAGGTGGCGCGCATCCAGGAAGCCGAGAGCGGCCTGTACGGGGCGAAGGTGGCGAGCCGCGTCCACCGCGAGCTGCGCCGCGTCGGCGGGATCGCGCCGCCGCGCGAGTTCGTCTTCATGGACCGCGCCGCGATCGGCCTCGGCTCCGTCTTCATGCACCTCAAGGCCGAGATCAACTGGCACCGGATGTTCCACGAGCTGATCGACGACTTCGACGAGACGGCGCTCGCCGAACGACAGAGCACAGCCCTCGCGGCGGCGGGGCTCCCGCAGCCGGCGTAGGCAGGTGCGGCGTTCCGGCGCAGTTTGCCCCGATTTCCGCCCGTTTCACATTTCCCGCCTTGGCAATGCCGGTAGCAACTGGCATACGGTAACGGCGCTTTCGCCCGAAATCGGCGGATTGGGGATCGGCCGATGGATCAACTTGGAAGCCGGACATGAAGATTGCCGTACTGAAAGAAAGACGGCCGTACGAGACGCGCGTGGCCGCCTCGCCGGAAACGGTGAAGAAGCTGACCGGTCTCGGCGCCGAGGTCGTGGTGGAGAAGAGCGCGGGCAAGGCGGCCTCGATCTCCGACGAGGCGTTCAAGGACGCGGGCGCGGCGATCGCGGCCTCGGAGACGGCGGCGCTGCAGGGCGCGGACGTCGTGCTCAAGGTGCGGCGGCCGATGCTGGCGGCGGAGGGCGAGGACGAGCTCGCCAACTTCGCCAGCGGCCAGGTGCTGTGCTGCCAGATGGACGCGCTGACCGAGCCGGATTTCGTCGCCGCGGCCGCCAAGGTGGGGCTCACCGCTTTCGCGCTCGAGCTGATCCCGCGCATCTCGCGCGCGCAGTCGATGGACATCCTGTCCTCGCAGTCGAACCTCGCGGGCTACAAGGCGGTGCTGGACGCCGCCTATGAGTTCGGCCGCGCCTTTCCGATGATGATGACGGCCGCGGGCACGGTCCCGCCGGCGCGCGTGTTCATCATGGGCGTCGGCGTCGCCGGCCTGCAGGCGATCGCGACCGCGAAGCGCCTCGGCGCCATCGTCTCGGCGACCGACGTCCGTCCGGCGACCAAGGAGCAGGTCGAATCCCTCGGCGCGAGCTTCGTCGCGGTCGAGGACGAGGAGTTCCAGCAGGCCCAGACCGAAGGCGGCTACGCCAAGGAGATGAGCGACGCCTACAAGGCGAAGCAGGCGGCGCTGATCGCCGAGACCATCGCCAAGCAAGACATCGTGATCTGCACTGCGCTGATACCGGGACGGCCGGCGCCGCGGCTCGTCACCGAGGACATGCTGAAATCAATGAAGCCGGGTGCGGTGGTGGTCGACCTCGCCGTCGAGGCGGGCGGCAACTGCGCGGGCTCCGTCGCCGGTAAGATCGTGACCAAGCACGGCGTGAAGATCGTCGGTCATCACAACGTGCCGGGCCGCATCGCCGAGGACGCGAGCAAGCTGTTCGCCCGGAATGTGCTGAGTTTCCTGACGCCGATGATCGACAAGGACAGTAAGAGCCTGAAGATCGACATGGCGGACGAGATCGTCGCCGGCACGCTAATTACGCGCGACGGCGCCGTCGTCCACCCGAAGCTGACCGGCGCCGCAACGGCGTCGGATAAGAACGCGGAAACCGCGACGGAAGGGGATTGACCGGAATGCAGGCCGAGGAGTTGGTGCGCAAGGCCGAAGAGCTGGCGCACAAAGCTGCGGAGCTGGCGCAGCAGGCGGACACGCTGCTGCAGGAGGCGACGCGGGTTACGGTCGCAAATGCTTCGGGTGGGGGCGGCGATCAGTTCATCTTTCTCTTTTCGATCTTCGTGCTCGCCGTCTTCGTCGGCTACTACGTCGTCTGGAACGTTACGCCGGCGCTGCATTCGCCGCTGATGGGCGTGACCAACGCGATTTCCTCGGTGATCATCGTCGGCGCGCTGATCGCCGCCGGTCCGGCCGACATGAGCCTCTCCAAGGTGTTCGGCTTCATCGCCGTCGTGCTCGCTTCGATCAACATCTTCGGCGGCTTCATCGTCACCCAGCGCATGCTGCAGATGTTCAAGCGAAAGCCGAAGAAGTAAGGGGCCGGGAAACACCAAATGAGCCACAATCTCTCGGCCGTCGCGTACCTCGTCGCGAGCATCTGTTTCATCATGGCGTTGCGCGGGCTGTCCTCGCCGGTCACCGCGCGGGCGGGCAACCTTTACGGCGTCATCGGCATGGTGATCGCCATCGCCACGACGCTGGCGACGCCAGGAGTGCTGAGCTACTGGATGATCCTGATCGGCGTGCTGATCGGTGGGTCGATCGGCACCGTGGTCGCGCTCCGCATCCAGATGACCGCCCTGCCGCAGCTTGTCGCGGCCTACCACAGCCTGGTCGGCCTGGCCGCGGTGTTCGTCGCCGCGGCCGCCTTCTACCAGCCGGCGGCCTACGGCATCGGCACCTTCGGGCAGATCCCGGTCGGCAGCCTGGTCGAGATGAGCATTGGCACGGCGATCGGCGCGGTCACCTTCACCGGCTCGATCATCGCCTTCGGCAAGCTGCAGGGGATCATGAGCGGCGCGCCCATCGTCTTCCCCGGGCAGCATGCGCTCAACGCGCTGCTGGGCCTCGCGCTGATCGGCCTCGTCGCCTGGCTGTGCGTTGACCAGAGCCCGGTGTACTTCTGGCTGATCGCCATCGTCGCATTCGTGCTCGGCGTGCTGATCATCGTTCCGATCGGCGGCGCGGACATGCCGGTCGTGATCTCAATGCTGAACAGCTATTCCGGCTGGGCAGCCTGCGGCATCGGCTTTACGCTCGGCAACACCGCGCTGATCATCACCGGCGCGCTGGTCGGCTCCTCGGGCGCGATCCTCAGCTACATCATGTGCAAGGGGATGAATCGCTCCTTCTTCAGCGTCATCCTCGGCGGCTTCGGCGGGGAATCGGCCGGGCCCGATGCGGCGATGCTGAAGGACCGCACCGTGCGCTCGGGCAGCGCGGAGGATGCCGCCTTCATCATGAAGAACGCCGGCAGCGTGATTATCGTGCCGGGCTACGGCATGGCGGTGGCGCAGGCGCAGCACGCGCTCCGCGAAATGGCCGACATGCTGAAGAAGGAAGGCATCACCGTCCGGTACGCCATCCATCCGGTGGCAGGTCGCATGCCGGGGCACATGAACGTGCTGCTGGCGGAGGCGAACGTGCCTTATGACGAGGTCTTCGAGCTGGACGAGATCAACCGCGATTTCGCCGGCGCCGACGTGGCTTTCGTCATCGGCGCCAACGACGTGACGAATCCGGCGGCCAAGAACGACCCGGCAAGCCCGATCTACGGCATGCCGATCCTGGACGTGGAACGGGCGGGGACCGTGCTGTTCATCAAGCGGTCGCTCGGCTCCGGCTATGCCGGTATCGAGAACG